>ENA-ORKV01000302-ORKV01000302.1-human-gut-metagenome-genome-assembly--contig:-NODE-302-length-65698-cov-5.886713_pt1 | contig 65698 bp, 52 predicted proteins | sample MGYA00243058_ERZ508805 | MGnify/ENA primary metagenome ERZ508805 (study PRJEB26277, sample SAMN04329770) | human gut metagenome | biome: human-associated habitat | host: Homo sapiens | place: USA...
TAGCATCCTATCTGTCCAATAAACCGGACTTTCTCATGATATTGTGGCTTGCTGCGTTAAGTCGATAAGCATTTTGGTTTTTAATAAAGTCTGCCCCTATGTATGTAAACAATTTCTTTTAGGACTTCAGGCTATGAAAAAAACATAATAATCTGATACTATGTTTACTCAGAGGTGACCTTCCCGCCAGTGATTACCCCACTCCGGCGCTATTTATCCGGCTCCTTTTCACAGGCCAGCACCACCACACCGGACAAAACTAAAACGATGCCGACCAATGTCCACAAACCCAAGGTCTCCTGAAACACCGTTACGCCAATGACCGCCGACATTACCGGCTCAATATTAGCTATGATCGCCGCTTTCCCACTTTCCACGGTTTCCAATCCCTTGGTATACAGCGTAAACGGAAGGGCTGTCCCCATGACCATAAGTCCAAGCGCAGCAAGGCCCGTCCGCGGCTCAGCCAACGCCGACAGCAGCGCCGGCCCGTCCGCCAGAAACAGTGAAGCGATCCCGGCAATCAGGAACGTCCAATACGCCATGGTAAACGAATCGCAATACCGCATCCCATAATGGGTGAAGATAGTATAGCCGCCATAGCACAACTCGGAGGCGAGCCCCATCAGCAGGCCCTCCAGTGAAATACCCACGTCGCTGCCCACAATACCGCTGACCAGCGCACAGCCGCACAAAACCAGCAGCATACTGATCAGACCGCTGCCGAGGAAAATGGGCAGGTGGCGCAGCTTGATGTGAAATACCTGCTGCTTGAACATCATGCAAAATACCGTAAACAGGATCGCTGTGCCGCCAAAGCGCAGCGGCATCATGTTCAGCAGCGACACCCCTGCCGCCGTGAGGACCCGATTGAACAGCCCCAAAAAGCCCCAGCAAACAGCTGCCGCAATGACGTATACATATCCAATCGCTTTTTTCATCGTTTTTCCTCTCGTACCTCCCGCTAGATACTGATGCGCAGAATACCGGGATTTCTGGCGATCAGATCCAAACCCTCGTCCTGTATGATGGGCTGGCGGCAGCGGACGGTGAGCTCCAGTTCCAGCACATTGCCTTCCCGCACGGCATCACTGCATTCGATGTGGCCGCCGTGGCTTTTGACGAACTGACGGATGTATTTCTGCATTTCGGGTGTATCCGCGATGCGGACGCTGAGCTCCTGCGCCACAAGGGCGTCGTTGCCCACGGGGAAACGATAGCAGAAGTCGCCCACATGCCTGCGGCCGTGGTGAGGCCCTTGATTGACGAGGAGTTCCGGTCACGGAAGATCACGCCTGCTCCGAGAAAGGAGATGCCGCTGACCACCTGTGTCGCCATACGGCCGGGATCGGAATTACGCCCGGCGATACCCAAGTCCACCAGATCCACAAAACAGTATTTCGACAGGATCATGATAACAGCCGACGTTACGGCGATGATGCAGTGCGTGCGGATTCCGGCGTCCTTCTGGCGTTTGGAACGCTCCAGTCCGATGAGGAAGCCAAACAGCTCCACCACAAGAATACGAATGAGAAATTCAAGGTTGTCGCCGACGGTCAGTACCGCCTCCGGCAGATAATAGGTCAATCCGAATAACATAGCTGCCTCCTGTTTCTGATAAAAAGCATCCAGGGACGAGAACTTTTTTCTCGTCCCTGGATGGTTCTGTCATGATAGACATGTATGCGTCACTTTACACGGTGACAGGCCACAAAGTGGTCCGGCGCCACTTCACGCAGCTCCGGGCTGGAAGCAAAGCATTCTTCCGTGGCATCTGCCCAGCTTTCTGAAAAACACCGCACCTACTCAAGAAAACGGCGCTTTTTAGGGAGGAAAATTTTCTCCTGTTTCGAAATCCCATATAAAACTTTACAGCGACCGCTTTTCTCCGAACAGCCCTAAACGAGAAAATCCCACATCAGATTTTAGACAGCCCCACCATCAAAACGGATTGACAATTCGACAAAATGTGATATAATCCCACTGTCTGAAAAAAATATAAAGTTGTAGCACAGAGGTGTCTGCTCAAGAGCAGATGAAAAGGGAATCCGGTGGGAATCCGGAGCGATGCAGTCACTGTGTACGGGAGCGGCCTTGCAATCCACTGGGAAACCGGGAAGGGCAATGCCGTGATGAACGAAGTCAGGAGACCTGCCTGTGTGTGGAATCTCAAGCCTGCTGCCAACGGGTTGGTTTTCCTACGAACTTATGATCCGATGCGGAGTAGCCGCATGGATGTATATGTAGTAAGAAGCACCGAGAGCGGCTGTGTGAGACACAGCCGCTTTTATATTCTTTCAGAACATTTTTTGAAACGAGGTAGTTCCCCATGAAGAAAGCACTTGCATTTCTCATGGCGGCAGTGATGCTGATGAGCATGCTGACCGCCTGCGGCAACAAGGACGTTGCCGACGACACCAAGGATAACAATGTGTCCACCACCGAGGCCAATCAGGCCACCGTCGACACCAAGGACAACAGCGATGCGCCCACCGCCGATGCTGATCAGGCCGCCGCCGACGAGGTCGCCGCGCTGATCGACGCCATCTACGTGCAGGCGCGCACCGAGGAGACCGACGCCCAGTGTGAGGCTGCCAAGGCCGCTTGGGACGCCCTGACCGACGCCCAGAAGGCACTGGTGGAGGGCGAGGAAGCCAGCCCCGACTATTTCGGTCTGGACACCGGTGACGCGTCCAAGGACGATCCCCGCAACCAGGACGAGATCGGCGAGAAGGAGCTGCTGGTGGTGTCCTTCGGCACCTCCTTCAACGACAGCCGCGTAGCCGACATCAAGAGCATTGAGGACGCCCTGCAGGAGGCCAACCCCGATTGGTCCGTGCGCCGCGCCTTCACCGCTCAGATCATCATCAACCACATCCAGGCCCGTGACGGCGAGAAGATCGACAACATGGAGCAGGCTCTGGAGCGCGCTGTCGCCAACGGCGTGAAGCAGCTGGTGGTGCAGCCCACCCATCTGATGCACGGTGCTGAGTACGACGAGATGTGCGACGCCATCGACAAGGTTCGTGACAAGTTCGAGTCCGTTGAGATCGCCGAGCCTATGCTGGGTGAGGTGGGCAGCGACGCCGCCGTCATCAACGCCGACAAGGAAGCCGTTGCCAAGGCCGTCGTCGCCGCTGCTCTGAGCGAGAGCGGTTACGAGTCCACCGCTGCCGCCAAGGAGGCCGGTGTGGCTTACGTGCTGATGGGTCACGGTACGGCGCACGTGGCGAAGGTCACTTACAGCCAGATGGCCACCCAGATGGACAAGCTGGGCTATGAGAACGTGTTCATCGGCACCGTGGAGGGCGAGCCCGAGGATACCTCCTGCGAGGCCGTGATCGCGGCTGTCAAGGAAGCCGGTTACACCACCGTGGTGCTGCGTCCCCTGATGGTCGTGGCGGGCGACCACGCCAACAACGACATGGCCGGTGCGGATGAGGATTCCTGGAAGACCATGTTTGAGGCCGCCGGTCTCACCGTGAATTGCCAGATCTCCGGTCTGGGCCGTATCGCGGACGTGCAGGCTCTCTACGTGGCACACACCAAGGCTGCCATCGACGCTATCGCGTAACAAGGACTGACTTGGCTCCGGGGCGGTATGCTATCGCCTCGGAGCCTTTTTCAGAGCAAGGAGGATACAAAAAATGAAGAAGTTTCTTTCCTGTCTGCTGGCACTGCTGATGACGGCCTCGCTGCTGGCGGGCTGCGGACAGCAGAAAACAGATGACTATAACGGCGGCGATGTCACCGAGCCCGCGCTGGCGGACGGCGTGTACACCGCGGATTTCAACACCGACAGCAGTATGTTCCACGCCAACGAGACCTGCGACGGCAAGGGCGTGCTGACCGTGAAGGATGGGCAGATGACCATTCACGTCAGCCTCGCCTCCTCCAGCATTGTGAATCTGTTCCCCGGCCTGAAGGAGGACGCACAGAAGGACGGTGCCGTGCTGCTGCAGCCCACCAAGGACACCGTCACCTATCCCGACGGTCTGTCCGAGGAGGTCAACGGCTTTGACATCCCCGTGCCCGCCTTGGACACGGAGTTCGACGTGGCTCTCATCGGCAAGAAGGGCGTGTGGTATGACCACAAGGTTTCCGTCTCCAACCCTGTTCTGAAGGAGAATGACGGCGATGACGCTGCCGCCATCGCATTGGCGGACGGCACTTACACCATTGAGGTAGGCTTTGAGGGCGGCTCCGGTAAGTCCCATGTGCTGACTCCCTGCACCCTGAAGGTGGAGAACGGCGCTGCCACCGCCACTATCGTGTGGAGCAGTGAGAAGTATGACTATATGCTGGTGGACGGCCAGCGCTATGATGTCCTCACCACCGAGGGCGGCTCCACCTTCGAGATCCCCGTGCGGGCGCTGGATACCCCGCTGACGGTGATCGGCGACACCACCGCCATGAGCACCCCCCATGAGATCGAGTACACCCTGACCTTCGATTCCTCCACCGCCGTGGAGGCTGCCCAGTGAGGCGTTTTCTCGCCGGGTTGCTGGCGGCGCTGATGGTCTTGTCCCTCTGCGCCTGCGGCGCGGCCGACGCCCCCGGCAAAACAGGCGAACAAACCGCCGCCGTGTCGTGGGACGAGCTGGTCTTCGACCGTACCATGCCCCTGCGCTACGCGGAGCAGTTCTCCGTGGAGTACGCCGGGGACAGCTACAAGCGCATCACCATCAACAACGACCGGGTATACCTGCTGGTGGCGGAGGGTGCAGCTGTGCCTGACGGGGTACCTACCGGTGTCACCGTTTTGCAGCAGCCGCTGGACCAGATTTATCTGGTAGCCGCCGCTGCCATGGACTACTTCGACAAGCTGAACGCCATCGACTGCATCACCCTCAGCGGTAAAAAGCAGTCGGACTGGTATATCCAGCGTGCCAAGGACGCCATGGACAGCGGAGCGCTGGTATACGCCGGCAAGTACTCCGAGCCGGATTATGAGCTGATCCTGTCCCAGGGCTGCGATCTGGCGGTGGAAAACACCATGATCTATCACTCTCCGGCGGTGCTGGAGCAACTGGAGCGGCTGGGCATCCCCGTGCTGGTGGAGACCTCCAGCTATGAGACCCTGCCCATGGGCCGGATGGAGTGGATCAAGCTGTACGCAGCGCTGCTGGATAAGGAGGACGAGGCCGAGGCGCTATTTAATGAGAAGATGGACAGCATGGCGGACGTACTGGAGCAGCAGCCCACCGGAAAGACCGTGGCGTTTTTCTACATCACCAGCAGCGGCGCCGTAAACGTCCGCAAGTCCACGGACTATGTGGCGAAGTGCGTTGCCATCGCAGGCGGAGACTATGTCTCCTTCGATGAATCGGCAGAGGACAACGCCCAGTCTACCATCAACATTCAGATGGAATCCTTCTACAATGGTGCAGTGGACGCCGATGTGCTGATCTACAACAGCATCATCGACGGCGAGCTGCACACGCTGGATGAATTGGTGGCAATGGATCCACTGATGGCCGACTTCAAGGCCGTCAAGAGCGGTAATGTGTGGTGCCTGACCAAAAACTTCTATCAGGAGTCGCTGGAGCTGAGCGATCTCATTCTGGACGTGAACCATGCGTTGAACGATGCGCCGGATACGGCGTTTCACTTTTTGACACGGATGCAGTGAGCATTATTTCCATCATAAGGAGGAGCGACATGAAGATGACCCGAACACTTCGCATCTGGGGAGGCTTTTTGCTGCTCCTCCTGCTTTTGTTTGTTTTTTTGATTTGGAACATTTTCGCGGGAAGCGTTTCTCTTTCCGCGTCTGAGATATGGCGGATTCTGCTGGGCAGCGACGCGGGCTTTACCCAAAGCCAGATCATCATGAAGATCCGCCTGCCCCGGCTTCTGTCGGCGCTGATCCTGGGCGGGGCGCTGTCCCTGTCCGGCTATCTGCTGCAAACCTTCTTCCACAATCCCATCGCAGGCCCCTTCGTGCTGGGCATCTCCTCCGGCGCAAAGATGACGGTGTGCGTGGCCATGCTGGCGCTGCTGAGCCGTGGCAAGACCACCTCCTCCGCCATTCTCATCGCGGCGGCCTTCGTGGGCGCCATGGTATCCATGGGCTTCGTGCTGCTGATCTCCCAGCGGGTCAAGCGCATGAGCCTTCTGGTGGTCTGCGGCGTGATGATCGGCTATATCTGCTCGGCGCTGACGGATTTTCTCGTGACCTTTGCCGACGATTCCAGCATCGTGAATCTGCACAACTGGTCTCTCGGCTCCTTCTCGGGCATGAGCTGGGACAATGTAAAGACGATGGCCGTTGCCTGCGGCATCACGCTGCTGCTGACCTTCCTGCTTTCCAAGCCCATCCGGGCGTACCAGTTGGGCGAGGTCTACGCCCAGAATATGGGCGTCCCCCTGCGAGCCTTCCGGACGGCGCTGATCCTGCTGTCCAGCGTGCTGTCCGCCTGCGTCACGGCCTTTGCCGGCCCCATCTCCTTTGTTGGCATCGCAGTGCCGCACCTGATGAAAGCCCTGTTCAAATCGGCGGAGCCGCTGTGCATGATCCCGGCCTGCTTCCTGGGCGGCGGCGTGTTCTGCCTGTTCTGCGACCTCATCGCCCGCACCGCCTTTGCCCCCACAGAGGTGAGCATCAGCTCCGTCACGGCGGTATTCGGCGCACCCATCGTAATCTACATGATGATCCACAGAAAGGCGGCGTGAGTATGGCATATCTGGAAACAAAAGACCTGACCGTGGGCTACCACGGCAAGCCGCTGATCGAGGACATCGCCCTCCATGTGCAGCGGGGCAGGATCGTCACGCTGATAGGCCCCAACGGCTCGGGAAAATCCACCATATTGAAAACCATCATCGGCCAACTCTCCAAGGTGTCCGGCACGGTGTTTCTGGATGGAAAGGCCATGGAGGCGCACAGCCGCAATGAGATTGCCCGGCGCATGGCCATTTTGATGACCGCCCGCATGGAGCCGGAGCTGATGACCTGCCGGGACGTGGTGGGTACCGGCCGCTATCCCTACACAGGCAAACTGGGAATCCTCACATCGGAGGACCGGGCCATTGTGGAGCGCTCCTTGGTGCAGGTAGGCGGGCTGGACTTTGCCGACCGGCCCTTTGCCAACATCAGCGATGGGCAGCGCCAGCGGATCCTGCTGGCCCGGGCCCTGTGTCAGGAGCCGGAGATCATCGTGCTGGACGAGCCCACCAGCTTTCTGGACATCCGCTATAAGCTGGAGCTGCTGACGGTGCTCAAGCGCATGGTGCGGGAGAACGATCTGGCGGTGTTGCTGTCGCTCCACGAACTGGAGCTGGCAGAGCGCATCTCCGATACCGTGGTGTGCGTGGCGGGCGACAGGATCGACCGCATCGGCCCGCCGGAGGAGATCTTCACCCGCGCATATATCGCAAAGCTGTACCGGATGGAGCACGGGAAGTACGACCCCTGCTTCGACAGTCTGGAATTCGTGCCGTAAGGAGTGCCATCATGGAAAAACAGGGTGTTTTTTACGCCGTCAGCGTGGGTCCCGGCGACCCGGAGCTGCTGACCCGGCAAGCCTGCCGGGTACTGGAGGCGTGTGACATTATAGCGGCGCCCCGGATGAAGTCCGGGCGAATGCTTGCGCTGGACATCGCCGTCGGCGCGGTAGATATGCAGGGCAAGACCATTTTGCCGCTGGATTTTACCATGGCGCGAAATGAGGCGGTACGCGAGGATAGCTACCGCGCGGCGGCAGCCGCAATCAAAGCAGAGCTGTCGGTGGGACGGGATGTGGCCATGGTCAATCTGGGCGACGTATCCGTGTACGCCACTGCCTACTATATTCTGGAGCGCATCCGCGATGACGGGTTTGAGACGGTGATGTGTCCCGGTGTCACCAGCTTCTGCGCCGTGGCGGCGCGGCTGGGGCGCAGTCTCACCCGTATGGATGAGCCGCTCCACATTCTGTCGGGCAGCACGGATCTGAACAACGCGCTGGCGCTGCCAGGAACAAAGGTCGTGATGAAATCCGGCAAGGCCATCCACGAGACGGCGGAGGCGTTAAAACGCCACGGCCTGCTGGCAAATGCCGGGATGGTGGCAGACTGCGGACTGGAAACGGAGCAGGTCTACACCGACCTGCGGCAGCTGCCGGAGGAGATCAGCTATTTTGCCACCATTGTGGCGGATTGAGAGGACACTATGCAGAGACGAGTGCCCCGGCTGGTGCTGGCCGGTACCAACAGCGGCTGCGGCAAGACCACCGTCACCTGCGCCGTTTTGCAGGCGCTGATATCGCGGGGTCTGCGGGTAGGCGCGGCAAAATGCGGCCCGGATTACATCGACCCCATGTTCCATAGCCGGGTCATCGGCGCGAAAAGCTCCAATTTGGACAGCTTCTTTTTTGACCGCGACACCATGCGCTATCTTCTGGCGCACAACACGCAGGGCTGCGATGTCACGGTCATCGAGGGCGTCATGGGCTACTATGACGGTCTGGGTCTTACCTCCACCCGAGCCAGCACCTATGCGGCGGCGCGGGAGACCAGCAGCCCTGTGGTGCTGGTGGTCAATGCCCGGGGCGCGGCGCTGTCGGTTCTGGCATCGGTGGAGGGATTTTTGCACTTCGCACCGGATAGCGGCATCCAAGGTGTCATCCTGAACGGATGCAGCGCCATGAGCTACGGCCCGCTGTCCCGGGAGCTGGAAAACCGCCTGGGTGTCCGCGCCTGCGGCTACCTGCCCCGTCTGCCGGAGTGTGCGTTGGAGAGCCGCCATTTGGGACTTATTACTGCGGACGAGGTGGCAGATCTGCAAGAGAAGCTGCGCAAGCTGGCGGCCGTGGCGGAAAAAACGCTGGACTTCGCCGCCCTGCTGGAGATCGCCCGCAGCGCGCCGCCCCTGGACTTTACGCCTCCGGTGCTGCCGGAGGCAGGCGCACCGGTGCGCATCGGCGTGGCCCGTGACCGGGCGTTCTGCTTTTATTATGAGGACAGCCTCGACCTGCTGCGGCAGCTGGGGGCGGAGCTGGTACCCTTCAGCCCGCTGGCGGACGAAAAGCTCCCCGACGGCGTGCAGGGTCTGTACCTGGGCGGCGGCTACCCGGAGCTTTACGCGGCGCGGTTGGAGGAAAACCACACCCTGCGCAGGCAAATCCGAGAGGCTGTCCACACGGGGATGCCCTGTATCGCTGAGTGCGGCGGCTTCATGTATCTGACGCAGGGCATCGCAGGCCGCGCTATGGTGGGCGCGTTGCCGGGGGACTGCTTTGATACGGGGAAGCTGACCCGGTTTGGCTATATCACCGCCACGGCGCGGGAGGACAATCTCCTCTGCCGCGCCGGAGAGCAGGTGCCGATGCATGAATTTCACCACTGGGACACCCCGCAGCCCGGCGATGCTTTTGGGGCGGAAAAGCCCTCCGGAAAGCAGTGGCGCTGTGCGTATGCCACGGACACACTGTACGCGGGTTTCCCTCACTTCCATTTTTACGCCAAGCCTGTCATGGCACAGCGCTTTTTGGCGGCTTGCAGAAAGGAGACACTATGATGGAGCAAATGAAGCCTATGGACATTGAGAAGCGCAGCTTCGCCATCATCACAGAGCTGCTGGGAGACCGGCGGCTTGACCCGGAAAATGAGCTGGTCATCAAACGGGTCATCCACACCACGGCGGATTTTGACTATGTGGATAACTTAGTCTTTTCCGACCACGCGGTGCAAAAGGCCATCGCCGCTCTGCGGGCGGGCTGCGACATCGTGACCGATACCCAAATGGCCAGAGCCGGGATCAATAAGACGATCCTCGCCTCGCTGGGCGGAGAGGTACACTGCTTCATGTCGGACGCGGACGTGGCGGCGGAGGCTAAGGAGCGCGGTGTGACCCGTGCCTTTGTATCCATGGAGCGGGCGGCAGCCCTGCCCAAGCCCTGCATCTTTGCCATCGGCAACGCCCCTACGGCACTTTTTTCGCTGGAGAATCTGATGGAGGCAGACAAGCTCCGCCCCGCCCTCATCATCGGGGTACCGGTGGGCTTTGTGAACGTGGTGGAGAGCAAGGAGCGCATCATCGAGGCCGCTGCTGCGCCCTATATCGTGGCCCGGGGCCGCAAGGGCGGCAGCAACGTGGCGGCGGCCATCTGCAACGCCATGCTCTACCAGATCAGGCGGTAGGTTATGAAGGAATTTATCATACGGGACGGGAAAAAGCTCCGTCTGGGCTACACCACCGGCTCCTGTGCCGCGGCGGCAGCCAAGGCCGCCGCATGGATGCTGCTGAGCGGCAGCAAAAAGGAGTCCATCCGCCTGCTGACACCCAAGGGCATGGAGCTGACATTGGCGGTGGAGGACATCTGTCTGTCCCCGGACTGTGTGCGCTGCGCCATCCGGAAGGACAGCGGTGATGACCCGGATATCACCCGTGACACCCTGATCTATGCCGAGGTGCGGAAAACGGAGACGGTTGGCATTGTCATCGACGGCGGACAGGGCGTAGGCCGAGTAACCAAGCCGGGTCTTGACCAGCCGGTGGGGGCGGCGGCCATCAATTCTGTACCCCGCCTGATGATCCGGGAGGCCGTGGAGGAGGTCTGCGGCCTGTTCGGATACACCGGCGGCATGTATGTGGTAATCTCCGCTCCCGACGGCGAGACGCTGGCAAAAAAGACCTTCAATCCCCGGTTGGGCATTGAGGGCGGCATCTCTATCTTAGGCACCACGGGGATCGTAGAGCCTATGAGCGAGCAGGCGCTGGTGGACACCATCCATGTAGAGCTGCGGCAGCGGCGGGAGGGCGGCGCGGATTATGTACTGCTGGCCCCCGGCAACTACGGCGTAGACTATATCAAGGGTGCCATGGGCATCGACCCCGCCACGGCGGTGATGACCTCCAACTTCATCGGCGACGCGCTGGAGATGTGCCGGGAGCTGGACTTCCGAGGGGTGCTGCTCATCGGTCATATCGGCAAGCTGGTAAAGCTGGCGGGCGGTATGTGGAACACCCACTCCCGCTACGGCGACTGCCGCATGGACATCCTGACGGCCTGTGCCGCCGCAGAGGGGCTGCACGGCGGTGCGGCGGCGGAGATGCTCTGCTGCGCCACCTGTGACGACGCCCTGCGGCTGTTGAAGGAGCAGGGACTTTATGACGCAGTGCTGCACCGGCTGGCCGGGCGCATTGACGACATGATGCACTATAAATGCAGTGATATAGAGACGGGAGCCATCCTCTTTTCCAAGGAATATGGCTATCTTTGTGAGACGAAGGGCGCATCCAAGCTGCTGCGCCGGATAAAGGAGGACTGACAATGGTACATTTTGTGGGAGCGGGCAGCGGCGCTGCCGACCTCATCACCGTCCGAGGCGCCAAGCTGCTGGGCGAGGCCGACGTGGTGATCTACGCCGGCTCACTGGTGAATCCGGCGCTGCTGGACTACACCAGGGAGGGCTGTGAGATCCACGACAGCGCCAGGCTGACGCTGGAAGAGGTTATCGCCCTCATCGAGAAAGCGGAGGCGGAGGGAAAGACCACGGTGCGTCTGCACACGGGGGATTCCAGCATCTATGGCGCGGTGCGGGAGCAGTTCGACGAGCTGGAAAAGCGGGACATTGTCTACGATGTCTGCCCCGGCGTAAGCGCCTTCTGCGGCGCAGCGTCCGCGCTGCGGGCGGAGTACACCCTGCCCGATGTGAGCCAGACCGTCATCATCACCCGCGCCCCGGGCCGCACCCCGGTGCCGGAGCGGGAGTCCATCCGCTCGCTGGCGGCCCATCAGGCCACCATGGTGCTGTTTCTCAGTACCTCACTGACCGAACTGCTGCAAGATGAGCTGCTGGCGGGAGGCTATACCGCTGACACCCCGGCGGCGGTGGTCTACAAGGCCACTTGGCCGGAGGAGCATATCTTCCGCTGCACGGTGGGGACACTCCACGAGACGGTGACAGGCAACAGTCTGACCAAGACCTCGCTGATCGTGGTGGGCAACTGTCTGGGCGACACCTATCTGCGCTCGCTGCTGTATCACCCCAACTTTACAACGGAGTTCCGCAAGGGGGCGCAATGAGAGCAGCCATGTTCACTTTCAGCCGCGGTGGCTGCGCCACGGCGCGGCGGATACTGGCGGCGCTGCCGGAGAAGGCATGGATGTGCTATACCATGCCGCGTTTTGAAGAGCCGGGCTTTCTGCCGCTGGACAAGGCGGTATATGGCGCGTGTTTTTCCTCCATGGACGCACTGATCTTTGTGGGGGCCTGCGGCATCGCCGTGCGGGAGATTGCCCCCTATGTCAAAAGCAAAAAAACCGACCCGGCGGTGGTTTGCATCGACGAGGCGGGTCGGTTTGTGATCCCTCTGCTCTCCGGCCATATCGGCGGCGCCAACGCGCTGGCGGTGAAGCTGGCGGAAAAGCTTGGGGGCACGGCGGTGGTCACCACCGCCACCGATGTCCGCGGCAAATTCTCCGTGGACGCATGGGCTGCCCGACACGGCTGCGCCATTTCCGACATGGGGCTTGCCAAGGTGGTGTCGGCGGCGATCTTAGAGGAGGATATCCCCCTTTGCAGCCAGTTTCCTCTGCCCGCCCCCCTGCCGGAGGGTACGTTTGCCGGGGAGAGCGGCCCGCTGGGCGTTTTCATTGGCTGGCGAACAAAGGCACACTTCGCCCGCACCCTGCGGCTTATCCCTCGTGTGCTGCGGGTAGGCATAGGCTGCCGGCGGGGCATCTCCGCCGAGGCGGTGGTGCGCGCAGTGCAGACAGTGTTCGCGGAAAACGGGCTGGACACGGCGGCCATCTGCGGCGTCTGTTCCATCGACCTGAAGCAGGACGAGGCAGGCCTGCTGGCCGCCTGTGAGAAAAACAACTGGCCGGTGCATTTTTACACGGCGCAGCAGCTGCGGGATGTGGCGGGTGACTTCACTCCCTCCGACTTCGTCCGCTCCGTTACCGGCGTGGACAATGTCTGTGAGCGGGCGGCGCTGCTGGATGCCGAAAAACTGATCGTACAAAAAACAGCGCGGGACGGCGTGACCGTCGCCGTCGCGGCGGAGCATTGGGAGGTGCGCTTTGGGTAAGGTAATTGTAGTAGGTATCGGGCCGGGCAGCTATGAGGATATGACCATTCGGGCGGATGCCGCCCTGCGGGCGTGTGACGCCATCGTAGGCTACCCGGTGTATGTGGATCTGGTGCGGGATCGCTACCCCGGCAAGGAGCTTCACTCCACCCCCATGACACGGGAGGCCGAGCGCTGCCGGCTGGCGCTGGAGCTGGCGCGCAGCGGTAAGACCGTCGCCATGGTCTGCTCCGGTGACAGCGGCATCTACGGCATGGCGGCGCTGGTCTATGAGCTGCGGGGCGAGGCGCGGGAGCCTGAAATTCAGGTGGTGCCTGGTCTGACGGCGGCTTGCAGCGCCGCAGCGGTGCTGGGTGCGCCGCTGACCCACGACTTCGCGGTCATCAGCCTCAGCGATCGGCTGACGCCGTGGGAAACCATCGAAAAGCGGCTGGACTGCGCGGCGGCGGCGGATCTGACCATCGCCCTGTACAACCCCGCCAGCCACGGTAGACCCGACCACCTGAAGCGAGCTTGCGATATCCTGCTGCGCCGTCTGCCGGGAGAACGGCTGTGCGGCATCGTGCGCAATATTGGCCGTGAGGGGCAGAGCAGCCGCATCCTGACGCTGGCAGAGCTGCGGGAGGCGGAGGTGGATATGTTCTGCACCGTGCTGATCGGCAGCGCCGCCGTCAAAACGGTGGCCGGTCAACTGGTCACACCCAGAGGATACCGCAATGTGTAATATCTGCGTGTTTGCCGGCACCACGGAGGGCCGGGAGCTGGTGGAATTCCTGGCCGGACAGCCGGTGCAGGCTACGGTATGCGTGGCCACGGAGTACGGTGAAACGCTGCTGCCGGAGGCGGAAAACATTACGGTTCTGGCGGGACGCATCCCGGTAGAGGACATCATCCGGATGCTGCAAAGGATGCGGTTCGATCTGGTCATCGACGCTACCCACCCCTATGCCACCTCCATCACCGAGAGCATCTGCACAGCCTGTCGGGAAACGCAGACGGAGTATCTGCGCCTGCTGCGGCAATCCTCCGAACAGACGAAGGATGTGGTCTGCGTGGAGAATGCGGCGGCGGCCGCCGCGTTTCTGGAGAGTACGCGGGGCAATATCCTGCTGACCACCGGCAGTAAGGAGCTGGCGGCATATAGCGGCATCCCCGATTTTGCCCAGCGGGTATACGCCCGGGTGCTGCCCATGGATGCCTCGCTGGATGCCTGCCGCGCAGCGGGTCTGAAGGCCGCCCATATCATCGCCATGCAGGGGCCTTTCTCCGAGGAGATGGATATGGCCACACTGCGGTTTGCCAACGCCGCATGGATGGTGACCAAGGACGGCGGCGAAGCCGGCGGCTTTCCTGCTAAGGTGTCCGCTGCCCGGAAGGCGGGCGCAGGCCTGGTGGTCATTGGCCGCCCGCCCCAGCGGGAGGGGCTTCCCTTTGCGGCGGTGCTGGATGTGCTGTGTAAGCGGTTCGGCTGCACCGTCCGGCCGCAGGTGCGGATCGTCGGCATCGGCCCCGGCAGCCGGGAGGCTATGACCCGTGAGGTCAGTGAAGCCATTGAGAAGGCGGACTGTCTCATCGGCGCAAAACGGATGCTGGAGGCTGTGGCGCGGCCGGGACAACACACCTGCGACGCCATTGCGCCGCAGGATATTGCGGACTTTATCCGCACCCACCGGGAGTACCGCCGCTTCGCGGTGGTCATGTCCGGGGATACCGGCTTTTTCAGCGGCACGAAAAAGCTGCTGCCGCTGCTGGAGGGCTGCGACACGGCGGTGCTGCCGGGTTTGAGCTCGCTGTCCTATCTGTGCGCCCGGCTCCGAACCTCCTATGAGGATGTCCGGGTGGTGAGTCTCCACGGGCGGCAGCACAACATTCTGCCGGAGGTGCGGGCAGCCAGCCGCCTCTTTGTGCTGGTAGGCGGTGAGCGGGGCATCAACGACCTGTGCCGTAGGCTGACAGAGGGGGATCTGGGTCACGTTTCTGTGTATGTGGGGCAGCGGCTGGGCTACCCGGATGAGCGCATCGTGCGCGGCACGGCGGCGGAGCTGACGGATGGTGTCTATGCCCCTCTGAGCGTGGCGCTTATCGAAAACCCCCATCCCGACGCGGTGGTCACACCGGGTCTGCCGGACGATGCCTTTCTCCGCAGTGCGGAGGGAATGCCCGTGGTACCCATGACCAAAAGTGAGGTGCGGGCGGTGTGCCTTTCCAAGCTGCGGCTGACGGAGCGGAGCGTCTGCTGGGACATCGGCGCCGGTACCGGCTCAGTGTCGGTGGAAATGGCCTTACAGGCAAAGCAAGGGCATGTCTGCGCGGTAGAGCGGCGTGAGGACGCCGCGGCGCTGCTGGGGCAAAACCGTAATCGGTTTGCATTGGAAAACTTGCAGGTGGTCTGCGGCAGCGCGCCGGAGGCCTGCGTCGGTCTGCCAGCCCCCACTCACGCATTCATCGGCGGCAGTGCCGGCAATATGCACGAGATCGTGGCGCTGCTGCTGACAAAAAATCCCCATGTCCGCATCGTGGCCACGGCCGTTTCCCTGGAGTCCGTGGCTGAGCTGACGGACTGCCTGACGGCGTTCCCATTTGCACAGACGGAGGTGGTGTCCCTGCAGGCAGCGCGGGACAGAAAAGCCGGAGACTACCACCTGATGAGCGGACAGAATCCCATTTATATTTTTACAATGCAGGGCGGAGGAGAAACGGCATGATGTGGTCGCTTGCGGCACTTGTTATCGGCTTTTGCATAGACCTTCTGGTGGGCGACCCTCATGGCTTTCCCCATCCGGTCGTTCTGATTGGAAAATGTATCAGTGTGTTGGAGCGGGGGCTGCGGTGCATATGCCCCAAAACGCCCTCCGGTGAGCGGGCGGCGGGCGCCATCCTGTGGGGCGCGGTGGTCATCGTGTCCACCGCCGTCCCGGCTCTGCTGCTGTGGCTGAGCGGTCTGGTCAGCCCGTGGCTGCGTCTGGCGCTGGAAAGCGTGATGTGCTGGCAGATCTTGGCCGTCAAGTCCCTGCGGGACGAGAGCATGAAGGTCTATGACGCGCTGGAGAGCGGGGATTTGGCCGCCTCCCGCCATGCCGTTTCCATGATCGTGGGGCGGGATACCGACCGGCTGGACGATGCCGCCGTGACCCGTGCCGCCGTGGAAACGGTGGCAGAGAACACCTCCGACGGCGTGGTGGCGCCGCTGCTCTTCCTGGCCATCGGCGGCGCGCCGCTGGGATTTTTCTATAAGGCGGTGAACACCATGGACTCCATGCTGGGGTATGTGGAGCCACCCTATAAGAACATCGGTCTGGTACCCGCCAGGGCGGACGATGTGGTGAATTATATCCCGGCGCGGCTGTCCGCCCTGCTGATGCTGACGGCGGGCGGCCTGATGGGACTGGATATTTCAGCGGGCTGGCGGATCTTCCGCCGCGACCGCCGGAAGCACGCCAGTCCCAACTCGGCGCAGACGGAATCTGTCTGCGCCGGGCTTCTGGGTCTGCGTCTGGCCGGGGATGCGTGGTACCACGGCGTGCTGCACAAAAAAGAGTATATCGGCGACGCATCGCGGGAGATCACCCACGAGGACATCCCCCGTGCGTGCCGCCTGATGACCGTCACAGCGGTTCTCACCCTGCTTTTAAGCTGTGCGGCCAAGCTGCTCTTTGCGCTGTAAAGGAGACATAGATGCTGTATCAAACAGAAAATCAACACGGCGGCGATGTATACGGCGGCGGTATCACGCTGGATTTTTCCGCCAACACCAACCCCCTGGGTACGCCTCCCAGCGTACTGGAGGCGGTGTGCCGGGCTCTGCCCCAGCTGCACCGCTACCCCGACCCCTACTGCCGCCGGCTGGTGCAGGCTATCGCAGGCCATGAGCAGGTGCCGGCGTCCTATATTCTCTGCGGAAACGGCGCGGCAGACCTGATCTACGCATACTGCGCCGCTCTGCGGCCCCGGACGGCGGTGGAGCTTGCCCCCACCTTTATGGAATATAGCTCGGGACTGGCACAGGTGGGCTGCCGCGTAGAGCGGTATTTCCTGCATCAGGCGCAGAATTTCGATCTGGACGAGAGGTTTCTGTCCTTCTTAGAGGAGAAAAAACCGGAGGCGGTATTCCTCTGTAGCCCCAACAACCCTACCGGACGGCTGATTCCGCTCCCGCTGCTGGAGCAGATTCTGCAATACTGCGCGGCACAAGGGGCGCATCTGTTTCTGGACGAGTGCTTTCTCGATCTCACGGAGGACGGCGTCAGCGCCAAGTCCCTTCTGGCAGCGCATCCGGCGCTGCTGCTCCTGAAGGCCTTTACCAAGAGCTACGGCATGGCCGGTTTACGGCTTGGGTACTGCCTGTGCGCCGACAGTGCGCTGCTGCACGAAATGGCGGCCGCGTCCCCGCCGTGGAACGTATCCACACCGGCTCAGAATGCCGGTGTGGCGGCGCTGGCGGAGCGGGACTTCCTGCAAAGGACGCTGTCCCTCGTCCGCCGGGAGCGGCAGTGGCTCACGGATAACCTGACGGCGCTGGGCTTCTGGGTATGCCCGTCCCATGCCAATTACCTGCTGTTCCGCGGGCCGCTGGGGCTGCGGGAGGGTCTGCTGCGGCAGGGTATCGCCATCCGTGGCTGTGGGAATTACAGCGGGCTGGGCGACGGGTGGTATCGCATTGCGGTGCGGCCTCACGGGGAAAATGAAGCATTGATAACGGCCATCCGGCAATTCTGCAAGGAGAAATCACAATGGCAATGAATATTATGATACAGGGAACCATGTCCAATGCGGGAAAGAGCCTGCTGGCGGCGGGACTCTGCCGCGTTTTGAAGCAGGACGGCTACCGCGTAGCGCCGTTCAAGAGCCAGAACATGGCGCTGAACTCCTTCATTACCAAGGACGGCGGCGAGATGGGCCGGGCGCAGGTGGTGCAGGCAGAGGCCGCCGGGATCGAGCCGGATACCCGCATGAATCCCATCCTGCTCAAGCCCACCACCGACGTGGGCAGTCAGGTCATCATCAACGGACAGGTGCGGGGCAATATGCAGGCCATGGAGTACTTCCGCCGCAAGCGGGACTACATCCCCGCTGTGCTGGAGGCCTACAACAGTCTGGCCTCAGAGTATGACGTGATCGTCATTGAGGGGGCAGGCAGCCCCGCGGAGATCAACCTCAAGCAGGATGATATCGTCAATATGGGCCTTGCCAAGCTGGTGGACGCGCCGGTGCTGCTGGTGGGCGACATCGACCGGGGCGGCGTGTTCGCCCAGCTCTACGGTACGGTGGCACTGCTGGAGGAGGACGAGCGCCGCCGCATCAAGGGCGTGGTGGTCAACAAATTCCGGGGCGACCGGGCCATTCTGGAGCCGGGACTGAAGACGCTGGAGCAGCTGTGCGGCATCCCGGTGGCGGGGGTCATCCCCTACGCCCATATAGACATCGACGATGAAGACAGCCTGACCGAGCGGTTTGACCGCTCCAAAGAGCGAAAACTCTTGGATATCGCAGTAATCCGTGTGCCGCGCATCTCCAATTTCACGGATTTCAGCCCCTTCGAACATTACGGAAACGTGTCGCTGCGCTATGTGGATCAGGTGAGCGACCTGCACCAGCCGGACATGATCCTGCTGCCGGGTACCAAGAGCACCATTGCCGACCTGCGGTGGCTGCGGCAGTCCGGTCTGGAGGCGGCCATTTTGAAGGCGGCTGACGCCGGCACGCTGGTTTTCGGCATCTGCGGCGGCTATCAGATGCTGGGGCGCACCGTGTCCGACCCGGAGCAGGTGGAGGCCGCCGGTGTCACGGAGATCAACGGTTTGGGCCTGCTGGAGATGGACACCGAATTCCGGGGTGAAAAGGTGCAGACCCAGACGCAAGGCGTCTTTCACGGTGTGGAGGGAATGCTCTCCGGCCTGAACGGACTCGCCTACGAGGGGTACGAGATCCACATGGGCCGCAGTCAGCAGCAGATGCCCGCCCTCACCGGCAGCAGAAACGTATATGGCAGCTATGTCCACGGCATTTTTGACGCGCCGGGCATCACGGATACGATCCTGAAAGCACTGTGCGCCAGAAAGGGCGTGTCCTTTGACGCACTGGCAACCTTTGACGCCTGCGGCTACAAGGAACGGCAGTACGACCTGCTGGCGGACGTGGTACGCGGCGGACTGGATATGTCCTTTGTCTACCGGGTGCTGCGCCGGGAAGTATAACGAAACAAGTTCCAATGGAAAAAGGGGGAGAGACTTGAGCAGGATATTATGCGTGATTGACGGCATGACGGATCCCCACTTTCAGGTGGAGCGATATGGCCATCTGGCGTCCATGGGTTCGGTGCGGTATGTGGATACCTGCGGCGGCTTCCCACCGGAAACACTGCACTGCGTACTGCGCCTGTTGGGGGTAACGGATCTGCCGGTACATCTCCGAGGCTATGTAGAGGCGCTGGGGGCCGGAATCCCCGTCCGGCCCGATGACCTGCTACTGCGGGGCAGCTGCTACACGCTGGATGGAGAGGGCTGCTGTACCATGCCTTGCTGTGCCCCGGCAAAGGTAGAGGATCCTGCATTTACCTATTACCGGCTGGGCGGCTATCAGGCACTGCTGGTATTTCCCCACATGGCGCATACTGTGAATAACATTGTAACGCAGATTCCTTCCGGCGGGCAGCGGGCACTGTGCCCGCAGGGAAGCTTGGTACTGCGCCATGCCTTTGAAAGACTGCTGACGAAAGAACGATGTATGCTTCTGTGGGGACAGTCTGTTCCGGTAGCACTGCCGCCATTTCCCCAGAAGAGCGCCGTGATCTGCGGCAAGGAGTTGGTAAAGGGGATTGCCCGGCTGCTGCACATGGAGCTTTTCCCGGTAAAGGGGGCTACTGGCGATGTGGATACGGATCTGGACGCCAAGACAGAGGCAGCCCTGCGAGCGGCGGAACGCTACCCCTTTGTGCTGCTGCATATCAACGGGGCGGATGAAGCGGCCCATCGCCACGATTCGGCGGAAAAGGAGACTTTCCTGCGCCGGGTCGATGATAGGGTGCTCTCCCGGCTGTTGGCGTCTGAGCATGAGATTGTGGTGGCCTCCGACCACGGAGCTGATCCAGAAAGCGGAGCCCATCTGGGTGGCCCACAGCCTTTTTTTACCAGCCGTTAAATGGTAATAGTCAAAATATGAAGACTGCATAACGGCGGCAAGGCTTAAAATCAAAACCTCTGGCTTATCCGTAATCTCATTAAGATAAGCAATAATCCAGACCGCCGATAGGGCGGTCTGGATTATTTTTGCAAAAAAATCAAAAAAACACTTGACAATTTGATAAAAATCGGAAGCTTCGCCTTGAGAGGAATTTCAAGGAGACCACGCCGATGAGAAACTACCCGAACACCCTGAAAAGAAAGCTTCTGGATACCATATAAGAAACGTCACACAAAGAACGGCAAAAGAGCATAGAGAAAACGCAAGCCGTTCACGGGTGGTTGTCCACCTATGAACGGCTTGTAAATTCTCAAAAATTTTTTAGTCCCTACTTGACACAAGAAGATATGTCCCGTCTGGGCCGTGACTATCTGCAAGTGGGCTACTACACGGATAGCTATTTTCCAGACCACAGCATCCGTTTTATCGCCATCAACGACTGTGTGGATAGCGACGACGGAGAAAATGAGCTGGCACCCTTCCGCAATGTCATGAATGAAATGTACGCCCGTGACATCAGCCGCAAGGTCAGAAGCTCCCACCGTCTGCGGGGCAACGCCGGAGAACCTCTGGCTCAGCCGCCCTATGGGTACAAGAAATCCCCGGAGAATAAAAAATGGTGGATCATCGACCCGGAAGCGGCGGCTGTGGTGCGGGACATTTTCGCCATGGCGATGGAGGGCAAGGGAAACGAAACCATTGCCGGTATCCTACAGGCGAGAAAAGTCTTGATTCCCATGGCCTATTGGCGGGAGAAGGGGCTTCCCAGAGGCGGCAAGGTGTCCCAGCCTGATCCCTACAAATGGTGCAAGTCCACCGTTGAAAAGATTCTGCGGCAGCAGGAGTATTGTGGGGATATTGTGAATTTCAAAACCTATTCCAAGTCCTTCAAGAATAAGGTCCGCATTCCGAATCCGGAGGAAAACTGGGCCGTGTTCAAGAATGTCCATGAGCCGATTATCGAGCGGGAGGTCTGGGAGCAGGTGCAGCAGCATATGCAGAGGATGCCTGCCCACATGCAGATGTGGCTGCCGCCGCCGGCCTTCGGCGACGGCAGTCCGCCGGTGCCAGTGGCGGGGATCTCCGCCGCCTCAGTGTGATCGCAGGCCTCACAGGTGCGGGCCTTCTCTCCGGCCTACCTGAACGTCGTTTTTTTTGCGATGACCCAGTCGCCGAAGGTGTAGGATTCCTTGGCAGCAACGACATCGCTGCAGCACGACCATTTCTGCTCGTGACTGGTGCCGGGGATCGTCCGTTCCTTTGTGCCGGTGTGGTTTGCGGCATCCTTTTGCCATATTTGCCGCCGCGGTCCTTACAGTTCGCCTGCTCCACACAAGTTGTGGTGCCGCCGGAGCAGTTGACCGTCTCCTTGCGGGTGTGAGTGCCGTCGCCGTTGGACACCCACTTGCTCCAGTCGTGGCCGAGTGCCTTGGTTCAAAGACCGCTTCCTCAGATATATCTTTGGGACTCAAGCCACAGGTAACGCAGGACTCGCAGTAAGATAAATATAGACACCATCAGACGAAATGGAATCCTTTGCCGCTGAGAGACTTGAAGACGCAGTCCACGCCCTTGAATGGTAATTGAACGTACAGCTTTCAAAGCTTTTCGTGCGCACATTCTTCTGCCTCAAATGCTGCTTACTTTCTTACGCCTCTCGACTTGGACTCCGCCCGCTTGACGACGCCATTGCGGACATGCGTTTCCTCAAAACTCTTGAAGAAAACAAATAATCCGAACCCATCTCCCACTGGGAAGACCTGGTTCGGATTATATTGGTTTGGTGCCGCTAACCGGACTCGAACCGGTACTGAATCGCTTCAGGTGGATTTTAAGTCCACTATGTCTACCATTCCATCATAGCGGCGTATTCAATCCCTTCAAATGAAGGGATATGAAGTTGGAGGGATGTTTTGGAGGGATGCTCCGAAACAGAGATAATCAAATTTGAAAAGCCCCGCTGTTTGCAAGCACTTTTCGGATTGGGTGCTGCATCCGGCCCGCGGGATTTTAAGTCTCGGGTGTCTACCTATTCCACCACAGCGGCATGTCCCCCCATAGCGAGGGATATAAAATTACATAACAAATGTCAGCACATCGACACAGCCTATGGTAGCATATTTTCCGTCATCCGTCAAGTGCTACAGCTGGTCGAGATTCAGCGTGAAGGCTTGCAGACAGTTGTTTAGAAACCATTCCAGCTCAGGGCTGTTCATGGCTTTCAGCGCGTCCAGAGTCTGCAGCGCCGCGGAGTCAAATTCTGTGTTGCCCGCCTTCTGCTCCTCCAGACACTTGATGTGGGCGGACAGCTTATCCGCGGCCTTGACGAAGGGTTCCAGCTCCGCGTCGTCCTCCAGCACATAATGGGTGTAGCTGGAGCGCAGCTCGGCCGGGAGCATGTCCAGCAGACGGTTGCCCGCAATGCGCTCCACCTCTTTGTAGGCGGTTTTGATGTCCGGATTGTAGTATTTGATGGGCGTGGGCAGGTCGCCGGTCAGGATCTCCGAAGCGTCGTGGTACAGCGCCGCCACGGCGCAGCGGTCAGGGTCGGGGGCGGGGAGGTTCAGAATGTCCCGGCGGATCAGCGCCAGAGCATGGGCCAGCACCGCGGTCATGTGGCTGTGCTCGGAAATGTTTTCGGAAAAGGTGTTGCGCATCAGACCCCAGCGGGTTATGTAGCGCATACGGCCCATGAGAGCGTAAAATTCATTTGCCATGGATGATCTCCTCTATGTCCGCGACCAACTGCGCGGGGGATTCGCAGAAATGCTTCGCGCCGACTGCCTCCATGCAGGCTCTGTCCCGGAAGCCCCAGAGAACGCTGAGGCAGGGAACACCGGCGTTGCTCGCCGTCAGAACGTCCACGTCGCTGTCGCCAACGTAGATGCACGTCTCGGCGCCGATGGACGCCATGGCCTTGTACACCATGTCCGCGGCGGGCTTGCGGGGGCAGTCGGGGCTTTCCCCACGGGCGTAAATGCCGGGGAAAATGTCGGCGCAGAGGGTTTTGACCGCCGCGTCCGGCTTGTTGGAAACAATGGCGAGGGGGTAGCGCTCCCGGAGCGCGGCCAGCGCTTCCGGAATGCCCTCATAGGGCTTGGTTTTGATCTGGCAGTGGGCGCTGTAATAGGGCTGGAACGCCGCAAGCACCGGGGCGGGATTCGCAGCCTCCGGGACGGCCTGAGCAATCAGACGGGCAGCGCCGTTGCCCACGAACTGGCGGACTTCCTCCACCGTGCGCTGGGGATAACCAAAGGATGCAAGAACGTGGTTGACGCTGTCGGCAAGGTCTGCCAGCGTGTCCAGAAGCGTGCCGTCCAAATCGAATAAAATACCTGTTTTCATCATAAACCTCTGTTTTTCAGTACCCGAATGTCGTTTCCCACGAAGGTCAGACGCTGGAAGTCACCGTGGAGCCGGGACGCGATCTGGGGGGAGTAGCGGCGGCTCAGCTCGTCCACATTCAGGTTGGTGGAGATGACCATGGGCTTGACGGCCATCATTCTGTCGTTGAGTAAGCTGTACAGCGCGGCTGTGACGAACTGCCCGGGCATCTCTGTGCCGAGATCGTCCAGAATCAGAAGATCGCTGTTCGTCAGCTTGGCCGCTTCCCGGCGGGTGTCGTCACTGGGACTGAATTTCGCCTGCTCCAGCTTGGAGAACAGGTGGCTGGAAGTTTCGTAAACAACGCTGTAGCCCCGGTCGGTCACTGTCCGGGCGATGCACGCCGACAGGAAGGTCTTTCCCAGCCCCGTCCCGCCGATGAACAGCAGATTTCCCGCGTTGGGGGTGAAGGTCGCGGCGTACCGGCGGCAGATGTTCAGCGTCCGCTCCATAATGGTGCGGGGGCTGGCGCCGTATTTGGGGTCAACGGCGTCGGGGTAGTAGTCCAGCCGGAACTGGCTGAAGGTTTCCCGGCTGTTGGACAGCACGGAAATTTCCTTTTTCTGCTCCTGACGGCAAAGCTCGCTCAGGCACTCGCACATGGTAGTGCCCACATAGCCGCTGCCGCCGCATTTGTCACAAATGGGGCTTTCGTCCAAGAAGCCATCCTCAAAGTTCGCCGCGGCCAGCGCTGCCCGTTCCTGCTGTAAGCTGAGGTTTTCCCGCCGCGCCTGTTCCAGCAGCGCCTGACCGTCGGAACCCTGCAAAAAGGCCGCCTGAGCGGCCTGCGCCATGGTGCGGCGCAGAAGTATGTCGATTTCCCGGATGCGGGGAACTTTGGCGTAGGCTTCTGCCAGATGCTGCCTGTTTTCCGACTCCCGGTCTTCCTTCGCCTGGGCCAGACGCGCCCGGGCGCGCTGGACCACTTCCGCACTGTATCCCACGAATTATCCCTCCTGCAATACTTTCTGAATGGCTTCCAGCTCTGCTTCGCCCAGCTGGCCGGAGGCACCCTTCGGGACGCCCGTCTTCCGGTCGCCGGTGCGGACGTCCTCGGCGCTGTGGAAGCCCTGCTGCTGCCAGCGCTGCAAAATTTTATTCATGTACGCCCAGTTCAGCCCGCCGGTGTTCAGGCAGGTGCGCTCGTAGGCCATGGAGATCAGCTCGTCGTCCATGCCCATGTCCAGCCAGCTCTGGGCATAGCGCTCCTCGGCGGCGGTGAGACTGCGCCCCCGGATCTGGATCAGGTTCATCAGCCGGGACAGCCGGGAATTGCGCACGTTCTGCGCCTGAATGAAGGCGGCGGCTTCCTCTACGGTGTCGATGCCCCGTTCCGCCCAGTTGTAGGCTTCCTTCTCGATGGTGCGCAGAGAAGGGTTGCGCAGACTTCCCCTCTGTCGAGCGCGTTCTTTACAGTAGCACACCAGCAGGGAGATCACGTCCGCGGTCAGCCCTAAGTAGCGCACAAAGCCCAGAAGAATTTTCAGCTCTTCCGTGTTCAGGCTCCGACCCAGCAGACGCTGCACTTCGCCGTAAAGGCTTCGGAAGGTGTTGTCCGAATCCATGGCGTCCAGCACGTCCTTTTCGCAGTAGCTGGGACGTTCGCCGGGGGCAATGTGGCTGGGGCGGTCCTCCGGCCACAGACCCAGCTGCCGCAGGGTTGCGGCGGCGCAGCCGTAGCGGGGGGCGCTGAAATGCAGGTCGGCTTCCGCGCCCTCGGGGCGGTTGCCGCTGTTTATGTAAAGGTAAAGCAGTGCTGCATCCGGATTGGCGGCGGAAAGCAGCCTGCGAATGTCGCTCTGGGAAATTTTGACAGGTTCGGTTATCATTTCGGTGCCTCGCAGAAAAAGTCGTTTTCCGTCATTATACCACAGCTTCCCAACAGGGACAACGGCGGGGCGGCAGAGAATTTCGCAGAAAAACGAAGATTTTTTTTGGCAGGACACAGGATGTTGTGGGCAGGGGAGAGGACAAGTACAAAAACCGGAGCCGACGCGCACGCGGCATGTGCATCTGTACTCCGGTTTTCGTTTATTCGCAAAATTTCTGTGGCAGAATGTACGCAGGAGAGCCGTTCCCTTCTCCCTGCGCAGGAATCGCTGAACACAAATCTTTTTCGCCCGCTCGCTTCCGATTAAAATAAGTATTTTAATCAGAAAAGGGTATCAAAGAGAAAATACATTCTGTCTGATGCCGCGAGAAAGCAGAAGAAGCTTGTTTTCATACTTCCTAATTCGCGTCATACCGCTGCGCGTTCGGCGACACACTTGACAGGAAAGGAAATGGGCGAAAGCAACCGTCGTCACGATTGGTTCCCGTTTCTTTGCTGTCCGCAGGTAGCTTAACCGGAACAAGCCTGATTATTCGGAGGTGCCTATGGAAAAATTTGTTACGCTGCTCATTCCCGCCCTTGTCGCGCTGGTGCTGGTGCGGCTGCTGCTGATGCCCATGAAGCTGGTCTTCAAAATCGGCATACACTCCGGGTGCGGCTTTCTGTGCCTGTGGCTGCTCAATTCCGTCGCGGGATTCACGGGGGCGTATTTCCCCATCAACGCCGTGACGGTGCTGGTGGCCGGATTTCTGGGACTGCCCGGAATCGGCGTTATGGCGCTGCTGGAAGTGCTGTCGATGTAGTTTAACGCAGTACCGCCCTCCCTGAATGGGGAGGGCGGTATGCTTTACTTATCCAGATGTACGTTCAGATGGGGATAGGTCATGGCGATGCCCTGCTCGTCAAAGACGTCCTTGACCCGCTGGGTCAGGGCGAAATACACGTCCCAGTAGTCCTCGGTCTTGACCCAGACGCGAAGGGTGTAGGCAATGGCGCTGTCGCCGTAGCTGCTCACGCAGGCGCTGGGGGCGGGGGTCAGAAGCACATTGTCCATGGTTCCCGCCAGCACCAGTGCGTCGATGACCTTCTGGGTGGGAGCGTCGTAGGAGGCGGAGACGGGGATATCCACCCGGCGGGTGTCAGCGGCGGAGTAGTTGACGATCTGCGCCGCGACCACCGCGCTGTTGGGAATGGAAATGAGCTTGTTGTCAAAGGTGGCAAGGCGGGTGTAGGTCATGTTGATCTCCTGCACTGTGCCGGACTGCCCGGCGATCTCCACATAGTCGCCGGAGTGGAAGGGGTGGGTGGAAAGAATGGTGAAGCCGCCGATGACGTTGGTGAGCATATTTTGCAGCGACAGGGAAACGGCCAATGTCAGGACGCTTGCCAAAGCGACGATGCCGGTGACGTCAATGTCAAGGCTGGACGCCACGCTCAGACCCAGCAGAATATACATGGCCACTTTGGCGAGAGACAGAATCAGGCTGTGGGCGGCCTTTTCCAGGTGGGATTTTTCCAGTCCCCCCTGAAGCAGCTTTGTGACGACGCGAATGATCAGAAGGCCAATGACCAGCACGAGAACGGCATGGAGCACCTTATCCAGCGCGCCGGTTCCCAGAGCGGTAAAAAAATCTTTCAGCATGGAAAACAACTCCTTCGGTGTAACAATTGAATGATGTAATTATAAAACGGGAACGGGGAAATAGCAAGAAAAAATGTGGCGCAGAAGTTGGCAAAAGGCGCTTTTTCAAATGTTAATCCCATTTTAAGAAATAGACCTCTTTCATCTTAAAGAAGCCGGTGATATAATAAGAAAAAAAGATGACGAGAGGAAGGAAAACCACATGTACAACGTTCTGATTTGCGATGACCAGCCGGATATCGTCAACGCGCTGAAAATATACCTGACCCCCGAGGGGTACAATCTGTTCGAGGCGTTCACCGGCACCCAGGCGGTGGAAATTGCGAAAAACAATGACATCCACCTGATTCTGCTGGACGTGATGATGCCTGTGATGGACGGTATCACGGCGACCTCCAAGATCCGGGAATTTTCCAACGCGCCCATCATTCTGCTCACCGCCAAGTCCGAGACAGAGGACAAGGTGCTGGGGCTGAACGTGGGGGCGGACGACTATATCACCAAGCCCTTTGTGCCGGTGGAGGTACTGGCGCGGGTGCGTTCCCAGCTGCGCCGGTATGCCCAGCTGGGCAGCCGCCCGGAGGAGGGCAGCGGCAGCATCACCATCGGCGGCATCGTTCTGGACGACCGCACCAAAACCGTCACCGTGGAGGGGGAACCTGTGTCCCTCACGCCCACGGAGTATGCCATTCTGCACCTGCTGATGGCGAACCCCGGAAAGGTGTTCTCCACCAAGGTGCTGTATGAATCCGTCTGGCAGGAGGCGGCGCTGGGCAGCGAGGGCGCCGTGGCAGTGCATATCCGCCATCTGCGGGAGAAAATCGAGATTAACCCCTCTGAGCCGCGCTATCTGAAAGTCGTGTGGGGACAGGGCTATAAAATGGAAGGAGGAAAATAATTTGAAATACAATATTGTATTCAAATTCCTTGCCATCGCCCTGTGTGCCCTGATGCTTCTGGGAGCCGCCGGAAGCGCCGCCGCCATCATCGGCATGACGGAATCGGGACTGTACGACATCTCCGTGGAGGAGCTGCGGGACAGATATATCCGCTCGGACGGTACTTCCATGGCAGGCCGCATTGCCGTGGACTATGCCGAAGCGAACCTGGGCGGCGTGCCGGAGGCGATCGCGGGGCCGACCGTGTACGATCTGGGGCCGTCGGGGAAGACCGGCTGGCTTTACGGCGTGTTCAACCCGGCGCTGGCGGGCTATGTGCTGAAAGACGCGGAAGGAAACGTGCTGGAATCCGGCGGCGCGGAAAATCTGACGGACGCCGAATTTTATTCCTTCCCCGTCAGCGGCTCGTATAAATACGTCCTGTCCATTACGGAAAAGTCGGAAACAGCACCTCAGGCGGACGCGAGCACCTACAACGCCATCCCGGAGGGCGGGGCATTGGTTCTCAGTCTCAGCATCGAAACGGAAGGCTCCAGTGGGAGCGTGGACAGCGTCGAACCGATCGGTAATATCTACGACACCGGCAACGGCGTTCGCTTTGAGGCCAATCCATCGATGGGCGTGATAGACCTGCCTGACGCGCCTGCCACGTGCGTGACGTTCGTTGGTGTAGACGGCAGTGTCCTGTATCAGACCTACAACGACGTGTCGGACTGCTTCTCGGAAAACGAATCCGGCTATCTGGTGTTCGACACGACCCGGGAGCTGAGCCAAAGCGAAGTTCTGATGGACGACGTTCCCACTGAGGGCGCATATATATATAAGGTAACATTCTCCACGGAATCGGAGCTGGCAGGCGAGGGGGAACATACCTGCAGCGGCAGCACCCCGGTGGGCGTGCTGAAGCGCAATGACGCGGGCGTCCTGTATTTTCAGTCGGGCGACGCATTCTACCGGGACAATATGCCGCAGGATGCCGTCATCACCGCCGTGGAATTCCGGGACAAGGACGATTCTATCGTTTATCGGGCGTCAAACCCGGCGGGCGTGGGCGAATTCGAATGGGATGCCAACGGCACGGCGGTCGTATTCCGGGTAACGCCCAGCCTGACGCAGAAGGTGATGCCCGAGACCCTCCCGGAGACCACCACAGAGACGGTGCCGGAAACAACCGACGAAACCACCGTTACCGTAACGGTTCCGGAGACGACCGCCGAAACCGTCCCGGACACGACGGAGGAGACCGCCCCCCTCGAGACGCTGTCCGCGAACCCCACCAAGCCGTTGGCAACCGGCACGGCAGACCCGGACGTGATCTTTGCGGACGGCGAATCTCACACCATGGAATATTGGGACGACGACGCCCAGAAGACCATGGTGGTGGCGTACCGCTACGCGAAGCTCCCGGCCTACACCATGGAGCTGACGTTAGCCCCCGGCGCGTACCGCTATGACGGCGGGTACGCCCTGCTGGAACAGGTGTGGGGCTACCGTGACAGCCTGCTCTTCATCATGGGCGCGTGTCTGCTGCTGTTTGCCGTTCTGGCCGTGTATCTCTGCTGCGCGGCGGGCAGAAAGCCCGGCAGTGAGGAAGTCCATGCCGCGGGCTTCAACTGCATCCCCCTGGACATTTACCTTGCCGGCGGCGGGCTGATCGTCTTCGGCCTTTTCATGGTAATCGTCCAATTCTACGATGCCGCCGACCTATTCACGCAGAACATGCAGACACTCTGCGCCGGAGTGCTGATGGCGGGCTACGTCATGAGCCTGATTTTCGTGAGCTTCTGCTTTGCCTGCGCTGCCCAGTTCAAGACCCCCGGCGGCTACTGGTGGCGCAACAGCGTCTGCTGGCGGTGCTTAGATTTGCTGGTGAAGTGCGTCAGGGGCTGCTTCTCCGGCTGCGGCTGGCTGCTGCGGAAGCTGCCCAAGGCGGCGGCTGTATTCTGGGACTTCCTGCTGATGCTTCTTACACCCCTGAGATGGCTGTGGACGCAGATAAAGAAGACCTGCGCAAAAATCGGAAAATCCGTCAACCGGGTGTATTCCATGATGCCGCTGACCTGGCAGTGGCTGCTGACGGGCTTCATCATGGTGATGCTCCTGTTCGCCGCTCTTGCGGGCAGATCGAATCTGATGGTGGTGCTGAGCCTGTGCGCCTGCGTGGCCGTGGTGCTGTACGGGGCGTACTGCTTCGGCATCCTGCTGGAAAGCGCCAAGCGCATGGGCAAGGGCGACCTGGACACCAAAGTGGACGACAAATATCTCATCGGCGCGTTCAGGAGCTTTGCCGGTGACCTGAATGACCTGGCCGGCGTTGCCGTAGTGGCGGCGCAGAAGCAACTAAAATCGGAGCGTATGAAAACAGAACTGATTACCAATGTTTCTCACGATATCAAAACGCCTTTGACTTCCATCATCAACTACGTGGACTTGCTGCAAAAGCCCCACACGCCGGAGGAGGAGAAGACCTATCTGGAAGTCCTCAACCGGCAGTCCCAGCGCTTAAAAAAGCTGATCGAGGATCTGTTGGAAATGAGCAAGGCCAGCACGGGGAACCTGACGGCGGATATTACGAAGCTGGACGCGGTGGAATCCGTGAATCAGGCATTGGGCGAATTCGCCGACAAGCTGGAAAAAGCCCAGCTGACCCCCGTATTCCGCCATCCGGAAGAGTCTGTCGCCATGATGGCGGACGGAAGACTTGCGTGGCGGGTGCTGAGCAATCTCCTGAGCAACACCGTGAAATATGCCCTGCCCGGCACGCGGGTGTATATCGACGTGATGGCGCTGGAGGGGAAGGTCATCATTTCCCTGAAGAACATCTCCCGTGACGAGCTGAACGTGGACGCCGACGAGCTGATGGAGCGCTTTGTCCGGGGCGACGACTCCCGGAACACCGAGGGCAGCGGTCTGGGCCTGAACATTGCCAAGACCCTGATGGAGCTGCAGAAGGGGCAGTTACAGCTGCTGGTGGACGGTGACCTGTTCAAGGTAACGCTGATCTTCCCCGGAGCAACGGAATGAAATAGGCCAAGGGCGGCGCGGGATTTCCCGCGCCGCCCCGTTTGCCGAAGGAATAGGCGCAAAAAACAGGGAGATATTCCGGCATGAAGAAAAACTGTTCACAATTTTGTCGCTTTTTATTTTCATTTCCGTTATTGCCTGTTCAAAACCCAAAGGTATGGTAATACCAGAAAGGTTGCGGAAGCCGTGAGCCGCTCCCTTTCAACTCCGTAGATCCTCTTTTCTACCTCTCTTCTTTCCAAACCCTTTCGCGGAAACCCCGGTGCCATGCTGGCACCGGGGTTTTCCACCCCCCTGGGCGGCAGAGGCTGCTTCGGGAGGCCACAGGCGGCTGCAACAAAATTGTAACCTTTGAAAGAAAAAAGATATCGAAATCAGAGATTGTCATTTTTCGTAGCTGGTAAAAAACGAATTTTATGGTAAAATTTGGAGGAAATTTCTTAAGATAAGGGCAAATGTTTAAGAATGTTATAAAGTGTAAAGAATTCTGTTACATTTTGTAATTTTCCTATTGACATCCGGGAACGGATGTGATATCATGCAGACATGAAAGAGATGCCGGGTGCGGAAGCGGCGGAAAGCCTCCCCGATTGGCGACACCAAAGGTTCCAGAGCCGGCAGCATTTCTAAAACAACCAATTTTCTAGGAGGTTAGAAACTATGAAAAACACAATGAAGAAGCTGCTTAGCCTCGTATTGGTGGCTATGCTGCTGGTCTGCGCGGTTCCTTTCCAGGCCGCTGCTACGGAAGCTGATGAAACCCTGACCGTCAAGACCTACGTTGACGGAAAGTATGTCACTGACAAGTATGTTACCGTGAAGCCCGGTCAGAAACTGGAACTGACGAAGGAACTGGCCGAGACTCTGATTTACGGCGACAAGGAATTCGTCAAGTGGACGAACATGAAGGACGAAGAGACCACCGGCCCCATCAGCTATGACAACCTGAAGAAGGCAAATGCGAATGGCTACTACGTAAACCTGTACCTCAACAAGAAGGTCGAGGATACCCGCGTTGACGCGAAGGTTCCTGTTGAGATTTATGTTGACGGTTCTTATGCAAGAAAGGGCGAGATCACCGTTCCTGTTGACGGCAGCGTGAAGCTGACCAAGGAGCTGGGTCTGAGCCTGGTCAACTCCGACAAGGAGTTCGTCAAGTGGACCGGCGCTTCCGGCAATGAGGCCACCGATGTCACCATCAAGTATGCCGGTATCGACGACGGCTACTCCCTGAAGCTGTTTGTCAACACCAAGAAGGCGGAAGAGCCCGCCAAGTATATCACTCTTAAGATTATTGACGACAAGGGCAACGCGATTGCCAGAGAGTTCCAGGTCGAGCCTGTGGACGGTAAGTCCTCCGTTATCGACGACATCCTGAGCTACCGCTGGATGGGCAACTGGAAGGATTCCTATGAGTTCGTCACCGCCAAGAGCGATGAAAAGGGCAACAACCTGTCCCTGTCCACCACAATCAATGCCGGCGACTCCCTGACCGTCACCCTGAAGGCCAAGAGCGGCAGCACTCCCGAGGGCGACACTGTCAGAGTGACCTTCTACGGCACCGACGGCAAGGCCGTTTCCACCTACAACGTGACCAGCGGCAGCAGTATTGACAGCAAGAAGGTTTCTGACGCTCAGAGCAAGGCCGATAACAAGACCGGCTACACCTTCAAGGGCTGGAAGATTGACAACAAGGGTGACCTCTACACCAGCGCTCAGGTTGCCAAGCTCGTCATCAAGGGCAACGTAGAATTCTACGCTTACCTCGAGAAGGACACCACCACTACCAACAACAAGTTCCCCTACAAGGTTTACCTGCACATCTTCAAGGACAACAAGGTCGACGATCCCGCCAAGACCATCAATATCACCGAGGGCATTGCTCTGGACGGCAAGGTCACTCTGGACGAGGTCAAGACCGTTGTGAAGAACTACTACACCGCCAAGACCAGCGACGGCATCAAGTATGACGGCATGTACATGGCCAAGGGCAACTGGGTCGGAAACTTTGTCAACGACACCCAGAAGTATGACACCATCTCCGACACCAACGAGCTCCGCAAGGAGAGCGAAGTCCACATCAACGTGATGATCACCAACGCCAACGCCAAGAGCGCCACCAACGAGAAGGCCGATAAGACCAACCCCAAGACCGGTGATATGATCTTCATTCCCGTGATCTTCATGGTCGTCTCCGGCGCCGCCATTGCCGGTGTGTACTTCTACAACAAGAAGCGCAGCGCCCGGTAATCGAGAATACGCTAAGCTAAAAAAATCCCGGCAGCTTCGGCTGCCGGGATTTTTTGCGGTGTGCGGGGCGATTTGCAGAAAAGATTTTGCCGAAAAAGTATTCCCATTTTCACAGATATGTGTTATAATCATTATATCCCCTAAATTTGGAAAGCAGGAGGAATATAACATGGACAACTACAACGGCAATACCTACGCACGGCAGGACACGGACATGTCCGTCGGCTCCTGGATCGGCACGCTGATCCTCTCGGCAATTCCCATTGTCGGCTTCATCTGCCTGATCGTCTGGGCGGTGAGCAGCTCCCCGGAGAAGCGTTCCCGGAAAAATTGGGCGATCGCCCAGTTTATCCTGACGCTGATCGTTGTGGCTTTCACCATTCTGGTGTACGCCATCACCGGCGGCGCGTTTCTGGCGTATCTGCTGAATTAAGACAAATCCCCCAACCCGGATTTTCCCGGGTTGGGGGACATCTTTTTTGTTTCAGCACTGACGCATCAGGCGGATGTAGAATTCTACGGCCTTGGCGACGGTTTCCAGACGGATGCGCTCGTTGTTGCCGTGGATGGTCGAGCGCTCTTCGGCGGTCAAGTCCATGGCGGAGAAGCGGTAGACGTGGTTGCTCAGGTCACGGTAGTGCCGGGAATCGGAACACTGCACCATCAGATAAGGCGAGACGATGCAGCCCGGCCAGGTGTTGGCCACGGCAGAGGCGACCTTCTCCCATGCGTCGCAGCCGGTTTCGGAGACGGGACTTGGCTCGAAGGATTCCAGAGACGTGATCTCCACGGCGGGGTCGCTGACGGCCTTTTCCAGATACGCCAGCGCGGAAGCGACGCTGTCGGCGGGATTCAGGCGGATGTTGGACACCATTTTTGCTTCGGGAGGAATTACGTTCCGGGCGGAGCTGCCCTCCATCTGGGTAAAGGCCACGGTGGTGCGTACCAGCGCGTTCATTTCGCCGCCGCTCTTTTTGCCGAGAGTGTCAATAATCCAACCGAAGCACCACATGTTGGCGAAAATCACCCGGTACAATGGCGTTGAATACCGTCCCAGCGTGTCGAACATCTGGGCAGCGGGGCCGTCGATGTGGGCCTTGAAGGGATGATCCTCCACCCGCTTGCAGGCCGCCGCCAGAACGCCCACCGGGGTATGAGGCTTGGGGGCGGAGGCGTGGCCGCCGGCGGAGACGGTGCGGTACTGGGCGTTCAGCATACCTTTTTCCGCAATGCCGATGAGACCGCAGGGCTGCTTTACGCCGGGGAACACATTCTCCACCACGGCGCCGCCCTCGTCTACCACAATGGCGGGGTGGATGCCATGCTCGGTGAAATACGCCACAATGTTGACTGCGCCCTGACCGTTGATCTCCTCACCGCCGGAGAAGGCGAAGTAAATGTCCTTTTCCGGCTGGAAGCCCTGACCGATGAGGTAATTGGCGGCGGAAAGGACGCCGTTGAAAGTGACCTTGGTGTCCAGCGTGCCGCGGCCCCAGAGAATGCCGTCCTCGATGACCCCGGCGAAGGGAGGCTTGTCCCACTTTTCCTCGTTGACAGGCACCACGTCATAGTGCGCCATCATAACGGCAGGGTCGCCTTCCTGCTTGCCCGGCCACCGCAGCAGCAGCGCCCGGTCGGGAAGCTGCTGGAAGGTGCAGGTGCCGAACACGTTGGGGTACAGAGTCGGCAGCAGAGAGATCAGCTTCTGAAATTCCCCCTCGTCCTCCAGAGAATGGTCGTTGTAGGACACGGTCTTGCAGCGAACCAGCTGGGCAAGGGAATCCACGGCGGCGTCTTTGTCAAAGGCGATTTCTTCCTTGGTGACTTCGGGCTGAGGCTTGGGACGGAAGCGGATGGTGCGGACGGCGACCACGGCGATGAATGCAGCCAAAACGGCGAGAATCAGATATCCGATCATGTTTACAGAACTCCTCTCTTATAAAGCAGCCGGGAAACGGCAATGGTGAACAGCACGCTCACCGGCACCATAATGCCCACGGTACCGGCGTTCAGGGCGGGGACGAAGATGAACAGAACCAGCATCAGCACCACCGGTGCAACGGCGATCTTCCAGTTCCGGCTGACGAAGGCTACGCCCAGTCCGCCGAACAGGGCGGGCAGCATCTGGGCAAAGGCCGGTTCCAGCACCGGCGCTTCCAGAACGGGGGTCAGAGGGACGATGAGAATGACGCCGATGATGATAATGACGGTGGTGACGATGGAGGAGGTGGCGATGGCGATGGTGGAGATGACCTCGCCCTCCTCGGAGTTGGCGCTGACGTTGTTCTGCTCCAGAGCGTTGATGGCGCAGGGAAGCTTCAGGTTGGAGATGTTGCCGGTGACAAAGCTGAGGTAGGAGCCGCCTGCGCCCAGCATGGGAACGAAGGTAATTGTCTCAATGACACCCACCGCCCAATACATGGGTGCGGTGGCGATCAGACCCACCACCAGCGCGCCCCAGTCCGGGGCGGCGCCAAACAGGGCGGCCACCGTCAGGGGGAAGGCCAGCAGCAAAATCATCACGGAAATGTTCCAGATGGTGCCGCTGCGGTGAACGGAGTCGATGTAGCTAAGCTGCTTTTTCATATCGGCACCTCCTTAACCCAGCCACGCGGTGAGGGGAATGGCGGAAGCCATGCCCAGCACCAGAGAAATGGGCAGCGCGTAATCGTTGACCCAGCTCCACTTGAATTTCTTCATGAGCAGCCCGCAGACCACCATGATCGCAGCGGATACCGCCATGACGCATACCGGCACAAGTCCGGAGGTGGCGGCGTAATCCCCCGGCGTCCACAGACGGGAAAAATCGCAGAACACATAGCCCAGAAATGCGGAGATCATGCCGATAAACATGGCATTCTGGAAAATATCCGCCCATTTGGCGTCCCGGTTTTCCAGAACGGTCATGCCCCGCAGCAGCTTCTTGCCGATGACAGGCACCAGCCAGATGCCCACCATGATGGACAGGGTCATCACCAGCGCGATGTTGACGTATTGCTGGGCGGTCAGGGCGCTGATTTTGCCAAGCTCTAAGCCCATGGCGCTGACGGCGTTGGATGCCGCGATGGCCTCATAGCTCAATGAGCCGACTACGCTAAGCCGCAGCCAGGGCAGGGGAATACCCAGACTTTTGCTTAGGGTGATGACGCTGATGACGATGGACACGGCCGGGGCGATGGTGAACAGCGCGGCGGTTTTGATGGTTTTTTTGATTTTGGCCTGATCCATGCCGATCTCCTTACTGCGGAGCAGAGCCTTAATAAGGAAGAAAACCGACTGAGCCAGAACCACGGCAATCAGAATTCCGGCAAGCAGGTAAAGCACCGGATGGTTGACGCTGAATTCCATGGAAACACCTCCGAAAAAATAGATGCGTTCATTATAGCACGGCGCCGTTCCCGAAACAAGAAGCAATCCCGCGAAAGAGAAGATTTTCCCGCGAAATGGCCTTGCTATTTCCCGTCGGATAGGGTAAAATGGTGGAAAGTTTTTGGGAAAGAGGCAACGGAAATGACAAAAGCGGCGTTTGATAACGATAAATACCTGCAAATGCAGTCCGCCCACATCCGGGAGCGCATTGCCCAGTTCGGCGGCAAGCTGTATCTGGAATTCGGCGGCAAGCTCTATGACGACAACCATGCTTCCCGCGTCCTGCCGGGCTTCCAGCCGGACAGCAAGCTGCGGATGCTGCTGCAGCTGAAGGAGCAGGTGGAGATGGTCATTGCCATCAACGCCGACGATATCGAAAAGAATAAGGTTCGGGGCGATCTTGGCATCACCTATGACCGGGACGTCATTCGCCTGATCGACATTTTCCGGGGCTTCGGCCTGTACGTTTCCAGCGTGGTGCTGACCCGCTTCCATGAACAGGCGCTGGCGAAGGCGTTCCAGTCCCGCTTGGAAGGGCTGGGCATCCGGGTCTATCACCATTTTGAAATTCCGGGCTACCCCTCCGACACCGGCTACATCGTCAGCCCCGACGGCTTCGGGAAAAATGACTACATTGAGACGACCCGGTCGCTGGTGGTGGTCACGGCTCCCGGCCCCGGCAGCGGAAAGCTGGCGACCTGCCTGAGCCAGCTGTATCACGAGCATATCCGGGGCAACACGGCGGGCTACGCCAAATTCGAGACTTTCCCCATCTGGAACGTGCCGCTGAACCACCCGGTGAACCTTGCCTACGAGGCCGCTACGGCGGACTTGAACGACGTGAACATGATCGACCCCTTCCATCTGGAAGCCTACGGGGTCACCACCGTCAACTACAACCGGGACGTGGAAGCGTTCCCTGTGCTGGTGGCGATTTTTGAGAAGATTCTGGGGCATTGCCCCTACAAATCCCCCACGGATATGGGCGTGAATATGGTGGGCAACTGCATCGTGGATGACGAAGCCGTCCGGTTCGCCTCCCGACAGGAGATCATCCGCAGATACTACGTGGCCATGTGCGAGCAGAAGCAGGGCAAAGGCAGCGACGAAACGGTGCGCAAGTTGGAGCTGCTGATGAAAAAGGCCGGTGTGACCCCGGCGGAGCGGAAGGTGGTCGCCCCCGCCCTGCAGCGGGCGGAGCAGACCGGCGCGCCTGCCGCCGCCATGGAACTGCCCGACGGTACCATCGTCACCGGCAAGACCTCCGACCTTCTGGGTGCGTCCTCGGCGCTGCTGCTGAACGCGCTGAAGAAGCTGGCGGGTATGCGGGACAGCCTGCACCTGATTTCCCCGGTAGTGCTTGATCCCATCCAGCACCTGAAGGTTGACCACTTAGGCAACCGCAATCCCCGTCTCCACACCGACGAGACGCTGATCGCCCTGTCCATCTGCGCCGCCACCAACCCCATGGCGGAACTGGCCATGGAGCAGCTGGACAAGCTGCGGGGCTGCGAGGTACATTCCTCGGTGATTTTGTCCCCGGTGGACGAAAAGACCTTCAAGCGTCTGGGCGTCAACCTGACCTGCGAGCCGAGATATAAGGGATAAATAAAAATGCAGAATGCCGAAACAACGGCATTCTGCATTTTTTGTGGGATAAAGATTAGGCTCTCTGCTCGCAGTAGATGCACCTGTGGATGTCCGCGGCCTTGTCGGTGCAGCGGAACAGCTGGGGCAGCTCCTGCTCGGTCTGGGTGATGCACTTGGGATTGCGGCAGACGCGGTCGTATTCCAAACCGGTCGTGTCGATGGCTTCTTTTGCGGGATTCCGGGCGGCTTCGTCCAGAAGCTTCAGGATGAGCGCCATGCGCATGTACTTGCCGTTCAGCGCCTGACGGAAATAGGCGGCTCTCGGGTCGTCGTCCACCTTGACGCTGATCTCATTGACACGGGGCAGGGGGTGCAGGACGCACATTTTTCCTTTCGCAAGCTTCATTTTCTCGGTATCGAGGACGTAGCTGTCCTTGAGCCGCTCGTATTCCCATGGGTCGTCAAAGCGCTCCCGCTGGATGCGGGTCATGTACAGCACGTCGAGCTTGGGCATGGCTTCCTCCAGAGAGGACACTTCCGTGTAGGGGATTCCCTGATTTTCAAAAACATTATACCGAATAAAACCGGGAATTTTCAACTCTTCCGGGGAAATCAGAACAAATTGAATGCCCTTGTAGCGGCTCATGGCCTCGATCAGGGAGTGGACAGTCCGGCCGTATTTCAGGTCGCCGCACAGACCGATGGTGAGGTTATCCAGCCGCCCCATTTCCCGGGAAATGGTCAGCAGGTCGGCAAGGGTCTGGGTGGGGTGATTGTGGCCGCCGTCTCCGGCGTTGATGACGGGGATGGAGGCCGCCTGACTTGCCACATAGGGTGCGCCCTCTTTGGGGTGGCGCATGGCGATGATGTCTGCGTAGCAGCTGACAATTTTGGCGGTGTCCGCCACGCTTTCGCCCTTGGAGGCGGAGGAAGAACTGGCCTCGCTGAAGCCGATGACGCTTCCGCCCAGCTCCAGCATCGCGGCCTCAAAGCTCAGGCGGGTGCGGGTGGAGGGCTCGAAGAACAGCGTCGCCAGCTTCTTGTGAGCGCACCTGTCCCAGTAGTTTTCCGGGTGGGCAATGATGTCCTTGGCGGTGGCGATCAGTTCGTCCAGCTCGTCCACGCCTAAATCCAGAATGCTGTTCAGACTCCTCATACTTTCGCTCCATTCACGGCAAGGTAGTTTTTGATCCGCGCCACATTTTCGGCGTTGGCGGGATTTTCTTCCAGATAGGCGATGATGTCATACACATCCACCACGGAGTAGACGGGGAAGCCAAATTCCTCTTCCACTTCCTCCATGGCCAGCTTTTCGCCCTTGCCCCGCTCCTTGCGGTCAACCATAATAAATGTGGCGGCGACCCTGACGCCCTCCAGACGGCTTAAGATAGCCATGCTTTCCCGGATGGCAGTCCCGGCGGTGATGACGTCCTCTACGATGACCACGTCCTCACCGGCCTTGGGGACGTAGCCCACGAACACGCCGCCCTCGCCGTGATCCTTAGCTTCCTTGCGGTTGAAGAAGAAGGGAACGTCCAGCCCGTCCCGACTCAGGGCAACGGCGGCGGACACGGCGATGGAAATGCCCTTGTAGGCGGGGCCATAGAGGACGGCCTTCCGCTGCCCCAGCTTTTCCCGGTAGGCGCGGGCGTAGAATTCGCCCAGAGTCGCAATTTCCTTACCGGTTTTGATCTCCCCGGCATTGATGAAATAGGGGATTTTCCGGCCGGATTTGGCGGTGAAATTGCCGAATTTCAGCACACCGGCCATCTCCAGAAACTGAATGAATTCTCTTTTGTAGCTTTCCAAAATGCTTCCTCCTTATTTCAGTCGCAGAATTCCGCCACGCAGCGTTCATAAGCGGCCACGGGGTCGGCGGCGGCCGTGATGGGACGGCCGACCACGATGTAGTCCGAACCGATGGCCTTGGCGGCGGCTGGGGTCATCACCCGCTTCTGGTCGCCTACGTCTCCGTCGGCGAAGCGGACGCCGGGGGTCACGGTGAGAAAGTGCTGACCGCAGCGCTCATGCACCTTCCCCGCTTCCAGAGGAGAGCAGACCACGCCGTCCAGACCCGCGTTTTTCGCGGTCTCGGCGTAGTGCATGACAACTTCGTCAATGGGTTCATGAATAAGCAGGTCGGACTCCATGGCCGCCTGATCGGTGGAGGTCAGCTGGGTCACGGCGATCAGCAGGGGACGGGTGCCGTCCTCCCGGGTCAGACCCTCCAGCGCGGCCTTCATCATGGCGGTGGTACCGGCGGCGTGGAGGTTGGTGATGTCCACGTCCAGATTCCGCAGGACGGACATGGCTTTTTTCACGGTGTTGGGAATGTCGTGGAGCTTTAAGTCCAGAAAAATCTTGTGCCCCCGGGCTTTGATCTCCCGGACGATGGCGGGGCCTTCCGCGTAGTACAGCTCCATGCCGATCTTTACGAAGGGCTTGCGGCCGGTGAACTTATCCAGAAAAGCGAAGGTTGCCTCGGCGGATGAAAAATCGCAGGCAACAATGACGTCCTTACCCATTATTTCGCGCCTCCTATAATGTCTTTCAGATCCTCAATTTTGTATTTTTCCATGACGGCGGGAAGCTCCCGGATGATGTCCCGGCAGGCGTAGGGATTTACAAGATTGGCCGCGCCTACCTCTACGGCGGTAGCGCCCGCCAGCATCATTTCCACCACATCTTCGGCGCTGCTGACGCCGCCCATGCCCACCACGGGGACGTTTACCGCATTTGCGACCTGATAGACCATGCGCAGCGCCACCGGGAAGATGGCGGGGCCGGAAAAACCGCCCATTTTGTTGGCAATGACCGGCTTGCGGGTGCGCAGATCGATGCGCATACCAAGCATGGTATTGATCAGGCTGATGCCGTCCGCTCCCGCGTCCTCGCAGGCTCTGGCGATGGAGACGATATCGGTGACGTTGGGGGAGAGCTTGACGATGACGGGCTTTTTCGTGACCTTTTTCACCGCTGCCGTTACCTCTGCGGCGGCTTCCGGGCAGGTGCCGAAGCTCATGCCGCCGCCGTGAACATTGGGGCAGCTGACGTTGACTTCCAGCCAGCCCACCTGTTCCTCCTCATCCAGCTTTTCACAGGTATAGGCGTAATCCGCCGCGGAAAAGCCGGAGACGTTGGCCATGACGGGCTTGTGGAAGCAGGCTTTCAGCTTCGGGAGTTCTTCGGATATGACTTTGTCCACGCCGGGATTTTGCAGTCCCACGGCGTTGATCATGCCGCCGGTACACTCGGCGATGCGGGGCGTGGGATTTCCAAAACGGGGTTCTTTCGTGGTTCCCTTGAAGGAGAAGGTGCCAAGGCAGTTAATGTCGTACAGTTCGGCAAACTCATAGCCGTAGCCAAAGGTGCCGGAGGCGGGGATGACCGGGTTGTCCAGCTCGATGCCGCAGAGATTGACGCTCAGGCTTCCCATAGAATTTCCTCCTTCCGCATGACGGGGCCGTCCTTGCAGATGCGTTTGTATCCCGTGAGGGTCTTGCAGGAGCAGCCCATGCAGGCGCCGAAGCCGCAGCCCATCCGTTCCTCGAAGCTCATCTGGCCGGAGGTGCGGGTGGCTTTATACACCGCCTTGAGCATCGGCTCCGGGCCGCAGGTGTAGAAATAGGAATAATTAAGATCGTTCAGGGGCGTGGTGGCGAAGCCCTTGACGCCATAGCTTCCGTCGGCGGTGGTGACGATCACCCGGCAGCCCAGCGCCCGGAATTCGGCTTCATAGAACACTTCCGATTGGGTGTTGAAGCCCAGAATCACCGTCACCTGCTTGCCCATGGCGAGAAGCCGTTTGGCAAGGTGGTACAGCGGCGGGACACCTACGCCGCCGCCCAGTAGGACGGGGCTGTCCCCGGCGGGGGCGAGGTCGTAGCCGTTGCCAAGGCCGGTCAGGATGTCCAGCTTCTCCTCGGGAACCATCCGGGAGAGAATTTCCGTACCCTTGCCCACCACCTTGTAGACGATGGTGAGGGTATCCCCGTCATAGTCGCACACGGAAATGGGACGGCGGAGGAATTTCCCGGTGATTTGAATGTTGACAAACTGCCCCGGGGCGGTAATGGCGGAGGTGTCGCCGGAAAGCACCATTTTGTAGACGCAGTCCGTCAGGGGGGTATTGGATAGGATTGTGAAAATGCTCTGTTTCATGGTCGCTCCTTCCGGGAATTGGGTTGCACGTCAAGCATCTATCGTGGAGATGGTCAGCGTGGTTTCTTCCAGCACATCCAGCAGAACCCGGATGGTGTCCAGCGCGGTAAACAGCGTCACGTTATGCTCCGTGGCGATCCGGCGGATTTTTATGCCGTCCCGGCCGCTGGAGCCGGGGTCACGGGTGTTGATGACGTAGGCAATGTGTCCCTGACGCAGCGCGTTGGGGATTTCGTCGCTGCCGTCGCTGATCTTGCCCAGAACGTGGGTGCGGATGCCGTTTTCCTTCAGGAATGTGGCAGTTCCGGCGGTGGCCTCGATGTTGAAGCCCAGACGGTAGAACCGGCGGATCAGGGGCAGCGCTTCCTCCTTGTCCCGGTCGGCGATGGTGGCAAGGACGGTGCCGTAGTTCTGCAGCTTCATGCCGGAGGCCTGCAGCGCCTTGTACAGGGCGCGGGTCATGGTGCGGTCATAGCCGATGGCCTCGCCGGTGGACTTCATTTCGGGCGTCAGATAGGCGTCCAGACCGCGAATTTTATTGAAGGAGAACACCGGCGCTTTGACGTACCAGCGCTCCTTTTCGGCGGGGTAGATGTCGAAGAAGCCCTGCTCCTTCAGGCTCAGACCCAGAATCACGTCGGTGGCGATATCCGCAAGACTGTAGCCCGTGGCCTTGCTCAGGAAGGGCACCGTGCGGGAGGAACGGGGATTGACCTCGATGACGGACACGTTGTCCTCGGGATCTACGATGAACTGCACATTGAACAGGCCGACAATGCCGATGCCCAGACCCAGCTTTTTGGCGTATTGCAGAATGATGCCCTTGACCTTGTCAGAGATGGAGAAGGAGGGGTAGACGGAGATGGAGTCGCCGGAGTGAACGCCGGTGCGCTCCACCAGTTCCATGATGCCGGGGACGAACACGTCCCGGCCGTCGCAGATGGCGTCGATCTCCACTTCACGGCCCTGAATGTATTTGTCCACCAGAACGGGCTTGTCCTCGTCGATTTCCACGGCGCTTTTCAGGTAATGGCGCAGCTGGGTCTCGTTTGCCACGATCTGCATGGCGCGGCCGCCCAGCACGAAGCTGGGACGTACCAGCACGGGGTAGCCGATCTCATTCGCCGCCGCGAGACCGTCCTCGATTTTGGTGACGGCTCTGCCCTTGGGCTGGGGGATGTCCAGCTCTTTCAGGAGCTTTTCAAAGGCGTCCCGGTTTTCGGCTCTGTCGATGGCCTCGCAGCCGGTGCCGATGATCTTCACGCCCCGGTCATGGAGGGGCTGGGCCAGATTGATAGCGGTCTGGCCGCCCAGAGACGCGATCACGCCGTCGGGCTTTTCAAAATCGATGATGTTCATGACATCCTCGGGAGTCAAAGGCTCAAAATACAGCTTGTCGGCGGTGGTGTAGTCGGTGGAGACGGTCTCGGGGTTATTGTTGATGATGATGGCCTCGTAGCCCGCCTTTTTGATGGTCATGATGGCGTGGACGGTGGAGTAGTCGAATTCCACGCCTTGACCGATGCGGATGGGGCCTGCGCCCAGTACCACGATCTTCTTTTTGCTCGTCAGCCGGGAGACGTTTCCGCCGGTGTAGGAGGAGTAGAAGTAGGGGATATACGCGCCGGTGTGGCAGGTGTCCACCATGCGGAAGGCCGGGAACATACCGTGTTCTCTGCGGAAATCGGACACGTCCGTCTCGGAGCATTTCCAGAGCCTGCTCACATATTTATCGCTGAAGCCCATCTTCTTCGCGTCCAGAAGGGCTTCCGGCTCTTTGACGTGGAGTTTCAGGTATTCCTCCATATCCACAATGCGCTTGATGGCGTTCAGGAAATACACGTCAATGGCGGTGATCTCATGAATCTGCTCCACGGTGACGCCCCGGTAGATGATTTCCGCAATGGCGAAAATGTTGTCGGAGCGGAACACGCTGATATAGTCCAGCAGCTCCTCCGTGGTCATGTCGTCGAATTTGTGATGGTAGATGTGGTTCGCGCCTACCTCCAGAGAGCGGATGCCCTTGAGCAGGGATTCCTCCAGATTGGAGCCGATGCCCATGACCTCGCCGGTGGCCATCATCTGGGTGCCCAGAATGTTGATGGCGGAGGTGAACTTGTCGAAGGGGAACCGGGGCAGCTTGGTGATGACGTAGTCCAGCTTCGGCTCAAAGGCGGCGTTGGTGTTGGCGATTTTGATGTCCTCCAAAGCCATGCCCACGGCGATTTTCGCGGTGACCCGGGCAATGGGGTAGCCGGAGGCCTTGGAGGCCAGCGCGGAGGAACGGGAGACACGGGGGTTGACCTCAATGAGATAGTATTTGGAGGAATTGGGGTCGAGAGCAAACTGAACGTTGCAGCCGCCCTCCACCTTCAGCGCCCGGATGATCTTGATGGCGGAGTCGTTGAGCATCTTCATGTCGTGGTCGCTGAGGGTCATGATGGGGGCGACCACCATGCTGTCACCGGTGTGGACGCCTACGGGGTCGATGTTCTCCATGCCGCAGATGGTGATGGCGTGGTCACCCGAATCCCGCATGACCTCGAATTCGATCTCCTTGTAGCCCTTGACGGACTTTTCCACCAGAACCTGATGAACAGGGGAGAGGGCGAAGGCGTTGAGACCAATCTCCACCAGCTCGTCTTCATTGTAAGCAAAGCCGCCGCCGGTGCCGCCGAGAGTAAAGGCGGGACGAAGCACCACAGGATAGCCGATGCGCTTGGCGGCCTCCTTGGCCTCCTCCAGGGAGTAGGAAATTTCGGAGGGGATGACCGGCTCGCCGATGGACTGGCACAGCTCCTTGAAAAGCTCACGATCTTCGGCACGCTCGATGGACTCGCTGGAGGTGCCCAGCAGCCTGACCCGGCATTCCCGCAAAATACCCTTCTTTTCCAGCTGCATGGCCAGATTCAGACCTGTCTGACCGCCGATGCCGGGGATGATGGCGTCGGGACGCTCGTAGCGGATGATCTTGGCGATATATTCCAGCGTCAGCGGCTCCATGTAGACCTTGTCGGCGATGATGGTGTCGGTCATGATGGTGGCGGGGTTGGAGTTGCACAGCACCACCTCGTAGCCCTCTTCTTTCAGGGCAAGACAGGCCTGCGTCCCGGCGTAGTCAAACTCAGCAGCCTGACCGATGACGATGGGGCCGGAGCCAATGATGAGAATTTTCTTGATGTCGGTTCTTTTTGCCATGGTGTTTCTCCTCTCGTTATTTGGCGGTATGGGTTTCCGGAGCGGCGTATACCAGCTTTCCGTCACAGATGGTGGCGATGCACTTTCCATTGACCTGCCAGCCCGCGAAGGGCGTGGCTCTGCCCTTGGAAAGAAAGTCCTTCGGGTCGATGGCGTATGCGGCGTTCAAGTCCCAGATGCTGTAGTCTGTCCCCAGAGGAAGACCGAAGCGTCTGCGGGGATTGACGCACAAAAGCTCCAATAGTTTGTTCAGGCTTAGAATGCCCGGTTTTACCAGACATGTATACAGAATCGGGAAGGCGGTTTCGATTCCCACAATGCCGAAGGCGCTTTTTTCCAGCCCTCGGGATTTTTCCTCAGCGGAGTGGGGGGCGTGGTCGGTGGCGATCATGTCGATGGTGCCGTCCAGAATTCCCTGAATCAGGGCCTCCCGGTCTTCCTTTCCTCGCAGGGGCGGGTTCATTTTGAAACGGCCGTCCTCCTGCAGGTCGCTGTCGTCCATCACCAGATAGTGGGGGCCGGTCTCGCAGGTCACGTCCAGTCCCTCGGCCTTGGCCTTGCGGATGAGCGCCACGCTTTCCTTCGCGGAGACGTGGCAGACGTGGTAGGCGCAGCCGGTTTCTTTTACCAGCTGCAAGTCCCGGGCAATTTGCCCCCATTCGCTTTCGGAGCAGATGCCCCGATGGCCATGGGCTTTGGCATAATCACCGTCGTGGATGTACCCGCCCCGCAAGAGCGAGTTGACCTCGCAGTGGGCGACAATGGGTTTCCTCAGTGCCTTGGCACGGAGCATGGCCTGCCGCATCATGTCATCGCTCTGCACGCCCCGGCCGTCGTCGGAAAACCCCACTACGTCGGGCGCCATGCCCTCCAGGTCGGAAAGCGCTTCGCCCTGTTCGCCGATTGTGATGGCACCGTAGGGGTAGACGTGAATGCAGGCGGTTTCCTCAATGAGACGGCGCTGAATCCCAAGATTCTCCACACTGTCCGGCACCGGGTTCAGGTTGGGCATGGTGCAGACCGCGGTATAGCCGCCCCGGGCGGCTGCCCGGCTGCCTGTGGCGATGGTCTCCTTATAAGAAAAACCCGGCTCTCTGAAATGCACATGCACGTCACAAAAGCCGGGAAAAATAACATATTCAGAAGAATCGAACCCGGAAAGACCGGGGGCGGAAAGGGAGGAACAAACCCCTTCGGAAAATACGGACCCCAAAGAAGCAGCGTAAACCTTGGCTTTCGTCATATCCGTCATGCTGATCTCCTTTCTGTAAAAAACTTCATGCATGAACACCGCACCACGAAAATGCGCAAATGCCGGTGCATGAAGTTTTTTGTGCATCATTTCCGGTTGCCCCGCAGGGGCGAGGAAATGGCACATTTCTTATTTTGCTATGCTTTTGCATAGCAAAACGCCCTGCCGGAAAAGCGGCAAGACGGGCGGGATGAGCCGCTGAACTTATCCGTTAAATTATAGCATGGGCAGGAGTGGTTGTCAATTGGGAAAAATGGACATGGATACACCCGAAAACGGCGGGGCTTTTGGGCATAGGGGCGCGATTGAACTGCCCCCTTGTCTCTTTCTGGGAGAGGCGGTTGAGCGAAGCGAAGACGGAGAGGGAAAACAGGGAAAAAGCCCTCTCAGTCACCTTCGGTGACAGCTCTCCCAGAGGGAGAGCCAAGGGGTGTACCCTGTTTTATTTTTCTTCGCCTTCCGGGAGGACTCCTGATTCCTTGAGCCTGTCCAGCGCCGTCCGGTAGCCGCCGCCATATACGAGGCACCGGTTGACCCGGCTGATGGTAGCCGAGCTGGCACCGGTGGATTCCGAGACTTCGATATAGTTTTCGCCGCTGTCCAGCAGGCAGGCGACCCTGAACCGCTGGGACATGGCCTGCAATTCCTTGATGGTGGCCACGTCCTCAAAAAACAGGCGGCAGTCCTCCACCGTCCGCAGGGACAGAATGGCCTCGAAAAACAGATCTTCACCGGGATGTCGAATGATGTCCATGGCACGGAGTCCTTTCTTCTGGGGTGCTTTCCTATACTTTACCACTTTACCATATTGAATACAAGTCCCTTTTGGAGTTTTTCGCAGGAAAAAGGGGGGAAGAAGGGGCGGTTTTTGTGGGTTCCTCCGAAAAAGACAAATGTCCCTGTATGAGATACTTTTTTCCGCGCCAAATGCTTGACTTGCGCCTCCTGCGGTGCTAGAATTGGGAAATAAAATTCCAGAGAGGTGTTTACAATGGAAAGAAAAGATATTGACTGGGGCAATCTGGGATTTGGCTACGTCCAGACCGACATGCGCTATGTCTCCAATTTCCGAAACGGCCAGTGGGATGACGGCTGTCTGACCGATCAGGCCACCATTACCATGAGTGAGTGCGCCTGCGTTCTGCAATACGCCCAGACCTGCTTTGAGGGGCTGAAAGCCTACACCACCGAGGACGGCCACATCGTCTGCTTCCGCCCTGACCTGAACGCCCAGCGGATGGCCAGTTCCTGCCGCCGCCTGAAAATGCCCGTGTTCCCCGAGGACAGATTCGTGCAGGCCGTAGTGGAGACCGTCCGCGCAAACTCCCAGTGGGTGCCGCCCTACGGCTCCGGCGCGACGCTGTACGTCCGTCCGTTCATGTTCGGCAGCGACGCCATCATCGGCGTCAAGCCCGCGACGGAGTATCAGTTCCGGGTGTTCGTCACCCCGGTCGGCCCCTATTTCAAGGGCGGCATCAAGCCCCTGAAGCTGCGCATTTCCGATCTTGACCGGGCGGCGCCCAAGGGCACCGGCGACGTCAAGGCGGGCTTAAACTACGCTATGAGCCTTTACAACATTGTGGACGCCCACGAGAAGGGCTTTGACGAGAACGTCTACGTGGACTCCGCCACCCGCACCCACATCGAGGAAACCGGCGGCGCCAACGTGATCTTTGTCACCAAGGACGGCAAGCTGGTCACCCCCAAGTCCGACACCATTCTCCCCTCCATCACCCGGCGCAGCCTGCTGCAGGTGGCGAAGGACTATCTCGGCATGGAGGTAGAGGAGCGCCCCGTGGCGCTGGCGGAGATCGGCGAATTTGCCGAGTGCGGCCTGTGCGGCACGGCGGCGGTCATCTCTCCTGTGGGCACCATCGTGGATCACGGCAAGGAAATTCACTACGTGGGTATGGGCCCCACCATCCAGAAGCTTTACGATACCCTCACCGGCATCCAGATGGGTCGTCTGGAAGCCCCCAAAGGCTGGATCCAGATCATCGAGTAATGTACAATGTTCAAAAAAGGCAAGCCGTTTTTCGGCTTGCCTTTTTTGCACGGAATTACGCGAGAATAGGCTTCAAAGCGTCGGCGAGAACCTTTTCCTGTGCTTCGGCTTCCGCCAGATCCTTGCCCAGAGTGGTGAAATAGGTCTTGATCTTCGGCTCGGTGCCGGAGGGGCGGACGATGACCGTCGCGCCGCCTTCCAGATTGTACACCAGCACATTGGCGGCGGGCAGACCGGTCTGAGCGGTGTTCTGGTAGTCGGTGATTTTGGTCACCTTGTAGCCGCCAATCTCTACAGGGGGCTTCTCCCGCAGGGAGGCCATGATACCGGCCATCTTGTCCATGCCGGACAGGCCGGGGAACTCAAAGGAGTTCACCTTGTTCAGATACCGGCCGTATTTTGCGTAAATGGCTTCCAGCCGCGCCTTGATGGACGAGCCGATGGAACGGTAGTAGGCCGCCATTTCACAGATCAGCATGGAGCCAATGATGGCGTCCTTGTCCCGGACGTAAGGGCCTGCAAGGTAGCCGTAGGATTCCTCGAAGCCCAGAATGAAGCGATCCACCTCACCGGCGGCCTCCAGCTTGGCAATCTGGTCGCCGATCCACTTGAAGCCGGTGAGAACGTTGCGCATTTCCACGCCGTAATCCGCGGCCACGATGTCCGCGAGGGGGGTGGAGACCAGAGACTTTACCGCCACGGGGCGCTTGGGCATGGTGCCTTTTTCAATGCGGCCCTGACAGATGTAGTCCAGCAGCAGCACGCCCACCTCGTTGCCGGAGACCAGCTCGTAGGAGCCGTCGGGGCAGCGGATGGCAATGCCAACCCGGTCGGCGTCGGGGTCGGTGGCCAGCATCAGATCGGCGCCGGTCTTCTCGGCCAGCTCCAGACCAAGCCGCAGAGCCTCGAAAATCTCCGGGTTGGGATAGGGGCAGGTGGGGAAGTTGCCGTCGGGGTACTGCTGCTCGGGGACAATGGTGATGTCGTCAATGCCGATGTCATGAAGCACCCGGGTGACCGGCACCAGACCGGAGCCGTTCAGGGGGGAGTACACCAGCTTCAGCCCGGCGGTTTTGCAGATGCCGGGGCGGACGGCGCAGGCTTCAATGGCGCTGTACAGCGCCTCCTTGCAGTCCTCGCCCACGTATTCGATCAGACCCTTGGCGATGCCGTCTTCAAAGGACATCATCTCCGCACCGGTGAGAATGTCGGTTTTCTGAATCTCCGCGTACACCACGGCGGCGGCATCGTCCGTCATCTGGCAGCCGTCGGGGCCGTAGGCTTTGTAGCCGTTGTATTTGGCGGGGTTGTGGGAGGCGGTGATCATGATACCGGCATTCGCCTTGTAGTACCGGGTGGCAAAGGACAGGGCGGGAACGGGCATCAGCGCGTCGTAGATCCGCACCCGAATGCCGTTGGCGGCCAGAACGCAGGCGGCGTTTCTGGCAAATACGTCGGAATTGATGCGGCTGTCATAGGAAATGGCGACCAGCTGGCTGCCGCCCTGGGTCTTGACCCAGTTCGCCAGTCCCTGGGTGGCCTGCCGGACAACGTAAATATTCATCCGGTTGCTGCCCGCGCCCAGAATGCCCCGCAGACCGGCGGTGCCGAATTTCAGCGCCACAGCAAAGCGCTCCTTGATCTCATTGTCCTGTCCCTCGATTTTCCTCAGCTCATCGGTGAGGGCGGGGTCTTCCAGATCAGCGCTCAGCCAGCGCTTATAATCATCTATGTACATCGTTATCACCTTTTCTTCATATAAATGCACGTATAATATAGTTCATCAGGCAGAAAAAGTCAATGCCGGAGTGGGGGCAGCCGCGTTATGGGGGCAAAAAATGGGAGGCGACGGAAATCCGTCGCCTCCCTTGCGTATTTTAGAAATGTTTTCTCTTGCGGTCGTAGACGCTTACAGCAGCCGCGCCGCAGAAGGAGAACAGCAGTACGCTGCCAAGAACCATGACAATCTCGCTGTCGCCGGTCTTGGGGATGTTGTCCTTGCCGTTCTTCACGGACTTCCACTGAGCGACATAGGTGACATCCTTGGTCACGGTGTCAGTGACCTTGGGGGACCAACCGGTGAAGGTGTAGCCCTTGCGGGTGGGCTTGCCATCGAACTTGGGGGTATCGGTGCCAGACTCAAGATCCTTGTAGACCTGATCCTTGAACGCCTTGCCCTTCGCGCCGTCGGTGTAGGTAACGGTGTAGAGCTTCTCCCACTTGGCGGTGTAGGTCACGTTCTTGGTCACGGTCTCGGCGACTTCGGGTTCCCAACCGACGAACTTGTAGCCCTCACGAGTGGGATCCTTCGTGCCGAAGGCGGGGGTGCTGGTGCCGTAGGGGATGTCTTTGTAGACGACATCCGCGAAGACTTCCTCGCCCTTCACACCGTCGGTGTAAGTAACGGTGAGAAGCTCGCACTTGACGTTGAAGGTGACGCTGGTCTCCGCAGCCGTCCACTTCTCACCATTCCAGGTCAGCTCGATGGTCTTGCTGTCACGGTCATCAAGGGTGTGGGGGCCAACATTCTCTTCTGCGTTGTACTTGGCAACGTAATCCTTTGCGTTTACGGTGAGGATGCAGGTGTACGCGGTTCCCTTGCGCTCGGGGTCGGAGACGTTGTAAGTGCCTTCGATGAGCGTGTAGGACTTGCCGTTGTGCGCAGTGGTGGTCGTGCAGTCCACCTTCGCGTTGATGCCCAGCCCCTTCAGCTCATCGTAGGTGGGCTTTTCGGGGGGGCACTCGACGTGGAAGGTGATGGGCAGTTCGGTCTTCGCAACCCACTTTTCGCCATCCCACTTCAGCTCGACGGTCTTCTCAGGCTGCTCGCCGACGATCAGCGCATGGGTCTTGCCCATATCGGAGCTGTACTTCTCGATGATCTTGGCTGCCTTGACAGTGATGGTGCAGGTATAGCCCTCGGAGGCGGTACCGGTGACGTCGCAGACGGTGTACTCACCCTGCGTCGGCTTGTAATCCTTGCCCCAGTGGTTGACGTTCTGGTTATCGCAGACGATCTTTACGCCTCTGCCGATCGCACCTTCGATTGCCTTCTTGTCGGGCTGTACGGGCTTCCACTGAGCGGTGTAAGTGACATCCTCGGTCACGGTCTCAGCGACCTCGGGGTTCCAGCCGTCGAACACAAAGCCCTTACGGGTGGGAGTGTCGCCGGAGAAAGCGGGAGTCGGGGTGTCCTTCTCCAGATCGGAATGGACATCGTCATCAAAGGCTTTTCCGCCAACGCCATCGGTGTAGGTGACGGTGTAGAGCTTTTCCCACTGAGCGACGTAGGTCGCATTTTCGGTCACGGTGTCGGCAACTACGGGTTCCCAGCCGAGGAACTTGTAGCCAGCGCGGGCGGGAGTGCCCTCGAAAGTGGGGTGGCATCCTCGTACTTTGCCGTATAAGCCTGATCCGCGAATGCCTCGCCGTTCACACCGTCGGTGTAGGTCACGGTGTAGGTGTTCTTTTCCCAAACGGCGTACAGATTCGTCCAGCCGTTCACGGTCTGGCCGGTCACGTCGCCGTTCTGACCCTCACGGCTCCAGAACTTGAAGGTGTAGCCGGTGCGGGTCGGGGTGGGAGCGTCCGCGGTGGGAAGGGTCGAACCAAAGGGCGCAGTGGTGCTGTACAGCCGACCTTCGGTCTTGCTGTGGTCATTCTGGAAGTCTCTCAAGGCTTCCTCACTCTGGAAGTAAACGACCTGGTACTTGTCATAGACCATGCACTTCAAATTCGTCCACCCGTTGACGGTTTTCTCCTTCAGGCCGGCAGGGGGATTTGCGGGGTCGCTCTTGTAGATATTAAACAGGCCGTCGTCGTACCAGCCGTAGAACTCGTAGTTCCCGGTGTAATAGTCGGCAATGTCGATCGTGGACAGGTCAATGACATGCCCCTTCGGCTGGCTTTCGAGCGCGATGTCCTTATAAGCCTTCGAGGTGTCGCCGTTGCGATAAATCACAAGATGGACGGGGAACAGCTCTTCTTCGCACTCGACAGGGAAGGTAATGGGGGTATCGACAGCCCACTGACCCTCTACGTACTTCAGCGTAAGAGTCTTGGTGTTGTCACCGGTCAGGGTGTGCTTGCCATAGTCCATGTTGTACCGCGCCACATATTTGTCAGCAGTGACGGTAATGTCGCAGGTGTAGCCGTCAGTTTCGTTGCCGGCAACATCGCCGATGGTGTATGTTCCACCTCTCAGCGAGAAGTGTACGGCGGCGTGCGTCTCGGGCTTCGTGGTGCAGGTCACATCCACGGGCGCTTTCAGATTGGACAGATCTTCAGCACCGGGCTTTGCGGGCGGAACAATCTCCGTCACGCACGCGACGTCGAAAACAACGGGGGCGCCGCTCTCAACAGTCCAGCCATTATCCGTGTATTTCAGGGTAACGGTCGCGTTGACGCCCTTGGGATCATGGACAGTGCGGGTATTGGTGTCGAACTGCTCCACATACTTCTGAGAGTTGATGGTGACCGTGTAGGTGTAGCCGTTCTCGGCGTCGCCTGCAACCTCATTGGTGGTGTAGGAGCCGGAAATCAAAGTGTAGCCCTTGGCCTTAAGCTCGTGGGCAGCCTTGCCGTTGGTGCAGTTGACGGTGATATTACCGATCAGACCGCTGAGGTCGCCCTCACCGGGAGCCGTGGGCTTATCAGGCTTGGGGGGAGTTGCTTCTTCCCACACGGCGTACAGCGTTCTGGTCCAGGTGTTGCCATTCTTGACAACATCATTGCCATACTGGGATACGGCACACGTCATACCACCAGTGTAGATTGTATCAGACCCGTCATTGGCCTTCCAGCCCTTAAAGACATAGCCTTCCCGGGTGGGGACGGTATTCTTCACCGTAAAGGAGTGGTATCTGATAGATGCATCTGTTGTAGACCACGAATCAGCACTGGGCGCGCCGGTGCCGCCATTGGCATCATAGTTCAGCGTGTATGTATATTTCGTGGTGGGGTTGGGGTTCTTCGCTACGAGATAGATCGTAGTGCCCTTGTTGCAGGCGGTCGTACCGCTCTTGTTAAGCGACCACGTTGTGGGATTGGCATTGGATTCTTTCGACCAACCGACGATCTGGTAGCCGCTGTTGACAGAAGCGCGGCCTGCGGCGGCCTTGATATCAGAAATCGCGATCGTGTGGTTGTTATATGCGGTGTCGGAGTGATTCGTCTTGTACTGGCAAACAAACTGGGTCTTTTCGGAAGAACCGTAATTGTAGCCAATGTTGAATTCATCACCCACATACAGGACGGTGAATCGGACATCGATCTTATGCCCGGTGTTCAAAGCGGCGGGAGCTACACCGGGGTCGGGAATCGGCGGCACGGTCACTCTTTTTGGACCGGTCTTGCCTGCCTCCCATTGGGCAACATAGGTGACATCCGCAGTCACGGTTCCCGCAACGGCGGGATTCCAGCCGACGAAGGTATAGCCTTCCCGGGCAGGGGTGCCGCTGAAAGCGGGGGTCGCGGTACCGGACGACAGGTTGCTGTAAACCTGATTGGGAAATACTGCGCCGTCTGCACCGTCAGTGTATGTAACGGTGAATGTTTTCGGCTCTTCCGGTGCAGGGGGATTCTCGTTCTTAGGCTGCTCCTGCGCGGGGGGGTCGGTCTTCTTCTCGCCCTCGTCCTCCACAACGGTCTTGGGCTGGGTTTTGTCAGCCCCCGTCGTATCCTCTGCCAACGCAGTCGTGGGCAGAAGTGTGAAGACCATGAACAGTGCCAGAAACAGACTGAAAATTCTGCGCAAACCATGGTTTTTCATCTTGAAATACTCTCCTTTCATTTGGCGATCCATGCCGGAGGCACAGACCGTCTGCACGGTAACGCCATCATTACCTTTATGCCTGAATTATACGCAATATCACACCAAAAGTCAATGGAAAAAGACGTCGATTTTCTGCAATTGGCAAAAAAACAGGGCCGTCTCCATGAGACAGCCCTGTTATATGCGGGGATGGAATGACGGTCACTTTTTTCGGGCGACGACGACGAAGCGGCCGTCCTCCACGTGGTAGGCGCAGGTCACCAGCGTGATGAGCTTGTCACCGTAGGCCGCGGTGACGCCGGTGTCGTAGAGCGCCTTGGAGCGGAAATTCGAGATGGCGTTGTTGAAGTCCGCTTCGTCCGCCGCGTCGATGAACTGATAGAACTTGAAGCAGTTCTCGTAGGTGTAATAGACCCGGTCATAGAAGGCTGCAAGCACCTCGTACTCGCCCTCCTCATAGAGGGTGTCAAAGTGGATGGTGGGGTGCGCCTGCCAGTAGGATTTGCTCTCATACTTGGGCAGGGAGCGGAACATGCTGCCGTCCAGCATGTTGTGGCCGTAGATCAGCAGATTGTCGCTGTCGGCGGAGCAGTTGGCGTCGATGAAGGGAATGCCGCCGAAGCTGTACTCCCGCTTAAAATTCGTGTGCAGATATTTTTCCGGATCGGTGGGAGTGTGCATCACCGGGTAGTCGATGACGGTGCCGTCGATGCGCAGCCAGCCAAACAGATCGTGGTTCTGCTCATACAGGGGGGCATACTTCGCCAGCATCACCGGCTCCGTCGGCTCAGGCTCCGTGGGGACGGTGGTTTCCGTGGTCGGCCCGGTGGACCGGGTCTCCGGCGGCGTGGTCTCCACGTGGGCAGCGGTGGCCGTGGCGTTTTCCTCCACCATTTCGGAGAGTTTGCGGAAATCACTGCGGGCTTTGCCCATATGGATCAGGATGGCAGCCACCGCGATCAGCGCGACGCAGAACACTGCCACGAGGATGATGAAAAGGGGATTGGGGCCTCTTCTCCGTCTGCGCTGCCCGGCGTCATTGCGGCGGGGCGGGACGGGAGTGCGGGGTGTCTGGAATTTGCCTTGCCTGTTTGCCATGTTTCTTTCCTCTCAATATGGGATGCTCCGGAAGGGCATCCGCCGGAAAAGGGCGGCGACGGAATCTCCGCCACCGCCCTCGTTCAACAGTTTACGTTGTTTTCTTAACTCTGTCTTCTCTTGCGGTCGTAGACGCAGACAGCAGCCGCGCCGCAGAAGGAGAACATCAGAACGCTGCCCAGAATCATGGCGATCTCACCGCTGCCGGTCTTGGGAACGTTGTCCTTGCCGGAGTTGGACTTCCACTGGGCCTTGTAGGTGACATCTCCGGTCACGGTGTCGGTGACCTTGGGAGACCAGCCAGTGAAGGTGTAGCCGGTGCGCTTGGGAGTGCCGCCGGTGAACTTGGGCGTGTCGGAGCCGTAGGCCAGATCCTTGTGAACTTCATCCTTGAAGATCACCTTGTTCTTCACGCCGTCGGTGTAGATAACGGTGTAAAGCGTACACTTGACCTTGAAGGTGACACTGTCCTTTTCGGCAGTCCACTTCTGGCCATTCCAAGTGAGCACGATGTCCTTGGTGGCATCGTCATCCAGCTCATGCTTGCCTACGCGATACATGGTGCCGCTATACTCATCGACATACTTCCCTGCCTTGACGGTGAGGATGCAGGTGTAGACATCGTTCTTGAGTTCGACCTTGCTGACCTCATAGGAGTCCTTCATCAGAGGCAAGGTCGCGTCCTTATGTTCGCCAGTGGTGCCGCAGTCCACGATCACGGAGATCTTCGGGAGCTGTTCAAAGGTGGGGGCTGTGGGCGGGACGATCTCGGTCTCGCACTTGACCTCGAAGGTGACATCGTCCGGTCTGCTCCAGTCCTTGGCCTCACTGTCCCACGTCAGAGTAACGGTCTTGCTCGCATCGTTTTCGTGGACGAGGGTGTGCTCCTCGCCCTTGGCGTTGCTGTATGTAGCAACATATCCGGCTGCCTCGATGGTGATGGTACAGGTGTAGCCGTCCTTGGCATTGCTCTCAACTTCACCGATCGCATACTTGCCTTCGTGCAAAGGGTAGATCGCGGTGCCGTGAACATCTTTCTTCGTTGTGCAGATCACTTTTATGAAGCTGCCCAGATCAGCGGGGACGGGCTTTTCGGGCGGAACGATCTCGGTCACGCACGCAACATTGAAGGAAACGGGGGTGGCGCGCTTCACAGCCCATGTCTTATCCTTGTATTCCAGCACAACGGTGGCTTCGCCGTCCTTGGGGGTGTGAGCCGAGCCGGTATCGGTATCGAACTGATTTACGTACTTCTCGGACTTGATGGTAACGGTGTAGGTGTAGCCATTCTCGGCGTCGCCTTCGACACCGCTGGTGGTGTAGGAATCGGCGATCAGGGCGTAGCCCTTGCTCTTGGGGTCATGAGTGGCCGCGTCGTTGGTGCAGTTGATGGTGATGCTGCCGATCAGCTTGCTAAGCTCGTCGTGGTTGGGAGCAACGGGTTTTGTGCCGCAGCGAACCGTGAAATTGACATGAGGATAAGCAGTATCAATGGACGGCGCGATCCACTTGCCATCGACATAACTCAGCGTGATTTTCTTGGTAGCCGCAGGAGGGGTACGCGTTGCCTTCTTATCCTGGTCGAACTGCGGCACATAACTTTCCGAGCTGATGGTAACATCGCAGATATATGTACCAACGCTGGACTGACGAGGTGCGCTGATTTCTTTGATAGCATCCTCGATCAGGTCGAAATCCTTACTCCCGTGATTAACGTCTGTATTGTCACATACGATCGTTACCTTGATATTTGCGCCGAGGACATCGTCCTTCGTGGCCTGCTCAGGCACGGAGGGAGCAGTGTCGCACACAACGTTGAAAATAATGGGGAGGGGAGTCTTAGGAGACCAGGTCTTCGTGCTGCTGTCGTATTCCAGAGTGATGACCTTCGGAGTGTGATCGGCGGTGGAGAGCGTATGCCCAGTATATTTCGTATTGTAGTCCTCCACATACGGCTGTGCGTTCACGGTAATATCACACGTGGGAATGTCACCGCTGCGATTAACGTCGCCGACGGTGAAGGAACCATCCTTGAGGGGGTATGCAGCAGCGGGGTGGACACCAGAACCGGCGGTGCCACAGAAAATTTTCACTACTTCATTGCCCAGCAGAGCCTTGACGTCTTCAGCCGTGGGCTTGGTGGGCTTGTCAGGCTGGGGAGGCGTGGGCAGGTCTTTGCCGCCGCTTATGGAGATATATGTGGAGGTGCCGCCAGCTGTATTAAAAGAAAGACCAAACGTGACGTCGCCTGTCGCTGCCGACATATCCTTGTTGTAGATCCATGCATTCTGCGGGAGGTCTGCTTCGTAATTGTCAATTTTCAATTTGACATACAGCTGCCAGCCGGTCTCGTTACTCCCTACGAAATGCGCAGTCGCGGAGCAGTCTTTTGGATTATCGCTGCCGACATCGCTCCTGTTTATGTATTTGAAAAACTTAAATGAGCTTACGTCATGCGTCCCTTTTGTGGGGTTATAAAACGGTGCGCCATAGCTGGAGATATTCAGCGTAAGCGGCACACTGCTATTGGCATAAGCAGTTACGCCGCCATTCCCGTCCTGCGGTTCCGCAATATCCTCCGCGAACGCAGCCGTCGGCAGAAGGGCGCAGACCATCATCACAGCCAACAGCAGGCTGAAAATTCTGCGCAAACTGGTGTTGTTCATAATGAAATACTCTCCTTTCATTGTCCGATCCGTGCCAAAGGCACAGACCACTTGTACGGTAACGCCTCCATTACCTTTCTGGTAGAATTATAGTAGAACCTGCGCATAAAGTCAATGAAAAATGCTGCCGATTTTTGGAGAAGTTACAGAATTTTAAGAAATAAATCGAGGCGGTTAGGGCGGCACTTTTACCGGAAATCCTGCCAAAACGGGGGGCGTCTTCTATATACATTATACATTGTAAATTCCCTCCGCCAGTGTTATAATTCAGCAAGCAAACTCTATGGAAAGAAGCGGACACCATTATGAGAAAGAAAGCATTTCAGGCGGCGTTTCCCTACACCATCCCGATTTTTGCCGGGTTCTGGTTCCTGGCGCTGGCTTACGGAATTTATATGAACGCCAACGGATTTTCCTTCGTGTATCCCATGCTCATGAGTAAGCAAACAGCTTCTCCTGCAGTCCGTTCCGGATCAGCAGATTCCGAAAACGGCCGAGAGTATCCCCGTCCGGAACCTGATTGCTGGAATCAACGCCGCAGAACTCCGAAAATGCGCGGCTGTCGATTGCCTCTGCCACTGTTGCCTCGTCACTCAGGTCATAGAGGTTTTGCAGCAGATACAGTCGGAGCATGATCTCCAGCGGATAGGGTTTGTTGCCGCGCTCTCCTTTGTAATAGCACGGCTGAATCATGGCAAGCCATTCTCCCCACGGGACGATCTGCTCGATCTGACTGATACTATTTCCTGATTAAAATTAAGATTTTAATCAGGAAATAGTATAAGCAGCATTCTGGAAATTCTTATCTGGTCGAATAGATTTTGCAGCCCAATGGAACGGCATTGCTTCCGAGCGAACAGGCGGAGGGAACAGAAATGCTCTCAAGTGCCGTGCCCTGAAATGCCTCCGATGACAGCGTGCGCATACTTTCCGGCAGCGTTACTTCGGATAATGCCGTACAGCCGGAAAATGCGCCAATGCCAATCGTAATTACCCCATCCGGAATTGTGACGGCTTTCAATCCCTGACAGTTGTAAAAAAGGTAATTGGAAATCGTCGTTATTCCGGGACTGAATGTGAGTTCACTCAGGCTGCTGCATCCGGAGAAAGCCCATTCGCCGAGATCACTGGCAGACCCCGGTATAGTGATAGACAAAAGCTTTTTGCAGTTGGAAAAGGCCCAGGGACCAATCGCATGGACACTCTCCGGGAGTAGAACAGAGGACAGATTGCTGCAGTTTTCAAATGCGCTTGCGCTTATCTCAGTCAACCCATCCGGGAAAGAGATGCTCTGCAGCCTTGTGCATCCGGAAAAAGCTTTTTCTCCAATTACCAGAATACCGGATGGAAGTGTGACCTTTTTCAGAGACGTATTGGACTGAAACGCGCCATTCCCGATCCTTGTGACCGGGAGATTTTCCAGTTCCTCCGGCAAAATGACTTCCGAAGGTGTCTGACCGGAAATCCCCGTAATTGTTATGCCATCCTCCGCAATCTCGTAAGTGCAGTCAACATTCGACAGCAGCACAGCGGCTGTACTTTCCGCTTCGGTGGCAGCTGGCAGCGTTTCTTCTGTTGTACTGCCGGGAGCGATGGTTTCTTCCGGCTCTGCTGCGGTTTCCGTCTGCTCCTGCAGCGCTTCGGTCATAGCGGCCGGTTCGGGACTTGCGTGTTTCCTGTTCAGCCAGAGAAGTCCTCCCGCAAGAATACAGATTCCGAGAATTCCGCAGACGACCAGCGGTACGATTGGTTTCCGCTTCGCGGGAGGAATATCGGATTTTGGCGGTTTTTCTTCCGCGGCAGCCCGCTGCGCAATAGGACGGTTGGACTCATGGAGAATATCCTCCGGAAGCGCAAGCTCTTCCAGAATCGCTTTTGTCCATGCCTGTTTGCTGCTGCTGAGGGCTTCCAGAGCATTTCGCATTTCCAACGCGGAGTGATATCTGTCTTCCGGAGCATACGCGCACGCCTTTGCCACAATTTCTTTCAGCTCCCGGCTTCCGTTCTGCGGTTCCGGGAGCTGTTCGCCGGAAAAGCGCCTGTTTAAAGCCTGCTGCTTTTGCGACGCACTGGGAATCTGCGGCGGGAGCGGCAAAAATGGCATGGTTTTGTTGTTCATCATCCAGTACAGCACCATACCCAGAGAATAAATATCCGCGGCAAGACCATAGCGTTTCCGGTTTGCGACCTCTGGTGCCATATAGTTGTAGGTTCCGGCCATTGTTCCCGTCTGCGTTTTCTCGGATGTTTTGGCGATGCCGAAATCCCCCAATTTGAATGTTCCGTCGGAGGAAACCATAATATTGTCCGGTTTGATATCCCGATGTATTATTTTCACGGACTCGCAGGCAATCAGAGCGCTGCAGATGTCGATTCCCAACTGGATGACATCTGTTTCCGCGTAAGAATTCTGGATCACCTGCTTCAGGGGATGCAGCAGTTCCATCCGGAAATAAATATCCCAGCCATAGCCGTTCGGCACGTAGCTCAGATCCTGACACGTAACAATGTTGGGGCATGTATCCAGCTGCCGCATCATTACGTACTCCTGAACCAGCTTTTCCATTTGCTTCTGGTAATGCGCCGTGATGCTCTGCTCCGAGATGGACTTCGCGAGCAGAAGGTCTGCTTCATCCTGACTTCTGGGGATCGAAATTTTTTTGAAGGCAGACCGCTCGAGATTTCCTCCCGGAAGCTCCCTTTGAATTTCAAAGACACCGCCATAGCTGCCCTGACCGAGCTTCCGTACAAGGGTCCATCCCGGCCAGACAGCGTCCAGTTCCGACTGTGTCATGTACACCAATCCTTTCTGTTCTACCCCGCATCGACCCACATTACCGGACGAACGGTGCCGCCGGAGTCCGTAAAGTTTGCACGCTGCAGATTGGGAATGGATGCCAGATCCACAAAGTATCCTTCCCGCAACCACCACCAGCATGTTCCCCCATACTGAACCGTGCTTCCCTGATCGATGGCATACTGCGTCGCAATGCAGGTTCGGGCTTTTTCCGATTTGAAATATCGGTAAGATTCCCTGCAGTCCAGAAGAAATACCTTATCCTGCACCGTTCTGCTGGGGTAGGAATGGGTCGGAGATTCGGAGTATATGTCGGATGTCATGATCATATCCTGCTCCGCTGGATTGAAGGCCGCACTATAAAATGTCTGATTGAGCCATACCCGAAGTCTGCAGGTCTCCCACGTAACAACTTCCCACTGGTCGTGGTATTTCTGGCTGTCCAAGCCGTATTTGCTGATGACAAGATACTGATTGTCGTTCTTTTCCAGAATCAGCCATTCAATGGGTTCCTCTCCGTTGCTTAAGTCCCCGTCCTGTTCATATCTGCCGAAGAAAAAGGTGTCGCCGGGTTCTCCGGAAATTTCCGGCTTTTCAAAGGCAAACCAGGTGATTTCACAACCCTCCGGCAAAAAAGAGTCCACGCTTGATTGGAACTTGGCGGGAACCGTGGCAGACAGCAGACCGCTTCCTGAAAACGCGCCGTCTCCCACGCTCTGCATTCCCTCCGGAATGTCGATTTCGGTCAGAGCTTTGCAATCCTGAAATGCCGCTGCCCCAATTTGAACCAGATTGTCAGGGAAAAGGACGCTGCTGAGATTTTTGCACCCCGCAAAAGCCTGATCTCCAATTTTTTCCACACTTTCCGGAAACTGAACGGACGTAAGTTCGGTGCAGCCCGCGAACGCATTCGCCCCGATTTCCGTAACCGGAACATCTTCCAGCGTATCCGGGAGCACGGCCTCCGCTGCGGAGGTATCCAGCCACCGTGTGAACGTGACTCCGGCCGCGCCGACGGTATATTCCCAAATGGGCGGCTCCGTCTCCGGAACGGTCGTCGGTGGTTCCGTCTCTGCCTGCGTCACCGCAGCCGTTTCTGTCTGGACAGGTTCCGTCTGGGGCTGAGGCTGCTTTTTCATGTACAGGAATCCAGCGCCCGCGCACAGAAATGCCGCGATTACACCAGCGATCACCGGGACAAGACGCCTTTTCTTTTTGACTGGCGGGGCTTCCGTTTCAGCCGGTTCCGCCGGGGCGTGAACTTCTGCTTTTTTGTATGTTTTGTTCAGGATTGTCCCCGGTGCGCCGTTCAGCATATCCCGGGTCAACCCGATCTCCTGAAGGATATCATCTGAATCCACCGGCTTTTGCTGCCGGTATAGTTTCAGAAGCGCGCTGCCAAACTCCACCGCGGAACGGTAGCGCGCAGCCGGGTCAAACGCGCAGGCTTTGCATACCACACTTTTCAGCGCCGCGGAGCCGTTGATCGGGGGCGGCAGAGGAACGCCGTCCAGCCGCTGCTGGGCAGCAAGATCCCGCTGTTCCGCGGTCGGAATCTGCGGAGGAAGCGGCAGGAAGGGAAGCGTATTGTCGTTCATCAGCCAGTACAGGACCATGCCGAGGGAATAAATATCCACTTCTTTTCCGTATTTCTGCCGGTTGGCGACCTCCGGCGCAATGTACCCGTTCGTACCGGCCATGGTTCCGCTTTCCGTCTTCTCCGAAACTTTGGCGATGCCGAAATCCGCCAGTTTGTAGGTTCGATTCTCGGAAACCAGAATATTCTGGGGCTTGATGTCCCGATGGATGATGTTCTGCTTTTCGCAGGCGGCCAAAGCCCTGCACATATCCAATCCCAGACGCAGGACCTGATATTCGCTGTATTGACCCGTCACATATTTTTTCAGCGGCGTCAGCAGCTCCATCCGGATGTAAATATCCCACCCGATCCCGTCCTCGTGGGGAGAATACCGGACATCCTGACAGGATACCACATTCGGGCAGCCGGAAAGCTTCTGCATGAACAGGTATTCCCTTACAAGCTCTTCCATCTGCTTTTTGAAATATGCCGTGATCTGTTCCCCTGAAAATGACTGCGACTGGAGAACATACACTTCTTCCTGATCCCGGGGGATGGACATTTTCTTCAGAGCTGCGGTCTCAACGCGCCCGTCAGGTAATTTTCGCTGTATTTCATAAACCCCGCCGAAGCTGCCCTCGCCGATTTTGCGCACGACCTCCCAGCCGGGGAAATTGACGCTTTCAAACACGGAGGTTTCCTCCTTTTGCCTTTATTTCTGTGAAAACGGGTGCTTTTCCGCACCAACACGTCCGGAAGCCCCAATTTTCCGGAACGAGGCTAACGCAGGCCCGGAAAACCGGGTCTGCGTTACGCGTTATACCGCAAAGAATGACAATGTATCGTTTACAGTTGATTTCCCTTCGCGCAGTTTACCACGCGCTGCCGCCGCCACCGCCGGAGCCGTTGATCTGGCCGCGGTTATTTCTGCGTCTGCGGTACAGCAGCCAGATCAGGCCGATCAGACTGCCGCCGCTGACCGCGTCCAGCGCCTCCTCGGACAGCTCGCCCTCGGCGCCCGTTGTGTCGGAAGCTTCCAGCTGCTCTTTCGTTACGGGGATTCCCGCTTCCGCGCAGATCCGCACGACCTCATCCACGGATGCTGCGCTGCTGATTTTCTCTCTGATTTCGTCGTTAAGTTCCATACCGTTTTCTCCTTTTTTATTTACTTAATGGCCGAACGCGTCTCTGAAGCTCTGCATTTTCTCTCTCGCGGCCTCACGGTCACCGCCGCCGCAGCGAACCACAAGATAAACGAACCATCCGCCGACGCGGCAGAAGACGCAGCCGCCTGCCACGCCGTCGAGCGCCGCTTCGTCCAGCTCGCCGTCCTGAGCCGCCTTGACCGAAGCGATCTGCTCAGCGGTCACGGTGACGCCCTTTTCCGCAAACAGGCGAATGATTTCCTCGGTATTGCTGGCCGCATCGACCTTCTTGCAGAATTCCTCATCCATCCAAAGTTCTTTCGTTTCCATTATGTTGCATCCTTTCTTTTGTGATAGTTTTTCTTATGTAGTGGTATACACGGTACTTGTTGGAGTGTTACACATTGGGAGAAATTTTTGCAGGAGGCAGGGGCGGGTTACTGCGGAAGACGGATATCTTTCCAGTCGCTGACATCGCATTGACCCGCATCATTTTCCCCCGTAGCAACGACAGTCCCGTCACTGCGCAGTCCCACAGTGTGACCTGCTCCCGCTGTTACAGCCACAATATCAGTCCAGCTATCGACGTCGCATTGACCATATTCGTTATTCCACCCCGTAGCCACCACGGTTCCATCACTACGTAGCCCCACGGTGTGCCAAGCTCCCGTCGCTACGGCCACAATGTCTGTCCAGCTATCGATGTTGCATTGACCAAAACCATTCTCATCTGTAGCAGCCACAGTTCCATCACTGCGCAGTCCAACGGTGTTGTCAGTTCCCGCCGCTACGGCCACAATGTCCGTCCAGCTATCGACATAGCATTGACCGAAGACATTATACCCCGTAGCAGAAACAATTCCAACACTGCGTAGTCCCACGGTGTGCCCATATCCAGCTGCCACAGCCACGATGTTTGTCCAGCTATCGACATCGCATTGACCGTTGTCATTCAACCCCGTAGCAACCATAGTTCCATCACCGCATAGCCCCACGGTGTGGTAAGCACCTGCTACTAGTGCCGGATGACCGTGGAAAGAGCCATCATGTGAGCTATTTGTAAACAGTTCCTTCCACGGTAACCCATTATAGAGCCAATATGCAAGCAGGTATCCAAGAAAAGACGCAAAACACAGACACAGAGCTGCGAGAACGCAGATAAGCACGCCCTTTCGCTTTTTGGGTTTTTGTTTCGTCGTTTGAGCGGCAAAACGGCCGGTTTTCGGGTCGTTGGTTTTCGAGGTGCCGGTCTTTTCGTTCTGGCTGTTGCCGTGAAAACTCCTGTTTCCGCTGTATGTATTGCCAGAAGTAGGTTCATTCGTCCAGACGGTTTCGTCGGTATTTACTGGAATTGACACGTCAACGGTTTTTCCGGTGCGGCGCTGCTGGTAGCACGCGTACAAATCCTGCTGCAATTCTCGGACGGTTTGGTAGCGTTCCTCTGTGGAAAAAGCGCAGGCTTTCATGACGATCGCCTTCAATTCCCGACTGCCGTTCACCGGCGGCGGAAAGCTCTCCCCGGCAAAACGGCGGTTTGCCGCGTCCTGCCGCTGGGCGGCGGTGGGAATGGCAGGTGGGAAGGGGAGAAACGGCAGCGTGCGCCGGTTCATCATCCAGTACAGCACCATGCCCAGAGAATAGATGTCTGCCTGCGCGCCGTAGTGCCAGCGGTTGGCAACTTCCGGTGCCATATACCCCATAGTGCCGGTCATGGTTCCGGTGGCGGTCTTCTCGGACACCTTGGCAATGCCGAAATCGCCCAGCTTGAATTCGCCCCGGTCGGAGACCAGAATGTTCTCCGGCTTGATGTCCCGGTGGACGATATGATGCTCCTGACA
>ENA-ORKV01000311-ORKV01000311.1-human-gut-metagenome-genome-assembly--contig:-NODE-311-length-64300-cov-7.720583_pt1 | contig 64300 bp, 62 predicted proteins | sample MGYA00243058_ERZ508805 | MGnify/ENA primary metagenome ERZ508805 (study PRJEB26277, sample SAMN04329770) | human gut metagenome | biome: human-associated habitat | host: Homo sapiens | place: USA...
AGTGAAATACATGGCGGATGTATGAAGAAATCGTTGAGAGAGTGCAGACAAGACTAAGTCGGCTGTAGCCGACCGCACGACCTTATATAATGGTGGTTCTTGTTAAGTCTTAATAAAATGAAAAGAGTTCTCAAACAAAAATTGAAAACTCTTTTTTAATATACTAAATTATAAATAACGATATAACCCAATAGCTTTACCTAAAATAGTACAATTAGGTAAAATAATTGGCGCCATAGTATCATTCTCTGGTTGTAAACGAATATGATCTTTTTCTTTATAGAAAGTCTTTAAAGTAACTTCATTATTATCATTCATAGCAACAACAATATCCCCATTACGAGCATTTTTTTGTTCCTGAACAATAACCACATCACCATCATAAATACCCTTATTAATCATTGATTCACCACTAACTTCTAACACAAAAACCTTTTCCTCTTTAGGTACTAAAGAAACAGGCAAATCAAAAAACTCATCCGGTTTTTCAATAGCTTCAATTGGACTTCCTGCCGTAACCTTACCAAGCATTGGCACTCTAACTAAATTATCAGGCATATTATATTCATTATTACCCACAACCTCAATAGTTCTAAACTTAGACTTAGTCGTTCTTAAATAACCTTTTTGAACTAACTTCTTAATATGTGTATGTACAGTTGCCGGACTAGTTAACCCTAAAGCCTCACCAATCTCACGTGTAGCAGGGGGAAACCCATGCTTAGCGATATACTTCTTTATATATTTTAAGACATCTTCTTGTCTCTTAGTTAATTCTGTACTATTTTTATTCGTATTTTTACTCATAATCTTCCTCCAATTTGATATTATCATAGAGTAATCATTTTGTCAAACAAATATATGCAAAAACATACTTTTGGTATCTCTTCGTTCTAGACTTTGAAACTCTTTTTTGATACAATAACGTTAGTTGAAAAGAAAGTGATTATTTATGAAAAAGAAAATCTTAATTCCTTATGCTTCCTATGGCTCTGGTCATAAGGCAATTGCTAGATACATCGAAAAATATTTTAAAGAACAAGACCCTGAGTTAGAAATAAAATGCTTAGACATGTTAGAATATTCTATGCCCATAATAGGGAAGATATCTCAAGTAACTAATGGTTATCTAATGCTTAAAGTACCAGCTATCCATGGTCTTATGTACAAACTATTTGACCAAAAAATAAGCGGTGCCGTTGCCGATAATGTTTCGATGACACTTTTTAAAAACAAAGCTATGCGCCATGTAGTCGAAGAATTTAATCCTGATTTAACCATTGCCACGCATTTCTTTGGTGGCAGCCTTATCACATACTACAACAAAAAACACATTACCAACTCTAAACTTATAACCGTTGTAACCGACTATGAAGCTCACGAACTATGGGTTAACGACTACAAAACTGCTGACTACCTAATCGTTGGGGATAAAGCCGAAATACCTATTCTTGTCAAAAGAGGAGTAGAGAAGAAAAAAATCAAAGCTATCGGTATTCCCATAAGACCTCAAACTACCAGTACTTTTAATAAAGAAAAATCGTTAAAAAAATACAAACTAAGTGGCAACCATCTAATTTGTGTCTTCTTCGGTGGTGGAGGCAATGGTTCCACAACATCTCTTCCATACATCAAAAGACTTATCAAAAACAACCTTAGCCTTGATATAATCTTCATTGCTGGTAAGAACGAAAAATCCCAAGAACGTGTTAATAAATATATCGAAGAATATCACGCTACTAATATAAGAGTAATCGGCTACGCCACTAACGTACCAGAACTCTTACAACTATGTGATTTCGTAATATCTAAACCCGGAGGGGCACAAAGTACCGAATGTCTATACTTCAATAAACCAATTTTAATGATAAACTCTTCCGGTGGCCAAGAAGTAGCCAACTACAAATACTTCACCAAAAACGGCTATGGCCGCCGCTTTAGAACATCATGGGGCCTAAAAAACTTTGTTAAAGACATTGTAAATAACCCCAAAATACTAACTAAAATGCAAAAAAATATGTCTAAAAACCATAACGAACAAGCCATTCAAAAACTATATGAACTAACAGAAGACTTACTAAAAAATAATAAATCAAATAACTAGAGACCTCAAAAATCTCTTTTTTCTTACCCTTAAATTTGCTATAATACTATTAGAGTAGAAAGAGGCTATTTATGAAAGAAGATATAACTAAAATTATTAATACAATCAAAATACTAGGCATCGATATGATTGACAACGCTAAAAGTGGTAACCCTGGTATAACCCTAGGAGCGGCACCCATTATGTATACCTTATACGCTAACCATATCAATGTTAACCCATCTGATCCCACTTGGTACAATAGGGATAGATTTGTTATGTCTTCAGCTCATGGTTCCGCTCTTTTATATGCCACTTTATACCTAGCTGGTTATGATATTAAATTAGAAGACCTAACTAAGTATCGTAGATTAAATTCCAATATGCCAGGATACCCCGAATTAAATAAAACTAGTGGAGTTGACTATACCACGGGTCCTCTAGGAGAAGGTCTTGCCGCCGCTGTCGGTATGGCTATGTCTGAAAAATACCTAGCAAGTACTTTAAATAACATCGTAAAAAAACAACGCCTCATCAACCATAACATCTACTGTCTAGTAAGTGATGGCGACTTAGAAACCGGACTATCCTTAGAAGCAGCCTCCCTAGCGGGACAATATAACCTTGGTAATCTAATTGTTTTATATGACTCTAATGATATGACTCAAGACGGCGAGATAACTAAATCAAACAAAGAAAATATCCTAAAACGCTTCGATGCCTGCGGCTGGCAAACCGACTTTGTAAGTGACGGCACCAGTGTCGATAAAATCGATAAAGCTATCAAACGTGCCAAAAGAGTAACCAATAAACCAAGTATAATTGAAATCAAAACTATTATTGGTAAAGACTCCTTCAACCAAGGAACCAACATTGTTCATGATAAACCACTATCCCTAGACGACATGAAAAACCTAAGAACTGCCTTAAAAATCAATACCGGCAAATTTGAAGTTATGAAAAGTACCGTTGATAAATTTCGTAACTTAATTCATAAACGTTGTGATAAAAACTATAAACTATGGCAAGAATACTATACTGAGTTTAAAAAAACTAACATCAAAGAAGTTCAAAACTTTGTTAACTTTATCGAAAATAAAAACTTAGGCTTTGAATTCAATGCCAATAACTTCAAAATTCAAGCTACCTACGAAGAAGAACTTCGCGAATCAAACTCTAAAATCATGAACATCATTGCCAGTAGAACTCCCTTTTTCTTAGGTGGTAGCAGTGACTTATTCAGTGCTTGTAAAACCTATCTAACTAGAGAATCTGATTTTACCTCTAAATCATACTATGGTAAAAACATCTACTTTGGTGTCCGTGAACACGCTATGGGTAATATCATAAATGGTATGGCAACCTATGGTCTTATTACTTTTGGCTCAACCTTCCTAAAATACTTTGACTACCAAAAAGATGCCTTAGTAAGTGCGGCAATCATGAATATTCCTGTCGTTTATATCTATACCCATGACGGGGTTGCCATAAGTGAGGACGGCCCAATATCCAGTTCCTTCGAACAACTAACTACTTTAAGAAGTATTCCTAATTTATTAACCCTAAGACCTGGAGATATTAACGAAGTCATTGGTTCCTGGGATGTTATAATCAATCAAAAACGCCCAACCGCCTTAATAATTTCTAAAGAAAATATCCATATTCTAGGTGGAACTAAATCTAACCAAGTAAGTAAAGGAGCTTATATTGTTCGTAAAGAAAAAAATAAACTAGACGGTATAATCATAACCTCTGGCTTAGAACTAACAACATCCCTAATAATTGCCGAAGAACTATCTAATGAATATGATTTACGTGTTGTATCCTGTGTTAGCCAAGAATTATTCCAAGAAACAGATGATGCTTATAAACAAGAAGTCCTAGGCGGTAGTGCTAAAATAATTGCTATCGAAGCCTCTAACTCTATGTCTTGGTTAAGATATACATCCCAAGATAAGATAATTGGTATTGATAAATTTAGTACTAGTGGTCACCCTAAAGAAGTATTAAAAGCTCTAGATTTTGATATTGATACTATTAAAGAAAGAATAATTAATATTTTAAAAAAGTAACTTAGACACTCAAAAAAGAGTGTCTTTATATATACCTAAAAAACTATGTAATACAAGTAAAATATTGGATAATGAAGCCAAAAATTGCCTAAAAGTACGAAAAATTGTAGAAATTTCAAAAAAATGTGCAGAAAAAAAAGAAAATCAGGGGTATACCGGTAATATATATTATTAGAGGGAGAGATTTATGGTGGTAAATCTCTCTTTTTTAGAAAGCTGGTGAAAATACATGAAAAAACCCCCTAAGAAAAAGAATAAAAAGAAAAATGATACTTCGGTAATAATTACTGATTTTGTATTTAAGAAAATACTTCTTGAGAATACGGATTATGCTGCTAAAATCATTTCTTGGATTTGCAATCTTGATTACGAAAAAGTAATTAAGGGTCACTTTATCGACCCAAACCTTTCAGCAAGAAAGGCTTTAGAAGTACATCGGGTTGGTGACTTAATCTATAAGATTGACGATAATACCTATGTTGATATTGAAGCATATAATAAGTATTCAAGAAACACTGATTTGAAAAACTTGGATTATCAAAACAGAACGGTTTCTAAGTTTTCGGTAATGAAGGATAAACGTGGTAAGAAAACTTATAATACTAATATCAAAATATACTTCATTGCTATATATGGTAATTCGTTAAAAAACATGCCATTTATAAATCATGATATCACGTATAGCGAAGGCTTTAACAATAGTCAATTTATAGAAATTAGCTATGTTTGTCTTGACAAGCTAGAAACTATCAAATATACTAAAGGCAAACAAGAAATATACGAGTATTTTAAAGCTTTAACCAGGATAGGCGTGAAAGATATTGAAAGTATTTTAGCAAATAATCGTATAGTCAAAAAAGATAAAACATTGAAAGGAGTGTATCAGAGTATGTTAATGTTTTACAAAGAAGACGGAAGTTATGATGTCGAGGCTTTTTATAAGCAAAGACTTATTGATGAGTATCAGGAAGGATACGGTGTTGGAGAAGATGTTGGCCAGGCCAATGGAATAAAGATTGGCGAAGCCCGTGGCCGTAAGCTTGGCCGAAATGAAGGCCGACAACTTGGAATAAACGAAGGCCAAAGATTAGAACGTGAAAATAATATTAGAATGCTATCTAATGCTGGTATTTCTAACGAGACAATATCCTCAAGTCTACAGATTCCAATCGAAAAAGTTGAAGAAATATTAAATTCAAAAAGTCTAAAACTAAAAAGAAAAATACATTAGATAAACGCAATATAATGAAATTAAATTTATTATGTCTTGTCTAATAAATAAATTAATCACAAATAACTACTAAAAAGGTTGACGTGCAAAAAAATGTTTGCTATCATGAATTAGAAAGAAGAGGATTACATGTATAATTATATTACTGGAGAAATTAAAGAAATAAAATCAAATTATGTTGTTATTGAAAATAATAATATTGGATATCAAATATTTGTAGGAAACCCTTACGTTTACAAAGAAAATGAAAAATATACCATTTATTTATATAACTATATAAGAGAAGATGAATATAGCCTTTATGGTTTTAAAAACAAAGAAGAAAGAGAATTATTCCTAAGACTTATAAATGTTAAAGGATTAGGTCCAAAAATGGCTCTTCCTATGGTTTCAACTGGCTCAGTAAGTGCGGTAATTGATGCTATCGAAAGAGAAAATTTATTATATCTAACTAAGTTTCCTAAAGTAGGGGATAAAGTAGCTCGTCAAATTATTTTAGACTTAAAAGGCAAACTTGCTGACCACCAAGACCTATTTGCTGTTAATGATTTAGATGAACTTGTAAGTGTCCTAGAATCTCTTGGCTATAAAAAAGCTGATATTAAAAAGATTTTGCCTCAAGTTGATGCTACTAAAGGTCTAGAAGACCAAGTTAAAGAAGCTCTAAAACTATTATTAAGTAGGTAAAAATGCGCATAGGAATAGATATTGATGACACAATCATAAATACCACCACAACCATTATTGAATGCGGCTTAGAATATGATAGACTTTATAAAGAGGGTAGAGGTCTAAAAAATGCTGATGCCTATTATTTTACCGATATCTTTTATTGGGATGATGCTGATGATGAAGCCTTCTTTGATTACTATCGTAAAAATAAAATTTTTCTAACTGTTAAAATTAAAGAAGATGCTAAGTATTACATAAATAAAATGTATGATGAAGGCATTTATATTGAATTTATAACTTATCGCCAATCAAATAAATATAGCGATATCTATGAAGATACTAAAAAGTATCTAGACGATAATGGCTTTAAATATCACAAATTAATAGTTAATTCTGGTATGAAAGGTCAAGTATGTCAAAAAGAAAATATTAATCTTTTTATTGATGACAGTCCAAACCAAGTAGAAGACTGCCTATATTATGGTGTTCCAGCCATTTTATACGAAACTAATTACAATCAAAATAGCCCTTTGAAAAAGGCTAAAACATGGCAAGAAATATATGAAATAGTAAAGAAGGTAAAAAATGGAAAATGATATTTATAATCCAACTTTAAAAGAAGAAGAATTTGATAAAAACATAAGACCTAGTTCTTTAGACGAATATGTTGGTCAAAGTGAAATAAAAGAAAATTTACGAGTATTCATTAAAGCTTGTATGATGCGTGATGAAGTATTAGACCATGTCTTATTATATGGACCTCCCGGATTAGGTAAAACCACCCTTGCTCATATAATTGCTAATGAACTTGGTGTTAATATTAAAACCGCCAGTGGTCCATCTATTGAAAAATCGGGTGATTTAGCGGCTATTTTATCAACTCTTGAACCAGGTGATGTCTTATTTATTGATGAAATCCATCGTATGCCAAGATATATTGAAGAAATCCTATATCCTGCTATGGAAGATTTTGAATTAGATATTGTTGTTGGTCAAGATGGCAACACCAGAAATATTAAAATTGACTTACCACCATTTACTTTAGTTGGTGCAACCACTAGAGCTGGTGATATTTCAAGCCCTTTAAGAGATAGATTTGGTATTGTTTCTAAATTAAACTATTATACCGATGAAGAACTTAAAAAGATTGTTTTGAGAACTAGTCGTGTTCTTAATATGCCTATAACCGATGATGCTGCCATGGAACTAGCAAAACGTAGCCGTAAAACCCCACGTATTGCCAACCGTCTATTTAAACGAGTACGTGATTTTGCTTTAGTATCTGGTTCTAAAGAAATAACAATGGAACTTACAACTGACTCGCTACGTCGTTTAAAAGTAGATAATGACGGTCTAGATAGTATTGATATTGAATACTTAGATGCTCTTATTATGAAATTTAATGGTGGTCCAGTAGGTGCCTCAACCATTGCTACCTCAATTGGTGAAGAAGTTACCACTATTGAAGATGTAGTTGAGCCATTCTTACTTCAAGAAGGATTTATTAAAAGAACCCCAAGAGGGCGTGTTGCTACCGAAAAATCTTATAAACATTTAGGAATTGAACTTCCCGAAAGAAAACAATCTAAATAACTTTAAAAAAAGCCTTAATTATTATATAATAATCAAGTGTTAGGTGGTGGTTAAAATGTATATTCCCTTAGGAATTAAAACCGACTATTCATTATTGTCTAGTCTTATAAAAATAAAAGAACTGCCATCTTTTTTTGCACCCAAAAATATTAATACTTTAGGAATCCTAGACGATAACCTTTGGGGCGTAATTGAATTTTATGATACCTGCGTTGCTACTAATATTAAGCCTATAGTGGGTTTAAAAGTTTTAATTGACGAAAAGTCTGTGTATTTATATGCTAAAAACTACTCAGGTTATCAAAATCTTTTGAAAATAAATACAATTTTAAGTCAAAGACCACTTTTACTAGAAGATTTATCTAACTATCTTTCCAACGTTAAAGTAGTCATGCCTTATTCTTCGCTTGAACTATATCAAGAATTAAAAAATAAAACTCCTGAAATTTATCTAAGCTATCAAAATATTACCGAAAAAAGAAACAGCTTAGTAATAACTCCTAATATTGTTTTTATTAATGAAATCAAAGCTTTAACCGAAGAAGATAGTAAGTACTTACCATACTTAGCTAAAATAAAACAAGAAGAATATCAAAATAGTAATTATGATTATTATCTAACTGACGTTACTTTGGAAGATGAACAAACAATCCTAAATTTTATTAAAGATATTGACTTAAAAATTGATAAAACGAAGAAATATATTCCTGTATTTGATAGTACTAAAGATAGTAAATTGTTCTTAAAAAATCTTTGCTATAAAGGCTTAGCAAAAAGACTAAATGGTAACGTTCCTCAAAAATATTTAGACCGCTTAGAATACGAACTATCAGTTATCAATAACATGGGCTTTACCGACTACTTTTTAATCGTTTATGATTATGTAAAATATGCTAAAAATAACGACATCATGGTCGGCCCCGGAAGGGGTTCAGCAGCGGGTTCATTAGTAAGTTACACCATTGGAATAACTAATATTGACCCCTTAAAGTATGATTTATTATTTGAACGTTTCTTAAACCCAGACCGTGTTACTATGCCGGATATCGATGTTGACTTTGAAGATGTCAAAAGAGAAGAAGTTGTTGATTATGTTAGAAAAAAATATGGCCCCCTAAAAGTTGCTCCTATCATGACCTTTGGAACTCTTGCTAGTAAACAAGTCTTAAAAGATGTAAGCAAATCTCTAAATGGCAATCAATTTTTAATTGAGTCATTTACTAAACATATTGATTCTAAAATAACTTTAAAAGATAATTTAAAAAATAAAAAAATCATTGAAATGTTAAAGAGTAGCAATGAACTTAAAAACATTTATAAGATTGCTATGAAATTAGAAGGCTTAAAACGCCATACTTCGACTCATGCTGCCGGAGTAGTTATCTCTAGTGTTAATCTAGATGATGTAATTCCTATTCTTTATAATGGTGATGTCATAAATACGGGAATTACTGGTTCTTACTTAGAAGAACTTGGTTTCTTAAAAATGGACTTCTTAGCGATATCTAACCTTACGGTAATTCATAATGCGAATAAGTTAATCGGCCCTGACTTTGATATTAATAAAATCAATTTAAACGATAATGCTGTCTTTAAACTTTTTTGTAATGCCGATACAAATGGCATATTCCAATATGAATCAAATGGAATGAAAGCCTTCTTAAAAAAATTGAAACCTCAAAGCTTTAACGACTTAGTAGCTGCCGTGGCTCTTTTCCGTCCTGGACCAATGGATAATATTGATAACTTTATTGCTCGTAAAGAGAAAAGAATAAAAGTTACTTATCCTGATGATTCACTAGAGCCAATCTTAAAAGAAACTTATGGGATTATTGTCTACCAAGAACAAATAATGCAAATCTTAGTTAAAATGGCTGGGTTTACCTTTGCTGAAGCGGATAACATTAGACGTGCCATGAGCAAGAAAAAATTAGAAATAATAAAAAAAGAAGAAGAACATTTTCTAACCAAATCAGTTGCTAATGGTTATAGCAAAGAAACTGCTTTAAACGTTTATGAACTAATCCTAAAATTTGCTAACTACGGCTTTAACAAAGCCCACTCAGTATCTTATGCTTTAGTTGGGTATCAAATGGCTTACCTTAAAGTTCATTATCCTTTAATATTCATTGCTAATCTTTTAAATATGAGTATTAATAGTGAGACCGATACTAAAAAGTACTTAGATGAAGCCAAAAAAGAAAATATTTATATCTTAAAACCAGACGTTAATTTAAGTTTGAAAACTTATAAAATAGGTAATAACAAACTAAGATTACCACTTTCTACAATAAAAAATGTTGGCATTAACGCCGTTAATGATATAATAGATGAGAGAGAAAAAAACGGGTTGTATAAAGACTTCTTTGATTTCGTTTTAAGAAATTATGGTAAAAGCGTTAATAAAAGAGTTTTAGAGTCTCTAATCGATGGCGATGCCTTCCAAAGTTTTAACTTAAATCATCAAACTTTAAAAAATAACATCGAACGTGCCATAGGATATAGTGAACTAATGGCTGACTTAGACGACTCTTTAGTTGAAAAACCAATCGTCGAACTATATGATGAGTATCCTCCAGAAGACTTAATGAAAAGTGAACTAAATTCTTATGGGTTCTATCTAACAAACCACCCAGCTAGTAGATATAGCTCCAAAGATATCATGAAAATCAACCATGTCAAAGAATACTTTAATAAACATATCAAAACAGTTGTCTTAATTACTAATATTAAAAAAATTAAAACTAAAAAGAATGAAGATATGGCATTCCTTACTGGTCAAGATGAAACCGGGATCATTGATTTTACCTTGTTTCCTAAACAAATAAAATTAATTAATAATATTAAAAATCAAGACTTAGTTTTAATAAATGGTATTGTTGAAAAACGACTTGATAAATACCAAATAAATATATTAAATATAGAAAAGGTGGGAGTATAATGGATGAATTAAAAAGATTTTTAGCTAGTATTGATGTTGACTATCAAGAAGAATTAGAAAATATGAATATAACTAAAGTTATTCTTAATAAAATAAAAGAAGAATTTGATGTTTATTTAGAAAATTCAACCCCAATAGCACCAGAAATAATGGAAAATATTATTTCTAAAGCGAAAACGGGCATTAATCATAAAGCTAAATGTAACGTTCATATCAAATATGACAATATAACTAGTGAAGATATTACTACTGCTTTTAATTATATCTTTCAAAGATTTATTGAAAAAAAGCCATCTTTAATTGGCTTAAAAGAAACTAAAATAACTTTAGATGAAGATATTCTAATCATTGATGTTAACAGTAAAGTTGAAGAAGAAATAATCAATGAAAATGCTAGAAGTCTAGTTCGCAATCTTCAAATCTTAGGCTTTAATGATTTAAACATTACCACATCTTTTAATGCTGAACAAAACGCTATGATTAAACAAGAAATAATCGAAGCTCACGAAGCCAATAAACCTGCTGTTGTAAAAGAAGAAAATCCCGTCTTTATCGGTAAACACATTGATGGTGAACTAACTAAAATTGACGATATTGTCAGTGATGTTAAAAACATTATCGTTGAGGCCTATATCTTTGGTGAAATCACAACCTTAGAAAAAGAAACCATTAATATTGCAACCATTAAAATAAGCGATAAAACCAACAGCCTTCTAGCTAAGATTTTCAAAAGAGACCATGATGAATTTGTTAATGTTATGTCTAACTTAAAAAGTGGCTCTTGGTATCGTATACATGGTAACGTTGAATTCGATAACTTCGCTAAAGAAATTGTTTTAAGTGTTAGAAACATGGAAAAAATTAAATCTAAAGATACCCCTCCTGTCGATGATGCTCCTGTAAAAAGAGTAGAGCTTCATGCTCATACCATGATGAGCCAAATGGACTCAGTTGTTGGTCTAGACTTAGGTAAACATACTTGTGACTTAGTTGATTTTGCTATCAAATTAGGCCACCGAGGCGTTGCAATTACCGACCACAATGGTTGCCAAGCGTTTCCCATTGCCTTTGAAAACGTTACTAAATACAACAAAGGCAAAGAAGATAAAGATAAATTCAAAGGCTTATATGGTACTGAGTTAAACGTTGTAAATGATGACGTTGATGTTGTCTTTAACGTTACTCCGGATAAAAACTATGACTTAATGAATAACGAATTCGTTGTCTTCGATACCGAAACAACAGGATTCTACTTTGGCCATGACCAAATGATTGAAATTGGTGCCGTTAAAATTAAAAATGGTGAAATCTTAGACCGTTTCGACGAACTAATCAATCCTTTTCGTCCATTACCTCGTAAAATTGTTGAATTAACTAATATCACTGATGATATGTTAAAAGACAAAGATACCGAAGAAAATGCGACCAGAAGATTCCTTGAATGGGCAGGGGATGACCCTCTAGTTGCACATAATGCTAAATTCGATATCGGCTTCATGACCGCTGCTTGCAAAAAATATAATCTTGGTAATTTTGACTATACTGTAGTTGATACCATGAGTGTTGCTCGTATGCTATATCCAGAATGGAGTAATCATAAACTATCAACCTTAGTAAAGAAATTAAATGTTCCTTGGAACGAAGACGAACACCATAGAGGAGATTACGATGCCGAAGGAACCGCTAAATGTTTCTATAACATGTGCAAAGTTTTATACGACCGTAACATCGAAACAACTCAAGATATTTACGATTCCGTAGATTCCGAACAACTTGTTAAATTCTCAGTACCTTTCCATATGAACTTAATTGCCCAGACTAAAACCGGACTTAAAAATATGTTCCGTATTATAAGTGATGCTAATACTAAATTCTTATATCGTAACGACCAGCCTAAAGTACCAAGAAAAGAACTTATCAAATATCATGAAGGTATTTTATTCGGTAGTGGTTGTATTAACGGTGAAATATTTGAAGCTGCTAAAACTAAAGACGACGAAGAACTAGCTAACATGATGCAATTTTATGATTACATTGAAGTTCAACCTATAAGTGCTATGAGTCATTTACTTCAAATGGAATCAAGTGGTTTTAGAAATGAACTAGAACTCCAAAACCATATTAAAAGAATTATTCGAGTTGCTAAAGAAGCGGGAAAATTAGTAGTGGCTACAGGCGATGTTCATAACTTAATGAGTGAAGATCGCATCTATCGTGAAATAATCGTTAGACAAAAGGCTAATGGTAAACTTCATCCTTTAAACCGTCAAGGTATTGATGTACCTGATATGCGTTTTATGACTACTCAAGAAATGCTTGACGCTTTTAGCTTCTTAGATAAAGACCTAGCGTATGAGATTGTAGTTGAAAACACTAACAAAATTCTTGATATGGTAGATATTCTAGAAGTAATAATTGATACTGGGGGAAGACCATTTGCTCCAACTATTAAAGATAGTGCTAAAATTACGGAAGACATGGTTCGTACTAAAGCTCGGGCTTGGTATGGCGACCCATTACCTCAAATCGTTCAAGATAGGGTAGACTCCGAATTAAAAGGTATCATTGGTGCCCATTATGACGTTATTTACTTAATCGCTCAAAAATTAGTAAAAAAATCTAATGACGATGGTTTCTTAGTAGGTTCCCGTGGTAGTGTTGGCTCTTCATTTGTTGCTACCATGATGGGTATAACTGAGGTTAATCCTCTTCCAGCCCATTATCGTTGTCCTAACTGTCAAAATAGTATTTTCGATGATGAAGAGGGTAACCCTTTAGGTGCTACTTATTCAAGTGGTTTCGACTTACCAGATAAAAAATGTCCTAAATGTGGCACTAATATGATAAAAGATGGCCAAGACATGCCATTTGCGACTTTCTTAGGTTTTAATGGTGATAAAGTACCCGATATCGACTTAAATTTCTCCGATTTAAACCAAGCGGCAACCCATGAATATACCAAAGTCCTATTCGGACCCGATAACGTTTATCGTGCTGGAACAATTGGTACCGTTGCCGAAAAAACCGCTTTCGGTTATGTAAAAAAATATTGCGAAGACTATAACATAATCATGCGTAATAGTGAGGTAGAGCGTTTAGCAATTGGTTGTACTGGTGTTAAACGAACTACCGGTCAACACCCTGGAGGAATAGTAGTTATTCCCGAATACATGGATGTCTTTGATTTCACACCGTTCCAATATCCAGCTGAAGACCCCAGTGCTTCATGGCGTACCACGCACTTTGATTACCATAGTATCCAAGATGATGTTTTAAAACTAGATATTCTAGGTCATACCGACCCAACTCAGTTAAGAATGATTCAAGATATGACCGGTATGGATGTTACTACCGTACCATTAGACGATAAAGCTACCATGGGTATCTTCCTAAGTCCAAAACCTCTTGGTGTAACAGCTGAACAAATAAATTGTCCAACCGGAACTTTGGGTATCCCAGAATTCGGAACCCCATTTACTATCGGCATGTTATCGGATACTAAACCAACAACCTTTGCCGAACTTATTAAAATCTCTGGTTTGTCTCATGGTACCGACGTATGGCTTGGCAACGCCCAAGAATTAATCAAAAACAACATCGTTCCCTTTAAAGAGGTAATCGGATGCCGTGATGATATCATGGTCTACTTAATGTATCATGGCCTAGAACCAATCAAAGCCTTCAAAATCATGGAATTCGTTCGTAAGGGAAGAGCCAGCAAGGATCCTAAAACTTGGGAAGAACATAAAAAAACTATGAAAGAAGCAGGTATCGAAGAATGGTTTATCGATTCCTGTGGCAAAATTAAATACATGTTCCCTAAAGCCCATGCTGCGGCTTATGTAACCAGTGCCTTCAGAATTGCTTGGTACAAAGTTCATATGCCTGAAGTATATTATGCTACGTACTTTTCTACAAGATTTGATGATTTCGACCTCGAAACAATGATTGCTGGTTACGATGCCATTAAGAAAAAGATGTTTGAAATTCAATCTAAAGGTTATGATGCTTCTAATAAAGAATCAAGTGTCTTAGAAACTTTAAAACTAAGTTTAGAAGCTACTGCTAGGGGATTTAATTTTGGTAATATTGATATTGAAAAATCCGATGGTAAAAACTTTGTTTTATCAGAGGATCGTAAAACTTTAATTTGTCCTTTTAGAACTCTTGATGGTCTAGGTGACAGTGTTGCTTCTAAAATAATTGAAGAACGAACTAAACAACCTTTCATCAGTATCGAAGATTTACAACAAAGAGGCAAGGTAAGTAGTACTACTATTGAAAAACTACGTAGCCTAGGCGTTCTAAATGGCATGAGTGAAACTAACCAATTAAGTTTATTTTAAAAAAGATTCTCACTTAAAGTGAGAGTTTTTTTAGTTTTAATCTAAAAAAAGCCACTTTCTCAAGTGACTTCAAAATATAATATAAAAACGACTTCCAAGAAGTCGTTAATAATCAACTGGTGGAGGACGTGGGACTCGAACCCGCGACCCCCTGCGTGCAGGGCAGGTGCTCTAGCCAACTGAGCTAGTCCCCCATTTGCTGAACAAATTAATCTTATCATAAATATTGGCCTTTGACAAGCCTAAATTAACTAAATTTGTTCAATTTTCACAATTTGTTTAAAATAGAGGATACTTCCGTCGTTTAAAATGAGTTGTTTCTTATATTTATCAATATATTTTATTAGCGAAGTCTTAGTATAATAAGTACCTTTCCGGTAATAAACTAATCTTACAGTCTCCCCATTATAATAAGCTTCTAAAACCTTTTCTTCAATATTTAATAACTGGTCTTCGGATAGAGTAGGCATTGCTACTTTGCTTTTTTCATTTATAATCTCCTTTGCCACTTTCTTCGTTGACAACAAAGAATCAAACGGTTGCCATTTAATCATTCCTCTATCATGAATTTCAGGCATTATGACCTCCAATCTTCTTATTTCTTTCCATAGCAGTAGAGTAGTCTAACAAACTAGAAGCCTTAACAATACTATTTTTTCCAAACTTATTTTTGATTTCGTCAATCGCTTCATTCGCTTTAAACTCGTTCTCTTTTTCTTCTAAAGATTCAAATAAACTAAGTTGTTCCGTCTCTTTATTAATCAAATTACCCGCACTTACACTCACTTTTCTAATTGGCTTTTCTTCGTAGTACCTGTCAAACATATTAAGAGCAACCTTCAAAAACTCAACATTCGAATCAGTTGGATTAACTTTTATACTATGGAAAAAACCTCCCCCTATAGCTTTAGAATACCCAATTCCTAGTCCAATTAAACCTGCTTGTTTATGATTTTTTCTAAGCCTTTGACACACAACATCAATCATCTCTTCAATAATCAACTTAATATTTTCCCCATAATAATCCTTAAATAAAACTTGAGAGTGGGAGTAGCTCGAATTCTTCGGTGTAACCTTCCAATCACTAATTACTGATAAATCAATCCCATTTGCATGGTTCCATAATTCTTCGCCAATAACGCCAAACTTCTTTTTTAAATCATTTTTATCATGATTAGCAATATCACCAACTGTTACAATACCCATGGTATTAAGCTTCTTTTCCATTCTAGGCCCAATCGACCACATCTTAGATAACGGTCTAATCGGCCAGAGCTTACTTGGCACATCATCCATTGTCCACTTAGCAATACCATTTTTATATTTCTTCGCTTCAATATCCATAGAAAGCTTAGCTAAAAGCATATTCGAACCAATCCCACAAGTCGCCGTCAAACCAGTTTTCTCTTCAATCGTTTTTAATATTTTCTGCGCTAACTCATAATCTGTCATTTTATACATTTTTAAATAATGCGTTACATCTAAAAAACACTCGTCAATTGAATAAATATGCAAATCTTCTTCGGCTACAAAATCTAAATAAATACCCACAACCTCCTTACTTTTCTTGATATAAAGACTCATTCGAGGTGGCACAATAACATATTTTATATTCTTTGGTATCTCATAAAGTCTCGTTCTTGACTTAATACCTAAGCTTTTTAAATGCGGGGTAATTGCTAGGGTAATCGCCCCATTGCCTTGATTAGGATTAGCTACCACCAAATTAACTTTAAAAGGGTCAATATGTCTTTCCACGCATTCTACTGACGCAAAAAAACTTTTTAAATCAATACATAATACATGTCGTTCCATATCTGCCTCCTTATACGAACAAATATATTATATCAAATCATTAAATAATTACAATGTTAATTTTTACCAAACTTCCAAAAAAGAGTATGAAAAACTTCCAAACTAAGATATAATACCCTTGGAGGAAATAAAAATGTTAAAAGTAGAAAATGTAACAAAATACTATGGAGACTTCCTAGCAGTTGATAACTTATCTTTCGAAGTAAAAGATGGTGAAATCTTCGGCCTACTAGGAGTAAACGGAGCCGGAAAAACAACAACCTTTAGAATGATTATTGGTCTATTAGATAAAACTAGTGGTACCATAACTCTAGATGGTAAACCAATCGACTATACCCAAACTGATAAAATTGGTTTTCTAACCGAAGAGCGAAGTCTCTTACTTAAACTCACTGTCTTAGAACAAGCCATCTATTATGGTGTCTTAAAAGGGATGAGCGAGAGTGCCGTTGAAAAAAAACTAGACGAACTTTTAGAACGCTTCAATATCAAAGAGTATAAAAATCGTAAACTAAAAGAACTAAGTAAAGGAAATCAACAAAAAGTCCAATTCATAACAGCAATAATTAATGATCCTAAACTTCTTATCCTAGACGAACCATTTAGTGGTCTAGACCCAATTAATGTTCAATTATTTATGGATGTTATCATGGACTTAAAAAAGAAAGGTACTTCAATAATTTTTTCATCACATCGTATGGAACATGTTGAACTATTCTGTGAAAAACTAGTTATCTTAGTCCATGGTAAACCAGTCTTACAAGGATACCTTAAAGATATCAAAAAACAATATCGTAAGAAAAACATCCATATCGTAGGCGATGTCGATACCAAAGCCTTAGAACAAATAGACGGAGTCTTAAAAGTAACTTCTAACCCTGAAGAAATAATCGTCCAAATCGCATCCGATGACAAAGCCCAAAATGTCTTTAAGTACATCACAACCTGCCAAAACATCACTAAGTTTGATGTCGAAGACGCAACATTAAACGAAATATTTATCGAAAAAGTAGGTGAAGCATATGAAAAATAAAGCTAAATTCTTAATTAAACAAAGCATTAAAAAGAAAATGGATACTAAATGGTTTAAAATAGTTAATGTTATCTTACTAATCTTAATGGTAGCATTATTTAATATTGATTCCATAATTAATACCTTTGGTGGCGACTTTGAAAAGCCAAGAAAAGTCTATGTCTATGATACTTTAGGAGTCTATGATTTATTTAATGCTAACTTTAATGAATCTTCTAAGAACTTTACTAGTCTTTCTAAGTTCGAAGTTACTAAACTAAGTACTTCTACTGACTTAGAAAGTAAAAAGAGTGAACTAAGTAGCGACGAAGATAACATTGTTATAGAGATAACTCCTAATACCGATAATATAATGGATGCTAAAATAACTACTTATGATTCCCTAGGTACCCTAACAGATACTCTAATTACTACGAGCTTAAACTCTACAAAACAGGCTATCGCCTTAGAAACTAGTGGCATCAATGCCGAAGTTCTAGAAAAATCTCTATCTAATATTAATATCTCTAAAGAACTAACTAATCCCAAAGCAACCGGTACAGGTGATGCCAAAGACCTTATGTCGGCTGGTGTCTTAATGGTTTTCCTAATTCCATTCTTTATTCTAATCGTTTTATTAGTTCAAATGATAGGAGCCGAAATTAACGATGAAAAAACTACCAAGAGTATGGAAATAATCATATCTAATGTCTCTCCTAAAGTTCACTTTGCCACTAAAATCGTTGCTTCAACCACCTTTGTTCTAACTCAAACTATTTTAATATTCTTATATGGTTTAATCGCCTTTGGCGTTAGAATGATTTTTGGTTCTGGCTTATCTTTAGATACTACTACATCCGTTGGTTTAGATATCTCTAAAATGTTAGAAATACTTAAAACTAGTGGTATTATTGATTCCTTACTTCGTGGCTTACCATTCTTCTTAGTTCTAATCATTGGAAGCTTCCTAGCATACGCTCTTCTTGCAGGTATTCTAGCATCTATGACTACATCCATTGAAGACTTCCAACAACTACAATCTCCTTTAATGTTCTTGCTTATGGCCGGATACTATATTGGCATTATGGCCTCATTTTTCCAAGGCTCATTATTCATTAGAATAGTAGGGTATATTCCTTTTATCTCAGTACTAGTTTGTCCCATAACATATATCTTAGGGCAAACAACCTTAATTGATTTAGGTATCAGTTGTATATTATTGCTATTTATTTGTTACTTACTATTTAAATACGGTATAAGAGTCTACAAAGTAGGTATCTTAAATTATTCAAGTAAAGATTTATGGAAAAAAGTCTTTAAATCCTTAAAGAAAGAGAGTGTCTAAATGTCTAATATTCGAAAAATAATTATTGTTATTTTAGTTATTACTATGTTTGTCTTTCTAGGCCTTGGCCTTAACTATATGGTAAAACATTATAAAAAAGATGAAATGAATGTTAAAGCCCAGTTTGATGTAGTTACTCCAAGTACAGCCTATATTGATAAATTAGAACAACCAAGTCCTAATGAAGAACTAACTCTAGATACCTTACCTGATGTTAGTGCTACTTTAAATGATATTGATTTTAAAACTATGAAAAAACTCTTTCAAACTACGAAAAGAAGTATTTTGATTGTTAAAAAAGATAATTGTTCTTATTGTGAAGAATTTCTTCCGGAAGCTACTAAAGCTTTAGAAGAAATGGATGTCGTAGCATATACTCTTAATCTTACTAATCTAACTTTAAACGAATCTAAATCTTTGCTAAAATATATCTATTTTGAAGGAACTCCAACCACATTCATTATTGACCAGGGAAAAGTAACCCATGTCTTTAATGGCGCTACAGATAAAGAAACCTTACAAGCATTCATTGATTTATATTATGTGAGATAAGTTAAACTTGTTTCTTTTTTGATATTATTTTTTTAAGTTAATAATGTGAGTAGATGGTTCATCAATATGAAAATTTGTTAGATAAAACTCTAAATAAAAATGCAAAACTCTGCACAATTCTGCAGAGAAAAATAAAATACCTTGTTAAAATGTATGAAAACAAGAAAAGGTAATCGATTATAAGCTGAAAAATACCCCAAAGATGCTCTGATACTCATAAAAATAAATATACAAAAAGTCTTAAATATGCTATAGTATGCGTTAAAAGAAAGCGGGATAGTTATGCTAATAAAAGAGGTTAGAAAAGAAAAAGCAGATTATATAAAAGTATGGGATATGAAAAAATTAACCAAAGCAGAGGCTAAAATACTGAAGTCTTTTACCCAAGCAATAGTCTATGAACTAAAAGACACTAATTTTTTCTTTGGCAATTATAAAGATAATGCCATTTGCTTAACTAAAAATAATAATTATTACGAAGTATGCTTTGGCTTCGATAAATATCGCCATTATGTACAAGTATATAATAATATTTCAGAAACCTGCTTTAAAGCCCTAGAACTATCCTTAATAAGCCGCTTAGAAGACGACGAGATTAAACAGATTACTAAACGTGCCTTAACTAGAAAGAAAAATCATGAAGACTAATATTTTAATGGAAGAACATGCTCCCACAATTTCCCAAGAAGAGCAAATTAAGTACTTAAAACTTGCTCAACAAAATAACAAAGAAGCTCAAGAAATACTAATCAAAAGTAATATCAAACTAATAATGCACAGCTTAAATAAGAAAAATCTCCCTAAGAACTATGAGTACGAAGACCTAGTATCTATTGGTGCCATCGGCTTATACAAAGCTATCATAACCTTCGATATAACAAGTAACATTAAGTTTAGCACCTATGCCATAAAATGCATCGATAACAGCATCTATAATCACTTTAAAAGCAGTACCAAAAGTGTAACTCCGAGTATTTTCTTAGATGCTCCTGTAGAAGATACTTCCTATAAAACCTTAAAAGATATAATGCCTGATGATACTAACATAATATTTGATTACGAACTAAAAGAAGAATATCAAATTATTAATAAACTTGTACCTAAATTAAATAAAAATGAACAATACGTAATAAATCATTTTTATGGTTTTAAAGGCTTTCAAATGCTAACTCAAAAAGAAATAGCCCAAAAATTAAATGTTTCACCCCAAAGAATAACCAGAATCTTATCAACCGCCTTAAGAAAACTTCGCAATTACCTCTACCAAGAATACACCTTAGATACAAACAAAATAGAAGTAGTAACTAAAAAACGTACTAAAAAACAAAATTGTCAGTAACCAAAAAGTTTGATATACTATAAAAGAAAGAAGGACTTATAATATGCAATATATAAAAATTAAAAACGCCAGTAACATTATTACTAAATCACCGTACTTAGTAACCAATCCTGAAGAAAATAAAAATAAATGGTCTAAAGTATTTAACAACAATAAACCTATCTGTATCGAAATTGGCATGGGTAGGGGGGATTTCATAATCGGTATGGCTAAAAAATACCCTAATATCAATTTTATTGGTATTGAAATAAATGAATCTCAAATGGTTAACGCTGTTAAATTACTTGAAGGTCAAAAACTTTCTAACTTAAAACTAATCTGTATGGATGCTACTAACTTAGCGGATGTCTTTGGTAAAGAAATAGATACTATTTATCTAACATTTCCTGAACCATGGCCTAAGAAAAAAGATATTCGCCGTCGTCTAACTCATGAAGTTTATCTAAGAATATATGATCGAATATTTAAGAAAAATAAACACATTATCTTAAAAACCGACAATAAAGGATACTTTGCCCATTCCTTAGAATACTTATCTCAATACTGGTATTCCTTCGAACGTGTAAGCCTTGATTTACATCATGATGAAGATCCAATTGAAAATGTTTTAACTAACTATGAAAAACAATATATCAAAGAAAATCGACCTATTTATTATGTTGATGCAAGATTTGATAATTAAGCCATACTTCGACAAAGAATGACACCTCAGTAGTGTTATTCTTTTTTTGGAGATGAATTTATATGAAAAAAACGTTATTTTTTATTTTAAGCTTACTATGCAATATTAACCTTGTAAGTGCTAAAGAAAATGGCAAACTTGATATCTACTATATCAATACCTTTGGTGATTTTCTAAGTGAAAAAGTTACTATTGAAGATGAAATAGGAACCTCTTTTAACATAAGCCCTATAGAAATAGAAGGCTACTCTCTAGTCCGTGTTGATGGTACCGAATCAGGAACTTTCCAAGAAAACCCTCAAGAACTATATTACATGTATGATTTAAATGAATATCTACAAGCTGATAATGTTCTAACTGGTATTGAAAAATTCCCTGAACTTAATCTTTACACCTTAGGTTTCCTAGTACTTATATTAATAATTCTAAGGACTATCTTATGAAAAAGAAAATAACTATCTTACTAATTTTTCTTGATATAATTCTTATCTTAATAAATGTTGCTAGTATAGGTGTAAGCTACCAAGACAATAAAAAATATCTTTCTAGTATTGAAGTAGTCTATGATAATAATTTAAACAGTACTAACTCTAAACTTAATGATATCGTTGGAACCATAAATCTTTCTAAAAGCTATTACTTAGTTCAAGGTCATGATAATACTTTTTATCAAAACCATGGCCCTAATAAAGAAGAAAATAATTATGGTTCCATTTTTATTGATTATCGTTGTAACTTATTAGAAGATGATGCCTGTTATATCTATTCTCATAGTTCTAACTCTTATGATTTACCCTTTAACGAACTTTTAAAATACCAGGATATTAATTATTTTAATACCCATAAATACATCAAGATATCATATTTTAATCATGAACTTTTATACGAAGTAGTGGCCATAACTTCAAACTATGAAGACTACCAAGGACCATATTTATACCTTCAAACTTGTAAGTTAGATAAAACTGGACTGATTATTTTAGTCCTAAAAAGACTTAAGTAATTGTACTTCTAATATTTTTTTGCTATACTATTAGTGTTAGGTAGGTAATATTATGATAACTGATTTAAATCCCAATAGAGGTAAAAATCCCAATGAAACATATGGTAAAAGAGCTTATGATGTTCATACAGCAGCCTTTTTAGCTGAAAATAGTGTTAAAAGCAACGGGGCCCAAACTATTCACAACGTTCGCCCTCAAAGAAAGCAACTAAAACTAGGAGACTATATAGTAATAGGTTTAACTGGCCTTGGAGCAATAGCAATCCTAGGCATAACATTCAAAGACGTCATTATAAGAAAAATTGAATTAAACAAAGCAAACCGCTATATGCATGAAGAAATGATTGACGTCTTAGAAGAAAATGCCTGTGGCTTAATCGCTACCCCTAAATCAATCGGCATCACATCAACTGAAAAAGAAATCTTAGACGGCGTTGCTCAAAGTTTAGAAGATAGAGGTTTCACCGAAGACGAAATGTATTATGCGATATACGCAACCTGTGGAGAAGAAGATTTAGCAAAAATGGTTTGCAATGGTGGTTATGACGGCATTAGAGGATACATGGAAGATAAACATTTTATTCAAGATTATCACGCATCTTACAACATGTTTGAAAATAACGTTGAAGTAGGCTATGTTGAAAACGTCAATAAATTAAAGAATGAAAAGTTAGAAAATCAAAGTACCCTAAGTACGGAAGAAAGTGGCAGGGCCTTATAATGATTAACGCTGAATTTTACCCTATAGACCATAAAATATATCTAGTCTTACAACGCCGAAATTACAATAATGTAAGCTATGTCTTTCTAGGTAATGAAATGGATAACACTGACTTCATGATTAGAAAAGAAATTAATGGTAATCTAGAACCATTAGAAACCATGGATGAATTATATGAAATAGCACCTTTATTTATAAATTAGGGTGCTTTTTTCCTGTACTTTTGCTATAATCTTAATTAGAGAGGAGTTTATATTTTATATGAAATTTACAAATTTAGAAGTTAGAAATGTTAAAACAAAACATCGCAATAACGTTCTAATTAGTATCTTTATACTTATTCTAGGACTAGTTATATTACTTTGGGGGATTATTAAAGAAGAAAGAGCCTATGAACAAGCTCTAGATATGAATACTATAATTGAAAATAGTAATGACAAAGAAGGCAAAATTACTTATATTAATGTTCAAAGTAAGCCATATTTATTCGCTGTAAGCTCTGATACAACGGATGCTTATTATATTGTAAGTGATGATAAATACATGTATATTGCTTACTTAAGTAAGGATACTTTCAATAAGTTAAATGTTGATAGTATTGAATCTGCCCCAATAAGATTAGAAGGAATTACCAAAAATATTACTAGTGATATCAAATCACTTGCTCTAGATACTATAAACGAATATCGTACTGATAATAATAAAATTGCTACTAACGACTTTGCTTCTTACTTTGGCACTATCTATTTAGACGCTGTTAATAATGATACTATGCCTTTACTTCAAATAATTATAGGACTTTCCTTTACTCTAGTAGGACTTATTATGACCATTATATGCCTAATTAAAAGTATTAGATTTAATCTTGCTCTAAAAAGACTATCTAGTGACGAAATATCTCTATTAGATAATGAAATGAACTCTAAAGAATCATTTTTCTATGAACGTGCTAATCTTTATTTAACACCTAATTATTGTATTAACTTAGATGGTACTTTTAAAGCCATAAAATATAGTGATATTATTTGGATGTATTCTATTACTCAAAGAGTTAATTTTATTAAAATATCTAACAGTATTATGATAGCAACCCTAACTAAGAAATATAATATTGCATCCCTAGATACTATAACTCGTGCTAGTAAAGAAGTATACGAAGAAATATATAAAACAATTCTAAGTAAAAATGCCAATATGTTAGTAGGATACTCCAAGTCATCAATCAAAAAATATAAAGAAATAACTAAGAAAAATGCCTAAATGCCTGTAAAGAGTTGTAAAATCATAGTCAAAATAGACATAACATTTTACATAAAAGCTAAGAAATTATGAAAATTCTTAGTTTTTTCTTGATTTTAAAAGCAAAGATATGCTAACCTTTAATATGTAAGGACAATAAGCCTTATACCCAAATTATTTTATTAAATAGAGAGAGGATGTATTAATTATGGGAAAAACTGAATTAGTTGAATTAATTGCTGCTAAAGCTGGATTAACAAAAGCTGACGCTGCTAGAGCATTAGATGCTTGCTTAGAAGGAATTGTTGAAGGACTTAAAAAAGAAGGAAAAGTTTCATTAGTAGGATTTGGAACATTCTCAGCTAAAGAAAGAGCTGCTAGAGAAGGTATCAACCCATTAACTAAAGAACCATTAAAAATTCCTGCTAAAACTGTTGCTTCATTCAAAGCTGGAAGCAAACTAAAAGACGCTTTAAACTAATAAAAGTGTAAACTAAGATGCCAAGTTGCATCTTTTTTTGCACTTTTTTTAAAAAAGTTGTTAGAAAAAAAAGAAAATCAAGGATCTACCGGTAATATATATAATTGAGAGGAGGTAAAAAATCCACCGTTGCTTCATCTTAAAAGAATAATCATGGGTTAGTAAAAATAAAACGAACGAACGTATCAAAAAATCTTGACACCCAAAAATTTGTTTGGTACAATCTAGTAGTAAGTAGGAGGTTATCATGAAAATTACAAAAGAAGAAAAGGATAAAGATAAGGCGTTGGAACAAGTACTAGCCGATATTGAAAAACAATTCGGTAAAGGTGCTATTATGAAACTAGGTGGTGAAGAACACCTAAATATTGAAGTTACTCCTAGTGGCTCATTATCATTAGATATAGCTTTAGGAGTAGGTGGATACCCTAAAGGAAGAATAATTGAAATCTATGGCCCTGAATCAAGTGGTAAAACAACCTTTGCCCTTCAAGCAATTGCTGAAGTACAAAAACGTGGTGGACGTGCAGCTTTTATTGATGCTGAACATGCTCTAGACCCAGTATATGCAAAAAACCTAGGCGTTAACATTAATGAATTACTATTAAGTCAACCAGATACGGGGGAACAAGCCCTAGAAATCTGTGAAGCTTTAGTCCGTAGTGAAGCTGTTAATATCGTTGTTATTGACTCCGTAGCGGCTCTTGTACCTCAAGCAGAAATCGAAGGCGAAATGGGAGATTCACATGTAGGGTTACAAGCTAGACTTATGTCCCAGGCTTTAAGAAAACTATCAGGAACTATCAATAAAACCAAAACTACCGCAATATTTATTAACCAATTAAGAGAAAAAGTAGGCGTCATGTTTGGAAATCCTGAAACAACCCCTGGTGGTAGGGCTTTAAAATTCTATTCGAGCATTCGCCTAGATATTAGAAGAGCTGAACAAATTAAAGACGGCGATAAAATTGTTGGTAATCGCACTAACATCAAAGTTGTTAAAAACAAAGTGGCACCACCATTTAAAACCGCATCAGTTGATATTATGTATGGTAGTGGAATCTCACATGAAGGCGAATTAGTTGACTTAGCAAGCGATATCGATATTATCGAAAAAAGTGGCGCATGGTACTCATATAATGGAGAAAAAATTGGCCAAGGTAAAGAAAATGCTAAAGCTTACCTAAGAAACAACCCAGAGTTTGCTAAACAAATTGAAGAACAAATAAGAGAACATTATAATTTCAATGATGTCAAGGATAAGAAAAAAGAAAAAGAAACTAAAGAAAAATAGTTTCTTTTTCCTTAATTTATGCTAAAATAATCTAGTGTTAAGAAATGGGGGAGATAAGTGTGTTAGTAGTTAAAAATAAAAAGAAAAAACACCACTATATTTTAGCCCTCGTTTTATTTTTCATTATTATTCTAATTTCTTTTGGTATTTTTGCTTGGGCTTATATAGTCTACAATGCCCCAAACTTTAATAAAGAAAACTTATATAATAAAGAATCAACCATCATTCTTTCAAAAAATAACAATACCATTGCTCGTCTTGGTAATGAAAATAGAGAATTAGTTACTTATAAAGACTTACCTCAAACTTTAATTGATGCCATAGTAGCCACCGAAGATGCGAGATTTTTTCAACATAATGGCTTTGATGCCATGCGCTTTTTAAAAGCCTCTATTGGTCAATTAAAGGGCGATACCACCGCTGGTGGTGCCTCAACCATAACCATGCAAATATCAAAAAATGCCTATACTTCTAACGAATCTAATGGTATTGAAGGCATCATTCGTAAATTTACAGACATCTACATATCTATGTTTAAGTTAGAAAGAACTTACTCTAAAGAAGAACTCTTAGAATTCTATGTTAATTTTCCATATCTTGGTTCTAACTGTTATGGAGTTGAAACGGCCTCCCTAAATTACTTTGGTAAACACGTTAACGACTTAACCTTATCTGAATCAGCCCTAATTGCTGGTTTATTTAACGCTCCATCAGACTATGATCCTAGACAAAACCCAGAAAATGCTACCAAACGTCGAAATGAAGTATTAAAATTAATGTATAAACATGGTTATATTACCGAAACTCAATTTAATGATGAACTAGATATTTCCCTGGATTCTTTATTAATTAAAAAGCCTGATACCAATACTAAGTATCAAGGTTTTATCGATACCGTTGTCGAAGAGGTAATTAAAGATACAGGGCTTAATCCTTATACTGTACCTATGGTTATAAAAACCACTTTAGATGAAAATGTTCAAGACGCTATCGATAATGTTATGAATAATAAGAAGAACTTTAAAGATGATATTATTCAGGCTGGTCTTGCCATTACAAGTACAGATGATGGTAGTATCCTAGGTATTGGAGCTGGACGTAAACGTACAGGTGCTAGACAATATAACTATGCTACCATGGCCCACCGTCAACCCGGTTCAGCCATAAAACCCTTTATGGATTATGGCCCATACTTTGAATACACCGATGCCACTCCAAACACCCTCATTCTAGATGCTCCATACACTTATACTAATGGTACCAATATCTTTAATGCTGCTCGTGATTACAAAGGCTTTATAACCGCTAAACAAGCCCTAGCTGAATCCCGTAACATCCCCGCTTTAAAAGTGTTTCAAAGTGTTGATAGACAAAAAATTGCTAATTATGTCCATTCCTTTGGTATCGACTATGGCCAAAACCTTTATGAATCCGCATCTATTGGGGCCTTTGATGGTGTAACGGCCTTAGAAATGTCAGCAGCCTATGGTGCCTATGCAAGGGGAGGCTATTATATCGAACCATATTCCTATACCCAAATTACTTACCGTGATAATGGTGAGATATACGTTAAAACAACTAAAAAAACTAAAGTTTGTAGTAAAAAAACTGCTAAATACATTAATGATATCTTAGTCAGTGCGGCTAGTGAATACCACAATCTAGGTACCTTAGAAATTGGTTCTACCCAAGCGGCTGCTAAAACCGGAACCACAACAATTGATAGCAAAATAATCAAAGCCCTTGACTTAAACGAATCAGCTATTATGGACTCTTGGGCTTGCATCTATACTAGAGAATACAGCATTGGCCTTTGGTATGGATATGATACCATAAGCCAAAGTAACTACATGGTACCTCTAGACGGAACCCTAGGACGCCGTCGTATCATAAAAAAACTCGTTAAACAACTATTTACGACTAACTCTAACCTCATAACTAGCGATGAATCCTTCACTTTAGACGACTAAACAAGTTACAAGCTAACTTGTTTTTAAATACCTCCAAAAAATTTTCCATTGCTAAATTAAGAAAAGTTCTTTATAATAAAATTATAGATGCAAATCTATAAGAAAAGGAGATAATTATGGTATATGGTACAGAACCCATAAATTTTCCCATTATTATTGCACTTATCTTTGGAACTTTTTTAGGAATACTTATAGTAATGATTATAAATATACTTAAGAAAAAAAGACTAGAAGAAAAAGCTAGTAAATTAATTAATGACGCTATTCGCGAAGCTGAAAAAAGAAAACGCGATAGCATGATGGAGCTTAAAGAAGAATCTTATCGTCTTAAACAAGAAACCGATAAAGAAGTTAAAGAACGTAAACAAGAACTAAAAGAACAAGAAGAAAGATTACTTCAAAGAGAATCCAGTCTTGATAAAAGAGAAGAACTCCTTCAAGCAAGATCCAATAACCTTGATAAAAAAGATGATGATTTATTAGCTAAACAAAAAGAGTTACAAGAAAAAGACATGAAAATGGAGGAAATATTAAAAAGCGAATTAGAACGCTTAGAAGAAATAAGTAAATTCAGTAAAGAAAAAGCTCATGACGAAATCATGAAACGTGTTAGTAACGACATGGCTTTAGAAATTGCTGATTATATTAAAACAGAGGAAGCAGAAGCAAAATTAGTTGCTCACGAAAAAGCTAAAAACTTAATAGTTAATGCTATGCAAAGATACGCTAATGATGTAACTAGTGAACAAACTACTAGTACAATTAACTTACCTAATGATGAAATGAAAGGAAGACTAATTGGTAGGGAAGGTAGAAATATTAGAACGATTGAATCAGTAACTGGTGTTGATTTAATTATTGACGACACTCCTGAAACTATTGTTGTATCCTCATTTGATCCATTGCGTCGTGAAATAGCTAAAATTACGATTGAAACTTTAATTAAAGATGGTCGTATTCATCCAGCTAGAATTGAAGAATTATACGAAAAAGTATGTAACGATATGAATACGAAGATTACGGAAATAGGTAATAATGCCATCTATGAACTAGGACTTACTAAAGTTGATCCTGAATTAGTAAACCTAATTGGTAAATTAAACTTTAGAACTAGTTATGGTCAAAATGCCCTAAAACATTCCATCGAAGTTGGCCATTTATGTGGCCTTATGGCTGCAGAACTTGGTGAAAACGTTATGCTTGCCCGTCGGGCAGGATTGCTTCATGATATTGGTAAAGCCATAGATTACGAGATTGAAGGATCTCATGTAGAACTTGGTGTTAAAATAGCTAAAAAATACCATGAAGATAAAACCGTTATTAATGCCATCGCCTCTCACCATGGAGATACCGCACAAGAAAGCATTATTGCCGTTTTAGTTCAAGTAGCGGATACCTTATCAGCAGCTCGTCCTGGTGCTCGTAATGATTCATTAGAAAATTACGTTAAACGTCTAGAACAACTAGAAGCCATTGGTAATTCTTTTGAAGGTGTTGAAAAAACATATGCAATGCAAGCGGGAAGAGAAGTTAGAGTTATGGTTAAACCAGACGAAGTTACAGATGCTAAATCATTTAAAATTGCCCGTGATATGAAAGAAAAAATCGAAGCCGAAATGCAATATCCTGGCACCATTAAAATTACAGTTATAAGAGAAACTAGAGCGCAAGAAGAAGCAAAATAGTTTCTTTTTTTCTTTCTCTAGTGTATAATAAACTTGTGAGGTAACTATGAAAAAAGGAATCCTAAGAATACTACTTTTAATCATTGGACTAATACTTTTAATAAGTGCTTATGCCCTAAATAAATATAACTTACTAAGAACAATCTTACTTATAATTGGTCTAATATTATTAGTCACCCAAAGTGTTTTAGAACGTAATCATAAATTTATCTTTGCTATTTTATTTACTTTAATCTATCTTGGCTTTGCCATAACTATTGATTACATCGTTGTAAAAACATTCCATAAAACACCCGTTCTAACCCTTAACATCCTAACTACTGGTAATGTTAAAATATATAACTCCTTTGGTTACCGTGTTTGGCAATGTGATACCTCTAAAGAAGAATATATCGTTGACCCCCTAAATAAACTAGGATACTTCTGCAGTACCGACAATATGAATACCATTAATATCAATGTTATATCTAAAGAACTAGTTAATAACTTTAAAAAATACCAAAATACTTTTATCAAACTAGATGGCAAGGTAAGTAGTATCGTGGGTAATGAATATTTTACTTTAAATCCTTATACAATCGATAATAATAATCTAAATAACCAAGTAACTTTCCAAGATAACTTAACTCTTCAAGTATATAATAATGACCTATCAAAAAACATCAGTGAGTACCGCGTTTATGATAATATAACTTTCATTGGTCGTATTAACTCCATTGAAGAGCAGAATAGTAAGTACACCATTAAAATAACCGATACATTAATTACGAATAAAGATATAGGTGATTTTACTATTGATGTAACCTTAAATGACGCTTGTAACTTAGATAAACAATACCTTACCAAGGTCGATAGTGATACCATCTATACCAGCTGTCTAAAAAATGTCTTAATAAACTATGATAATGGCTCGTCTTATGAACTACTTTATGCCTTAGAAAATCGTAATATCTTATGGAATGATTTCTTATCTAAAGCTAGTAACTATGAAACTTTAACGCAATATAGTAAATTTACTTTTTCTAAGTTCGATGTTATAAAATGTAATAACAACGACTTTATAATTAGTAATAAAAATAGTAATCTAGATAATATTTGTACCATGTCTACTGATACCGGTTCAGTTTAGTCCATACTTTTACTAGAACCAATTGACATCAGTACTCCGCATCGGTATAATAAAAGTATCTTTTAAAAATACATGGAGGATTTGAATGAAAAAGAATTTTATCGGCATCTTTTTTGCCATCGTAGCCATAATAGCAGTGGCTCTAATTGTGTTAATGCTAAATTATAAGAAAGGAATAAGCAAACCAGAAGTTAGTGATGCGGCTAGATTTAAAGATGAATATGTATCTTTAAATGATCAAACTAACAGTAGTAATAAAACTTATCCCCAAGTAACTATCAGTGATAATAACAAGTTTCATTATGCTAATGAAACAGAAATCTTAGATATTTTAAATGGTCAAACTGGCGTTATCTATTTTGGCTTTCCAACTTGCCCTTGGTGCCGTAATATAATCTCTTTATTAGATGAAGTATCATTATCTTATTCTACTGATAAAATATATTATTTTAATATTAAAGATATTAGAAGTACAATTACTGTTAATGATAACAATGAATTAGAAACTAAAAAAGGTACTGACTTTTATTATCAACTATTAGAAAAACTAGATAGTTCCTTAGAAGATTACACTATAACTGATAAGAAAGATAAAACCATTAAAACTGGTGAAAAGAGATTATACGCTCCAACTGTTATCTTTGTTAAAAATGGGGAAGTAGTAGAATTTATTGAAGGCACTGTTGATAGTCAAAAAGACCCATATGTAGCATTAAACGAGAGCCAAAGAAATGAACTTATCAGTAAATATCAAGCCGGCTTTAACAAATTAGGCGATATTTGCGATGAAAAATGTTAAAAAATTAACAAAAAAGGGTTCACAAAACCCCAAAATTATGATAAGATTATTCATGTACTGACGCAGTACATGATATCGAGAAGTAGCACAGCTTGGTAGTGCACTTGGTTTGGGACCAAGGGGTCGCAGGTTCGAATCCTGTCTTCTCGACCATTTAGATACTTAACACTGGATATTCCAGTGTTTTCTTTTGACTCTTAATTTGTTTGCAAATCAATAATATATATGTTAGAATAAACCCTACGAAAGAAGGAGTCTTATGAAATACTATTATAATACAACAATAAATCAATTATTATTAATAGATGATTACCAAGCTGATTATACTAATGCTATAACTTTATATAGCCGAGCATTAGATATTCTAGCCACATTTTATTATAAAAAAATCCCTTGTATCGTAAGTTATGATAAAGATACTAATGGGGCCTATTGCTACTTAAATGGCACTAGAGTACCAGTTCTAATTTATGATGATACTAAGGAATCATATCCTGAATACATTAATAAAGTAATTGATTTAATGCCTAACATTGAAAGCACTAAATTTATATATACGGTTAATAAATCTTGCCTAAATAGTAAGAACTATGCTAGCCTTAAAGATATTGATTCTAAAATAACTTTAATTAATAGTGAATACCCCTATGATAGTCTAAATCTTACTATTGCTAGATATGTTAGAAAATTATATAAAAAAAGAAGTCGCTAACTATTTATTAGCGGCTTTTTTCATACTTCTTGCTTCTCTTGCTGAAGTAACAATTTTTTCACCATTAATGGTAACTGTTACTTTATTTGGTTTTTGAAAAGATTTAGTAGCATTAAGAGCATGACTTCTTAAATTTACTGATAAAGGTTTTTTAGTAGTTACTTTTTTTGCCATAGTTATCCTCCTTTTGTTTCGTATCTCTTAAAATATTACCATAGATATGCTATATTGTCAAATGATTTTCGGTTTGATATAATGATACTGCAAACAATTATAAATAAATGAAAGTAGAATTATATGGATAAAAATATATATGAAATATTAAATAAAATTGAAAAATGTGGTTTTGAAGCTTATATTGTTGGGGGTTATGTTAGAGATTACTTGCTGGGTATTAAGAGTTATGATATTGATATTTGTACTAACGCCTTACCTAAAGATATCGCTAAAATATTTATCGGCAATGTTTCTAACATCAACTATGGTTCGTATAAATTAACTTTTAATAATTATAACTTTGATATTACAACATATCGTAGAGAATTAGAATACACCAATAGGCGTCCTACTAAGATAGAGTATACCTCTAATCTCTTACTAGATATCGAACGTCGTGATTTTACTATGAATACCATTATCATGAATAAGAAGGGAGAGATTATCGACTTACTTGGTGGTATCAATGATATTCAAAATAAGAAAATAAAATGTGTTGGTAACCCTGATAACAAATTAAAAGAAGACCCTCTACGTATCCTAAGAGCTATAAGATTTGCCATAACTCTAAACTTTTCTTTAGATAAAGAACTTTTAAGTGCTATAAAAAGAAATAAAAAACTAATTAATACTTTATCTTACCAAAGAAAAAGAAGTGAACTAGATAAAATACTAGCTAGTAAGTACGTTATTAAAGGTATTAATCTTCTAAAGAAACTAGACTTACTTAGTATGTTAGAAATAAAAGCAAAAAAACTAGTCTTAGTTGACGATCTAGCCGGTATGTATGCCCAAATTGAAGTTAGTAATAACTATCCATTTACCAAAACTGAAAAAAATAACATCGAAAAAATTAAAAAAATCGTTAAATATGGTAAAATAGATAACTATATATTATTTAATGAAGGACTTTATCTTTCTTCAGTAGCGGGTATTATTTTGGGTAAAACAAGAATTCAAATAGCTAAAAAATATGAAACCCTTCCTATTAAAAGCCGCAAAGACTTAGAAATAACTACTACCGAGATTGAAAATATTCTAAGTATTAATAAAAATCAACTAAAAGACATAATTGATACTTTAATCAACCTTATCTTAAATAATAAACTAAAAAATACTAACGAAGATTTAGTTAAATATCTTCAAAATAATAAATGGAGGTACCATAATGAATAAATACTTAACCCTTTTAACCGACGAGAAATTTATTATTAATTCCTCTTTAGTACGTGCTTTAGATAAAAATATGTCTTTAAACGAATTTCTTATCTTAGTATATTTAGATAATCATAAGAATAGTAGTTTAAATGTTGACGAAATAAAGAAGCTTTTTAATATTAATGAAGAAGCTATATTAGAAGCATTCTCTAATCTTACTATGCATAACTTAGTTAGCATTACTACCTCAACAGACCAAGAAGGACGTATAAATGAGTCTATATCCTTACAAAATCTTTATGAAAAAGTCTTAACTAGCTTAAATGAAGCCGAAACCAAAAAAGAACAAGCTGATATCTTTGAAACCTTCGAAACCGAATTTGGCCGTCCCTTATCTCCTAGTGAATTTGAACTTATTAACGGCTGGTTAAAAACCGGAACCCCTGAAGCTCTAATCAAAGGTGCCTTAAAAGAAGCTATATATAACGGTGTTAGAAACTTTAGGTACATCGATAAAATAATCTACGAATGGCAGAAAAAAGGTTTTAAATCAATGGACGATGTTAATAAACATCTAAGAAACGAAGATAAACCATTACCTAAAGATAAAAAAGAAAAAACTCAAGAGGAAGAATTATTTGATTATAATTGGTTAGATGATGATGAATAATATATTAGAAAAATTAGATATCATGATACCTAATCCAAGGTGTGAATTAGAGTATCATAAAGATTACGAATTATTAATTGCTACTGTGTTATCGGCACAATGTACTGATGCAAGAGTAAATATGGTTACTAAAAAGTTATTTGCTAAGTACGATATATTTTCTTTAGCAACAGCAAATATTGAAGATATTAAAAAGATAATTAAACCCGTTGGCACCTTTACTAGAAAGTCTTTATATATAAAAGAAATAGCTATTAGATTAGTTAAAGATTATAATGGTACTGTTCCTAATGATAGAAAATACTTAGAAAGTCTTCCTGGAGTAGGTAGAAAAACCTGCAACGTTGTTTTATCTAATATCTATAATGTTCCTGCGATTGCTGTTGATACCCATGTCGAAAGAGTTAGTAAAAGACTAGGGCTAGCTAAGTCTAAAGATGATGTTTATACCATTGAAAAGAAACTAATGAAAAAAGTTCCTAAAGATAAATGGAGTAGAACTCACCACCAACTAGTATTATTTGGGCGTTATATATGTAAAGCTAAGAAACCACTATGTAGTGAGTGTCTATTAAAAGAAGAATGTAAGGAGTATAAAAATGACTAAAGAAGATGTTTTTAGAAATTATATTGGAGCTTATTATGGTGTTAGATTAATGGATGAATATGATTTAAAAGCTTATACACTAAAGAATATAGAAAACTTTATTAAAGATTATGTTAGATTAAATCCTATTCCTAATTTTGATTACTATGAAGAAGCTAATAAAATAGAGAAGAATGTCTTTAATAAAGTTAAGCTTCAAGATGCTATAAACTTACTTAATACCATGAATGAAGCTGAAGAACTTATTTATTTAATAAGAAAACGTCTTCGTTCGATAGCTAAAGAGATTGATTAGAAAAGTAATACTTTTCTATTTTTTATGCACTTATACGATATTTTGTGGTATACTCATAAGTATAAGAAAGTAGGGATATTTTATGTTAAGTAGAAAATTGATATTTACACAAAATAAACAAAATGGGGGGAGGTATTTTTACTACTAAGTAAGATATCCTCTAGATATACCACGTTAGGTGGTGTATCTAAATGAACTTTAAAAGAAAACTTTGGTGGGCTCAACATAAAGATAAAATATTTAGAATATATGCCATAACTCTAACTTTAGTATTAGTTATTTTAGGAATTATATATTTTTCATATTCTAAGTTTAGTAGTAGTAATGAAATGACTATGTATGAAACCACTGTTGAACCTTTTATAAAAAATGATTATTTTATTGCTAGCTATATTAATGGCGAATGGTCAGATAGTATTCCTGGTAAAGATGCTGGTTATGTAGTGGATAAAATAGTATGTGATAATGGAGCCACCGGCACGTGGGATAACGATAAATGGGCAATATTAATAGAAAATGCCACAAAGAAGATAAAATGCAGTGTGTTTTTTAAAGAAAAAACACAATTTGATTTTGGCTATACAGGTACTGAGCAAGTATTTTCTGCCCCTAAGTCTGGAACATATAAAATAGAATTATGGGGAGCTTCTGCAGGTAATGGTGAAACTAAAACTGTGTCTAGGGGAAGCTTTGTTAGTGGAATTATCACTTTAGAAAAAGAGCAAAAACTATTTGTTTATGTTGGCGAAAATGGTAATTATCAAAGGTATAATTATGCTGATAAAAAATATAGATATAACGGTGGAGCTTATGGAAATTTTGCATGTCATTCATACTATAAAACTTCTGGAATAGATTGTTCAGGTGGGGGAGCAACTGATATACGAATAGTTGATGGAAAATGGGATGATTTTAACAGCTTAAAATCACGAATTATGGTTGCAGCTGGCGGCGGTGGATCTGATAATTATAATAAAAATCGTCCTAGCAATGGTGGCGGACTTTATAGTGAAAATGGCGGCTATTATGGGTCAGCTAGTTATTTGGCTACTGGTGCGACTCAAACTTCAGCTGGCAAAATAAATGGTAAATTTGGAATTGGTGGATATGCAACTTATGGGGGCTCTACATGTAATAATAGTGTTGGCGGCGGTGGAGGAGGAGGCTACTATGGCGGCGGCGGATCTTCTACTGGAAACACTGAATCAAATTCTTCTTCAGGTAGTGGGGGTTCATCATTTATATCAGGTCATAATGGTTGCGATGCGATTAAATCCGATAGTATAGAGGGAAATATCACACATACCGGACAAAGTATTCACTATTCAGGTCTATATTTTACAGACACAGTTATGATAGATGGAGCTGGCTATAATTGGACTAATGTTAAGGGTTCTTATGTTGGAATTCCAAAATATGATGAAAAATCCGAATCTAAAGGAAGCCTTGAAGATGGTTATGCTAGAATAACGTTTATAGAGTAATGTTTTGTTACTCTATTTTTTTAAATAATATTAAGTTTATTTGATATTCACAAATATAATATTATTTGTTATACTCTTATATAGGATATGAACTATTGGTTCATAAATAGAAAGAAGGATATTTTATGTTAGATAATAATATGTTATTTACACAAAATAAACAAAATGGGGGGGGCGTTTTTACTACTAAGTAAAATATCATTCTACGGAACAACTTTAATTTTAATAATACTAATTTTAGTATTAAGTTTTAAATTTAATAATAGAACAGAAAATAAAATCAATGAAGTTAGTGATGAATATATTGCTAGTTATCTTGATGGAGAATATCAAACTGAAATACCAGGCAAGAATGATGGCTATGTTGTAGATAAAATAGTTTGTGATAATGGTGCCTCAGCCACCTGGGATAATGAAGAGTGGGGCATTAATATAAGGAATGCTACAAAGAAGATTAAGTGTAGTATTTATTTTAATTTCAAAATTAAATACGACTTTGATTATACTGATAATGAACAAATATTTATTGCACCTAAAACTGGCACTTATAGATTGGAAACTTGGGGAAGCAGTGGTTATCTTGTTGGCTTGTTCTCCGAATCTGCTGGTGGCGATGGTGGATATTCTAGAGGAGAAATTAAACTGCAAAAAGGCCAAAAATTATATGTAAATGTTGGAGGACCAGGCAAAGATGGTGTTTGTACAAAAAATTATTGTCAAGGTGGCTATAACGGCGGTGGACGTGGTGCCGGGAGTTCAAACCCATTGGTTTATTCTGGCTCTGGTGGTGGAGCAACCCATATTGCTACAAAAAGTGGCCTTTTATCTGAACTATATGATTCATTAAGTGACATTCTAATTGTGGCAGGTGGCGGAGGAGCTAACTCATATCAAAAAATTAATGGTCTAGAATATTCTGGCTCAGCTGGTTCGGGCGGTGGATTTCGAGGTACGGATGGTACAACAACTCAAAGTGATTTTAAAAATGGTAGTGGGGGAAATCAAACAAGTGGAGGTGCAAGCAGTTCTGCGACTTATAAAAACGTACTTAGGGGAGATGCTGGTACATTCGGTCAAGGTGGTAATGGCAATTTCTATTCCGCTGGAGGCGGCGGCGGTTTTTATGGCGGCGGTGCGAGTAACCAATCAGGTTCTGGTGGTGGTTCAGGCTATATAGGAAACTCCCTTTTAACTAATAAAGTAATGTACTGTTATAATTGTGAAGAATCATCGGAAGAAACAACTAAGACTATTTCTACATCTTGTATAGAGGTAAATGCAACTGAAAATTGTTCTAAGGGCGGCAATGGTTATGCCAAAATAACATATATAGAGTAATGTTTAGTTACTCTATTATTTGAATAATATTAAGTTTAATTGATATTCACAAATTTAATATTTTTTGCTATACTCTTATATAGGATATGAACTATTGGTTCATAAATAGAAAGAAGGATATTTTATGTTATTTGCACAAAATAAACAAAATGGGGGGGGTATTTTTACTACTAAGTAAGATATCCTCTAGATATACCATGTTAGGTGATGTATCTATATGAACTTTAAAAGAAAACTTTGGTGGGCACAGCATAAGAATGATGTCTATAAATATTCTATATTTATTTTATTATTTTTAATAGTTACTATATCTATTATTTATTTTACATACTCAAAATTCAGTAGTAGCAACGAAATGACTATGTATGAAACAACTGTTGAGCCCTTTATTAAAAATGATTATTTTATTGCTAGTTATATTAATGGTGAATGGTCAGATAGTATTCCTGGTAAAGATGCTGGTTATGAAGTGGACAAAATATTATGTGATAATGGAGCCACAGGTACTTGGGATAATGACAAATGGGCAATATTAATAGAGAATGCCACAAGAAAGATAAAATGCAGTGTGTTTTTTAAAGAAAGAGCACAATTTGATTTTGATTATACAGGTGCTGAACAGGTGTTTACTGCGCCCAAAACTGGAACATATAAATTAGAAACATGGGGAGCCCAAGGTGGCGATTATTATAATAATTACGCAGGTTTAGGCGGCTATTCGATTGGAACTGCTAACTTTGAAGCAGGAGACACTATATACGTTATAGTAGGTGGTAAAGGTGAAAACGGCAATTTAAATATCGATAAGGTACCAAATGGTGGATATAATGGTGGTGGAGCAGGTGGTAAAGGAATAAATTCTTCAATTACTTCTGGCGGTGGTGGCGGTGGAGCTACGTCAATTCAAAGCACCCTTATCAAAGATGGCTAATTAAAAAATTATGAAAACAATAAAGAGAGTATTTTAATTGTTTCCGGAGGCGGAGGCGGCGGAGGAGGATATTCTGGAAATGCTGGCAGTGCTGGGGGATTTAAAAGCCAAAAAAGTTTTCAAAGAACAGAAGGTAATTTTTCTTGAGGTGGTAATAGTATGGCTGCTACTCAAACATCGGGCTATGCATTTGGCAAAGGTCAAGATGGTGTTGTTAAAACCACTCCCGGGGGCTTTGGATCAGAAGGAAATGGTGGTGGTGGTGGCTACTATGGTGGCTTCGCTAATGTTACCAATGGAGACTATAGTAACGATGCTGGTGCTGGCGGTTCTAGCTATATAGGTAATTCTCTATTAACCAATAAAGTCATGTACTGTTATAACTGTGAAGAATCATCTGAAGAAAGCACTAAGACTATATCAACTACATGTGCTGAAGAAACTCCAACTGAAAATTGTGCCAAAAAAGGCAATGGCTACGCTAGAATAACATTCATAGAATAACAAAAACTGATAGATCAAAACAATCTATCAGTTTTATAATACTTACTTATTATTAATTTCCATAATAACTGGTAAGATAATAGGTCTACGACCAGTTAAATTATTGATAAAAGGATGAAGTTCTAAAATAATTGTATTTCTTAAATCTACATAGTTATAATTATTATTATTTAAATAATGAATAGTTACATCAAATATCTTCTTTTCAATAGCTTGAATTAACTCTGTATTCTCATTAACTAAAACAAATCCTCTCGTAGTAACATTAGGTTTTAATAGTAACTTCTTAGTCATAGGATTAATATTTAAAATAGTAACTAAAATACCATCACGACTCATTAACTTACGATCTTTAATAACTACTGAGCCAATATCTCCAATACGTGAACCATCAACATAAACATCTCCCGCTGTAACAACAGGACCTTTTCTAATGCCATCTTTATCCATTACCAAAGATTCACCATTTTGTAAAATAAAGCAATTTTCTTTTTTTACTCCACATAATGCCCCTGTATCAGCATGTTGCTTTAACATACGATACTCACCATGCATTGGCATAAAATATTCCGGTTGAATTAACCTTAACATTAATTTTTGTTCTTCTTGCTTAGCATGACCAGAAGTATGAACATCTGCTAAATCTGTATTCGTAAATACTTTAACACCCTTTAAATACAACTTATTAATTACATTATTAATACTAGAAGCATTACCCGGAATAGGACTTGAAGAGAATACTACTAAATCATCTGGTAAAAGAGATATTTGTTTATGTGTACCATTAGCAATACGTGATAGCGCCGCTAAAGGCTCCCCTTGAGTTCCCGTACATAAAATACATACTTCATTATGTTTCATATCTTTAGCTTGATTAGCTTCAATAAATATTGATTTATCAGTAATTAAATTATTATTTAACGCAATTTCAATGGCATTTTCCATCGAACGGCCAAAAGTAATTATCTTACGATTATTATGTTGACAAGATTCAACTATATGTTTAATTCTAAAAATATTTGACGCAAAGGTTGCAATAATAACACGTCCATTATGATTGCTAATAATATCAGTTAATGCCCCATCTACTGCTGATTCGGACTTAGAAAAACCTTCACTAAGAGAGTTAGTTGAATCACTCATTAAAAGTCTTACACCCTCTGAACCAATACGTGCCATCTTATGTAAATCAGCCATCGGCCCAATTGGTGTTAAATCAAACTTAAAGTCTCCTGTTTCAAATATCGTTCCATTTGGCGTATGAAGTACAATAGCATAACTATCCGGAATAGAGTGTGTAGTACGAACAAATTCAATATTAAAATACTTTGATTTAACAATAGAATCTTCATTAATTACTTCAATATTCTTATAACCAATATTACGATCAACTAACTTCTTATTAATTAAATCAACCGCAATCTTAGGAGCATAAATCATTGGAATATTAACACTTTGTAATAAAAATGATATTCCTCCAATATGATCCTCATGCCCATGAGTAATAATAAGACCTTTTATCTTATCTTCATTTTGTTTTAAATAAGTAGTATCTTGAATTACATAGTCAACCCCCAGTAAATCACTTTCTGGAAACATAACTCCTGCATCAATAATATATATTTCATCTTTGTGTGTAAATGCATACATATTTTTACCGACTTCACCTAAGCCGCCCAATGCCACTATGTACGTAGCATCTTCATTATTTTTCATAAATATCCTTCTTTCTTAAGTAAAAAATAGAAAAGTAACCACAATAATGTCTGTTAATATTTCTAATCATAAATTAAATAAATATATAAAGTTATTATTGTTATAGTTAAATCTCTATAACACAAATTCAAGTAGTATTATAACAAATAATTTCTTTTTTGTCTATAGTGTGCTAAAATTAACCTAGAGGAGTGATAATATGAATAAGAAGGGTTTTACTTTAGTTGAGCTTTTAGCAACTGTTGTTATTCTAGGAGTTTTAATTACGATTGCCTCTTTTAGTGCCACAGCAATGATTAATAATGCTAAGAAGAAAGCTGGCGCGATTGCGGTTACTAATTTAAAAGAGGCGGCTATAACTTATTATAAGCAAAATAATATTAAGTTAACTAAATGTAATGAAGGTTTTATGGTCGATGGTGATAATACCAGTAGTTGTATAACTAAAGATAATGAAATAACCGTAAATGAACTAATTGAAGCAGGCGCTTTTACTGACACTAAAAACATTTGTGATAAAAATGCTACCGTAACAGTTTATCGTTATGTTGATGAAGATAGCGGTACGGATGAATTAAAAAGTTATGTTGATGATTATGCTTGCAACGCTACCGATACTAAGAATCAAATAAGTAATGATACAGCAAGCACTGATTCATCTAGTACTAATGCCTGTTCCAAATATAATGTTACTAAGTATGGGGATGGCGATTTAGATGGCAGTGTTACTATGATGGATAGAGTAATATTAAGACGCTACTTAGCTGGGATATCTGATTTAAATTGTCAAGCTTTTAAAAACTTTGATTTAAATGCCGATGGTAAAGTAAATGCCATTGATTTAGAGTATATGACTAGAATAGCAATGGGAATAGATATTACATTTCCTGTTACCGATTACGTTTGGTATGGTGATATTAATGAAGATGGCGAAGTTGATGTTAAAGACTTAACCTTATTAAGAAGGTACTTAAAAGGAATATCTGAATTATCTAGCCAAGCTTTAAAAAATGCTGATGTTAATGGTGATGGTAGTATTAATGAAACTGATAAGAAACTATTAACTGAATTCTTAGCAGGTGGGCACTCTAATACTCTTCCTCAATATTCAATCGGTGAAGATGACTAGGACAACCTAGTTTTTTCTTTTGCCACAAGTTCTTCTTGACAATGCCAAAAACATATATTACTATGAGGCTAGGGTTTAAAACTCTATTATATAGGAGGAAAATATGGGAATATTTGATAAATTTAAAAATATATTTAATAAAAATAATGAAACTAAAAAAGAAGATACTACTTTGTATGAAAAAGGGTTAGAAAAAACCAGAAAAGAATTTGTTTCTAAACTTAACTTACTGGGTATAAAATATACTAAAATTGATGATGAATACTTTGAAGAATTAGAGCAACTTCTTATCATGGCTGATATTGGGGTTAATACTGTAATGAATTTTATGGACAGATTAAAATCTCGTGTTAAAAGTGAACACATTACTGATACTAAGACTTTAAATGAAGTAATAATTGATGAATTATTTATTATCTATGTTGAAGGTGAATCTCTAACTGATAAGATTAAGGTGGCTGAATCTGGACCGACCGTAATTTTAATGGTTGGGGTTAACGGCGTAGGAAAGACTACTACAATAGGTAAGCTTGCTAATAAATATAATGAAGAGGGTAAGAAAGTAATGCTTATTGCGGCAGATACTTTTAGAGCGGGTGCTGTTGAACAACTTAAAGTTTGGGCTGACCGTACAAACTCGGTATTCTATGGTAAAGAAAATACTGACCCCGCTGGCGTTATATATGACGGGTTAGAAATGGCTAAGAAAGAGGCTGCTGATATCGTTCTAATTGATACGGCTGGTCGTTTACAAAACAAAGTTAATCTAATGAAAGAATTAGAAAAAATGAATAAAGTTATTGCTAAGATAATACCTAATGCTCCTCATGAGACACTATTAGTAATTGATGCAACAACCGGTCAAAATGGTATTATGCAAGCTAAAAGCTTTAAAGAAATTACTAACATAACTGGTATCGTTCTAACTAAGTTAGATGGTACTGCTAAAGGTGGTATTGTCTTAGCCATCAAAGAAGATGTCAAAATACCTGTAAAATTTATCGGCTTAGGCGAGGGTATTAACGACTTAAAACCATTTGATATTGAATCTTATATTTATGGTTTATTTAAGGATATGATGTAATGACTGATATTGAAATTGCTAGAAATATTACTCCTAAACCAATTAATGATATCTTAGAAACCTATGGCTTTACTAAAGATAGTATCTATAACTATGGGCCTTATATGGCTAAAATTACTAAGGATAATCCCACAAACCAAGAAGGTGATTTAATCTTAGTGACCAGTATTAATCCCACACCATATGGCGAAGGAAAAACTACTATTTCCATTGGGTTATGTGATGGCTTAAATGCCCTAGGTAAGAAGACTATTTCTGTTTTAAGAGAACCTTCCTTAGGTCCAGTCTTTGGCCTAAAAGGTGGTGCGACTGGCGGTGGCCACTCCCAAATTATCCCAATGGAAGACATAAACCTTCATTTTACTGGCGATATTCATGCCATAACATGTGCCAATAACTTACTTTGCGCTATTATCGATAATCACATCTTTCAAGGTAATGAATTAAATATTGAAAAAGTAACTTTTACAAGATGTCTAGATATCAACGACCGGGCTCTGCGTAATATTACTATTAATTCTAGTTATGAAAGAGAAGACCACTTCCAAATCAGTGTGGCTTCTCCTATTATGGCTGTTTTATGCCTAAGTAAAGACTTTGAAGATTTAAAAAACAGACTATCCAAAATGATTGTTGGTTTTAATGACTTAGATAAACCAATCTATGTTCAAGACTTGCACGCAACTGATGCCTTAGCTATTATCTTAAAAGACGCCATTAACCCCAATGCTGTTCAAACGCTCGAAGGAAACCTTGCCTTAGTCCATGGTGGACCTTTTGCCAATATCGCCCATGGTTGTTCTTCTCTTACTTCAATCAAAATGGCTTTAAACCATGCTTCATATGTTGTGACTGAAGCTGGCTTTGGGGCTGATTTAGGAGCTGAAAAATTCCTCGATATTACCGCCCAAGAAGGTAACCTAGATGTTTCCCTAATCGTTCTTAATGTAACTATTCGTAGTTTAAAACATCATGGTGGGGTTAAGAAAGAATCTCTTACTAATCTAGATTTAGACTCTTTAAAACAAGGCTTATCTAACTTAGAATGTCATATATCTAACTTAAAACAATACACATCTAATATCTTAGTTGTTCTAAATAAATTTAATACTGACTATGAAGAAGAAATAAACTTAGTTAAATCATTCGTTCAATCTAAGGCTTTAGAATTTGTTGTTAATAATTCTTATCTAGAAGGTTCTAAAGGTAGTCTAGATTTTGCTAAGAAAGTAGTAACTCTATGTCATAAAGAAAAGATTAAAAGATTATATGATGTTAATGCATCTATTGAAGAAAAAATCGCTTGTCTTGCTAAGAACATCTATCATGCCAACGCCGTTAAATATACTAATAAAGCCTTAGAAGAGATAAAACTCTTAGAAAGCCTTAACTTAGATAAGATGCCAATCTGCGTTGCTAAAACACCAATGTCAATAAGTGATAACAAAGAACTTCTAGGATACCCCAAAGACTACCAAATAAACGTAACTGATATCAAAATATCTAACGGTGCCGGCTTTATCATAGTCTATATGGGTAACATCCTAACCATGCCAGGCCTAAATAAAAATGCGGCCTATTTAAATATGAAAATTGATAAAAATAAGAAAATAGAGGGATTATTTTAATGGATAGAGTAGAACTTAATAATTTATTTGATTTATATGAATCTTTACTAACCAAAAGAGAAAAAGAAATCTTTAAATACTATTACCAAGACGATTATTCTCTAGGAGAAATTGCAGAGAACCTTGACATTTCTCGTACTGCCGTTCATAATGCGATTAAAAACGTAACTGAAAAACTAACTGAATACGAAGAAAAACTAAAACTCTTACAAAAACAAACTATCTTAAAAGAAGTAATTAACTTAGAAGATGTTACTAAGATAAAACAAAAAATAACCAGTATACTTGACATGTAACTTAAGTACAAATGTATACAAATAATATCTTTTTTGATAAAATAAAACTAATAAAGGAGGATTTATGCGCGGTAAAATTATTGTAATTGAAGGAACTGATTGTTCCGGCAAAGAAACCCAAACCTCCCTTTTAGTTCAAAGACTAAAAAGAGAAGGTAAAAAAGTTGAACGTCTTAGATTTCCTATGTATGAAACACCTACTGGTAAAATAGTTGGTGGTCCATATTTAGGTAAAGATTATATAACTCCCTGTTGGTTTAGTGAAGGGGCAGTAAACGTTGATCCTAAAGTAGCGGCCCTATATTACGCTGCTGATAGAAGATATAACTTAACTACAATTGAAAGTTACCTACGTGACGGATATGACTTAATAATCGACCGTTATGTCGAATCTAACATGGCTCACCAAGGTTGTAAAATAGCAGATAAAGAAGAAAGATTAAAACTATATAAATGGTTAGAAACTCTAGAATATAACTTACTAGAGTTACCAAAACCTGATTTAACCATCTTACTTCATATGCCCTATAAAAAAGTAGTTGAATTAAAAAGAGGACGCATTGGTACTGATGAGCATGAATCTTCCCTAAGTTACTTAAAAACTAGTGAAGAAGCTTATTTAGAACTCGCTAGTATGAATAATCACCAAATAATTAAATGTGTTAATGGTGATAAACTTCGTGATATCTTAGATATCCATGAAGAAATCTATAATATTGTTAATGATAAGCTAGGATAATCTCCTAGCTTTTTTGTATGCAATTTGACTTTTATGAAACTTTGTGCTATGATATGTGGTAATTAAAGGGGAAGATTTGTAAAATGTATAATAATCCATATGAAATTTTAGGAGTATCTAAAGATGCTTCTTTAGAAGAAATAAAAAAGAAATACCGTGAACTAGCCATGCAATACCATCCAGATATTAATCCAACTGCTGAAGCAGCAGAAAAGATGAAACAAATAAATGCTGCCTTCGAAAACATAAAAAATTCAAAGAATGTTACTACTGAAAATACGTACAACGAAACAAACTATGATTATGGCCAAGAATCAGCTAGAGCAAACAGTGATTATGATCAAGAGGCAGATAAAGCGAGTTGGCAAAAATGGCGTGAAAAACGAGATAAAGCAGAAGAAAGACGCAATAAAGAGGCCGAATATTATAGAGCTAAAGGAATATATTGTAATCTTACAATGCTTCATGAAGCAATTACCTCTCAATTGGCTTCTAAAAAATATAAAAATAATTTTTTAGGGCGATTAGATAAAGTTATTATGGAGTATATTAATTTGGCTAATCAAAACAAAGAAATATATTTTGCCCGTGATGAATATATTTCTAAAATGAAGTCTATCGAAGAACCATTTAAAACATTACTATTAGTTCAATTAGACAAAATTAATAAGGAAGAATTGACATTAGAAGTTCAAGCTTGCAAATATTATATTGAATTTTACCACGTGACATTAGACCACTTAAATAAAAATTTTATTGCTTATTGGGCTAAATTAATGTCATATGAAATTTTTAAATGGCTAGATCTAGACGATAATATTAGAAATATATATAACATTGCTAGAGTTAAATTTATGAGTGAATATGGTGTTGATGAAGAAGATATGTCAAAAATAGATTACACAGTTCATAAGAACTTAGCAAATTATGTTAATGAGAACTCACTTAATTATGATGAAACATTAGAGCAAATTGAAAAAAATGTGGATGTTTTTTTAAGAGAGGCGTACACATATTACATGACAAACATTGAGGATGATAATCTAAAAAGATAGAAAACAGTTGAATTTTATACAAGAATACGATATTATTTAATTAGAAAGTAGAGGATATTTAAAATGATTTATAATCCATATGAAATTTTAGGAGTATCAGAAGAAGCTACTCTAGAAGAATTAGAAAAAAGATATCAAGAAATACAAGTACGAAATCGTCTTAACCTTCATCCAACTCATGAAGACATTAAAAAAATGAATGAAATAAATGTCGCTTATCGTAATGTTAAAGATATGATAAAATCTAAAGAACTTGAAGCAGTTGGTCTTCCTAGTGAAGAAGAAATCAAAGCTCGTGAAGCTAAAGAACGTGAGGAAGCTAGAGCAGAATTTGAAGCTGAACGAGAAAAAGAGCGTTTAGAAGAATCTTTTGATCACAAAATGGGCCCTTATTTTCATCTTTTTACTAAGTATGATAGCATTGCTAAGTTCCATAATTTTATTGTAAACGAATCTCCTTCAAAAAAATACCAAAATAATTTCTTGGCAAGGGTAGATGAAATTATTAAAAAGTATTATATTGACGAAGTAGACAAACATCAAGAAGAAGCAAATGCTGTTAAAGATTATATGTCTGTAGTATTTCCTGATGAAGATGATGATGTACTTATAACACATATAAGAAATCAATCACCTGAACTTGAAAGGTTGTATACTGCAGCTGATAAATATGTTTCGATAATAAATAAATGTGAGGCAAATTTTGTCTTGGTTTTAGAAAGCCAATTAGATAAAATTTTTGCTGAAGAATTAACAGCTGAAGCTAGATCATGCAGTGATTTTAACAGTTTTGCTATCTCAGGTCCAAAAGTTTTATTTGGTGAGGGGTTGCTTAACCCCCGTTATTATATTCGTCGTTGGTTAGACTTAGATGATAAGATTAAAGAAGCATATAATGATGCCAGAGCTAAATTTATGTTTGAGCATGGTGTAGACGAAGAAGCAATGAAAAATATTGATATGCTTGCTCATGCCAAATTAGCAAAATATATTAAAGATAATAAAATACCATCAAAGGAAATTAATGAAAAAATCAATGAACTATATGCATTAGATAATGAATGCTTTAAAGAAATATATGCAAATTATATGTTAGATTCAGAAGAAAACAACCTAAAAAGATAAAAAATAAGCTAGTCTTTAATGACCGGCTTATTTTTAGATTCATAACTATAAGTATCTGTATTATTAATTAAATCATATATCATACTACTATTTAATTCATACTTATATAAAGAATGATGCTTATATAAGTTAAAATCTATATCTAAACTCTTTAAATAATTACTTCCTGCCTTAGAAAACCCTAAAACTTTTAAATAACTATCTTGAGCATTAACATCAGGTGTTATACCAAGTAATATATGCACTAAAGTTCTACTAATCTTATTATAAGTATACCTCTTACTCTTTAACTTATTAATTAATTCATCTAACGAATTACATTCCCTTATAACTTTCTTTAAACGATAATCTAATCCCTCTGTTACATCTAAATAACTATCTAACTTCGTATCTGTTAAAATTTTACATTTTAATACTTTAAAATATAAATCCATATTAGGTTTAATCATACTAGCAAAGTAGGGTGTATATGGGGAAACATCAACGTTACTTAAAAACTTATTCCTAATATTTGAAGCACTTATAATATTACTATTACTCTCTAAATCATGGTAAGAACTAGTTCTTTTAATAGTAACTGCTTTAATCCTTGGATTTATCTTATCAATCGCCTTTAAATAAGATATCCCTAGTAAATCATTCGGATTAAACTCAAAATCAATATCCAAAGCCCTAGCCATAGCCGTTGGATAATTTAACCCCTTATTTAAATAATCTTTTACAAGCTTATTATATCCACTATCTTGTTGCATTATCCCAATTTTCTTCATGGCCTTTATATCACCAGATTCACTACCAAACACTAACGTATCAATATTAAGCTTATTAAGAAGATAAATACTTTGATAACTAAAAATATCTGCTGCTTGGCACCCAAACACCACCGGTAACTCTAAGACTATATCAATCCCATTATCCAAAGCATATCGAACCTTATCTTCCTTACTTAAAAAAGATATTTCCCCCCGTTCTAAAAAATATCCGTTTAAAACCAACACGATAACTGAGTTGGGGAAGATTTCTTTAATTTTCTTAATTTGATAAATATGCCCATTATGTAAAGGATTATATTCCGCCACTAACCCAATAATATTCATAAAATCACATCCAAGATAATTATACCTAATCTCTTAAATAATGCAAGTAAATTTGACTAAAGGTGAAAAAAGTGCTAAAATTATAAGCGATGAGGAGAAAATAAATGAAATTAAATAATAATGATGAAGAGTCCCCGAAAGCGTCTTACTTAGATAAATCTATAAAATCATGGACTCATTTAGATAATGAATTACAAAAACATATGCTTGAAAATCAGGATATTGACGCCAAGTATATCAAAAGAATAACTAAAATAGTTGAGCTATATATTCACTTTTTAAAAGAATATAAGAAAGTATTTTACATTAATAAAGCTAGTAATGCCGAACTTAGATGTCGTACAGACATATTAAAACTTCAATCTTTCTTAAAAGAAGAACTAATCTCTATGGCTAACACTTGCTATCCAATCCTTTTCCATACTAAGGACTATCAATTATTCTTCTATGATCTAAGAAGTAAAGTAGATAATATTAATATTAACTGGGAATACTATATGTTAGGTAAATTAGATACTTTATTCTATTTAAATAAGAAAAACTATGAGTTCATGAACCAAGATATAATTAAAAATATTAGCAAGCGAGATCTTAATATCTTAATCAATAATATTAAACTTGGTAAATGGAGTAGTAAAGATACCATTAATTATTTAAATAATATAGCTATCCAAGATAGTATAAAAAACGCACAAACCTTAACAAAGCAATTGTCAAAATAAGAAACTTGCGATATAATCTAGCTACTAGAAAGGACTTAATTATGATGCGATTTGACTTAAATAAAATTAGTGAACGAGGAATAGAAATTGATCAACATATCTCATTTGGACCAGATTACTTAAAACACACAACGATTAAAAAGTTAAATGACTGTCATGTTGTTGGCCGCATTTATTATAATATTACCAAAGAAGTTATCTTTGACGGCGATATATCCGGAACAATGAAATTAGTCGACGCTAATACGACCGAGCTTATTGATTATCCATTTAATACTCATATCACCGAAATATTAGACGAAGACAAACAAACAGAAGAAAATTTACGTACAAATATGCAAAATAGTCTTGACCTAGAAGAAGTTTTATGGCAAAATATTGTATTGGAAGTTCCCATTCGAGTAACTAAAACTGATAAACCTAATAAAACCAAAGGTGATGGTTGGGAACTATATGATGAATTTTCCAAAAAAGATGATCCAAGATTAGAGTGCTTTAGAACTCTACTTGATGAAGGGAAGGAGTGAAAATATGGCAGTTCCATTTAGAAGAACAAGTAAAACTAAAAAAAGAATGCGTCGTACTCACTTAAAAAAAGAAGTTGGAGCATTAACTACATGTCCTAAATGTGGTGCTACTATCCAACCTCATCGTGCATGTATGGCATGTGGGTTCTACAAAGGCAAAGATGTTTTAAATAAAAATGCTAAAGAAGAAACTACAAATACTGAAAACTAGTTTTTACTTGACCTAGATATCTAGGTCTTTTTTTTGTTTCTTTGTGTCAAGACGTTACTTTACTCATTAACATAACCACTTGAATATTATATAATAATACTTATGAGGTAATTTATGAAGTTTGTAAATTTAACTAAAAAAGAATATGAAACATTGCTATCTAATACTAGCCCAACCAATTTTTATCAAGATTTATCCTGGTTAGAATTTCAAAGTAATCTAGGACACACTTGTCACATCCTAGGCATTAAAGATAATAATAAAGTTCTAGCTGGAGCCATCTTTATAGAACAGGATGCTATCTTAAAAAAATGCACCTTTACTTGTCCTGGTGGTATCTTAATTGACTATCAAGACAAAGAGATACTAGAGTTCTTTCTAACTAACTTAAAGAAATATATGAAAAAACATAATGTCCTAGAAACATCCTTTAATCCATATATTCCTTATAATGATAATATAATCTCGACGTTAGAAAATTTAAAAGCCAAGAAAATACCTAGCGAGATTAAAGAACATTCTTATCTAAAAACTAATATCTCTCTAGATACCTTCTTAAGAAACATCTCACAGCAAGCATTAAATAAAATCAATGAATGTAATAAATATTCTCTAGAAACTATTCCCATAACTTTAAATAATATTGATAATCTATATGACATCATTAAAGAAAGTGATATCGATATGTCTCTAGATTATCTAACTAAGTTATATGAAACCTTAAAACCCCTAGATAAAATAGAAATATTCTTAACTAAATTCTCTTATCCTAAATATATATCTAACTTAGAAGAAGAAATATCTGTCTTAAAAGAAGAAAATACCTTAATAAATAATGATACTTCAAGTAAAAAAAATCTTACTAAAATAGTATCTTTAGAAACTAAAATATCTAATTTAAAAGAAGAACAATCTACCGAAGGTAAAGTAATAAACCTAGGTGCTACTATCTTATTAAAAACTAATAATGCTGTAACATCTTATCTTACTTTGTCTAATAAAGCATTTCCGCAGTTCGATATAACTTATTATTTATATTATCAAGGTATTAAGTATGCCATTAATAATGAATTTAATATCTTTAACTTAGGAACAGTAGCAAACGAAACTTTAAAAGTATCTTTTAATACTTTAAACTATTTCCTAATGCCAGAGTTTATTTTAAAAAATAATAAAATTCTTGCGTATCTTAATAAATATCACAAATAAAAGTTTTAATTTAGACCAAACTATGATAAAATTTAAATATAGGAGGAATGTATATGTGGATTATTATTCTTATTGCTGTAGTCGCTATTATCGTATTATTTGTTATTAACACTTACAATACTTTAGTTGGACTAAGAAATAAAGTAAAAGACCAATGGGCTCAAATTGACGTTCAATTAAAAAGAAGATTTGATTTGATACCAAACTTAGTAGAAACAGTAAAAGGATATGCTAAACATGAAAGCGACACCTTAGAAGCTGTAGTAAAAGCTAGAAATACTTATCTTGCAGCTAGTACTCCAGAAGCTCAAATGAAAGCTGATGGTGAATTAACTCAAGCTATTACTAAATTATTTGCGTTAAGTGAGGCTTATCCAGAATTAAAAGCTAATGAAAACTTTAAACAACTACAAAGTGAACTAACTTCTACTGAAGACAAAATATCTTATGCTAGACAATTTTATAATGATATCGTTATGAAATACAATAACAAAATTGAGATGTTCCCTTCAAATATCGTAGCAAGTATGTTTAAGTTTAAAGCTCAAGCTTTCTTTGAAGTAAACGAAGAAGAAAGACAAAACGTTAAAGTTCAATTTTAAAAAAGCGTGATATCATGCTTTTTTTCTTTATATACTAGGAAAGACATTCACAAATTAGTTAATTTATTGCACATCAAAATTACAGACGAAGTCTGCATTTTTAAAATTTAATTAAATTCATTTTATCAAAATCATGCAAGTGTACTATACGTGTATAAGACAAAGTATCTTTAGAAAAGTGGCTGTACGCAGAAGTTGAAAAATGGAATTAGCCAGACGTGTCTGGCCAATTAAGAAATGCTTGAATTTCTAAATATTGCATATGCATCTTTTTTTCTTTAAATTTATATGATAGAATATCTATAGAAGAGGAATATTATGACAGTTAAAAATTATATAAATAAAGAAACTATTAATGATGATGAATTTGAATTAATCTGCAGTATCATTAAACTACGTAACGAATTAAAGCTAACTCAAAGAGAATTAGCTGAAAAATCTGGAGTATCTCAACCTAATATTGTCCGCTTTGAACATATTAGTCATTCCGCAACCTTAGCAACTACCTTACGTATTTTAAACGCTATGGGATATTCACTAAAAATTTACAAAAAGTAATTGACTAGAGATATCAATCATGATATAATTCTCTTGAGGTGGAAAAATGCAAGCAAGAAAAAAAGAAATGACTCAAGAAGAAATAAATCTAATCAAAGAAATTGGCCAAATTAGAAAAGCCAAAAACATTACCCAAAGAAGACTCGAAGAACTATCGGGAATATCCCAACCTAATATCGTTAGGTTCGAAAGGGCTGTAATTTCGCCCTCAGTAGGTACTGTTTTAAGAGTCTTAAGACCAATGGGCTATACTTTAAGAATAGTTAGAGCTAGAAATTAAAGTGTTAAAATGATATAATCTCTTTTAGAAAAGAGGTTTTTTTATGCTTATTATTGGTTCCCATGTATCCTTTGGAGCTAAACAATTATTACAATCTGTTACGGAGGCAGTATCTTATAATGCTGATACTTTTATATTCTATACTGGAGCACCTCAAAATACTGTAAGAAAGGATATTGACGATACCTTGACTCTTCAAGCTACAGTTATCATGCAAGAAAACAAAATTGATATTAATAATGTTATCTGCCATGCCCCTTATATCGTTAATCCTGCTACTAATGATCCTGAAAAAAGAGAGTTTGCAATTAACTTTTTAAAACAAGAAATATCTAGATGTGCCTCTCTTGGTGTTAAATACTTAGTCTTACATCCTGGTTCCAGTGTTAATATTACTAAAGAAGAAGGTCTAGATAATATCGTAACTGTCCTAAATAGTATTCTAGATAATCAATACGATGTTACTATTCTTCTAGAAACCATGGCCGGGAAGGGCAATGAAAGAGGAATTACCACTGATGAATTAGCATATCTTATAAATAATGTTAATGATAATACTAAGTTAGGAGTATGTATCGATACTTGTCACCTTAATGATGCTGGTATTGACTTAACATCCTTTGATAAATACTTAGACGACTTTGATCAAAAAATAGGAATACCAAGAATTAAATGTGTTCATGTTAATGACAGCAAAAATCCTTTTAATTCCCATAAAGATAGACACGCTAATATTGGCTTTGGTACGATTGGTTTTGATACTCTAAGTAATATTATTTATAACCCCAGATTAGATAATATTCCTAAAATCTTAGAAACTCCTTATATTGGCGATACCGACGATGCTAAAGAAAAGAAATATCCTCCCTATAAATATGAGATTGCCATGATTAGAAGTAAAACATTTGATAATGAACTTTTAGATAAGATTAGAAAGGCTTACAACAAAAACTAAGTCTTTTTAAAATTGATGTTTCTAAGAAGAAATATCTGTCACTATAGAAATACTAATAAATAAAATTAAAGAAGCTCTTAATACATAAGAATTTCCTATAGAAAATATCAATATTGTTTGGTATACTATAAAAGACAAAGAAAGAAGTTGAATTTATGGGGACATATATAAAAGATATAACTGATAGAGAAGTCGATTTTGCTAAATGGTATACTGATATCGTAAAAAAAGCTGATTTGGTAGATTATTCTAACGTTAAAGGAAGTATGATAATAAGACCCTATGCCTATGCCATATGGGAAAATATCGTTAGTATTTTGGATAAAGAATTTAAAAGATTAGGCCATGAAAACGTTCAAATGCCTATGTTTATTCCTGAATCTTTATTAAACATTGAAAAAGAACATGTTGAAGGCTTTGCACCTGAAGTAGCTTGGGTAACATATGGTGGTAATGAAAAACTAGAAGAAAGAATGTGCGTAAGACCAACTAGTGAAACCTTATTCTGTGACCATTTCAAAAAAATAATTAAATCTTATCGTGATTTACCAGTTCTTTATAACCAATGGTGTACCATCGTAAGATGGGAAAAAACAACTAGACCATTCTTAAGAAGTAGAGAAATCTTATGGCAAGAAGGACATACAATGCACGCTACTGCCGAAGAAGCTAAAAACGAAACCTTAAGAATGCTTAAAGTATATGAAGACTTCCAAAAAAATTATTTAGCAATGCCTGTTATAGTCGGTAAAAAAACCGATAAAGAAAAATTTGCCGGTGCTGAAGAAACTTATACAATTGAAGCTATGATGTGGGATGGAGTAGCATTACAAAATGGAACCAGCCATTACTTTGGTACGCACTTTGCTAAAGCCTTTGGCATTGAATTCTTAGATAAAGATAATAAATTAAAAACACCATATCAAACTTCATGGGGTTCAACAACCAGAATGATAGGTGGTCTAATAATGACTCATGGTGATGATAGAGGATTAGTATTACCCCCTAAAATTGCACCAACTAAAGTTATGATAATTCCAATAGGCAAAGTTGATACTGAATTAGAACAAGTAAAAGAAACCTTAGCAAATGCGGGTATTACTTATAAAGTTGATTTAACTGATAAAACTCCAGGTTATAAATTTGCCGAAGCCGAAATTAAAGGTTACCCAATTAGAATCGAATTAGGCCGTCGTGATTTGGATAATGGATTCACAACTATTGTAAGACGTGATACTTTAGAAAAAATTCAAGTTCATGACTTAAAAGATATTGCTAATATCATTAATGAAACCATGGATAAAATGCAACATGAAATGTATGAAAGAGCAAAGGCTCGTCGCAACAGCATGATTTATACTGCCACTAACTATGATGAATTTAAAGACATTGCCATGAATAAATCTGGATTTATCAAAATCAACTGGTGTGGTGATGTAGCTTGTGAAAATAAAATCAAAGAAGATACCGGTATGAAATCTCGTTGTATTATTAAAGAAAATACGAGTGATGTCTGCTGTGTCTGTGGTAAAACAAGTAAATACGAAATCTACTTTGGTCGTCAATACTAATTACAAATAAGTTAAAACTCTTATTTGTTTTTTAAACTAAATTACACTAATAATAAATAAAACCTTGTTAAATAAAAAATAATTTGATAATATAGAAAAACAAGAAATGAGGAACATATGAAAAAACTAATTATAATAAAATATGGTGAACTAACAACTAAAAAAGACAACATTAACTTCTTTTTGAGCCAACTAAAAAAGAACGTTAGTAAAATCTTAGAAGGACTAGATACTACCATAACTTTCGATAAATCAAGAATGTTTGTTGAAACAACAAAGTTTGATAAATGCTTAGAAAAACTTCAAAAAGTATTTGGTATCCATGAAATTACTATCGCTTATGAAACTAGCAATGACCCAAAAGATATTGAAGAAACTTTAATTAGCCTTATCCAAGATAAAGACTTTAAAACATTTAAAGTTGAAACTAAAAGGAGTTATAAAAAATATCCTGGTACTAGTATTGAAATCTCTAAACATTATGGTGGCGTAGTATTAAAAAACAAAGATGTAACTGTTGATGTTCATAACCCTGAAGTAACCATAAATATCGAAATTAGAAGTAATAAAGCTTATATCTATTTTGAACAAATACCAGGACTTGGTGGTTATCCCGTTGGAGTCCAAGGTAAAGGACTATTAATGCTAAGTGGGGGAATAGACTCCCCAGTTGCCGGGTATCTTGCCATGAAACGTGGTATCAAACTAGAATGTGTCTACTTTGAAGCTCCTCCACATACTAGTCTAGAAGCTAAAAATAAAGTAACCGAACTAGCTAGAAAACTAGCGTTATATAACAATGCCAGCATTAAAATGCACGTTATAAATTTTACCGAAATCGAAGAAACTATCTATAAAGAAATACCTAACGACTATCTTATAACCATTATGCGTCGCATGATGTATCGCATCAGTGCTATCCTATGTAGTAGAAACAACCTAAAAGCAATCATTAATGGTGAATCTATTGGACAAGTAGCCAGCCAAACCCTAACTAGCATGAGAGCCATAAACTCTGTAATCGATATTCCTGTAATAAGACCAGTCGCTTGCTTCGATAAACTAGAAATTATTGACTTAGCAAGAAAAATCGATACTTATGAAACCAGCATCTTACCATATGAAGATTGCTGCACCATCTTTGTTCCAAAACACCCTGTAATCAATCCTGAAATCAAAAAATGTTTAGAATACGAAGAACTAATTGATTACAAAAACATGATTTATAATGCTATTAAAAACGAAGAAATAATTAAAATCAACTATAAACAAGAAAACGAATACCAAGATATTCTCTAGTATAAAATAACCAAATCAAACCATAATACTAATGGTGATATTATGGGAAGATTAGAAAATAATTATTATAAAACTAAAGACTTTATCTTCAAGAGTGATAAAGATAAAAGATACGCGGATGTCTTTAACGAATATGGTTTTAACTTTGAAACAACCAAAGAAACCATCTATGACGACATCAAGCTAGCAACCCATCCTAGTATCAATACAACTAAAGAATACCTTAATATGCGTAGTAAATACTAACTTTGAGCTTACTTTAGCTCATTTTTTAATGCAAAATTAACCACTTTCTAGTATAATAGTAAATAGAGGTGGAAAAATGAAAATATTATCAGTAAATGCAGGAAGTAGTTCCTTAAAATTTCAAATGTATGAAATGCCAGAGGCAAAAGTATTAATCTCCGGTATATTTGAAAGAATAGGTATCGATAATGGTATTTATACAATTAAAATAAATGGAGAAAAATTAAAAAAAGAGGCTGATTTAAAAAATCACAGTGTTGCTGTTAAAATCTTACTTAAAGAGTTAGTTGAAAATAAGGTTATTGAATCTTTAGACGAAATCAAAGGTGTTGGTCATCGTCTAGTTCATGGTGGCGATAAATATAATAAATCCGTAATTATTGACGACGATGTAATTAAAACTGTTAAAGAATTAATTCCATTAGCGCCTTTACATAATCCCGCAAATATTATGGGTGTTGAAGCTTTTAGAAAAGCTATTCCTAATGCCGTTCAAGTTGGATGCTTTGATACAGCCTTCCATCAAACAATGGACGAAGATAGTTATCTTTATGCAGTTCCATATGAATGGTATACTAAATATGGCGTTAGAAAATATGGCTTCCATGGACTAAGCCATAAATATGTATCCCAAAAAGCTTGCGATATTCTAGACCGTAAATATTGCAATGTTATCGTTTGTCACTTAGGTGGCGGTGGCTCAATCTCTGCTGTTCGTGATGGCAAATGTATTGATACATCAATGGGCTTTACGCCAAATGCCGGAATCGTTATGGGTTCTCGTTGTGGTGATATTGATTATAGTATCATTCCTTATATGATGAAACAAACCGGTATGACGATTGACGAAATCGATACTGAATTAAATAAAAAGAGTGGTATGTATGGTTTAAGTGGTATTTCTAGTGACTTTAGAGATATCGAAGCTAAAATATCTATCCGTGATCATCGTGCTATCATGGCTCACCACTTATTCGTTAACTCTGTAGTTAGTTATATTGCTAAATACTACGTTGAACTAGGTGGTTGTGATTGCTTATGCTTCACAGCAGGTGTTGGTGAAAACTCCGCTCACGTAAGACGTATGATTATCGATAGATTAACGCCACTTGGCTTTAGAATTAATCGTGATTTAAACGAAGAAATGCGTTTTGGCAAAGAAGGCTTAATATCAGCTTCTAACTCAACTGTCCCAATCTATGTAATTCCAACTGACGAAGAAGTAATGATAGCAACCGATACATACAAATTAATTCAAGACAATATTAAATAGTAAAAAATAGAAAGAGTTATAGTGTGATTAATCCTGTAATAAAAAAAATATATAAGAAAATTAAAAAATACAATACTATCGTTATTGCCCGCCACATTGGGCCTGATCCAGATGCTGTATGTAGCCAAATTGCCTTAAGGGATACCATTAAGGCAACTTTTCCCTCTAAGAATGTCTATGCTGTAGGAATGAGTGTCTCTCGTTTCAAAAGTTTTGGCACCTTAGATAAAATCAATGAAGAAGAGTTAGATAATCCTTTACTTATCGTTTTAGATGTTCCAAATATTTCTAGAATCGATGGTATAACATTTAGCAAATATAACGAAGTAATTAAAATTGATCATCACCCTTACGAAGATAAAATGGGCGATACTGAACTTGTTGATACTACATCTTGTTCCGTTGCCCAGCTAATAGGGGAGCTTGTACTAAATACCAGGCTTAAACTAACTAAAGAAGTTGCTGAAAATATCTTCTTAGGTATTGTAAGTGATAGTGATAGATTCTTACTTCAATATACAACGGCTAAAACCTTCAAGATAGTTAATCAAATTATTGAAAAAACTAATCTTGATTTTACTAATCTTTATGTTAGATTATATGAACGCCCCCTAAACGAAATTAGATTCCAAGGCTACTTAGCCCAAAACTTAATTACAACCGAAAATGGTTTTGCCTATATTAAAATAACCACTGACGATATCAAAAACTTCGGTGTTGACTCTTCAACTGCTAGTAACATGATTAATAACTTTAACTATATTAAAGAAATTAAAGTCTGGACATTCATAACTTATGATCAAAAAAGCACCATGTACAAAGTAAACATAAGAAGTCGTAATGTCGTTATTAACGATATTGCCGCTAAGTACCATGGGGGAGGTCATAAATTTGCTAGTGGCGTTAGAACAACTAATGAGGTTGATATCGATAATTTAATCAAAGATTTAGATGAAAGATGTCGGGAGGTTAACCATGAATAAAAAAGTTAGAAAAAATAAAAAACTTAGAGTATTAATAATATTACTAATCTTAATCCTAGGAATTATCTTATTAGCTAATAAAGATAAAATATTTAAAAACGAAATAACCATCACCTCCCAAGATGAAATAGTTACTACCCCAAATAGTAATATTAACCTTTTAAGTAGTGTTACTGCTAAAAATAGTAAGAACAAAGATGTCAAAGTTACCATTAGAGGAGATTATGACTTAAATAAACCTGGAACTTACGAGTTAGAATACGTTGCTACTGACTCTAATAAAGAAGTAACAAAAAAATTTAGATTAATAGTTAAAGAAGAAAGTACTTCTAAAGAAGAAACTCCAAGTACTAATAAACCTAAAGATAACTCCAATACTTCCAGTAGTAAAAATAATACTCAAATTAGTAGTGATAATAAAACTAATGAAACAGCCAATAAAACATTTACTACATCTAAAGGTTTTAATGGCGAAATAATAAACGGGGCTACTTATATCGAAGGCATCCTAATTGCTAACAAAACTTATGCTTTACCAGAAAACTATGGCAATGGTCTAACCAAAGAAACCCAAAACGCTTTCAATAAAATGCAAGTTGCTGCCAAACTTGATGGTTTAAATATCTATATTTCCAGTGGATTCAGGTCATACGCTACCCAAAAACGTGTCTATAATAACTATGTTAAAAGAGATGGCGTCGAAGGTGCTGATAGATATTCATCACGTCCAGGTCATAGTGATCACCAAACAGGTCTAGCCTTCGACTTAAATACTATCAACGATTCATTTCAATACACTGCTGAAGCCAAATGGCTTTCCCAAAATGCCTACAAATATGGTTTTACCATAAGATTTCCTAAAGGTAGAGAAGAAGAAACCGGTTACAAATATGAATCATGGCATTTTAGATATGTTGGTGAAGACCTAGCAACCAAACTATATAATAATGAGGACTGGCTATCAATTGAAGGATATTTCGGTATAACTAGTACTTATGATTAAGAAGATTAATTCTTCTTTTTTCTTTGAATTAAATATTATGAATACGACTTGAAATTTTTCACAAATTATAAGATAATAGTAATTGATAATAAAGGAGGCTTATATAATGATCGATAAACTACTAACCTTAAGTGAAGAAGAAATAAATGCCTTATTTGATGGCATTGACTTAAGTGAACTACAAGCATTAATAGATAGTGTGAATAAACTAGGAGAATTATATGAATAAAGAAGAATTAAGTAACGCAATAAGCGATTATCAAAAATTATGCCGTGGAAACTACGATACTATTTTAGATGAAATTGAAAGAAAACAAAACGAATTAAATATAATTTTAAAATCAATTGAATTTGCTAAAAAAACTAGTGCCACCCAAGAAGAAATAAATGATTTACTAGAACAAGCTAAAGTCCTTCAAAGCGAAATAGATAAACTATGGTGTCAAAAAAATAAAATGGCTAAAAAATATATTGCTATAAGAGAACTACTAAGTAATGCTGCCGTATCTAAAATTCAAAGAGCAAGTAGTGAAGAAGTAGCTAGCGCTAAAAAGTTAGAACAAGAAGAACTAGAATATGCCCTAGAAGAAAAAGGTAATGAACTAAAAAACTTAGAAGAACAATTATATCATTTAGAACATACTAGTAGTCTTGATAAAGAATCCCAAGAAAAGTTAGATAGTTATCAAAAACGAATCAAAGATATCGAAAACCGTGTTGTCTATGAAAACGCTAAAATGAGCGACGCTATGTGCAAAGAAGTACTAGAATGTCGTACTCATATTAAAAACATCTTAGAACAAGACGCCCATCTTCATAAGGCATATATTAATTCGAATAGCCAATCTCTAAAAGAAGAGATCGAATCTTTAAAAGAAGAAATCGAAGAACTACAAAGAAAAATCGGTATTTTAATCTATCAAAGTGAAGAAAACTATCGTAAATATTTAATTAGTATGGTTCAAGTATCACCCATAAAGAAAAACTATATCCAATTAACAAATGACTATAGTGAACTAAAACTAAAATGCCAAGACATATCTGAAAAATTCAAACCCCAATTAGAAACCTACTTAGAAGAACTTAAATCTTTAATAGCTAAAGTCAAAGAACCAAATGTTATTTCTACAACTGATATCTATACTCTTATGAAAGACTATCCTTATTATAAAGGAGATACCATCATCTTAGAAAAAATGTCTCCAATGATATATAATGCCAATGGTATTTTACTAGATTATCAAAGTATTTTAAATTATGTAACTAATAATAATGATAGTAAAAAATTTATTTATACAGAGTTAGAACAAAATGGTATGTTAGATATTCCTTTTAATAAAGAAACTTGGGAGTCCCTATTCCAAACTACTATTGATGAAAATACTATTACTTACTTAGAAAAAACCTCTAATCTTTATACTAGATTAAGTTCTAAAACTTTCCAAAGTGATACGGATAATCAAACTATTAAAAAATATTTAAATTCTTATAAAGACGCTATTGATAAATTATATCGCAAATTAATGTATAAAAGATTTATTAACCAAGGTGAACTAACTGCTACTATTGCTGACTATAAAACATTAGATAGCTATCAAAATTATATTCAAAAATATTTAGAATTCTTAGATAATAAAATTAAATCTTATCAAAGCTTATTAGAATCTTTATCTAGTATGGAAAAGAAGGGTAATGAAGAACTTAATGATACGTATCTAAGTATTGGAAATAAAAAGGATATAATTGAAAAACTATTAGATAGTGCTAAAGTAGATGATATTAAAATAACTGCTGATGTAGAGGAAAATACTGAAGATAAACCTATCAGTATTGGCTTTGAAAGCGTTAATACCTCGCTACATGAACCAGTAGGTGAGCCAATTTTTCTACCTAGTGAAGATACCACTTTAGAACCTCAAATACCAGAAAAACCATTTAATACTACTGAAAGTACTAAAAAGCCAGAATCAGTAGTAGAGCAGCCTAAAGTAAATAATGCTACTATGCAACAACTATTTGATCCATTTGGCTTAAACTCTTCTTTAGAAGAACAAAAACTAGATAATATTGATAATGGAATAACTAACCCAGTACCAAGTAAGCCTTTACTAGATGATAATTCTTTGAATCAAGAACCGGAAGCCCCAAAGTTTACAGCTGAAGACTGGGGTATAACTGATGTCCAAGTTTCTGATACTAATCCAGTAGATAATGGTATCGTTGATATTAAGCCTGATGAAGAAGTAATCAGTGAAGATAACAGTATTACAAAATCTTCCTTAAAAAATCCAAAAGATGAATCATTAGACGATAAAGCTAAAGTAGTTGAAGTTGCACCTGTACCAGAAGACATTAAAGCAATGTTAAACTTAGGAAATAATGTTACTCCAAAAGAGCCTGTAATGCCTGACCCTATTCCTGGAGCACCAGAATCTCCAAGTACTTTCTTAAATAAAAAAGATCCTGTTCAAACATTAGAGCCTAAAGAAGAAGATGCACCTATCTTTGTAATTCCTAACGAAGTAACAGCTATTTCTAATCCAAGTGAAACATTAACCTCTCAAAATAATGAGAACACTCAAACTAATAATAATGGCTTAAACCTTTAATCTAATTTAAACAAGCACACAGCTTGTTTTTTCATTATAAAAAAATAATTTATGTCTAAAAAGTGTCTACTTAGTAAATAAAAAGCAATAAAATGTTGCAAATAGAAAATTTTATGATATTATATTAAGACCAAAGGGGGATTATTATGCAAAATTTTATTCAAACATTTAATACTTATGCAACCAATACTGTTAAAAATACTAATGAATTTAATAAAGAAGAAAACATCGTTCTAGATTATACTAACTGTGTATCTTTAAAAGAGGTTATGGATACTTTTAATAAACTATATCTAGATTTTATGGCTGATTATGCTACGATGCCAAAACTTAACTATGCTTTTTATGAAAATTTTATTTCTTTTGAAGAAAACACTTTATTTATGGCATTATATAACGTAAAAGGTATTACTGATAACGATGAATATAAGAACTTTATTATTGAAGAAAAAGATGGTAATATT
>ENA-ORKV01000314-ORKV01000314.1-human-gut-metagenome-genome-assembly--contig:-NODE-314-length-64074-cov-61.960061_pt1 | contig 64074 bp, 56 predicted proteins | sample MGYA00243058_ERZ508805 | MGnify/ENA primary metagenome ERZ508805 (study PRJEB26277, sample SAMN04329770) | human gut metagenome | biome: human-associated habitat | host: Homo sapiens | place: USA...
CCGGAATCTCAAATGGAATTTCGTCCTCTATGCAAACTACGCTTCCGTCTGCAAACTTCTCATAATGTAACTTATCACAACTATAAAATTTTTATAATTATCACTATTTTAAAGCATCAGCAATTTCTTCTTCTGTAATTTTTTGTTGATTTAGCAATCTGTGTTCATATTTTGTAAACCAAAAATTAAAATATTTAATCATCCACATAATTTTTGCTTTTATATGGTCCTTATCTTTATACTGTTCAAGTATTTTAAGAAGTTCAAGTTTAAAAGATAAATGATCAAAATATTCACTTAATTGAAAAATATTTAAAATATACAAACCATCCCTGTCTTGTAAAAGGTAGTGTTGTAATGATTTTGATAATTCTTTTTGAACAAGAATCCTTGGATATATAGCTTTCTTTTCTTCCAAATTTACTGTTTCAACAAGTGCTTTTCCATAAACAATAATGTCATTATGAAAAAAATCACCTTCGACAATTGCACCACGCATCAAATAGCCATAACGCAAAATTTCATTATATATATTCGCTACAATATTAAATAATAGTGTAATTTTATCGTCTCTTTGTTCGTCATTTTCTTTTAATTCAATTGCAAGCAAAATATTATCAGAAAATATTTTAATGTAGATTTCTTCTTTGTGTTTAAAAATTCCTCCACCAGACTCTTCAATAGCATCTTCCATGAACATATTTAAGAGATTTAGAAAATTAAAATTACTATCGTTGCATATCATTTGTTTTGCACCAAGAATATCAAGATACGCAATAATGTGATTTGAAGTTTTATAATTTGTTGATGGAAATCTTACAAACCAGTTCTTACAACCATTTTAATCTAAATCCTTTTTCTTAAATTTTTTAATTTATTATACCTTTTACATTTTCAATATCATATAGTGGAATATTGAATAATCCATTATTTTCTTCAAAGTCTGCCAATGATGTTCTGATTGAAATTTTAGGATTAAATTTTTGTCTAAAACTTTTTAGACTTTTTGCTTGTAAATTTATGGTAGCTTTTGCTTCAACTGGAATAATGTTATTTTGATATTGTATTAAAAAGTCTAATTCCGCCCTATTACTTGCCCAATAAAATGTTGGCAAATCTCCAAGTGTTTTAAATTCTTGCAATACATATTGTTCTGTAATTGCACCGTTATAATCATTAAACAATTTATCATTTTCCAAAAGCGAGCGAGGGTCTAAATCATTCATTGCACCAAGTAGCCCGACATCAAGTAAAAATAACTTGTATGCCGATACATCTTCAAATGCTTTTAGTGGCATATTTGGTTCTGTTACTCTCGAAACTTTATGAACTAAACCTGAATTAATTAACCAATTAAGAGCAATTTCAAAATCTTTTGCTCTCGCCCCTTGCTTTATTTTTCCATACACACATTTCTTATTTTCTTTAACAAGTTGTGAGGGTATAGCATTCCATAGCAAACGAGTTCTTTCAACTTGTTCCGGCGGAATATGTTTTGAAAAATCACTTTCATAATCGCTCAAAATATTTCTTTGAATCTTTCTAACTAAATTATAATCTTGCTCCTGAGAAAATGATAAAACTGCTTTTGGCATACCACCGACATAACAATATCTGCGGAGCAAATCGATAATTCTTTCTTTAAAAACTTTTTGCATTTCAAAATCATTTTTATCAATAATCCCTAATATTTGATTTTCATTCATCGCAAGTAAAAACTCTTTAAATGATAAAGGGTAAAGATTAAGGTATTCTACTTTGCCAACAGGAAATCCTGTTCCTTTGTGATGTGCTACACCAAGCAAACTTCCTGCAGCAACAATATCATATTCAGGAGCATTCTCACAAAAATACTTTAAAGATGTCAGAGCTAAAGGATTTTCTTGTATTTCATCGAAGATTATCAGAGTATCTTTTGGTGTAATATTAAAACCAACTTCAATATTTAAACCGTCTATCAGCCTTTTTATATTAAAATCTTTCTTGAATAAAGTATCAAGTCGTGGATTGCTATCAAAGGAAATATATGCAACTTTTTCATATTGTGTTTTACCAAATTCTTGCATTAGCCAAGTTTTTCCAACTTGTCTTGCACCTTTTATTATTAGCGGCATATGATTTGGCGAATTTTTCCAAGCTATTAAATCATTTATTGCATATCTATACATGACCAATCTCCTTCAACAATATTTTACCATAAAAACATTTTTACGCACGACTTTTTGTATTATAAGTCGCATTTTCCACACGACTTTTTGTAGATTTTAATAAGTATAATCAAAATAATTATGTCTAAATGATACGATTTCCAGCAATTTCAGTTGATTTTTCTATTTATAAGAGTGATGAATGGTATGACTTGGAAGGATCAGATTATGGTTGAAAAAGATTATAAATTATATGGAACAAAAATTTTAAATTTAAAAACTCAAAAAATCGGTTTGCTAATTTATCTATGGGAAAATAAGTTTGCAGGCAAAAACGTAGACTTTGCAACCTGCGTTGATAAAACTGGTAAGCTGTACAACATTGAACTTGATAATATCAGAGTGTTTGAAGATGATTTAAGTTAAGTATTTTTTAATTAAATAATTAGAAGCAAGTCCTAAACTGTATAATTTATCATATATATTATTTCTTATTAGATTATTGTTGTTAAAATTATTGATAACTATTTGTTTGAAAATGTTATAATATTGTTTTGAATATAGTTGTATTATGCCCTGTTCATGAATTTTTGGGGCTACTAACATAGAAAGCAGCCCTTGATTTATTAATTGTTTTACCAAAACATCGTCTTTTTCTTTAAATGCTGTATTTGTTATGCCAGCAATTAAATCTGCAATTTGTATTGAGCTAGATAGTTTAGAATCTTCTGATTTAAAAGGTTTTGCAATATTAATTATATGATTTTTTTTACCGCTAAGAAAATTTAGGCTTGGAAATTTTAGTTTTTTCCCAACGAAAGAGTTTATAATTGCAGAATGTGCATCTAAAACTTTCGATTTATCGTACACAACTGCAATTTCCCCATGTCTAGAACTCATTTCAGCACACAATGTAAATAAAGCGGTGTAAGAAAAATCTAGAGTGTACTTATCTATATCTTCATCTCCTGATAAATCGCTTAGTTCAAAATATATACAATCTTTATTGTTGCTAATCCAATAACAAATTAAGTTGTAAAAATCATATTTTTTAGGTTTTTGGACAACGTTTCCATATTCATTTAAAAACATTCTTGCTGAATATGTCTTATTGGCTTGCTTTAAAATATTTGCAAAATCATAAATAATATTTATAATATCAGTATTTTTATTTATTGATAATTCTTTATACAATTCATATGTAATATAATGATGAAAACCACTATAATAAAACATACTATTATTGTTTGAGATGCAAGGTTCTATTATATACTCAAAAAATTTTGCACATAAAGCATATTTTTTATCGAAGCATACTACAGCACCATTATTATTTATTTTATGTAATATATCAGTAATTATTTGTTTTCGATTATTTCTTTTATTTAAAAGTTTAAATTTTAATTCTTTTGACTTTATTGAATAAACATTACGAATAGAATTGATGATTCGTGTGGCCGTACATTCATCAATATCTGTTGCAGCATAAGAAAAAAATTCTTGATCTTTGTTTAACAAATCATTGCCTGTAAACCCAGATTCGTCCATGTATATTAGTCTTGCCATAATTCATCCTATAAATTCCACACATTGTAAAAATATAATGCTAGTCTTCCGCAAAGAAATCTTCATCAAGTTTTTTAATTTCGATTTTAGTTTTTGTTTGAACGCCAACATTGTGCTTTATCATTAAACGAGTTAATTCATCGCCATCAACTAATCTAATCACTTTGCCCTGCAGGGAAGCCGCTTTTCTTTTAGCTTTTTCGTCAAAGTAACTAGTAGTAATAAAAACACCTTTTCTTACTGGGGAACATCCTAGAGCGCCAGCAAAATTCTGCATTTCTTTTTCATTAACTTTATTATCAAAGTACCTTTTAGCTTGAAGATATATTTTTTCTAATCCTAATTCATCTTCGTCAATAATTCCATCAATACCACCATCATGGCTTAATTTTGTCATTTTACCCACGCCGTAATTCATTTTTTCCATAAGAATTAAAACTATTTCTTCAAATCTAACAGGGTCAACGCTTTTTAATTTTTCTAGTAATTCTATTTGCAAATTGTCCTTATATAACTCTTGCGCGTGAGCTAACATTTCATCAGGAGTTTCACTTTTGCTTTCGGAATCATTCTTTTCGCTAATATTCTTTTTACTTCTATTTTCAAAATTTATAAAATCATCGTATTGTTTTAAATATGTAAGCATGTTGTTTGGGTTGTCTTTTAATGCTTTTTTGCCACGTTCATTTATAGAAAAGAATGCCCTTTTAGGACTATCTATTAATTTTGCAGCTTTTAAATAAGTTCTAGCCCAACCAACACGGCCATAAAATAGTTTGCCACCACTTGGAATTTCTATAGACAATTCTTCATCAGTTAATTTATACTTTTTACCTAAAATTTCCACGATTTCTTTTAAGCTATGTTCTTTTTCATCTGATAAAACTTCTAAAACAGGAAACATCAAATCATTGTATTTTGGAATTGCCATACTTCACTCCTTTTTCTTTATCCTATCATAAAAATATTAACTTTTATAACCTCTGTAACCCCTGTAAACACTTGAAAAGCTTGAAAATATGTTATAATAGTAGTATGAATTACTATCATAATCAAAATTATAATTTAGATTATCAAAATGCAGTTGCGCAAGATTTTGCAAATTTAGCAATCAAATTTGCTTTATCTAAAATTATTGTAGCTTCAGTTCCTCAACAAGACAGAAAGCAAGTTGAAGCTATTTGTGATGGAGTATCTGGTGCTTTAGATTTAATCAATCCTCCTAAAACTCGTGAAGGTCAAGCTTTAGCTTTTGGCACTAATGCATGCAATTTATCAAAACATTTATAATTACTCTATCCCAAAGAATTTTTTTTCAATTTGTTTAACAAAATCTTCGGAGAGTTGGCCGCTTGGTTTTGGGGTTTCGGTTTGTTGTTTGAGTTCCATTTTTACCAAGTCTGGCAAATATTTTAGCAAATTTGTCAAAGTATAATACTCGGACTGATTAACGGGCTTTTTGTTTTGCATATCCATAGTTAATTTTGCCATTAGTTTTTCAACAAAACCCTGCAGTTCTTTTGAAAAGTCCTCTTTATTTGCTAATTTTTCAGCTTTTTTTCTGTCCCATTCACACTTCGTTCGCCAATAAAAAATCGTACGGCGAGAAACGTTCAAGTTTTTACAAATCTCGTCGATTGACAAATTGTCTTGTAAAAACATAGTTTCAGATTGTTTATAATATTTCATTTTACTCATTTTTAATCCTTGAAAATTATTCTGTTCATACTAAATTCATTCTTCTCATTAAGCCTCTTAACCTGAAAGCTACAGCATTTTGAGACCAAGCCTTGTGATTTACAATATTTCAAAAGTTGGTTAAGTTGCGTTAGCGTGTTTTTCAGCCGTCGATGTCCAAAATTCCAACAAGCGTTGCTCTGCTTGGTTTACCTGTGAATGGGTTTATCACTTGAAACGCTAATTTATGCCCGTCCACGACCAGAATGTCGCCCATATCAAGCAAGCTTGCATCACGTTTTATGTATGGTTCAACTTTGTCCGATAAAGCTTTTTCTCCATCTCTGGCAAGCACCCATTGGTCGTAATTGTTGTTTTTGAACCACATGGCGTAACGGCGAAACGTGATATCTGCAGGGATAAAACTCTGCCCTTGCTCACACAGTTTGTATTTTGTAAGCGCAGTCGCCTTACCGATAGAAATTCGATTTGGGTGCAAAAGTAAGCCCATAAAAATTTTGATTTCTTCGTCTGTTAGAACTGTTCGGGATTCCCGAACAGTTGAATATTTGTACTGAGGTAATAATTTTTGATAATCATCTGTTCCGCCAAGCATGGCGTGCCAGCGATGCAATGAGCCACGAGAAATTTTGCCTATAACTTGGAATAGGTGCGAATTTGATGTGTTGTGCAAATTTACAAAATCATAATCAGCTTGGAGTTTGTTGTTAGCTTTACGCCTAAACTCAAGCCATTTATGGATTAAATCAAGCCTTGCTAGTGCAATTTGCTTTGACTTTTCTGGTGTGAATTTGATTGTATCAATTTGGTTTTGCATCGTCTCAAAATCCTTGTAATGCCTGTGCACACACATTCATCACTCCGTTTGAGACAGAAGTCAAGTGGGGGTAAATATTAAAATTTAATTAATTTTTCATGACTGCCATGAATTATAGTAAATAATATTAATAGGTCGTATAAATACCCCAACTAAAAGGTTTAAAATGTATAATATACATAATTATATTCAATCGTTATTGTGTAAAATTGGATTACATAAAATTAAAAAATTTTCATTAAATAACAATGTAATGTTATTTAAATGTGGAAAGTGCAATGCTATCTTTTTAAAGACATATGATTTGCTTAATGGTGCTACTTATTTTGTTAAAGTTGATAAATAGCCAATAAGAATTTGTGTCCAATAAAACAATGAATATAACACCATCCAGATAAAAGGAATTGATAAAATACAAGGTATGCAAGACTCTACTTTTGTTAAAGTAATATGCTTTTTGCTACCACCATCAATGCTATCTAAAATTTGCCATTCTTTTGTAAATGATTGATCTGGAAGCAATTGTTCTTGTTGCGTGATAACTTCAAATTTTGCAGTATTAAGTCTGCGATAACTTTTTATATTTAAATACCAAATTAATGCTAATGCAATTCCTAATACACCAAACATGAATATTAAAAGCACACATTCCATTAAAGTTTTTTCTTTTAATATTGTTACTACATAGGTTAACAAAGAACCAATCAGTGCGATGTAAAATTTATTGGTATCAGCTCGTCTCTGTGAAACTCGATCAGCCATTTCTATATTTAATTTATATTGTTGAAATAAAAGTTCTCTATCGATATTAATTTTATGCATAATTCCTAATTGCCTGTATTATTGAAGAAGCTTGCCAATTAACAATTTCTACAGCTGTTGACGAAATAGCTAACGGTACTCTTTCATGTCCCCACTTATTGATACCTATTATAGGCTTGTTATAATAACGAGCTATATCAATTTCTTTTTGTATCCATTTGCTGTAAGCCGTGTACATGCCAGCAATAACTAAAATAACTTGAGTTGGTTTTATTTGATTAGCAAGAAGTGTTGCTAATTCAGCATCCGTGTAACGATTACATTCTAGTGGATTGTCAAACGGACGGCTATAATTATAATAACTAAAATATGGTGAGCTATCTAAAAATGACACGACTTTACGATAATCTTCATCGTATTTCCATGAGTGACTTATAAATACTTTGTAATCTGAAAGAAATGGCATTATACATACTCCCTATAAAATAATGTTACCATAAAAATATCTCATAGATAATTATATGTATCCCAATTTGCGAGAGAAAATAAAATTGCACTATTTTGCACTTTATTGCACTGGGGGAAGTTTAGAAACCGTGCTTGATAGACCCTGAATCAAGTTCAGGGTGACGATTTTTAGTGCAATTTTGTGCAAAAAAAAAGGACAAAAGTGCAAAAATTCGAACGCAAATCTCTATATTAAAAAAGGGGCTCAATGCCCCTTAAAATCCATATTCTTCCTTAAAAAATTGTCATGTCATTGCCCTAGAGACTATATAATTATTTCCTACCCCTCAAATACCGATATATTGCTAATTTTCCCAAATAATACTTCTATCAGTTCAAACCAAACTGGTCGTTAAAATACAAATGGCGGGAACGACGAGCGGATTTGCGGACGGACGACACGAAGTTAGTCCGGATAGCGAGCAGATGGAGCAAACTGCAACTGTGTTGCTATTGCGGAACTCTGGGAGCGTGGAGCAAATTCAAGACAGGCGAGAAGAGCCGAGAAACAAAAAAAGAACCCTCAAAGGGTTCTTTTATAATGGCGGGAACGACGAGGCTCGAACTCGCGACCTCATGCGTGACAGGCATGCGCTCTAACCAAACTGAGCTACGCTCCCAGATGTTTTGGCTACTTCTTTATTATATGTGCTAAAAAAAAAATTGCAAGAACTTTTTTGGAAATTTTTCATTAATATTTGTAAATATAGTCGCAAATTCAATCAATTATTATTTTTAGCTTTCTTTATCAATCTATGGAACTTAGAAACACAACAAGTCAAAGTTTTACCTCCCGTTGTTCTCAAATCAAAGATGCTCAATGGGTTTCTCACATTGTCAATTCAACATTCCCACACTTCTCGACAACTAAACATCAAGAGGGTATCATTTCTTATTTGAAAAGCAATAATTTATGTTCTACCCGTCCTAACAATCTTGGACAAGTAATGGATTTACTTGAACAAACACCCGCAATTAACAAGCGTCGTTCTCCCAAAACGATGTTAGAAAAAGTTGAAGATTTCGTCCATTACTTATTTCTCTCTAAAGAAAATAAAAAGAAATTCAAAATAAAAAAACATATTTATGACAAAATTTATCAATTGATAGAACTCAGAAAAAACTGTTTTAAAAAAGAAAACCTTAAAAAAGATTCTCCAACAATGGAAATGCTTAGTTACTTAGAGAAAGAAAAAATAGGTAATTGTATAGAAGATGCAATGCTTTCCGAAATTGTTCTTAAATTGAATGGAGTTAAAAATGTGTCTAGAATTCACATGTACAATCTCGTAAATGGAAAAGAAAAAACAATAGACCATTCAGTTTGTCTTATAAATCCACCTAATGTCCCAATTGAAAAAGGATATTTTCACCCAAAATCAATCATTGTTGATGCGTGGAGCGGGAAATGTGATTTTGCCGAAAACATGCTTCGAGATTACAGAAACACAAGAGGTAAATTCTTTAGAGTAAAAGGGAACAAAAAAACTATTTACGAACCTGCAAAAGAAATTCCTATTAGTAATGAAGACTTAGAAAAGATAATAAATAAATATCCGCAACTTATTTACCCAAACAAAAACCGAAAATTTCTTGATTTAAAATAAAAAGCCTCAGCTTTTTGAGCCAAGGCTTGTAAAATGAATTGTAAAATATTATTTATGTCTAATCTTTATATAAAGGTGCTAACTTTTTAGATTGTTGCGGAATTACACCTTCTTCAATTGATTGATATACACGATAATCAATCACAGGGAAGCAGTTATCAATGCTTTCAATTTTTTCCAATTCAGCATTATCAATATTGCCGCTTTCAATCATGTCAGCAATCTCTTCAAATCTATCAACATGTTCTCTAAATCTGTCTGTTGCATAGTCTTTAGCCTGCCATGTGGTAATCAAGAATGGCCAATCTGAACTTTGCAATAGTAGATTTTCTCTAGCTAATTGATTCAATGCTCTATGCAATAATTTATCATCTGGAATATTTGGATATTTATCTGCAATAGATGTAATACGTTTTTCACAAGAGTGAATAATCGGCCACATCCATTCAGTTAAGTGGTTATTCCATACATAGAAGTGTCCACCTTGCCCCCAAGAAGATTCCGGAATTTGAATTGCTTCTGTAGGAGGGTGAGCATGCAAATATTCACCTGCAGTCATTCTTTCAACTTGTGGAAGATATTGATTAAACTTTTTAATAACTTGTTTAATAAATTCAATACCCTCAAACCACCAGTGACCGAATAACTCGGTGTCAAATGATACCATAATCAAGCCTTCTTTACCGTTGTGAGAATTTTTGTAATCATTCAACAAGTGGTAAAGCATTGTAGTATAGTGATCCGAATTTTCATTAATTTTATTCAATGCCAAAACCGGGTCATAAAGCATTTTATCCCCTAAATCAGTTTTAGGTGAAGTAATTCTCCAATAATTCATACCGGATTTGTCATCTTTTTTGTGGAATTCTCTGAAACAACCATCTCCTGGGTAACCATCAGCAGCAGACCAAACTTGGTAACCAGCTCTGTCATTCCTACCCATAACAGCAACCTGTGCATCAGGTAACCAGTAAGCAGAATATGTATCATATCCGGTTGGTTCCCTATCAGGTAATGGAATATATTCAATATTTCCGTAAACACCAACTACACGGCGACAACCGATTGAATTTCCACCCTCAATAACATGAGATTCTGTAAAGAAGTATTCAATGTCATTGTTTTGAAGAGTAACCTCAATCGCCGGTCTCCAATGTTTTTGACCATCTTTACCAATATATTCATAACCTTGACGATATGCACATTCTGGCAACCAACAACCTTTTGCCTTTTTGCCAAATAATCTTTTTGTTGTATCAGAACCAATTTTGAATTGAGCATTTAAATTGTTATCTGTTGCAAGTAATGGAGAAAAACCGTGTGTAGCACCGGAAGTTGTGATTTCTATACAGCCCAAATCTTGGAATTTCTTGAATGCTGAAATCAAATCCATATGATATTTGTTAACAAAAGAATCTTTAATATTGTTAAACCAATCAAAGTAATATTTTGCTAAATATTTCAAATGTTGAGAATGAGGAACTTTTGGATCAGGATATCTGTCCAAATCTTTAGATACACTTTTAATTCTGGAATCTAAGTATTCAACAAACCCTTGTTTCAAGTGTTCATCATTCAACTGTTCAGCCAAAATAGGTGTAATACCTACAGTTAATTTCGCTTTTATGCCTTCATCATATAATTCTGAAATTGCATTAAGAAGCGGAACGTATGTTTCTGCCATACATTCATAAAGGTTTTCTTCACCGAACGGCCACATGCCTGCTTTTCTATAGTAAGGTAGGTGACTGTGTAACATAAAAACGAATTGACCTACTGCCATTTTTTCCTCCAATCTACTGAACTATAATAAATATAATATAATTCATTTATGTACAATTTATATATACCACAAATGGGTAAAAAATATAATACTATTTAACTAGTCCTAGTGAATAATTTTACAAATATTAACAGAATAAAAATAAGAAATTTTTGAGATTAATTTACTAAAATATTTTTTACAATATATTATTAAACAAGGCTTTGCCGTATTTTTAAGGTACAAAATTATAATAAAAATATAAACATTTGATAAAAAATAGATGAGTCATAAGGCTCATCTATTTTTAACATTCATAACCAAAAATTAAATTGCAACTGATTGAGATTTAAGTTCACCTTCCATAGGCATTGCTTTAATCATTTGAGCGTTAACCTTTCTAGCTTCTTCAAATCTAGAAACCGGTAATGGAGCTGACTTCACCGGAGCTTTAGCAACCATCTTAGCTGCACCTGCCGGAACCTTTGGAGTTTGAACTGCAACTACAGTACGGTTAGCAACCGGTGTTGGTTTTTTAACTGCAATCATTGCAGGATCTGGATGAGCTTTAAAATGATTGTAATCAGCCATAATACCGGCTACAAATCTTTTTGTTTCCTTATAAGGAGGAACTGCACGATATTTTTTAACATTTGCAGGACCTGCATTATAAGCTGCTAAAGCTAATTCCATTGATCCAAACATTTTGTACATTGACTTGTAATACATTATTCCACCTTTGATATTATCATCAAGAGAATATGGGTTTAATCCCATTCTTCTTGCAGTGGAAGGCATAAGTTGAAAGACACCTACAGCACCGTGAGAACTTCTTGCTTCGTGTCTAAAACCTGATTCTGTTTTCGCAATACTAAGAGTAATTGCTGGATCTACACCCATTTCGATAGAATGTTTTACTATCGCTGCCTTTACTGTATTTACATTGGCCGCCTGCACTTGTGTACAACACATGAACACTAATGCAATAGTGAATAGTAATAATTTTTTCAAAATGTAATCCTCTAGTTGTAAATTGAAAATTCTCAAAAACTACTTTTTGCTCTTACGTTTTTATAAGACTTTCGTTTTTTCGAATGTTTTATACACCCATTATATTACAAAAATTTAAAATTTCAACCCCTAGGTTACTTTTTGAGATTTTTACAACCTACAAAACACTTGATATGAGGGGATTTGAGTTGCTTAACAATTAGTGTAAAATTTACGATAATTATGTCAAGTTTTAATGTTTTTCTAATATCATTTTGAATAAAAATTTTCTCGGAATTGATATCTTTTATCATGGGTATCATAAGAATAAATTTTGTATTCATTGCCATCAGTCATAATTTTTATAGAATTAAGCAAATCAGTTCTTAAAATATCCGTATTGCGCAAAATATCTAGAGTTCCTTTATTGGGGTGCCCAAAATAATTTATACCGGTAGAAATCAGTGATACTCTATTTCCGAGATGTTCTAACATTTGAGAATCAACAACTCTCGGACCACCATGATGACCAACTTTTAGAACTTCTACATTATGAGGAATATCTTTTTGTAACTGATTGAAAGACGTAACACCGGCATCACCCATAAATAGCATCTCAAATTTCCCATAACTCAATAAAGTGACAGTTGAACATTCATTGCTTCGATTTTTTCCACCAATTTTTGCTTTATATGTTTTTAAGGTTAAATTAGGTTCAAAATAAATGATGTCTTCATTTTTCACAATTCTAACATTTTGTTTTAATTTTTTAACCGCATTAAAAATATCCTTTGCAGTTTGAGTTTCTTTTTCTGTTGAATTAAGATACAAAGTTTTTATATTCGTATTTTCAATAAAATCAACAGTTCCACCGGAATGGTCATTATCAAAATGGGTAACAATTATCCCTTCTAAATCCTTAATTCCTCGGTCTTTCAAGTATTTAAGCATTATAATTTTTGCTTGCGAATTTCCACTTTTATAAGGAGCTTTACCGGTATCAATAAAAAAATACTTATTTTGTGGTGTTTTAATAAGAAATGAGTCTGCATTTTGCACATCAAATGCAATAATTTCTAATTTATGCGAAACCGGACGAATAGTTATTCCGAGAATTATTACCACTCCAATTATCGTAACAAGTATGGACTCTTTATATTTTTCATATTTGACAAGAAATGTTACCGTTAACAAAACAGAATAATAAAATAGTAATTGTAACAAATTAGGATGAGTTGTTTGTAATACACAATGCGGAAGATTTGCAAAGAAATCTGAAATCCAAACTAAGATATTCAAAAGATAATTTAAACCAAAATCAAAAATCCTGCATGTAATATCTGCAAGAGGAGTAATTACTGAAATAACCGAACTTACAAAACCACAAAAACTTATCACACTTAATAAACACACAGTTGAAATATTCGCAAATATTGAATATAAACTAAACGTATTAAAATAAAACATTTGAATTGGAGCAATCCATATTTGAGCGACTAATGGTATAAGAATAGGTGCTTTCAACCAATCTGGAACTTTATCCAATTTTTGAGAAAAAATCGTTGCAGTTGTAATTAAACCAAAAGTCACAAGGAATGATAGTTGAAAACTTACATTATTCAAATATGCAGGGTTATAAATCAGCATCAACACTGCAACCAAAGATAGAAGCGAAACACTATGAGTATCCCTATCTAATAATTTTCCGGTCAAAACAAACAGCAACATCAATGCAGCACGAACTACAGACGGTCCAAGCCCTGTCATCAATGTATAGAGAACGATTAAGAGCATGCCTGACAAAACTCTTGGCTTATAAGGAACCCTTAAAAATCTTAATATTACAAACCAAAACGAAAAAATAAATGCCACATTCATGCCAGAAGCCGCTAAAATATGTAACAAGCCGGAATTGATAAAAGATGTTTTTATATAATCTGGAGGTGCAACAGCATCATCACCAAAGACAATTCCACCAAGGATTTCAAGATTTGGACTTTTCAAAAATTTTGAATGAGTTTTTAGAATTTTATTTCTAGTATCATTTAATCTCTGCAAAAATTTCCATTTTACAGACGGTTTATCTTCTAAAAACTTCAACCCCTCACCATTAGAATATAAAACAGTAAAAGCATTAAAATTTCTAAGATACACACTATAATCAAATTGTGAGGGATTTGAAGCTGAAAATGGTCTTCTTAAATTTCCGTTTATTGAAATTTTTTCTCCAATGTTTAACAGTTCAATAACTTCTTGATTCGTAGAGATTGTAACAAAAGTTTTTCCTGCAACATTTTTTCCTGCGACATTATCAACTTGCATAAAAAATCTTACTTTATCTTTTTCCGGAGAATTCGGAATACTGACAATTCGTCCGGTAAAAGTTGTATTTAATGGTGCAAGCGGTAACAAATCATCATAATTTTTTATTTTAACAAAACTTATAAAAAATCCAAAATAAAAAACAAATATTAAAAATAATACTCTCTTAAAGCTAAACAAATTCAAATACAAACAAATAAGCAATCCAACTGTAACTAAAGCAGCAAAAAGAATTGCCGGTCCATAAAAATATGAACTAACCCCTGCAATAAAAATTAACGACGTCAAAAACATCACAAAATTTTTATTTTGCAGTGTATCCCTAATATTTTCAATATTTATCATAATTCCAACATCTGAATGATACCATGCACAATAAACTTGTGCAAAACTAAAAAAAATGATATACTGTATTATGTTAAATTAAGAGGACTGTATGAGCGCAAATAACGATTTTTATATAGAAGATTTTTTAAGACAAGCAGTATCAGTTGGAGCTTCAGATGCTCACATCTGCGAGGGAGAAAGACCTGCTATTAGGGTTTCTGGACAAATCATGAGGATTAATCTTCCACCTTTAACAAGTGAAGACATGGAATTTGTTATTAGAACAGTTGCTCCTCAACACTTGAAAGACAGAATTACAAGATTCTTTGATATCGACTTTTCTTATGAAATTCCAGGGTGTTCTCGTTTCCGTATCAATATGAGTAGACAACTTGGTAAAACTGCAATGGTTATTCGTGCAATTCCTTATTATATCAAGACTTTTGAGGAATTATATCTACCTAAAACATTAGAAGAATTCGCCAAATTTAACAACGGATTGGTTCTTGTAACCGGTCCTACAGGATCAGGTAAATCAACAACAATTGCATCTTTGATTGATTACATCAACGCATCATCATCAAAACACATTGTTACAATTGAAGACCCTGTCGAATTTATTTTCTCAAACAAAAAATCAATCGTTTCTCAAAGACAATTGCTTATTGATACTCCATCATTTTCAGATGGTGTTAAATACGCTTTGAGACAAGACCCAGATGTTATCTTCATCGGTGAAATTCGTGACAGAGAAACAGTTGAATCAGCTCTTAAAGCAGCTGAAACAGGTCACCTTGTTGTATCAACAATCCACACAAACGACTCTGTTCAAACAGTTGCCAGAATTATCAACTTATTTGACCCTAATGAAAGACCTTTCGTTAGAAGCCAAATCGCAAACACTTTAAGGGGTACAATCTCTCAAAAACTTGTACCTGCAGCAGAGGGAGGTTCAAGACTTCCTGCGACAGAAATTCTTGTTGTAACTCCAACGGTTAAAGACTTTATTCAAAAAGATGAGCTTGAACAAATCTATGAACTTGTTAAGAATGGTTCATTTAACAATATGACAACAATGAACATGTCATTATATAAGTTGTATAATGAAAACAAAATTACCAAAGAAGTTGCTCTTGAATATTCTGATAACAGATCTGAACTTGAACAACTTATGAGAGGTATTTACCGAGGAACCGGCATGAACAAAACAATTGCATAAAATTTTTGCAATTATATAGTATTTTAATATAAAGGGACAATGCAAAATAATTTTGTAACAGACGCAATCAATCTAAAGTCCTACAATTTGAGTGAATCAGACAAAATTATTGTTATGTATTCAAAAGACAAAGGACTAATCAGGGGAGTAGCTAAGGGAGTAAAAAAGCCCAAGAGTAAGTTAGGTGCTCGCATGGATTTGCTTGTCGCAAACACATTGATGTTACACAAAGGAAAAAACCTTGATACAATTTGCCAAGCAGAAGTTCTAAATACTTTTAACAAAACAAGACAAGATATTGATAAAATATTTTACTCTATGTATGTAACAGAAGTTGTTAATAATTTTGGACTTGAAGAAGACCCCAGCTCTGAGCTTATTTATAACCTTTTATATAAAACTCTAAATGCAATTTCAACTTCAGACTCAAAAGTTGAAATAATGATTGCAGTTATTAAATTTCAACTAAAAATGATGATTGAATCAGGTTTTTCTATTGAACTTGACTCTTGTCTATGTTGCCACGACAAAATTGGGAAAGAAACAATGTACTTTGTACCAAATTTAGGTGGAATTATTTGTAAAGATTGCGCAGAAAAAGTTCACTATTTAAAAAAACAAATGCCTTATAAATTGAGAGATTTCTTTAAACAAATGGCAATTAATGATTTTGATGAAAAAGGAGAATTTGAAACAAAAGCAAATGAAAAAGTTTGTGCTGTAACTTTTGAAGCTTTGAAAGAATACATTTCTCTAAAATCACCTAAAAAATTCAAATCAACCGACATCTTACAAGAAATGCCTATTACCTAAAAAGCTAATCTCATAAGGGATATCTTTTTAACGGTTTTATTATATAATTATTTCAAAAGAGAGGTTTTATAATGAAAAAATTTATATTGGTTGCAGCAATAATGATTTGTGGAAACATTGTTTGGGGTGCAAGTGCTCAAACATACAAACTTGATAACGGACAAACCGTAGTTATCCAACAAGTTAAAAGTAATCCAATTGTAACAATTGACACTTGGATTAAAACAGGCTCAATTGATGAAGATGATTCTAACAATGGTGTAGCGCACTTTTTAGAACATTTATTCTTCAAAGGAACATCAAATCATGCCCCAGGGGAATTTGACAAAATTCTTGAAACAAAAGGAGCCATAACAAATGCCGCAACAAGTAAAGATTTTACACATTATTATGTAACAATTCCATCTAAGGATTTTGACTTAGCAATGGATTTACATGCTGATATGATGATGCACCCGCTTATTCCTCGAAATGAAATGGAAAAAGAAAGAAAAGTTGTATTAGAAGAAATTAGCAAAGACTTGAATGCACCATCAAAAATTCTCCAAGATAACCTTAATGATATGATGTACACAAATCACCCGTACAAAAGAAGAGTTATCGGAAAAAGTGATGTAATTGAAACAATTACACGTGACCAAATTCTTAGTTTTTATAATGCTCACTACTCTCCATCAAATATGATTACAATCGTAATTGGTGATGTTGCCCCAGAACATGCAATTTCAAAAATTAAAGAAGATTTTAATGCTGGATATAAAAAACAAATAAAAAATGTGTACCCCAAAGAAGAACAATTAACAAAACAAGTAAAAAAAGTTGAATATCTACCAAACACCGAATCAGGTTACATGCTTGTAGGGTTTAGAGGCACACCTATAGAAGATAAAGACTCTTATGCTTTGGATGTTCTTGCTACAATTTTAGGTGATGGGAGATCATCAGTATTAAATCAAGTAATGAAAGAAAAGAAAAGAATTGCATTCTCAGTTGATGCAGGGAATTCCACATACCGTGATGATGGAATTTTTTACATTTCAGCGAACTTTGAACCAGAAAAATGCAAAGTAGTTCAAGATACAATCTTTGATGAAATCAAAAAAATTCAAACAAACGGTATCACAGATGAACAACTCAGTCTTGCCAAAAATATAATCGAAAGAAGTACATTCTATTCTAGAGAATCAATTACAAACATTGCAACAGAAATCGGCTACACAATGGCTTTGACAAATGATATCAAATTTTATGATAACTATCTTACAAATATCAAAGCAGTTACAAAAGATGATGTAAAAAAAGCGGCAGATAAATATTTAGGCGAAAACAAAAGTGCAATTTCAATAGTTCTTCCGGAAAGTGCTAAAAATGTTCCTGTTGCAAATATAAAAAAAGATACAGGAAGTGCAGAATTAGTGAGTGAAAATTCACAATCTCAAAAATACAAATTATCTGACGGTGCAACGTTACTTTATACCCCAAATTCATCAAATGATATTATCGCAATCAGTATATATGCAAAAGGGGGACAGCTATTAGAAAAAACTCATGGAACAGCAAACCTTGTCGCATCATTAATGATGAAAGGAACTAAAAATTATTCATCACTAGAACTTTCTCAAATTTTAGAAGATAATGGAATAAAAATTGCACCTGTTGCAAGCGCTGATGCCTTTGCAATTTCAGTCCTAACAACAAAAGATGAATATGACAAGACATTAGAACTTTTGAATGAAGTTGTAAATAATGCAACTTTCGATAACTTTGAAATAGAAAAAGTTAAATCCGACAAAATGAGTTCAATAAAAAGGAATAAAGATATTCCAATCCAAAGAGCAATTGAAGAATATAGAGATTTAATTTATCAAAACACACCATATTCAATTTCATCTAAAGTTTTAGAAAAAAATATTCCAAACATATCAAAAGAAGAAATGGTTGAATACTATAATAATGTGTTTAATCCTGAAAATATGGTAATTTCTATAAACGGAAATGCTGATAAAGATAAAACAATTCAAGAATTAAATAAAATTTTCCCTAAAAAAGAGAATGGCAAAAAATTCGATTATCAAACATATTCCTCAAAAATTCCAACTGTCTCAGCTCCACGTAAAACAATTCAAAATATGCCACAAACTCAAACGGCATGGATTATGCTTGGTTGGCAAACAAATGGTGTTTTGAACAAAAAAGATTATGCGACATTGCAAGTTATTGATTCAATCCTAGGAACAGGAATGAGTTCAAGACTATTCAAAGACCTGAGAGAGCAAGAAGGATTAGCTTACCAACTAGGTACAAGTTACTCCCCAAATATTCTTAGAGGAAGCTTCTTGTTATATATTGGAACGAATCCGGAAACACTTGAAAAATCTAAACAAGGATTGTTTGAAGAAATCAAACGTCTAAAAACAGAATATGTGGGCGATAAAGAATTAAAAGATGCAAAAGATAAACTCTTAGGCAATTACGTAATCGGTCTTGAAACAAACCTTGATAAAGCATCAAATCTTGGTTGGTACGAAGCATCTACAAGAGGCTATGAATTCAAAGACAAATACGAACAACTTATTAACAGTGTGACAGATTCAGATATCATTGAAGTTGCAAATAAATACTTTAACGACAATTATATATTGTCTATAGTTACAAAATGATTTTCTAAAGGTCGAAAATATTTTCGACCTTTTTATTAGGAACTACCAATTGGTACGAGTTAAAACTTGTTTGCCATTTTTGTCATACATTTTATCTTTGTACCAAATCCCCTGAAATTCTTTATCCGGCCCAAACATGTATTGCAAATCTTTTGATGCAAAATAAATTGCACTCTTTAATTGTCCTTTTTGATCATATTGCATTGATGTGTATGGGAAATTCGGATATTCATCAGACATCAAATCTGTATATCTCAAACCACCAAATGCGGTGTAATAAAAAGCTTTATTCGGAGTATTTTTGTATTGAATCGCATACAAGACTAGTGTTTTTTTCTTATAGAAAAATGCGCAATATTTTGCATCTTCATCTTCTGTAACCCCGTTATTTGTTAACATATAGTGAAGTTTAAAATCTTTGTCTTTATAATATTTTGCAAATTCTTTTTTAAATTCATCTTTTGTAAAATAAATATGACTAGAATTATTTGCAAATAACAAATCTTTGTAATGTTGAATTTGATTTTCTCTTTGTGCTAAATCAATATCTAACCAATCAAAAGAAACTGTAGCCTCTAATGGCGCATTAACATTTGTTACTTGAACTTCTTCGTTTTGAACAGGTGCAACATCATCAAGACTATAAATATTTTCTATCGCATTAACTTTCGCATTAAAGCCAATTAAACCTATTAACATCAAAGAAACTAAAATATTTTTCATAGAAATTTAATCCCCTAACTAGCTATTCAACATTTTGTATGCAACTCGTAACTTCACGGAAAATAAATTATCTTCCGCTTCAAACAAGTTATTCTCATTAACAGCATACTCTTCCGGTGTAATAATTCCATTAATTTCAAATCCAATAAAATTTTTATTTGAATCCCTCTTTGATTTTGTAGAAAGAGCATAAATAAAAGCAGCCATATCGTGCTTATCAATCAAATTATCCCCTTGCTGTTCGCCATGAGCAGAAATTTTTTTAAAAGCATTTTTTATCTGAACTTTAACCTTTGATAGATACTCTGGCTTATTCATTATATCATATCTTCCAAATCGATATTTGAGCATATACATTTCATACTGTGCATAATCAAGTTTTCCGGTAAGATTTCTTGTTTCTCGAGCCATAAATAAAAGATAAGATTCTGCAAGAGATTGAATTTCTTCTTTAAAAGACAAATCTAATTTTTTAATATCATCAGGAGTTTTTTCTGGCTTAGCAGCAAGCTTCCTCCAAGAATCAGGAACGACATCAAAAGGCTCAGACTCAGGATTTGTAATACCACTTTGTACAACCATATCACTAAGAATAAGGGCAAAAGCCTCTCCAAGTTCAACGTTACCGTTGGACAATTCTGTAAGAATTGATGTCCTTGATAAATTTTTTTGAGGATTTTGCCCAAAATTCTGCATATATATTTTTTATCCTAGCTTATATCCCAACGACCACAAGTACCGCCCCATCTTGCAATGATATTGCCTTTAACATCTTTAATTTTCTCAACGTGTTGAACTTCATTTACTCCCTCAACGATTGTAATAACTTCACAATTGTTTGAGCAACCGGTACAACCGCAAGTAATTGATGTAAAGTGCATATCTGCGACATTCCAACCTTTGAATTTAGTTGGGGTTTCCGTGTATTGGTGATTTTCCATAGCAAGCAACGCAGCACCAATTGCCCCCATTGTTTGGTGATTTTCAGGGACAACAATTTTTGTATTCAAAGCTTCTTCAAAAGCCTTAACCATGCCTGTATTTGTTGCAACACCACCTTGGAATGAAACAGTTGGTAAAAGTTCTTTGCCCAAAGCAAGGTTACTCAAATAGTTACGAACTAAAGCTTGGCAAAGTCCATATAACAAGTCTTCAACAGGATAACCTAATTGTTGTTTGTGAATCAAGTCACTTTCCGCGAATACACCACAACGACCTGCAATTCTAGCAGGATTAGTTGAGCGAAGAGCTGTTTCACCAAATTCTTCAATCGGAACATTCAATCTTTGTGCTTGGTGGTCTAGGAAACTACCTGTACCGGCTGCACAAACAGTATTCATAGCAAAATCTGTTACAATACCATCTCGCAAAATAATAATTTTACTATCTTGCCCTCCGATTTCCAAAATAGTCTGAACCCCTGGAACATTGGTACTTGCGGCAACTGCGTGAGCCGTAATTTCGTTTTTTACAATATCGGCGCCAACAAGTGAACCTGCTAAAGCACGTCCGGAACCCGTTGTACCAACACCCATAACATCATATTCCGTTAATCGTTTTTCATATAATCTGTTTAAACCTGTTTGAACAGCAACGACAGGCTTTCCTGCCGTTTTCAACATAACACTGTCAACATACTTACCTGTCTCATCAACTAAAGCTAATTTAGTTGTAACAGAACCAACATCTATCCCTAAATATACTGTTAAACTCATGTCTTTTTCCTTTTCTATAACAGTATAATGATAGCATGAAAAATCAATTAATAGAACTCTTTAAATAAAAATACTTAACACTAAAATCAGTGCATAATATCAGCCCTGTTCAAATCTCCAATATAATTAACAGGATTAGTATTAGGCATATCTTCCAATGCATCAGATAAAACTTTTTCAATCTTTGAAAATTTCAATGCCTCAATCACTGATTTTATCTTACTATCCATTAAATTTAATGAAATACTATTTTGTTTTAATGCTATATCCATAATCTTAAATATCCTCCGGCTAATCTTAATACTCTTTATATACCCATTTCTAGAGTAATAATTACACTATTTTAAGAAATGTTAATGTGTTTTTAATCTCCATTATTTATACTATTAAATTTTCCAGATTTTTCAACTATACTGTAATGTATGAAAAAGATAGTATTAACATTATTATTAACAGCTTTAATCATACCTGCAGTAAATTCTCAAGCAGAAGCATCTCTAATTTCAAATAGAAGTTACAGAATTGAACAGAATAAAGAAAATAAACAAGCTATTAAACAAATTAAAAGCTTGTTTGAAGTTCATAACACTTTTGCAAACAAACATGGTTTAACACAATTAAAAAACTTGTATGCAGATAATTATATTAACAATGACGGGTTTAATAAAGATGCCTATTTCAAAAGCATTGAAGAAACCTGGAAAGCTTGCGAAGACTTGACTTATTCTACAAAAATAGAATCAATAAGTGTAAATGGAGACAACGCAAGTGTACAAGTAATTGAAACCGCAAGTGGAACAATCCATGACACGATGGATTTAATGCCCGTATCCGGAGAAATTCATTCAACATCAACAGGTATTTATCATTTGGTAAAAGTTAATGACAGATGGCTAATTTCAGGAGAAACATCATTAACAGACGAATCATCTCTCCTTTACGGAGATGCAAGATTTATGAATATTGAAATTCAGGCACCGGCTCAAGTTAGCTCCGGAGAAACTTATACAACGACAGTGAAAGTTGATGGTGAAAATAATGATAATACATTCATTGTCGGTTCAATTGACCATGACCCGGTGTCATATCCTGCTTCAACTCCAAAAACGGAATTAAGAGCTTTACCACAAACACAAGTTCTTGAAAGACTTATAAAAGCTAATACTGATAATGTAAATGAGTATGCAATAGCATCTTTAGCAATCTCAAAAGCAAGAAATGTGAATGATGGACATTTTCAAGTTTATATGTCAGGACTAGCTTGCGTAATGAAAAGGGTTAACGTTGTACCTAAAAACAACTTGATTAAAATAGAGGATTAATATGAAAAATTCAATCGGGAAATACATATTTTTTATAGGCTGTTTTATTTTTTGGTTATTCCTAGCTTTGTTTTCTTCAAAGCTAATTGTTGATAACTTAACATCAGGTCACCATTATTCTAATGCAGTTTTCCAATTGCATTATTTAAAAAATGCTGGAGCAGCATTCAGCCTATTACAAAACGCAAGAGAATTCCTAATAATCGTGTCAATCGTTGCAATTACAATGCTATTTATGTATGTTCATAATCATATTAAAAACATTCATTTCATTTCAATATCATTCATTGCTTTGTTATGCTCAGGAATTGCAAGTAATTGCCACGAAAGAATTATTTTAGGTTATGTAAGAGATTATATCCAATTGAATTTTGTAAACTTCCCTATTTTCAATGTTGCAGATATTTTCATAACTATTGGAGTTATTGCACTTGTCGTAATTTTACTTTGCTACAAGGGAAGATAATATGATTTTAACAATTGATGAAAACTCCGAAGATTTAAGACTTGATTCATATTTATCAGAATTATATGAGGGCATTTCTCGTTCAAAAATTCAAACAGCAATTAAAAAAGGAAAAGTTCTTGTTAACGGAACAGAGAAAAAACCATCTTACACCTTAAAAGATGGGGATAAAATTGAGTTTGAAAACCTTGTAGAGGAAAGTATTCTGAAAGTTGAACCGGAAAATATTCCATTAGAAGTTATCTGGGAAGATGAGAATATGGCTGTAATAAACAAGCCGTCAGGAATGCTCTCTCACCCAACATTCATTGAAACTTCAGGAACATTAGTAAATGCATTGTTATATAAATACGGTCAAAATTTGTCTGATGTTAACGGAGAATTCAGAAGAGGAATTGTTCACCGACTGGATAGAAACACTTCCGGACTTTTGATGATTGCCAAAAACAACAAAACTCACGAATATCTTGCAAATATCATTAAAGAACATAACCTTACAAAAAAATATCATGCCATTTTGGTTGGGAATTATCCACGAGATAATGACGTAATTACAGACCCAATAGGAAGAAACAATCTTAATCCTAAAAAAATGGCAGTAAGACCGGACGGGAGACCGAGTGTTACAAAGTTAAAAGTAATTGAACGATTTGGCAACGAAGCAACTTACGTAGAACTAACTCTTGTCACCGGAAGAACTCATCAAATCAGAGTTCATACAAGCAATAAACGTCACCCTGTGTATAATGACACATTATATGGTGCAGGACAAGGAAAAGTCAAAACTCAAGAACAAGTTTTGCAATCATTCTATCTAAAATTTGCAAAACCGTTTTCAGCACAGATAATTGAACTTGAACTGAAACCGGACGAAAAATTAGAAAAAGTTCTAAATTATTTTAGAAACAGGAGAGTTTAATAATGAAAAAAGTATTCTTAATTTTAAGTGTAATAATTTTACTTTGTTTTATATATTTAGCAATAATAAATTTTGGGAACTATTCAAGTATCAATTTTCTAAACAGAAATTTGACAGATATACAAATTCAAAACGGCTGGATTATCCAAGGGGTTTATATTGCAAAAGCCGTTAGAATTTCAACATTTCTTGTATTAACCCTTATATCCGGAATTTTTGTTGGCGCAGGAACTGTTTATATGTTCTTGGAAGCTACAAAAATCAAAGTTAAAGCCTATGAAAGAGAATTAGAAAAGACATCAATTTCCGGTACAAACAATGCCTCAAAAGTTGAAGTTTTAGAAGCAAAAATTAAAACACTGGAAAAGGCTTTCAATACGGTAATTGATGAAAGAACAAAACTTGAAGTTCAAATCAAAACTTTGAATGCTGAAATTGATAATTTGAACAAAAAGAATTAATCCTGAAATTTATCATATTCAAATAAAGAATCAAGATAATCATTTGCAAGTTTTACTCGTTGTTCTTTATTTGGATTTTGAGAAATTTTTTCAAGATTATGCAATACTTCACCATAAGGATTATCCATTCCGCAAAGTTCATTCACAACATTTTTCCAACTGGAAAGATTCTCGGTAGAATGTTTACTGCGCATTGGCAAACCCGCTTTCATACCTGCAAGGACAATCTTTTTGAACAACTTTTTCCTTGTTGTTTCGCTATACAGTGAATACTGAACAGGTGTATTTAGGAAAGACTTCTCCAGAAAAACATTAAACAAATTTGCAACACTATTATCTTCTGATGATTTTAAAACATTTATATCATCAATAATCCTAATTTTGTTATTAACAATTACAAAATTATTAGGATTTATATAATCAAAAGTGTAATGAGTTTTATTTTTTGCCCCGAGTTCATTTAGACGTTGACAATCTTCAGCCACCGCATCGAAACTTTTCTGAGGGAGATCACTCAATCTTGGAAGGGCAATACATTGATAATATACAAAATTTTCATCTGAAGAATTATTTATAGCGAATTTTTGAGGAACCCCAACAGGAATATGCTCCCCATCTGGTGAAACATTTTTCAAAATAGCAACATCATCAAAATCTGCAACCTTGCTACCATAATATGTTTTTAACCCTTTAAAGCCATTTTCGGGAAGCTTGCCCATCTTTTTGGCTCTGGGTTTTGTTCCAATATCGAATTTCATACAGAAATCGTCATCTATTTTATAAACCGAACCATGTGCACCTTCTCCAAGCAATCTATCCGGAGATAATTTTTCGCTGATAAACTTTTGAATTTCGCCCAAAAGACTTTTCTTTTCAACTTCGGTCGGATAGCCTCTATCAATTGCACTATGCAAAGTTTTACCAAAGCGAGAAGTGTAACCTCTAAACACAGGTGTCCTTGCTTGCATTTGAGAATTATAATTTGAATATGTTGAAAATCCTTGAACTTGCATACCACAAATAAAATCCGTGAAAATTTAGATTGCTTTAAACTCGAAAAATCTTTGCAATTCTTAAAAGTTTTTCTTTATCTGTTTGGTCTAAAGAATCAAAAACCCTTATCAAATCAGCCTTTAAATCATCTTCACAAACTTTATGATCGTAATAAAAAAAGTCTTCTAATTCAATACCCAATTTAATAGCAATTTTATCAAGATTTGATAGTAACGGAAAATTTTTACCAGATTCAATTTTACTTATTGATTGAGGTTCTATTCCCGCAATTTCCGCCATCTTATCTTGTGTATAGCCAAACTTTTTTCTAATCGCTTTGAATCGCTTCCCAAAGAGTTGTTTTTTGTTCATATATTCCTTTATTTAAACGAAAATACTAGATATTTTTTAACAATAATAATACTAATTCCTTAAATTTTGCTTTTACTTTGTCTGTTGTTTCAATTACTTCTTCATGGCTCAATTTCTTTGTAGAAACACCGGTTGCATAATTTGAAATACAACTAATACCGATTACTTCAATACCACAATAATTAGCAACAATTGCCTCCGGAACAGTAGACATACCGATAGCATCAGCGCCCATAAATCTTGCCATTCTGATTTCGGCAGGGGTTTCATAACTTGGTCCTGTTGTTGCCATATAAACACCATGTTTTAAGTCTAATTTTAATAATCTACCGGCAGCATCAACTATTTTAATCAGGTTTTTACTATAAACTTCGGACATATCAGGAAATCTTACCCCAAAATTCTCATCATTTCGACCAATCAATGGATTTGTACCCATAAAATTGATATGGTCGGTTATAACCATCAAATCAGCAGGTCTGAAACTTTTATTAACAGCTCCGGCAGCATTTGTAAGAATAAGAGTTTTAACCCCTAATTTTTTCATCACTTTTATCGGATAAGTAACATCACTCATTGAATGACCTTCATAAAAATGATTTCTACCTTGCATCATAACAACTTTTCTGCCATTGATATCTGCAAATACTAACTGACCTTTATGACCTTGAACAGTAGATTTTGCAAAGTGAGGGATATTTGAATATGGAATAGCAATATCACAATACTTATCTGCTAAATCACCAAGTCCGGAACCCAAAACAATACCTATTTCAGGCTCAAAATTGTCTGTGTACTCATTAATGTAATCCAAAGTCTCTTCTATCATAATATACCCCAAATAATTATTACTCATAAAAATGCACAAAAACCTTAAAGTCTTTGTGCATTCCTTAAACTTTATTACCCAACTAATCTGTTGTCATCAGCTTCAGATGCTTTAACCATCAAAGCATGCTCAACAGGGTTTTCTTTAGAATAACTAGTTTCATGAGATTCATCAAAACCGAAATCTTCACGAGCTTTTCTTGCTTGATTTTCATCTACAATTTTTTTAGCAAGTTCAGCAATCTCATAAACTAATTTATATCTGTTATCGGTATTTTCATTCAAATCCCATGCTACTTTAATAATCTGTTCCATCAATAAACCTCACTTTTTTAAGTATATTCTAATAATATAATACAAATGATTTTTTCGCAAGTAGGAAAAGAAATTAAAAAGAACCTACTTACCAGTTATTTCATGGTACATATTCATATATTCTTTAGAACTACGTTTCCAAGAAAAATCAGCTTCCATTGCAGATTTTCTCATTGCATTGAATACATATTTATCACCATAAACATACAATGCGCATTTGATAGCATTTAGCATATCCCAACCGTTGTAACTCCAGAACTTAAAGCCATTTGAATTATCTAATGGATAACCGGTAACAGTATCTTCTAAACCGCCTGTTGCTCTAACAATTGGTAAACTTCCATATCTCATTGCGATAAGTTGACTTAATCCGCAAGGTTCAAATTTTGATGGCATCAAGAAGAAATCCGAACCAGCATAAACTAAATTAGCAAGTTTTGAATCATATCCGACATAAGTTCTTATATTGTTTGTATTATTAGAAAGCCAGATAAATAAATTTTCATAATTTTTATCGCCACTACCCATAAATACAAAATCAGCATTCAAATTTTGTAATTCATATTGCATATCGCGGATTAAATCAATACCTTTTTGACCTACCAATCTTGAAATCAAAACAATCAACGGTCTATCGGGGTTATATTTCAATCCAAAATATTCACAGACCTCTTTTTTATTTGCCTCTTTTTTATGCAAAGATTTTACGTCATAATTTTTTACTAAAGCTTTATCTTTTTTAGGATTAAATACGGTATAGTCAATACCATTCAAAATCCCTTTTAATTTGTATTGAACACCCCGAAGAGTATAATCCATGTTTTCGCCATATTCAGGTGTTAAAATTTCTTTTGCATAAGTTGGAGAAACAGCAACAACCCTATCAGAATAATTTATTGCCCCTTTCATCCAATTTACACGGTTATAATGTTCACAACCCCATTGGTTATAAACAATATCTTTTCTCATATTTGCAAAATCCAGAACGTCTTCAAACCAAATTCCTTGATATGCAAGGTTATGGATTTCAAAAACACATTTTGTATTCGCCCAGAATTCATCAAACTTGTAATTTGAATGAAGATAAAGAGGAAGCATTGCAGTATGCCAATCGTTTGCATGGATTACGTCAGCTCGAAAATTCAATGCCTTTGCGTATTCCATAACAGCAAGAGAAAATGAAATATATCTTTCGTGTTCATAACGAGGGTCTAAATATTTTGGATAAACTTCTTTAAAGCAAGAAAAATACCAATCATTTTTGATAAAAAACACATTGATTTTTGTATCCGGAAGTTTGGTCATATAAAGATTAAATTTATGTGGTTGATTTCCGAAAGTTAGCCACATTTCAGAATTTTCAATTTCTTTAATCCCATATTTTTCTTTATCAATACACCCATGAAGAGGAGTAAAAATTGCAATTTCTGCATCTTTTTCAAGTTCTTTAGGTAAACTGCCAACAACATCGGCCAACCCACCAGCCTTTGAAAATGGTGCTACTTCAGCTGATGCAAATAAAATTTTCATTATTCCTCTCTTTCTGAACCCTATTAATTATCAGAGAAGAAATCTTCAGGATTAACGACTTCACCGTCAACATCAGAATCATTCTCTACTGGCTCTCTTGTACTCTCATTCTCTTCAACCGGACTATGTAACGGATTATTCACCGGCTGAACGTATCTATTTGAATTCTCGGACATAAGTTCTCTGATGTCAACATTTAAGTTAAAATTAAGTTCATATTTTTGTACAATATCGGTTGCTTGATTCAAGCAAATCTCTGCTTTATCTTTAGCTTGAGTACACATCAAAACTTTGTACATATTAAATTTATTTAACATTGTTAAATATTCACTAATACCACCAATTTTTTCCATTTGAATGTTTGAATTATTTAAAATACCATAAGCAATATCGTATTTACCTTGTTTAATATTCAAAATACTTAAAATATACCAAGTTAAATGAACAATAGAAACCATTCCTTTTTCTTCAGCAGTTTTTATAATTTTGTAGCACATAGTATTGGCTTTTCTAAATGAATTCAACTGAATATAAGAATAAGCAATCAATACATCAGCAAACAATTCAAACTTGAACAGGTACATTGCTTTCGCTAACAGTTTTGCTTTATAAACTTCTTGAGCAAAAGCAACAGCATCATTTTTGTGCGAAACAAATGCATTTATCAAATGATAAATAATATTTGGGAAAACATTATCGCCTTTTAAATTAGGAGTAAGTAAAACTTTTTGTCCTTTAATAAGATTTTGTAATTGTGAAAATATTGCAAATTCTTTTGGAATAAAATTGAATAATTTATTCGAAATATCCAAAAATTCATTTACATCTTCTTTCAATGAAATAACATCAACAAGAGCAATATCTGCAATACATTCAACAAGTATCAACTTGAATTCCTCTTTTGAAATGCCAACATAACGAATATTATCAATTTTTGAAGAATCCAAAACATTCAAAACATTGTACCCAATATCTAAACAATCATCATACGCTCCTGTATTGAAAAGAATTTTGACATGAATCATCGACATAACTAAATAGTTCAAATCAAAATTTTCTGCAGCGGGATCAATAGAAACACCGTCCATTGCAGATAAGACCTTGTGTGTAAGCCCTAGTGCATACATATAATCTCCGTGCAGCAAGGAACCTTGTACCATTTTTGTACACAACGATACAAAACCGGCAACATTTCCTGTTCTTTGAAGACTTATTAAAGTCTTTTCTGCGATATCACGAGTTTTTTCAGGGTCATATTCAAACATATTATTTGAAATATTGTCATAAATAGAAGCCTTATATTGTTCCAAGTCTGCAGCAGACCAAGTGTCTGAATACTTGTCTAAGGAATTAATAATTTCATCTGAGCAATTCAAATATGCTGAAAAATCGCCCATTGAAAGATTTATATTTGCCAATTTTTCCCATTCGAAAATAACTTTTTCTTTATCTTCAAAATACCCATATAAAAATGCTTTGACAGGACTTGGCATATCTTCAACAAATACCAAATTAAACAAATCTTTGGCTAATATTTGGATTTTTTCTTCTGACAGAACTTCCAAAATATTTTTTCTCAACAAATTGTAATTTGAAAAATACATACAATCATTATAAAAATACAAATATCCCATGCCGGCAAGTTTATCGGCAATTGGACGCCAATTTGCAAAACCAAGAGCTTCAAGAGTTTTAACATCAACTCTTGTACCTAAAAGAACCGCCATTGCAAGGAATTTTATCGCTCTTTCATCATCTTTCAACAAGTTCAATCTTCTTTTAATCAATTGAGATAAACTTGACGGAATAATTATTGTTTTCGGATTAACCATTACAATTGAGTATTCGGTATAAGAATAAACACCTGACTCAACAAGATATTGAATAGCAAAATCAAGGAACAACGTACTTCCACAAGCATATTTCGCAATTCTTTGAAAGTAGAAATCGTCCATAATATTTTTGTAAAACGTCATATCCGCAGCAATAATATCTTCAAACGGGGTTGGTTTGAGTGTTATTTCCGTATAATAAGGTCTTGATAATAAGAAATGGCAATTTTTGTGTAATGAATATTCTTTGCCATACGAAATTAAATAACTAATATTCAACTCGTCAAAATTATCAAACAGTTGTTCCAAAATATACATTGAACTTGAATCAATTTTTTCAAAGTTCTCAATATAGATTAAACTTTCCGGAATAGATTGTAACAAATCCAGAAAGACCTGGAAGTATTTATCTCTTGTATCTTCAAGATTTTCCATTGGTCTTTGGGTAAGACTAATCAAATCTTTTACCATATCAGAAGAATTTATTCCGGCAAAAGCTGAAAAACTATTTGAGCTAAACAACTGTTGAGAAACAGTGTACTGAAAAACAGAAGATATCAATTCTCTAAAAAATGCATAAGGAGAATATTTCATATCATCACTGCAAGTAATTGGAATAATATTTTGATAAATTCCGGTTTCATCAACAACAGACAACAATTTCAATGTGTATGGCTGATAAATTTCAGAAGCTTTTATAGCAATAATTCCTTTAGGTACATCTTGCAGAACAGTTGCAATATTATCAAGTACTGCTGCACTTTCAGTTTTATAAAAGACACAATTAATTTCTTGAAAATTAATCATCTCTCCATCATACAACTCATCATCAGAAATTAAATTTTCATCATCTAAAGTTTTCTTAGTAATTTCTTCTTGCTCATTCATCATTGATTGAACAAAATTAGGAACTTCAATTTCTTCGGCATCTCTATCTTTTGCCGCTTCTCCTTCAAGGATTTCGGACATCTTTACAAGCGGTTTTGCATCAATTTCATAAAATCTTTTCATTTTACCATCAACTAATGCAGAATTAAGAGCCTCTAATTTGTAATTATCTTTGTACAAATCATACAAATCTTCATCTGTCATTACCTGAAACAAATCAAGGGCTTTCATCTCTTTTAAAGCCGAACCCTGCGAAACCATATTTGCTTGAAATCCTGAATCTATATCATAAGGATTTTTATCCGCATCACGTTTCATTATGGTAAAATTACACTTTAAACCAACATTTTTTTTCTTTAAAAGTCTAACATTTATCCTAGTAATAAGATTTACCAATTCAGTAACAGCTTTCATTGCAGATGCTGAAGAAGAGGACAATGTATAATCCTTATTAAATCTTATTATATAAATATCATTATTTATAATTTGTCGTCTAACCTTGAATTCTTTTAAACTGTTCAAAATCATATTGTCAAAATTTGAACGGAATTTTGTAAATAATTTATTTGAACCTAAAGCGGATTTTACAAGGTCACTATTTGGGAAATCAATTCTAACCAGAGCAAAAGTATCTAAATTAGACTCGGATTGAACAGCACTAATCTCTGTAGAGAAACCACATTTGACACATTTTTTATTTTTAGTTTGATTGATTTTTCCACATCTGGAACATTTTGTGACAAGAATTTCACCACATTTTCGACAAACATTTTTGGTGTTAACCGTTCTGCAAACAGGACAAACTATTTTTAGCACCTTTTTGCAATTAGGACACACCATCGCATTTTTATCAATTTCTGCACCGCATTTAGGACATTCCATATTAAAAATTATAACATAGTAAGGTCATTTTAAACTAATTCAAACAGATGATATTCACCATTTTTCAAAAGGTAAAATTTGTGATATTATTTATACAAAGGGGAAATTTTTGCAATGAGCATTATCGCAGACGATAACGATTTTGAATACAAGAAAGAACAAAAGAAAAATCCGGTAGTAAAACCGGAAGCAATTGATTGCGATAAAAATTTTGAAAATTGCATAAGACCAAAATCTTTTGACACTTATATTGGACAATCAGCACTAAAAGATACCCTAAAAATTACAATTCAAGCAGCAAAGAAAAGAGAACAACCACTTGACCATTTGCTATTTTACGGACCACCGGGGCTTGGTAAAACAACACTTGCAGGAGTAATTGCTCAAGAAATGGGTGTAGATATAAAAATTACATCAGCTCCGGCTCTAGAAAGGCCAAGAGATATAATCGGAATTTTAATGTCCCTCCAAGGTGGAGAAATTTTATTTATTGATGAAATCCACAGACTTAATAAAGTTGCAGAAGAAATTTTATATCCTGCAATGGAAGATTTTTATCTTGATATGACAACAGGGAAAAGCCAAACTGTAAAGACTTTGAGAGTTCCATTGCCAAAATTTACACTAATCGGAGCAACTACAAAAGCCGGCGAACTCTCCGGACCTTTGAGAGATAGATTTGGTATTATTCACCGATTGGAATTCTATACAAACGAAGAACTTGCACAGGTAATCAAAAGAACGGCAGGAATTTTAGATATTGAAATTGATGACAGAGGTGCGCTTGCAATCGCAAGACGTTCTCGTGGAACTCCTCGTATTGCAAATAGACTTATTAAAAGAGTAAGTGATTACGCACTAGTTAAACATGATGGAAAAATTACAGAAGATATAGCAAATCAGTCTTTGGACATTCTAAAAATTGATGAGTACGGTTTAGATACAACAGATAGAAATCTTTTAAAGCTTATCATCGAAAAATACGATGGAGGACCTGTTGGAATTGAAACAATTGCAGCCGCAATTGGTGAAGATGTTCGAACAATTGAAGATGTTTGCGAGCCATTTTTGTTACAAGTAGGATTACTCCAAAGAACACCTCGAGGGAGAAAAGTTTCTCCTGCTACTTATAGACATTTAGGCTATCTGACAAAACGAAATAACTCAGTTCAACAAAATTTATTTTAAAAAATATTAAAATTTTTAACATTTTTTTTCTAAATTAATCAATTTTTCCATTAAAACTATTTTTAATACAGTACGGGGAAAATTTAGAATATATTTTGGAGGATTTTTATGGTTTCACCTATTTCGAAAAATAGTAAAACTGGTAGTTATGCTACAGCGCAATATAATGCGGCAAAACCAAACGAAAAGGGCAAAAAAAAATACATAGTTGTCAAAGGAGATAACCTTTGGAACATTGCAAAAACTCATATTCAAAAAAATAATGCTAAAAAATCTGAAATATCAAACTTCATGTATGAAATTGCAAAATTAAACAAAAAATCAACAATCAAAGCAATGAACAATTTAAAAGTCAATGAAGTCCTTTATATACCAAATAACAATAATAGTAAAATAGCTAAAGCTCAACCCAAAACAAATACAGCAAAAACAACAAAACAAACCCCAATCAATTCAAAAACTTCTGCGTCTAAAAATACAACAAAACCACAAATAGCAAAGAAACACATCACACCATTAACAGGAATAAATTATCTGCAAACATCAAAAGAAATAAATAAAATTCTGACTCACCCAAATAGTAGAGTTAACTATACAGAAAAAATGATTTATAAACAAAATCAAATTAAAAAGATTCCACCCAAACTATATCTTGCACATGGGAAAGCCGGAATCGACTACTGGACAAAAACAACTGCAGGTAAAAATGCTGAAAATAAGTTCTTCTATGAAAAGAATTATTCTTACGACGGAAAACCCTCAGCATTAATCATCTCAAAACGTGAGGGAAATAAATGTCGGGGAGAAATTCAAGCTGAAATTTATGTAAATGTCAATGACAAAGGAAAAGTTACATCATTTTCTTACAACACCCCTGGAGTTAATATAAACGACATTGCATTTGATTATAAAGTTAGTACAAATGGAAAAATGGAAAAACCGACAGATTACGGCTATTATAATACAATTGCAACTTTACCTAAAACTACTGTTGCAAAATTGACAAACAATCTTCAACACATAATTGATAAAAAATTATAAATCACATAATTAATAAGAACAAAGAAAATATTACCTTGTTCCTTAATATTAAAATTGTATTCAACATATTCTTGATGTAAAATCAAAACTATGGTTGAAAATCTTGAAAAAATTAAAGCGGCTATTGATATTGAAGTAAAATATCGTTACATTGATATCCATGGTAAAACGCAAAAATTTTCAAGTTTCATTAAAAAAGAAGCTCAAAAAAATTACAAACTATCTAAAAAAAATCCACGCTGGGAAGTCGTAATTGAATCTTTTGAACACTATCCTTATGCTTCCATCACAGAGAGAAGAAAGGCAATTGAACACTTAATCAGAGTGATAAGAGCGGATATTCAAACGCAAAACCAAGAGCAACAGGAAGAAAAAGAAAGACAAATCCAACGCACTAAACACCCATCAGAAGTTGATGTTATGTATATCAAAGGTGTTGGTCCAAAAGTTGCATATAAATTAAATAAATTAGGAATATTTACAGCTCAAGATTTGATGATGTATTTTCCGAAAAAACACATTGATTATTCTTCCAGAACTTTAATCAGAGATTTGAAAGAGGGACAAACAACAACAGTTTTCGGATTTATAAAATCAGTTTCATCATTCAACACAAGGAATAATTTATCAGTCACAAGAGTTGTTATCGGAGATGAAAGCGGAAGATTCGAACTCAGCTTTTTCAATGCAAAAGGAAATCGCTATTTGCTTCAAAGAATGAAAACTCAATTTCCACAAAATGCAGGTATTATGGTGTCCGGAGTTGTAAAAATGAACAACTATTCAGGTCAACTTACAATGGATAAACCGACATACTCAATTATGACAGGAGAATTCAAAGAAGATGCAAATTCAAACTTAAATATCGCAAGAATTGTTCCGATTTATACCATTTGTGAAGATTTGAGCATCAAGACATTACGCAAAGCAATTTTCAACGCAATTGAACTTTACAAAAATGATATTAAAAATATAGTGCCGGATTTTATTAGGGAAAGACTTGGCATTATGAACAAAAAAGATGCCGTTAAACAAATTCACTTTCCTGAAACAATGAATGATCTGGAACATGCCAGATTTTCACTAATCTTTGAAGAACTGTTTTTAATCCAATTAAAACTTATCAGACTTCGAGAGAACACCGCAAAAACAACTTCTGCATACAACTTACAAGTTCATAAAGACGGACTGGTGCAAAAGTTCATTGCAGGATTACCGTTTGAATTGACTTCCGGACAAAAACAAGCAGTTAATGAAATCTTGCAAGATATGAATTCTGATGCTCCAATGCAAAGACTTTTGCAAGGTGACGTTGGTAGCGGAAAAACCGTCGTTGCAACGATTATGTTACTTGCGGCCGTTGAAAACGGATATCAAGGAGCTTTGATGGCACCAACAGAAATTTTGGCTCAACAACACTACAACAACCTCGTTCAATGGTTAACCCCACTAGGTTTAAGTGTCGGGCTATTTTTAGGAAGCCATGGGAAAAAAGTTCGACAAAAATTCGAAACAGATTTGAAAAACGGTCAAATGAATATCGCTGTCGGAACTCATGCTCTTATTCAAGAGAATGTAGATTTCAACAATCTTGGCGCAATTGTTGTCGACGAGCAACACAGATTCGGAGTTAAACAAAGAAACATCTTAAAGAGAAAATCACAAAATCCGCAAATGCTTACTATGACAGCAACTCCAATTCCAAGAACATTAGCACTTACCGTTCATGGGGATTTAGATTTGACGGTAATAAATGAACTGCCAAAAGGTAGAAAACCAATCAAAACAATCCTTACAGGCTCGCATAGACAGGTTTGGAATTTGATTAAACAAGAAGTTGAATCAGGCAGACAAGCTTATATTGTTTATCCGTTGATTGATGAAAGTGAAACACTTTCGGCTAAAGCAGCCACAATTGAAGCCGAAAAACTGCAACAAGAAATTTTTCCTCAATTCAAAATCGGATTATTACACGGGAAACTTAAAAATGACGAAAAAGAAGAAGTAATGAAAGACTTTAAAGACGGGAAATATGATATTTTGGTGTCAACAACAGTTGTAGAAGTTGGGGTAGATGTTCCAAATGCAACAGTAATGGTCATTGAAAATGCCGAACGATTTGGACTTTCACAACTTCACCAATTACGTGGACGTGTTGGAAGAAGTTCATTACAATCATATTGCGTATTAATCACTTCTTCCCGTTCTCAAGAAACTCGAGAACGATTAGGAATTATGACCGAAACAAATGACGGTTTTGTCATAGCTGAAAAAGATTTGCGATTACGAGGCCCAGGGGAATTTTTAGGAACGAGACAATCCGGTTTACCGGATTTGATAATTTCTGATATTGTAAGAGATGCAAAAATTCTTGAAATAGCGAGAAACGAAGCAATAGATTTTGTTAAAAACTATAATATTGATGACTTTCCAATGCTCAAAAACGTAACTTCACTTGAAATGTTCACAGGACTTGATATATAAAATTTTGTTAATTCCGTTTCAGGGGCTCAAAAGTTATGATCTTTTAGCCATTGAACATGAGGTAACAATTCTTTTATTTTAAAATCTCGTCTATCTTTTTTATTGAAAATCTTTTCAGTCATCAAAATATCTCGCTCAGTCAATGAGAGAAAAACAGAAAAAATATTATTTTTCTTATTTCTTTTAACAAGCCTTGAACCACAGACATTCGGATCTATATGTTTTAGAACCAGTAAATCTTTACCTGTTTCTGCATCTTTATTAATAGAAAGCATAAACTCATCACTGCCAAATTGCAAAATGTCATCAATTTTTTTAATAAGCCCAACCTTCAACTCTCGGCGAGTTTCCTTGTTATTCAAACACTCAGTAAGTTTTTCCTGCAAAACAGGCGATAACTTTGTCCCAAAATTTATACTCAAATTATTTTTTACTAAATCCATAAAAACTCCTTTTACGAATTTAAAAACAGGTAAAAATAATTTTTGCTAATTTACTTTTTTAATAAAACAAGTTATAAATTAGTATACAATTTGTACATTAACTTTTCTTGCTCGAGCCTTGTTATCAAAATCAATCAACACAACTTGTTGCCACTGACCAAGTTGTAAAACTCCATCAATCAAAGGTATATGAGTAGAATTTCCAACAATTGAGGCTCTAACATGGGCATATCCATTCCCGTCGTGCCACATTTCATCATGATGATAAGTCGCATCAACAGGTGCTATTCTCTCCAATGCTTCGGGCAAATCAACCAACAAACCAGGTTCAAATTCAATATTTGTAATAGAAACTGTACTACCTTGTGCATAAACATATACAACTGCATTCTGCAAAACATGATTATACACAACATTTCTAATTTGTGGTGTAATATCAATTATATCAGTATGTCCTTTTGTATGGACAGTGAAAACATCATTCAAAATAGTCATAATTAAAACATATACCCCTTTGTTGAGTATATCGTACTAAGAACACACTTCGTTTTCAATGAAAAATAAATGAATATTACAAGTGTTTAATAACTATCAAGTTACGTGTAATTTTTTCACCAAGTGGCAAATTATATTCAATAATATCTACAATCTTTGAATTATACTTCTTTAAAATATTTTTCGCTTCCTCAATTTCTTCCGGAGTTTTGCGAGATTTATATGCAACAAAATATCCCCCTTTGTAGAGCTTTGGAAGTGCATATTCACAAATATTTTTTAATGAAGATACCGCACGTGAAGTAACCAAATCAAACTTACCATCTGTATTTTCAACTCTATCACATACTGCTACGAGATTTTTCAAGCCCAATTTGTCTTTCATTGATTGTACAGCTCGAATTTTCTTTGCAATACTATCAATTGCCGTAACCTTGATTTCAGGATATGTCAACGAAACAGGTAAGGCAGGGAAACCTCCACCTGTACCTATATCAAGCATCGTTTTCGGTTTTTCGTATTTATCAAAAAACTTCTCTAAAGCCAGAGAATCAAAAATATGTTTTTCCCACAAATATTTTTCATCATTTTTCGAAATCAAATTCACTTTAGAATTTTCTTCCAAAAATATTTTCATATAATCATTATAAAATTCTTTATTTTCCATATTTTTCCTGCAATTTTTTAAAATCTTGTTCATTTAAACGATGCTTAATATCATCAATCCTTGATTGAATCTTATTTAAATTATCCTTGGTAAATGATTTTTTTGCAACATTATATGCTAAAATAAAATACCTATAAGCACCATCAACATCACGTCTTAACATATAATAATCACCCAGCTCAAGAGATGCTCCAGCAATATAGAACGGCTCATTCAACTGTTTTGCATAAGACAGAGCTTGCATCATAAAATCCAACGATTTATTTGTATCTTGAGCTGAGTAAATTTCAGCCAAATGAATTGCCGAATAATACAAACCACTATAATTCTTGGTTATATTATCAATTTTCATGCTCTGATTATAATATTTTATAGCAAGAGCTGAACTTCCGGCTTCGTCAAACAATTCGGCCAAATTTGCCAATGCTCTTGATAAAAACCTATTAGTCTTTGGATTTGAATCCAATTCAATGCATTTTTTATAATATTCAACAGCAGTTTTAGTATTGTTACGTTCATCACTCATGCCAGCAAATTTATAATATAATTCAGAAATCAAAGATTTCTTTGTTTCGTAATTAATCAAAGGAAGAGATTTTTTGTAATATTCATATTCTTCCTGCGGATTGTCACACAATTTTGCAAGAGCCAAATTTACACGAATTTTAATATCATTCGGCAAATCTGAACTGTTATTTAATTCATTTAGAATAAATTTTGCATTATCGTGTTTGTACATGATGTAATAAATATTTGCAATTTCAAGCTTGATTTCTGCAACTTTATCCAAATTTGAAGCATTATAATAAAAATCCTGAGCTTGTGTATAATACTCCAAAGCCTCATACCAATCAGAAGTATTCTTATAAGCTTCCGCTAATTTCACATAAATTGTCGGTAAGAATTTTAAGAAATTATCATCATCTTTTTTTGTCAAAGCATTCTGATATAGTGAAATGACAACTTTATAATTATAATTTTGTTCCTCTTGTCTTGCAGAATTCAACAATTGAGTAAGTGAAAGTTTACTATTCTGCTCTGCGATTTTGGTATTTTCAACCTTTTCTGAAACAAAATCTTTAATTGAATCTGCTATATTGTCTAAAATTGCATTATCGTCAATTATAAAACTGATTTTATCAAGTTTTTCTTCTTTTGTCTCAATATGTGGCTCTTCTTTAGGTTGTTCAAGTTCTTTATGTTCAACTTTCTTTTCAATAGATTGAAGAGTTTCAGGAACCACTTCAACAACAGGATTAACGTCAATAACTTGAACTTTTTGAGGGTTTATTTCCGGTTTTCGTGGTATAAACATTGAATGATATTCAATTTCATTACGCATTGTTTGACGAGATAATCTCAAATCTCTTTCTAAGGGTTTTAGCGGTAATTGAGTATTATACAAATCAACGCAAGCGCTATGGAGTTTTATCATAACATTTTCCGGTATTTGATGTTCAATAATTTCTCTAAAAGAATCTTTCAAATACAAACTCTCACCATCAACCGACAACAAAGAATTCATAACAAAAAACATTACTCGTTCTTCATTATACAAATGCAAAGATTTTATCAAATTGATATGAATAGGAATCCTCATAACGGTGAGCAATCTGAACAAATGTGCACTCACCGGATCAACAAGGGAAAGAGCTTCTCTCAACACAAATTCTGAAAATGGCATATAACTCTTTGAAAAAGATTCCAAAAACTTCACAAGTGAAAGTTGGCGCAAATTCATAATTTTTACAGACAAATTCAAATATCCATAGTAACCTTTTGATTGCTTGTAGAGTTCTGTCGACAACACACCAATATTCTTTATCCCATTTGCTTTTAAATATTTTTCAAAAATCGGTTGTGACATTGCAAGCAAAGTTGTTGAAGAATATTCAATATCTTCAAAATCATCAAAAGTTGCACCTCGTGATGTTATTATTATTTTCACATTAGAGAACTTATTCAAATGTTTTACAAAATTCAAAATATCAGCTTTGTTAGTTTTTAAAACAGCTTCAAATGAATTCAAAATAATACATACAGGACGACCGATTGAATTAAAATACGAATTGATTTTTTGAGAAAAATTTTCTGTTTTAATTCTTGGTGGAATAATTTTTCCTTGAAGAGTATATGTTCTAAAATTATCAAAAAAACCTAAAAGCAAATCGTCTAAAATTGTGGTTTCTAAAAAATTATATTTTAAAACTAAAACATCACTATTTAAATACATTGAAACAAAATCAACAATTGAAGTTTTGCCTGTTCCTTTAAACCCATTGACAAGCATTAAATGATTTTTATCTTCCATTAGAAAATCGCAAATTTGTTCAATTTGCTTTTCATTGTTCTCAAGCAAAAAGGTATCAATCGGACAATCTTTAGAAATTTCTTTAATATTTATAGGTTTTTCAAGAAAATCTGTTATCATATAATTTTAGTTAACTCTATTTCTTCCATTCTCTTTTGCGTGATATAATCTTTTGTCAGCAGATGCAATAAGCTCAGTCGGTGTCAATCCGTCCTCTTCTCCATAAGTAGAAACTCCTAAACTAATTGTTACATTGCTTTCTTTTCCATTAGCAAGCTTACATTTCTTAGTTCCAATTATGGTACACAATTTATTTGCAATTGCAACGGCTTCTTCGTTTTTGGTATTTGGGAGAATAATACTCATTTCTTCTCCACCATATCTACAAACTATATCGGTTGCTCTGACATTTTTCTTTAATGCAAATGCAACTTGTCTTAACACGGCATCACCTGATTGGTGTCCAAAATTGTCATTAAATTTTTTGAAAAAGTCAATATCAATAATAATCAAAGAAAATACCGTATTATATCTATCAGAATGAGATACAAATCTTTGCATTTGTTCTTGGAAATATCTATGATTATAAAGTTCAGTCAACCCATCTGTTGTTGCAAGTTTGTACTGAGTATCAAAGTCACGAGATTTAATCAAGTATTTAACAATTACCGCAAGAATAAATGCAAATAATACAATAGATAGTGGGGAAACAATTTTTATCCAATAATACTTGAACCTCATAAGTTCATACGCAAACATAACATAAAATGCAGAAATCGTTACAGAAAGTCCAAAAGCAGTCGGCATTGATTGAATTTTCATAACAAAAATCACAGTTAGTAATGCCAATAACAACCCCGCTAAAATATTTACATACTCAGGACATTGTTTGATTAAACTACCATCAAGCAGATTATTTACATAAGTTGCTTGAACTTCTACCCCCGGATAAACCTTATCAACGGGAACCGTTTTAATATCAAACAAACTAGCTGCAGTTGCGCCAAAATAAACAATTTTATTATGAAAATCAAAAGCCTTAATATCGTTATTTTCGACAGCTTTTAATAATTTGTACATTGAAATATTTTCAAAAGTTTCTGCCGGACCGTACCAATTCAAAATAACACTAGCATCTTCATTTGGTTGAACATTTTTTACATTCCCAGATGCCAAAGCTACACGATACCCTAATTGTGGATAATATTTACCATTATATTTTAAATATAATGGCATTTCACGAAGCACTCCATCATCAGAACGAGAAACATTTATCATACCTATGTTGGAGGTTGCATCTAAAATTCCTTGCAAAATCACACGACAATTAGAATATTCAATAGTATCTTTTACATTAGGATAAGGCTTTACAGTCAACTTCTCAGGGAGTTGAGGAGGAATTCTCAAATCTTCCGGTTGATTATCCAAATTCATTGAGGTGTAAACATTATCATATTTTTTAAACACATTAATCAATGCATTATCAGATTCAATATCACTTTTCATTGATTTTACAAACATCAAATCAAAAGCGACTGTTTTAGGTTGTTGCGCCTCAATATAATCAACCATTTGGGCATACATATCACGTCTTAGTGGCCATTCTCCATATTTATCCAAAATATATTCATAGCTGCCATCATCAATTGCAACAATTACAATATCTTTATTGTGATGACGAACACCGGAATTTGCACTCAAATTTTGGCGGATATCAAAAGTTCTATTCTCCATTGAACCTATAAACGAGAAAAAACTTCCATTTTTGACACTGAAGAACAACAGCACAGCAAAAATAGAAATCCACAAAATATATAAAAACTTTTTCAACATAACCTAAAAAACCTTGTTACTTAACGTTTTCTGTATAATTTAACACGGAAATATTCGCAAGGATATTTTTCACAACAAATTTCTGCTCCAAAATTTTGTTATTTAATTTTAAAACTTCTGTAGCATAAGACAATTCATCTGGATGCTTTAAATATCTAAGTAAACATTGCTCGTGTAAATTCATGATACTCTTCCTATAACGGGTGATAACATTATGATTATGGCAAATTTTCACCTAAATTAAATCAACCTTTTATAGAATTTGAACAAAGATTTCTAATACAGTTAAAGGATATTAATAAAGGAATGCGACAGATTTTAATAAAAATCTGTCGCATTCCAAACCTTATAACAAAGCTTATTACATTTACTTAGATACTACGTAATTTCCACTTGCCAAACTCTGAGCAACTTCAATTGCTTTTTTCAATTGAGCATCATCTTTGTTTTTGATATTTTCTTCTGTCAAATCCACAATAATATCCGGAGTAATACCTTTTTTATGAATATCTGTGCCGTTTGGAGTCAAATATTTTTGAATTGTGATGTTAATGCCTGAATTATTCGGAAGTTTGTTGATTTCTTGAACAAGACCTTTACCAAAAGACTGAGTTCCCACTAGAACTGCTCTTTTGTTGTCTTTCATCGCTCCAGAGAAGATTTCACTAGCTGAAGCAGAACCCTTGTTCAACAAAATTACAACCGGTTTTGTTGTTAAAACACCACGAGTAGCTTTTTGGGTTTCTTTGTAACCGTCACGGTCAACAGTACTAACAATTGCACCACCATCAAGGAACATATCTGAGATGTAAATTGCATTACTTAACAATCCCCCAGGATTTGAGCGCAAATCCACAATGAATGCTTTTTTGTTTTGAGAATTATTCAAAATATCTGCGAATTCTTTAGATGCATTCCTGCTGATAAAAGAACTCAATCTGATATAAGAAATGTCAGATGGTATTTTGATATTATCAGGAACTTTTTGAGATACAGATTTAATCTCGATTTCTGCACGAGTAATTGTGTATTCTTTAGGCTCCATATCTTTACGTTTAATTAAAAGTGTAACTTGAGTACCCTCTTCACCTCGAATTTGATCAGCGGCTTTATCAACAGTTATACCCTTTGTACTTTTGCCATCAATTGAAAGAATTTCATCATCAGCCATCAAGCCTGCTTTTTCAGCCGGAGTATCTTCAATTGGTGCAATAACCATCAATTTACCGTCTTTAACTCCGATTTGAATTCCAATACCTTTTAATGAACCCTTGATTGAACCTGTTTCATCTGCAAATTCTTTTGGATTTAAGAATTTTGTATAAGGGTCGTTCAAACTTGCAACCATTGTGTCTATTGCAACATAAGCATCATCTTCAGATTTAATAACATTGTCATATTTGTGACGCCATTTACCCCAATCTTGTTCATTGTTTGTCTGGTCAACATATTTTGTATTGATTAATCTCCAAACATTGTCATACAACTCAATAGGAGTCGAAGCTTGAACATTAGATTTAATCACCCAGCCAAACATCACAAGGAATAATCCAAGGAATATTATACTTTTCTTCATTATTTTTCTCATTCTTATTTAAAACCTCCAATAATTCCCTTTTTAACTATGACGAAAATAAAGTCAAAATGTTTCCGCCTAAAAGGGTTATTACTGAGGATATTCTAACACATATAAAAAAAAATGTGAATAATCTAGTTATTTATGCTCAAATTGTAAAAGTTTGAAACCCGCCATTTTTGATTTTTTCTTAACGTCAGGGAGTTCATAACATTTTATACATCTTGCTTCATAAGTTTCATCTCCGCCAATCATAATTAGTGGAGAATTTTTATCTGCAGGTTTTCCGTCAATCAAACGTTGAGTACGAGTAGCATGCTCGCAACCGCACTTCATACAAACGGCATGCAACTTATCAACTTGAGTTGCAATACACATCAATTCCGGCATACAACCAAAAGGTTCTGCTTTAAAATCTAATTCCAAGCCTGTACCGATAACCTTTTTACCCTCATTCATCAATTGAGTAATTACTTTTGCAATATTTGAATCAAAAAATTGTAATTCATCAATAGCAACAACTTCTGCATCTTTTACTAAACTCAAAATTTGAATAGAATGTTTAACTTTAACTGCATCAAGCCAGAGACCATTTCTTGATTCAATATAATCGCCTTTTGCCCTTGTATCAACATCAGGGGAAATCACTTTAACCTTCTTTTTAGCAATAATACAACGTCTGATACGACGTAAAAGCTCTTCTGTTTTCCCGCAACTCATAGGTCCGGTGATTAATTCAAAACTATATCCTTCCATTTTCCCCTTTTCTTCTCCCAAAATATTTGTTCAAACTATATGCATGATTATAGAACTTAATATTCGAATTTTAAAGTAAATAATTATTAAAAAAAAAGCATGCCGAACACTACTTTTTTGGGAAAATCTTTTCTCGAAGTTTCTTGAAACCTCTACCATAGAAGTATTTAAGTTGTTCTGGGAATTGTTTATTAATATCTAATAAATACATATCATGAACAATAAAACTTCTTAACAAATTTGCAATATCAGAATTTTTAGTCCATACAACTTTTGACTCCACATGCCCGAAAACACTCTCACATTCATCAGCCAAAAGATAAACCAAACGAGAAGAAGCGGAATGGTCAAATCCCTCATGACTATACATCATTCCAAATGGAGAAGTGATTACATCGTACCCCGCAACTTTTATATCAATACCTTTGTCATACGCAACTTCTAAAATCGACTCAATTTGTTTGAAATCAACATTCCAAATCTGCAAATATATTGATTTTTCGGCATTTTGAATAATTTCTTTAACCTTGTTTAAAATATTATCGTAACCATAAATATTATGAATGGGTTCGTTATAATCCTCTTTGACATTAGGAAGTTTCTTTTCTAAATAATCAATAGTTGAAGACATTTTCCTTTTAAAACGCTGAGTCAATTCCTTTGGCGCAATCGGGGAGTACTTTTGAGGTTTGTCATCACTTGAAAAAACTACCTTTTTAACAACAAGTGACTTCAAGGTGTCATAAGCTCTTGCTTGCGGGATATCAGCAATTTGCGACACTTCATAGCCTGTTGCGGGATATTTTTTCAAAAGAGCAACATAAACCTTAGCTTCGTAAGAATTAAACCCCAAATCTTTTAACTTTTCGATAACATCTTCCATAACTGAAATTTTAGCAAATTTGACCTGTTATTGCAAGTATTTACACTATATTTTGCACGGTAAAAGTTGCAATTATTACGATTTGTAAACAGGGTAAAACTTAATAATGACAAGTGTTTTTAAGATTAAAGAGCTAAAAAATTTTAAAAGTATTAAAGTTCAAATACATGAATGTCGACAATAGAAGTATGTAAAAGGTTACGAGTAAATTTTGAAAGGTAGAAGATGACACATTCAAACATTAGAAGTAAGCCATTAATCTAAAAAATTTGTAGGTAAAGCTTAGTATGTTAACATTTCTTTACAGTCTAAAACATACGATATATTTGGGTTTTATCTACTTTGTATATAAAAAGTGTATATTTTGAGTAAATTTTTGAACTCTAAAAACGTTTATAAAGACATAGTGAAACATAATACCAATTTTCGATAAGAAAGAAAGGACTAGAAAAATGGGTACAAATGGTGTGAATGGTGCAAAACCTCCAGTTACCGAAGCATTGCTTTTACAAAAATTACAAGAAGCAAAAGTATCTAGAGATCAAACCAAAATTAATGAAGCACAAGCAGCTCTTCTCGATTTTCAAGAGACTCAACCGAAAGGTGGGGCAGAAGTAGAGCACGCAGAAGCTCAACCTTTGACAGCAGAACAACAAGAAGCTAAAGCAACTGCTCAACAAAAAGCAAATGAAGAAATTGCTCAAATGAAAGCAGCTGCAGTTATTGATAAACATGAATCAAAAGCTGACGGCAAAATGGCTACAGATACAACTGCTTTAAAAGGTCAAGAAAGATATGCAAATAAAGAAGATGCCAAAACAGAATTCGGAGTTTCCGGACGTAAAGCTGGAAAGATTGCAAAAGCAGCAAGACAAAACCTTGAAGCTATGAAATCCTATGATGCAGTTGAAAAAATCTTTACTGATAAAAAACAATATGAAGCAGCAGTAAAAGATGCAAAAGATAAGGGTCAATGGGATAAAGAACACCCTAAATATACTCTACTTGAAGGCAAAGCTTTAAAAGGTGCTAAAACTTTAGCCGCAAAATCTAAAGAAAGTGTGGATAATGCATTAGCATCATATAAGAAATATGCTGCAATGTATGAAAATCCTAATACATCAGCAAAAGATAAAGACAAAGCTTTTGAAGTAATGAAGAAAGCCGCAGCATATATCGCAAGGGATTATAATGCATCTCAAATGATAAAAGAAGACGGCTCAATTGATGCTGAAGCTTATAAGAAAACAATGCTTCAATACACAGGTTCAGATTTCAAAGCAGGCTTAGATGAAAGAAAAGTTCTTAAAGGCAGTGCAGAAGTTAAAAACCATACAACAAAAGCAATGTTTGAAGCTGCAGGTTTAGATGTAAGATTGAATTATACAGGTGTTAAAAAAGCTGCAGCAGGTTTAGGCACACTTGGTGCAGGTGCTCTAGCTGGCGTATTAGGAGGCGGAGTCTTAGCTACCGCAATCGCAAGTGCAACAGCAACAGCAACAGCTACAGCGACAGCAACAGCTACAGCTACTAACCACTGGACAGCATCAAATGGTGAAGAATTCTTTGACCAAGCAGAAGCATCAGATTCTCAAACATCTACTGCAACAGCTTCCAAAGTAGCAGAAGCAACTGCTAGAATTTCCAAAGGAGAACAAGCATTAAGAGGTCTTTTAGGTGCAGTTGTTCCAGGGGTAATTGCAGCAGTTGTAACAAAAGATAATGGTGAAAAAGACATCTTCAAAGGTGCTTCCGTTGATGAAGTTTTAAGTAACAAAGTAAAAGTTTCAGGTAAAACAAACCAAGCAATTATGAATAAAATATTGGAAACTTCAATCACAGGTGATGCTGAAAGAGATAAAATGATTAAAGCCGCAATCTTAACTAATGCAATTGGTGAAAGAACAGGTAAGAGTGCAAATAGACGTGAGTTGTTAGCAGCTTATGAAGCAACTAAGTTCTTAAGCAATAATAAAGACCTAGTTGAACCGGAAGAGAAGCCACAAGCAACTCCTCCGACTACAACTCCACCGACAACAACACCTCCAACAACACCTCCAACAACACCTCCGACTACTCCACCGGAAGAAGAACCATGCAAAGATTATCAAGATAGATATTCTGGAGTAATTTCTTCCAGCAAAGTTAGAGGTCACGGTCAATCACCATACTGGATTGCTCAAGCTTATGTAACTCCAGATGGCAAAGAGTTAACAGCAGCTCAACGTAAAGACTTGCAAAAACAGTTAGGCAAAATTGAAAATAAACAAGCCCAAGTTCGTAAGAATGGTCACATTGGATACCAATACAAAAATGTAATTACCTTATCTGATGGACAAGAAGTTGTACTCATAAAAGATGCAGAAGATGTAGCAACTCGTATTGGAAAAGGTCAAATTAAAAAGATGAAAACAGTTATTGTTAATGGTAAAGCAGTTCGACAAGTACGTGCAGTTCACTGCGGTACAAATACTCCAGTTGATGGACCTGAAGGACAATGGCATGATGAATAATAAATAAAAACTAAATAGTTATTTGGCAGGGTGAAATCAAATGATTTCACCCTGCTTTTTGTTGTTATAAGTTTCACTAACCTCATCATTGTTGGTAGCAAGCACCCTAACTCCAAATGGAATTGCCTTAAGTCCATTTTGAATCCAATAACCATCTTCTTGCTCAAACTCTTCCGTCAAAGAAAAATAAGTCGAACCGGAACCTGTCATCATTGATTTAGGATACTTATTCTTTATAAACTGCAATTGCGGGTAATCCTCAATCACCGCCCATTCTAAATCATTTTCGAAATTATCTCTTGTTTTTAAAGCTTTACTATTATTTTTAAGTTCTGCAAACTTCGTATATGCCTCTTTAGCTGAAATTCCGAGTGCTTTAGGCTTAATTAAATTTACATTGAACTCTTCAAATTCTAATGGTTCTGTAACCTCCCCACGACCTGTTGCAAGGATTCGTCCGCCATTCAAACATACATTCAAATCAGAGCCCAACCCAGCACACAAATAATTCAACTCATCACGAGTCAAAATATCTTTAAAAATTTTATTTAAGCCATAAAGAGTTCCGGCAGCATTAGTACTTCCACCCGCAAGCCCAGCAGATACAGGAATAGATTTATCAATATATATTGAGATTTTTTTGTTTTGCAAGTTCGTTTTATCTAAAAATAATTTTGCGGCTTTATAAACAAGATTCTTTTCATTATACGGAATTTCTTTATTATTTCCATCAAGTAGAATTTCAGATGTTGAATAATTTTCAATATTTATTGTCAAATAATCAAACAAATCTATAGTCTGCATAATGCTTTCTATATTATGAAACCCATCTTCTCTTTTATTCAAAACTTTCAACAACAAATTGATTTTTGCAGGACATTGAATTTTTATACTTTGCATAATATTAAAATTTATCCTTTTTGCAACTCTTCAGACAATTTACCAAACATTTCAATTGACAACTTTTCACCTCTTGTGTTTTCATCAATTCCAAGATTTGATAAGGCTTTTATAACTATTTCTTTAGGAAATGCAGCATTCATCAAACAGTTTTTGATATTTTTACGACGTTGTGCAAATGCAGCTTTAATTACTCGTCTGAAATATGAATAATCAGTCAATTGAAGTTTTGGAGTTTGTTTTACATCTAACTTTACGAGTGCAGAGTTCACTTTTGGCGCAGGATAAAAACATTTTCGGCCAACAAGACGAAGAATCTTAACATCTGCCCAAAACTGAGAAAGAATCGTTAACAAGCCATACTGTTTTGACGGAGAATCAGGAGTTGCAACCATTCTACGAGCGACTTCTTCTTGCACCATAAGAATAATATCTTTAATTTGACTTCTGTTTTTATTAGCCAAATCATCAATTTCGCCCAACAAATGAGCAATAATCGGGCTTGTAATATAGTATGGAATATTGGCAACCACTTTAAACTTTTCATTTGTTAAATTTGACAAATCTGTTTTCAAAACATCATTATGAATAATTTCCAAATTTGGAGCTTCAAGTTTTTTAAGTTCTGCAATTGCTTCTTCATCAAGTTCAATTGCAATAACCTTTTTAGCATGTTTAACTAACTGCTCTGTCACAAAACCAACCCCAGGACCGATTTCAAGAACGGTATCATCAGGAGTGATTTGTGCAAAATCAATGATATCCTGAATAACTTCACCATCTACAAGGAAATTTTGTCCAAGACGTTTTTTAGTTCTAAAGTATCTTGCTCTATCGAAGTAGTTCATCTTACTAATTATAATACCACACATGGATAAATGTTTACAAAGTTTTATTTGATATTTTAAAGAATGTTATAATATTATGGGGACGAGGATAATAACATGATTAAACTTGGACAAAGAAATGAGCTATTAAAAGAAGACATCTTAAAGCTTTACACAAAAGGTTTTACAAGACCCGAAGATTTTACAATAGGGATTGAGTATGAGAGATTACCTATCTCGGCAACGTCGTATAAATCGATTGACTATTGGACAGAATACGGAATTAAAAATCTTTTGGAAGAATTTGCAAAAGAGAACTCTTGGGATTACATACTAGATGAAAAAAATGTAATAGGACTGCAAAAAAATCATGATACTATTACTCTTGAACCGGGGTGTCAAATCGAAATTAGCGCCAAACCGGAAAAAACAATTATACAACTCAAAAACAAAATTGATGCTATAAATTCAAAACTTGATTCAATTTTGGAAAGCATGAATATAAATCTATTAAATTATGGTGTTTCGCCTTATTCAACTCACAAATCAATAAATTTGATACCAAAACAAAGATATAAAATCATGGCTCGATATTTGTGGGGGATTTTATCTGATGTTATGATGAGAGAAACCGCAGGAATTCAATGCTGTATCGACTTCAAGTCCGAAGAAGATGCAATGAGAAAATTTAAACTTGCAAATAAACTAAGCCCTTTCATGACCGCAATGTTTGCGAATTCGCCAATCCGGGGCGGAGTTGACACCGGTTATAAAACATTTAGAGGACTTAGTTGGCTTAATACCGACAACGACAGATGCGGATTTTCCGGAAAAATTAGTGAAGAATTCTCATTTGAGGATTATATTGACTGCGTGATGAAAACTCCGATGATATTTATTCATCGAGACAATTTAAATATTGAACTGAATGGAGATATAACATTTGAAGAATTTATTAAAAACGGATTTCACGGAGAATCTGCAACACTTGGAGATTATGAGCTTCAAGCAAATCTCTATTTCCCGGAAGTTCGATTGAGAAACTTTATCGAAATCAGAAACCATGACTGCGTTGGTGGAAATTTGAAATATGCAATCCTTGCAATCTACAAAGGAATCATGTATGACAATTGTGCAATGGACGAGTGCGAAGAACTGTTCAAACATCTTCAATACAAAGATTTTTCAGAACTTAGATACAATGTTCCAAAACTTGCACTTCAAGCAAACATCAAACGAGCAAAAGCAGCAGATTATGCTAAAGAAATCATTAAAATTGCAGAAAAATCTCTCCGTAGAAACCAAACAGGTGATACACTATTTCTTGATGAAATCAAAGAATATACCGAAAAAGGACTATCTCCGGCAGACATTATCCAAAAGAATTGGAACGGTTCTTGGAACAAAGATTTACGAAAACTCATCAAGTATTTAAATTCTAAAAACTAAAATTTATCAGGTTCCAAATGAATACTTGAAGTTACATCACCCAAGCGATTTTTCAATTCTCTCTCAACAGAGTCACAAATGGTATGACAATTAAAAATTGTCATATCTTTAGGGAAAATAAGAGTTAAAGTTATACTTTTTTGAGGACCTAATCTTCTTGCCCTCAAATCTTTATAACCCACAATTCCTTGAGCTTTAAACGTATCTAAAATATCATCAATAGCTTTCAAATCGGATTCAGGCAATGAACAATCTAACAAATTGTTCATTGTGCTTTTTGAAATTGAAAAACCTGCTCTAAAAATTACCAATGCAACAATTATTGCAACAATAGGGTCTAACAAATGTATTTCGGTCAATTTTATGAGTAGCAAACCAAGAAATACACCAACAGATGATAAAATATCTGTTCTTAAATGTTCTGCATCTGCGTACAATGAAACAGATTCAGATTTTTTTGCAACTTTAAATAATACCGTACTTACAACAAAGTTTGCAACAACAGAAAAACCCATTACGTACAATCCAATTGTTGTATCAACAGAAGCTGTTGCAGGGTTAAATATTTTTTTTAAAGCTTCATAAACAATAAAAGCTGCTGCAAATATAATCAAACCACCCTCAATAAATCCGGACATATCTTCATATTTTCCATGCCCGAATGGGTGAGTTTTATCTGCTGGTTCAGAAGATTTCATAACAGAGAAAAATGTCAAAACAGATGCTAAAAAGTCACTCAATGAATGTATAGCTTCTGAAATAATACTTATACTGCCAGAAATATGCCCTGCAATAAGTTTTAAAATAATTATTACAGAATTAGAAAAAATAGATAATCCTGCTGCGAATTTTTTTTCTGCCTCAATCTTCATAACAGTTTCATTATACACTTCGACAAGAAAAATGCAAATTATTAGACCAAAGATTTCCTCTAACAAGATATTTTCAAAAATCACAAAAACTGATACAATGAAGAAAACCGAAAAAAGGTAAATTCAAATGAAAAAAATTCTTCTACTTTTATGTTTAATATTCGTTTCAACAAGCATTGTAATTTCTGAAAATGGGTTTTATTCTTCAAACTATATTAATAATCTCGAGAATTGTTCAATATTTATGAGTAAATCTGATATAGAAATTCCGCAAACAGATATTGCACCACTCCACATGCAAATAACAGAAAGTATTTCCGGCTGGAAAAATGGCAAGTGTATAACTAACGGAAAAATATACAGCAAAGAATTAAAGCAAGATATTTTGACAACACATTGCGAATTTGACGAAAAACAACTTGCACAAATCGTGAAAGACATGGAAAAAGCAAACAAGGGGACTTTTGAAGATTATAAAAAAGTCCAAGAAAAAATGTATGCAAAGAAAAGCACAATTTGTACCGCAACAGATTTAATTAAAGCAAAATAATTTTTATTGTACTCTAAAATGCATCAAAAGAATCATCTTTAATAGGGTTTTTGAATTTCGTAATATTGCCTTGGAATAACAATTTGATTGTTCCGACAGGACCGTTTCTGTGTTTTGCAATTATGACTTCTGACAAACCTTTAGATGAAGCTTTGATATTTTCTTCTTCTTCTGATTCACCTTTGTTATAGTAATCTTCACGGTAAATAAACATTACGATGTCGGCATCTTGTTCAATAGAACCGGATTCACGCAAATCGGACAACATCGGACGTTTATCGTTACGACCTTCAACTGCACGTGACAACTGAGATAGTGTAATAATCGGAACATCAAGTTCTTTTGCAAGGATTTTCAAACCTCTTGAAATTGCAGAAATTTGTTGCAAACGGTCATCTTTTCCGCCACCTTCCATCAATTGCAAATAGTCTATTACAATCAAGCCCAAATCTTTTTGTTGAGTTTTCAATCTTCGACACTTTGTTCGGATATCTGTTAAAGTACAACCACTTGTATCATCAATATAAATAGGTGCTTGGCTAAAATCATTCATAGCCATAGCCAATTTATCCAAATCTTGTTGTAACATATTACCTGTTTTTAATCTTTGAGAATCCACCTCCGCATAAGAACACAACATTCTCTGTACCAACTGAGAGGCTGACATTTCAAGAGAAAATATACAAACAGGAACTTTTTCATTTATGGCAACATTTTGCGCAATATTCAATGCGAATGCAGTTTTTCCCATCGCAGGACGAGCAGCAAGAATTATCAAATCCGATTTGTGCAACCCACTCATCATAGTATCCATTTCATAAAAACCGGTACTCAATCCAGATAGCTCATCTTTGTGATTAAATCTGTATTCAATACTATCCCACGTATCTAATACCAAGTCTTTAACATGCTTCAAATCAGCAGTGGCTTTACTTGATCCAATATCGAAAATTAATTTTTCAGCCTGCTCTAAAGATCTGTCGCTCGGTTCTAAATCATAACCGTGACTTACGATTTCTGAACCCGCATTGATTAAGGCTCTTTTTACGGATTTTTCTTGAATAATTTTTGCATAATATGAAATATTTGTTGTTGTAATTGTATTTTCAGCCAAATCATTAATATATGCTCTACCGCCAACAGCATCAAGTTTCCCGCTATAATTCAAAACTTCTGAAACAGTTACAATATCAATATTATCATTGTTATTAAACAATTGAAGCATCGCTTCATAAATATATCTGTGAGCCGGCTTATAAAAACTCTTAGGGAGCAATGTATCAGAAACTTTTGCTAAAGTCTCCGGATTAACTAAAATCGCACCAAGAACTGCTTCTTCAGCTTCTACATTCTGTGGAATTAATGACTCATCAACTTTTCGTCTTGTTTCTTTTGAAGTTACAGGCATATATTTTATTTCCTCTTTTATAATAATTCTATTACATAAAAGATTTCATTACCTGTTTGATTACATAATTTTTACAAAAAATTTAAGCAAAATTTTCAAAACGCGGTTGAGCCTTAATTCTACACATAAGAAGTGTAATATATTCTCTGTTTCCTTTTTCCCCGGTTCGTCTGAATATATCTTGGGCAGATTTTAACTTTTTCAAAGCCAAATCAGGTTCTTTTTTCCAGATTAACTTACTCAATTCTGTTTGAATATAAGCAAGCATCGTTTCGTAATCTTTTCTAGGAGCCGGAGGTCGAGAAATTGTATGGAATTGACCAACAACTTTATCATAAGATGATGTAATAGTTTTCAAACATCTTTCTTGCTCAAACAAAATGTTTACATAATCATGCAATCTTGCCGGTTGACAATAAATAAGACGCCTGATATCATTCAACCTTGCAAGCATGTGTATCGGGTCATTATTACGTTGAGCTGCTTTATAACCTTTATAAGCATAATATTCTAATTCTTTAGGGAATGGTTCTGTAATTTTTGCAAGCAAACTATAAACAATACCTGCAAAATTTCGATTTTGTCCGGATTCCAATTGTTCTGCCAATCTATCTGCTCTTTGGCAAAATAATTGACGCTCATTTGCAAGCATATAGTCATTCTTAATTGAGCGAAGTTCTGTAGCAAAGAAGTTCGGTGTTATTTTTTTCTGATTTGAGAATATGAACTTTGAAAATTTTCTAAAATCAGGTAAATTCTTAACTATCCCTGTTGGAATTTTTACCATATGTTTATATTTTCCCCTGTATTATAATAAAGTATTTTTACAAAGGAAAATTGCTTAAATCTTAATATAAAATTAGGGCGGAGTTTTTAAAAACTCCGCCCTAATTGAATTTCTATTTAATTGCTTCAACACAATCCGGACAAATACCGTCAGAATTTAGTTCTCTATATTTCCAACATCTTGTACATTTTTCACCGCGAGCCTTTGTAACCCAAACAGTATAACCGTCTTCAACATATTCATTCAAAACATCTTCCGGTTTTTCTTTTGCCAAATTAGCTTGAGAAACAATATAAATATCAGCCAAATCTTTTTCATTTGCTTTTAATATTGCATCATTTTCGGCTTTAATCCATACTGCGACTTCTAAAGAACTACCTACTTTTTTGTCTGCTCTCAAAGGTTCAATTGCACGAGAAACAACTTCTCTGGATTTCAAAATTTTTGTAAAATCTTCTTCTAGTTGTGGGTTGTTCCATTTTTCATTAACAACCGGCCAATCTGAAAGCAAGATGCTAATCAATCCACCACGTTGAACTTCCGGAACATTTTGCCAGATATCTTCTGCTTGGTGAGGCATTACAGGAGCCAAAATCTTAACTAATGCCATCAAATTTTCAAATAAAACAGTTTGACAAGCTCGACGTGATAATGATTTTTTGCCTGCTGTGTATAATCTGTCTTTTACAATATCCAAGTAGAATGAACTCAAATCAACCGCTGCAAAATTTTGCAATGATTGGAAATACTTGTAAAATTCATAGTTTTCAAAAGATACCGTAACTTCCTCAATCAATTTGTTTAATTTATGAAGTGCAAACTTATCAATATTTTTAAGTTCATCATATTCAACGTAATCAGTTTCAGGATTGAAATCAAACAAGTTACCAATCAAAAATCTTGCAGTATTTCTTGTTTTCTTAAAGATTTCAACCAATTGACCAACAATATTATTACCGATTTTAATATCGTTTCTGTAATCAACTGAAGCCGCCCACAATCGCAAAATATCTGCACCATACTTTTTGATAATATCATCTGGGCGAATAAAATTACCTAAAGATTTAGACATCTTACGTCCGTCTTCTCCGAATACGAATCCGTGAGTAAGAACTTGTTTATAAGGAGCTTTGCCTTGAGTTGCAACAGAAGTCAATAATGAAGACTGAAACCAACCTCTGTGTTGATCAGAACCTTCAAGATACATATCAACAGGAGTATGACCTAATTCCTCGCTTCTTTTTTCAACAACAGCTCTCCAAGAAACACCTGAATCAAACCATACGTCCATAATATCTTTTTCTTTTCTAAAATGTTTTTTACCACATTTAGGACATACAAAACCCTCCGGCAAAAGTTCTTCTGCGGAATATTTAACCCACGCATCAGAGCTTTCTTTTTCAAACATTTTAGCAACATTCTCAATCGTTGAATTATTACAGATAACTTCTCCACAATCTTCACAGTAGAAGATAGGAATTGGAACGCCCCAAGCACGTTGTCTTGAAATACACCAATCCGTACGGCTTTCAACCATATTACCAATACGATTTTCGCCACTTGCAGGAATCCATTTTACACCATGAACCGCTTCAAGTGCTTTATCTCTAAATTTATCAACTTTAACAAACCATTGCGGAGTTGCTCTATAAATTACAGGTTTTTTACATCTCCAACAATGAGGATAACTGTGTTGAATATCTTGTTGTTTTAATAATGCACCACAGCTTTGAAGCATTTCAATAACCATTGAATTTCCTTTATAATAAGGAACATCAACAAGTTCATCAATACCAACAGTATCTGTCCAAACTCCACGACCATCTAATGGTGAAAATACTTCAATTCCATATTTGCAACCAACTTCGTAATCTTCCAAACCATGACCAGGAGCGGTATGAACAGAACCGGTACCTGCATCTAATGTTACGTGCTCGCCCAAAATAATTGGAGATTTTCTATTTAGTAATGGGTGTTTTGTATTCAATAATTCTAAGTCTTGACCGGAACATGTACCCAATACTTTAATATCAGCTTCGTCCCACTCAACATCATTCAAGAATGAATTCAATAATTCTTCTGCAACAACATAAATATCATTTTTGTATTCAAAGAATGTATAAACAAATCTTGGGTGCATTGAAATTGCCATATTTGATGGAATTGTCCAAGGAGTTGTTGTCCAAATAATTGCATAAATATCTTTATCAGTTTTTGAACCCAAAATATTTTCAATTTTTTGAACTGCATCATCTTCAAACTTAAATCTTACATAGATAGAAGTAGATGTATGATCAGCATACTCAACTTCCGCTTCAGCTAAAGCAGTTTCACAGGCAGCGCACCAATAAACAGGTTTTAGACCTTTTTCAATGTAACCTTTTTTATACATTTCACCAAAAACTCTAACCTGTTCAGCTTCATATTCAGGATTGATAGTCAAATATGGGTGCTCCCAATTACCCAAAACACCTAAACGTTTGAACTCACTCTCTTGACCTTTCAAATTTTTATGAGCAAATTCTCTACATTTTGCACGTAATTCAGCTTCTGAAATAGAGTGACGTCCACCTTTAAGGGTTTTAACAACCGCATTTTCAATAGGTAAACCATGCCCGTCATACCCCGGAACATACGGAGCATAAAAACCTCTTTGTGATTTATATTTAATAAGAATATCTTTTAAAATTTTATTTAAAGCCGTACCAACGTGAATTTTTTCAGAACTCAAATACGGAGGTCCATCGTGAAGTACGAAAGAATTAGTTTTGTCTCGTTCACCAATCATTTTTTCGTAAATATTATTTTCTACCCAAAATTTTTGGATTTCTAATTCTCTAACAGTTGCATTTGCTCTCATTGGTAAAGTTGTTTGAGGCAAATTCAGTGTATCTTTAAATTCTGTTTTAGTACTTTCTGCCATATTTATTTATCCTCTGTTTCACTGGTTGTAACTTTTTCACAAATAACTTTTTTCGGTGCAGAAAATTTCCAATCTTGTTTTTCTGCATCACATTGTTTTATAAATAAATCCATTTTGTTATAATCAAAAGCATTTTCCCATCTTGCAATAACAACAGTAGCAACACAATTACCGACAAGGTTAACTGTTGTTCTACCCATATCTAAAATTTGGTCAATACCGAGAAGAATTGCAACACCTATTAATGGGATATTGAAACTTGCTAAAGTTCCTGCAAGAACAACAAGTGAAACCCTTGGAACCCCTGCAACACCTTTACTTGTCAGCATAAGTGCAAGCATCATCAAAATTTGTTGATTCAACCCCAAACTAATACCACAAATTTGAGATGAAAAAATTACTGCCATTGCAAGGTATAATGTACTTCCATCAAGGTTAAACGTATAGCCCGTTGGCATTACAAAACTAACAATGTTTTGCGGAACACCAAATCTTTCCATAATTTCTAAAGCTTTAGGAAAAGCCGCCTCTGAACTTGCAGTAGTAAATGCCAAAATTGCAGGTTCTTGTATCGCTTTTAACAAATTACGAAGAGATATTCTTGCATACTTACAAGCAATAAATAAAACCAACAAAACAAAAACTGCAAGAGCTGTATATAATGAGAAAATTATTTTTGCATAATTTTTAAGAATTGAAAGCCCGTTCATACCAACAGTAGAAGCCATTGCACCAAAAATACCCAGAGGAGCAAAATACATTACATATTCAGTAAATTTGAACATAATTTGAGAAACAGAATGTAATAAATCCATAACCGGCTTAGCTTTTTTACCTACTGTACAACAGGCAACCGCCATAAAGATTGAAAAAACAACAATCTGCAACAAATTTCCCTCAGCCATTGACTGAACAATACTTGTAGGGAAGATATTCATAACCATTTCGGAAATTGAAGTGTGCGGAGTTGTAACAGCCATCAAACCTGCTTCTTTTAGAAGTTCCGGGTTCGCAACAGTGCCGGAAATAAACCCTTTTCCGGGGTTGAAAATATTTCCCATTGTTAAACCAATAACCAAAGCTAATGTCGTAACAACTTCAAAATAAACAATTGTTTTGACACCAATTTTACCAAGTTGTTTAACATCACCATGCCCCGCAATACCAGTCACCAAAGTTGCGAACAACAATGGGGCAATAATCATTTTTACCATACGCAAAAATATAACGGCAAACGTCCTCATTTTAACCGCAATATGGGGGCAAAAATGACCAAATAACATACCCAAAACAAGGGCAATAAATATCAATAATGTAAGTCGTGAATGTTTCAATTCTAACCTCTTGGTTTTGATTATAAAACAAACATGCCAGACATTGCACAGTTGGGTAATATTTTGTAAAATTTCTTGAAGTTTATTTGTCCGAGATTGAAAAAGATTCGCTCATTTTGTTTTCCTAGACAAAAAAAAGAAGACAATTGTACAAAAATTACACCCAAATTTTCTAAACTTTTGCTTGAAAAAATCATTTTTATAACATATAATCTTCGTGTAAAAATGGTTGTAGAATGAAAGGAGAGTTTATTATGTGGGAAAAAGATATTAATATCCACGACGTAAAAGAAATTCGTACAAGAACTAGTGTGTTCTTTGGTGTTGGAGCAATTCAAAAAATCCATGATATTGCAAAAGACATCAAGTCAAAAGGAATCGACAAAGTTATTGTTATGTCCGGAAAACATGCATACAAATCAACTGGAGCTTGGGACGTTGTTGAAGCAGCTTTGAAAGAAAACAGTATTGGTTACATCAATTTTGACCAAGTTACACCAAACCCTAACACTCATCACGTTAATGATGCTGCAAAAATGGCTAGAGAATTCGGAGCAAAAGCAGTTATCTCTATCGGTGGAGGTTCTCCAACTGATGCTGGTAAATCTGTTGCTATTTTGCTTGAATATCCTGACAAAAACGCAGACGATATTTATGAATTCAAATTCACACCAACAAAAGCTGCTCCGGTTATTTCAATCAACTTGACTCACGGTACAGGTTCTGAAACTAACAGATTTGCAGTTGTAACAAACCTTGAAAAGAACTTCAAACCTGCGATTGCTTACGATTGTATCTATCCGACTTATGCAATTGATGACCCTCAATTGATGACAAAATTATCTCCAAAACAAACAAGATATGTATCAATTGATGCTGTTAACCACGTTGTAGAAGCTGCAACTTCAACAGTTGCTTCTCCTTATTCAATTTCTTTAGCAAAAGAAGTTATTGAACTGGTTGCAAAATACCTACCAAAAGCTATTGCAAATCCGGAAGATTTAGAAGCCAGATATTTCTTATGCTACGCAGCTATGATGGGTGGTGTAAGCTTTGATAACGGATTGTTGCACTATACACACGCACTTGAACACCCATTGAGTGCAGTAAAACCTGACTTATCTCACGGTTTTGGTTTAGCAATCTTATTGCCATCTGTAATCAAAACCATCTACAAAGATAAAGCAGCAACTTTGGCTGACATCTTAGCTCCAATCGTTCCTGATTTGAAAGGTGAAGCTTCTGAAGCTGAAAAAGCAGCTAATGGTGTTTATGCATGGTTAAAATCAGTTGATGTTCCTGAAAAACTTACAGATATCGGATTTGCAGAAACTGATGTTGATAAATTAACAGATTTGGTATTCACTACACCATCTCTAGCTGGTTTGATTGACATCGGTCCAAGCGGTAATTCAAGAGAAGTTGTTCGTGCAATCTACGAAGATTCTCTAAAAGCTTAGAGAAAAGAGCTGAAAGTAGATCAGCATTGACCACAATCAACAAATAAAAATTATAACAGTGCGGATTCAATTGAACCCGCACTGTTTCATATTAATATGATATTAAAATAATATAAAGTTATCCCAATAAACATTCATTTGTACTATAATTGATATAACGGACAGTTAAGAAGAGGGAAAAACATGATTGATAAAACAGCGATTATTCACCCATCAGCAAAAATTGCAGAAGATGCAATTATCGGACCTTATGTAGTAATCGGCGAGGGTGTAACAATTGGAAGCGGAACTAGAGTAATTTCTAATGCCCACATTGAACACGCAGAAATTGGTAAAAATTGTACAATTTCACCATTCGCAACAATTGGTTCTGAGCCACAAGACTTAGGTTACAAAGGTGAAGATACAAAAGTTGTAATCGGAGATGAAACAATTATCAAAGAAAACGTAACAATTCACAGAGGTGCAGCTTGCGGAGATTATACAACAAGAATCGGTAACAAATGTTTATTAATGGTTGGTTCACACGTAGCCCACAACTGCGTTTTAGCGGATCAAGTAATTTTAGCAAACCTTGTAACTTTAGGTGGACACGTTCACGTTGGATTTGGTGCTTTCGTAGGCGGAATGAGTGTATTCCACCAAAACATTAGAATTGGTGATATGGCAATTATCAGCGGTTTCTCAGCATCTCGTCAAGATATCTTGCCTTACTCTAAAGGAGAAGGCAGACCTCCTGTTCCACGTGGAATTAACGTAATCGCAATGAAAAGACGTGGAGTTCCGTTGGAAATCAGAACTGCAACAAATGAGGCATTTAAACTGTTAATTTCTGATGAATACAACACATCACAAGCGATTGAAAAGATTAAGGCAGAAATTCCAATGAACGAGTATATTGAAAAAATGATTGAATTCATTCAAACGTCAAAAAGAGGTGTTCTTTTAAAATCACACAAAAAAGGACATGAATGTTTGTCTGATGAAGATTAATCTTTTATAAAAATCTAATATTTTTTTTCAAATGACAGATTTTATATCTGTCATTTGTTTTATTTCAGAGAATGCTCAAGATTTATCATTAAAAATGCAAAATTAAAAGACATACATTACTGTATGTCTTTTAAATGGCTGGGACGGAAGGATTCGAACCTCCGAGATGGCTGGACCAAAACCAGCTGCCTTACCACTTGGCGACGTCCCAATATTCACCTGTCTATATCTATATTCTATTCCCTAAAAAATTATTGTCAATAACTATTTCTAATTTTTTAGGCAAAATGAATAATTTTACCCTAAACTCTTTTGATTGCTCTAAGAGAATTTAACACCGCAAGCAAAGTTACACCAACATCTGCAAATACAGCACCCCACATGGATATAAAACCATAAGCTCCGCAAATTAAAAACAAAATCTTAATCCCAATTGCAAAAATAATGTTTTGTTTAACAATTGTCATTGTACGTTTTGCAATTGTTATTCCGGCTTGAATTTTTGGGAGTTTGTCGTCCATAATAACAACATCAGCAGCTTCAATTGCGGCATCTGCACCAATTCCGCCCATCGCAATCCCAATATCTGCCCTTGTCAAAACCGGAGCATCATTGATTCCATCTCCTACAAAAATAACTGTTTTATTTTTGTCTTTTTGAGTAATTATTTCTTCTAACTTCTCAACTTTATCTTTAGGCAGCAATTGAGAATAAACCTCTGCAATACCTAATTTAGTTGCAACAGTTTTTGCTGTTTTTGAATTATCACCTGTAAGCATAACCGTTTTGATTTTATTCTTGTTAAGAGAAGAAATTGTTTCTTTTGCATAATCTTTTATTGTATCTGAAATTACGATAAAACCCAAATACGTGAAATTCTGTGCGATATAAATTATTGTTCCGGTTTCATTTACAGGAATATAATCAATTCCGAATTTATTCATAAGTTTTTCATTTCCAACAATAATTGTATTCCCAGAAATATTTGCCTTTACTCCATTTCCGGCAATTTCTTCTACATTTGTTATTTCTGATTGAATAATTTGATTTGAATATTTTTCTTTAATTGATGTAGCAATTGGGTGATTTGAATAACTTTCTGCATAAGCCGTAAGTTTCAAAAGTTCATCTTCGCCAATTCCAGATTGTGGAACTATTTTCACAACTTGAAATTTCCCTTTTGTAAGAGTTCCGGTTTTGTCAAAAACTACAGCATAAGGTTTTGACAAACCTTCAAGATAAGCACTCCCCTTGATTAAGATTCCTTGACACGAAGCGCCACCAATTCCTGCAAAAAAACCTAATGGAACAGAAATTACAATTGCGCACGGACATGAAATTACTAAGAAAGTCAAAGCTCTGCTAAACCAAATACTGAAAGTACCATTAAAAATAATAGGCGGAATAATTGCAAGTAAGACTGCCAAAATCACAACTGCAGGGGTGTAAATTCTTGCAAATTTTGTGATAAAGTTTTCTGCTTTGGCTTTTTTAGAACTTGCATGTTCAACCAATTCCAAAATTTTAGATACTGTTGATTGAGAATAAATTTTATCAACCTTGATTTTAATAAGCCCATTTGTATTGATACAACCACTAATTGCAGAATCTCCAACAGACAAATTTTGAGGAACAGATTCTCCTGTTAAAGCTGAAGTATCAATAATTGCACTTCCATCTGTTATAACACCATCTAGTGGAATTTTTTCACCGGTTTTTACAATAATTGTTTCACCTATATTTATTTCTTCCGGAGATTTTTTAACGATTTCGCCATTAATTTCGACATTCGCATAATCCGGTCGAATATCCATCAAATCAGAAATTGACTTTTTTGATTTTTCAACAGCTTTATCTTGGAAATACTCTCCGATTTGGTATAAAACCATAACCATTACTGCTTCTGGATATTCTTTGATGGAAAAAGCTCCAATTGTA
>ENA-ORKV01000322-ORKV01000322.1-human-gut-metagenome-genome-assembly--contig:-NODE-322-length-62319-cov-12.841200_pt1 | contig 62319 bp, 45 predicted proteins | sample MGYA00243058_ERZ508805 | MGnify/ENA primary metagenome ERZ508805 (study PRJEB26277, sample SAMN04329770) | human gut metagenome | biome: human-associated habitat | host: Homo sapiens | place: USA...
AGAAGTTGCTTTGTGTATTATCAGTATATTTGTACATTATTTTCCGCTCCGTAAATGGTATTTTTCTATTGAAAACTACGCGAAAAAAGATTTAAAATCTGTTAAAGCCGTGCACTTTATTATACCATCTTTGAGCAAAAAACACATTAAAATCAATAGTTTTGAGCTGATTTTCTTTTAATCAGCAGACACTAATTAAGCATCTTTTATTTTTTAATTATCTGCATAATCACATATTATTAATATTATAAGTTTTATTGTATTATGGGTTTATAATTTAAAACAATATATTTAAAGTCACCTTTATATTTATCTATAAATTGATATTCACTTGTATAAAAAACATATTGTCCATTTTCATCAACATTGAATGGTGCTACTAAAGCCTTATCGTCACAATTTGATAAAACAACATATTGATTATTATTATCACATATTATTTCATATTTTCTTAACTCCTCCACTCCGGATGACATTTTAAAATATATACCCGCACTAAATAATATTGTTGTAAACAATATAGGTATCAATGAAATCCATTGAATCGCTGCTCTAAAAGATTTCTTTTTAATTTTCCAAATATCATCAAATAAAATGACACCCACAACCGAAAGCATTCCTAATATCATTGTTGTCCAAACAATACCATTTGAATGTCTGTTTATAAATTTGCTACCTGCTTCCGTTAACTTAAATATTTTTTCAGGTATTTCTGTTATAAAAATTAAATCATAAATATTTAACAATCCCATGCATAGCCCTGCAAATATTGTAACAATCAGTGTATATGCTTTAACTTCAAATTTAGTTGCACCACTTTTTATTATATATCGTTTTCCATATAAACACATAAGTGGTACAGAAAACATAAGTAATAAACAAACCAAAAGTATAACCTTAATGCTATAATCTACACTAAAGTACTTGGAAGGAATATTATAAAACGATTCGCATTTTATCTTATATAATTTATTGGATATTATACTAAAACATGTATAAAGACTTGTTACCACTGTTATCATCTTTATAAAATTATTCTTTTTTAAAATGAAAGTAAATACCGGATTTTCTTTTTTTTCCAAACTTGCAACCATAAGTTCCATACCGTTGGCGTATGCTTTTGTATTTTTATTGTTAAGTATATATTCATTAAAATTAATAATTATTTTTTTTAATATACTATATACATCCGTATTATTACCTATATGTATTGTCTTATATGACTTTTCCAGTGTATTATATAAATACAAACAAGGGACTTTATTTTCTGTTATCTTAAGTTCATCTATTATATCAGTAATTAAAGCATTATTATAAGAGGCTTTTTTAACTGATTTTATTTTCTTGTTTATTTCTGCTCTTTTAGGAATTCCAAAGAGAATTTTATTACCACATAAATCGTTTAAAGATTGTTCATCTATCTTGGAAAATATTTTTTTACCATCAGAATGCCTTGCAATCAATATAACAATCAGTTCTTCTTTATTTTGACCTGACAAAATCTTTTTTACATCACTAACCGTTTCAAAGTATCTAATCATTTTAGCCTTTCCATGTTTAAATTATAAGAATATTTTAACCATATCCTTACTCATGAATTTTGTTGTATTTTATCGATTTAACAAACATATTTATGCAATAGTAATGTCCTAAATATATTGTGTTTTAAAAATTTTTACTATACATCGTATATTTTGCATAATGCTTTTACAATCATTCAAGATTTTTCTTCAATTCTGCATAAAACATTGTAACCGCCTCATAGTGGGTACTCCCACATAAATATACCGCTCTGCAGAGCGGCACATTTCAGGTTTATTTTCTGCAATCTGATGGCAGTTTGTCTGACCACGGAAGCAGGTCTTTGCAAAACTCTGTATTAGGTTCATCCATATGCTTTGGAATCTCTTCCAAAAGATATGCAAAATAATTATAGGGTTTTAAATTGTTTGCCTTGGCCGTTTCGACAATACTGTATATTATTGCACTTGATTCAGCCCCGGCTATGGTATCAATCATTACCCAGTTTTTCTTTCCTATGCAGAAGGGACGTATAGCCAGCTCAGCTGCGTTATTATCAAGTGGTACATTTCCATCCTCCATGAATACTCTGAGATATTTTTCCTGGTTGAGAAGATAGGCAAATCCTTTTCCGGTTTTGCTCTTTTCGGAAACCCTGCACTGATTCTGTTTTGTCCACGCAAACAAAGCATCGACCAGAGGCTTTACAGTCAGCCGGCGATGTAACACACGCTCTTCGGCAGATAAATCTGCCAGTTTTTTATCTTCATGGTAGATTGACTGTATCTGCTTCAGTGCCAGATACGCAAGTGACGACTTACGGCTTTCCTCAGGCACTGCCTTAAGTGCCTCATCAAACCGGCGTCTTGCATGCGCATAGCATCCGGCTATCCTCAAATCCTCCCATTCACTTTCAATCGTATGGTAGACCTGATAGCCATCAGTTATGCAGATACCTGAAAAATTTTCAGGAACTCTCTCGGATGGTCAGCCCTTCTGGTTGGCTGGTATTCATACAATACTATCTGGCCGCCCGATTCATTCCTTACCGTACGGTATACCCACATGTAATGCTGTGAACCGTCACTGCGGTTCTCCTTTGTTACACATACCGGGGTTTCATCCGCCTGTAAGAGTGCCATCTACCACTCTTATGTTGTTCCGGATGTTACACATACCGGGGTTTCATCCGCCTGTAAGAGATGGTATTTATACATTTCCCTGTGCAGATAGTCATACAGTATGGAAATATATCTTTCAGCACACTGTATTGTCCAGCGTGCCATGTCCGTCCTGGCAGGAACAGGGACCACTGCCTGCTTAACCTCCGGTGGAAGCTTATCCAGACATGCTTTTCTTACAGCAGCCAGCCGGTAATAATAATTGCATTTGGAAATACCATGCTCGCTGCACCATTGAGTAACGTTCATATCATCCGGACGGTTATTACATTCATGAATCATATCTGCCCATTCCTGCAGACGAACATTACGTGCAATAAGACTTGTTTGAGAACTCATAGACTAACCTCCTGAAATTGTATAAAAAGTTGAGACTTAACCTTTTATACTTGATTTAAATGGTATAGTCTGATTTTCTCAAATTTTTATATAAAGTGCAATGTACGGACTATGAGGCGTTTACGAAACTTATATAAAATCAAATGCTGTGCCTAAGGCATTAAAACGGCTGATTAATCGGCAAGTCTATCATTTATAAAGTTGTAAACTAATTATTTGTAACATAAAAATATTTATTCAAAAAATCCAACAGCAAAACAAATTACGTTTTTCTTTTTTATTTTTACTCATTACTCTCCTTTTTTTTATAAAAAGTATAGTTTTTATCAAATAATTTTTGGTAAAATGGCTTATTGTGTACAATTAGCAATTTTTCATAAAACATCTCGCGTTTATAAGGATAGCGTAAAGCAATTTGATATAACAAAATCCATGAATTGTAATTCTCCCAACACCACTCCACATCTGTTATATCTATAAATTCAGACCACTCTTCAAGAACAATTATGACTGCTAAATCACATTTAGATTTCATTATTTCTAATATTAAATCTTTTGTAATCTCAAATTCTGTATTTTTTAATAAAAATGCTAACCATACAATTTCTAAATCATGCTTTTTTTGAATTTCAAAAAGTAATTTATCAACGACTACTGTATAAAAATGCCTATCTAACTCAATTCTCTTAGATTTATATTCCTGTATAATTATCTTACATGCAATACCTAATGACTTCTCATCATTACATAAAACATTTAAAAGATAACTTGCATAAAGTTGTTTATCTTCAACATGATATTCATTTTTATAAGTCTTTAGTAAAAATCTAATGGCTCCTTTTTCACCGCTTTTTTCCATTTTTAAAAATTTGTTAAATAGCTCAACCACTTCTACCGAACTTACACTCTTATTATTTCCAGCCAATCGTTTTATTATTTTTTCATAGTTACTAAATATATAAAAAGGATACTCTTCATAGATTGTTTTCTCATTATTAATTCTAAAGCTATATCTATCAAAAACTGATGTTAATTTGCCTTTTATATCTTCCAAATTATCCTTTTTATAAATGGCGAATTCATAATCATCTGCATAACGCACAAATATAAAATTTTTATCACGTAATTCCATGTCTATTCTTGCCAAAATTGCCTCGGATATTACTTTTGAAATATATGGTCCAACTAGTATTCCATTCGTTCTTGCTCCATTTATTCTTCTTATTCTGTCATCTAATGCTTTATATCTTTTATAATCTTCATCTTGACTATCTGCTAGAAAAGCATTTTTCGCTTCATCAATTCCCAATTTTATTGCACTAAAAATATGTGTGTATATGCTTTTATAAAACTCTGAAATGTCTATACGTAAAATTCCACACGCTCCCCTAGCCATATGAATCTTACTAAGCATGTTATCAACATATATTGATCTTTCTCTTTCCTCTTCTTGGCTTTCCACACTCTCATCTATTGTCATATCTACACCTTTTATAACATCACCATAAAAAGCATCATTATCCACTATCTCTCTTTTTTCATTTATTATTCGAGAAAAGGAATTATAATCATCACATGAAAGCTGTATTATATCAAATAATATTTCTTTATTGTCCCTTATGAAATTAACAAGTGAAACATATCCGGCTGCTTCTGGTATGCTAATCATACGGCGGTCACCTGTTTTACCAAATCTGCTCATATAGTAGGCATACGGTTCTACCTTATCCTTATGTGACGCTCCTGCATTGTAGATATCTATATCATTTGACTTCATATTAAAATTGTCCGGAAGATATTCTGAAAATATACCTTTATCTTTAATTACATTCAATAATTTTTGCGAAACATCCTGTAAATTTTGCATTGGTTTTTATTACTCCTTGTTAAATACTCCAATGAACCTATTTGACTATGACTATTTTAGTGTTTCTAAAAGTTTCGTATCATCTCTAGAAGTTGGTTCAAAATCATTACACATATAATCAACATATCTTATTTCCGAAACATTGCATATTTCGCTTACATTACAAAACTTTAAATCATATTTTTTTAATTCTTTATCTAATACCTCTCCTGCCTGAACTATTATATCTGCAAACAAAATTATACTTCTTTTTACAAACACAATAATAGATTTAGCTTTACAAGATATATAGCCATATTTTCCTTTATAAAACATGCTTCCTATTTTATCCAATGAATAAAGCAAAGGTGTATCCTCATAAATATATACAGGTAATATCTTTACCATCTTCCTAATTGAATTATTATCTTTGCCAAATACTTTTGTTTTATAAAAGACGAACTTACATTCCAAAGTGCTTAACAAACTAAAAAACTCTTCCTTTTCTTCGTCTACCATACAATAGCTAAGAATAACTCTCTTTTCGATTTCTTTTAAATAAATACATATAACAATAAAATCCTCAAATCCTCTTATACTATTTAGAATGTATACAAATTTATTTTCCTGCTCATGCAATAAATTTATAAATTCACTCTTTGATTTTACTATATATGTGTAAATTGACTTATTTTCGTTTATCTGTGCAGGCTTTACAGTTAAAAGTTCATAGTCTTTAAAATATTCTATTTCTTTTTGTCCTACAGACTCGATTCTTTTAATTAATCTATTCTTATTCAGGTTATAAGAATATAAAGATGTAACTGCATTAAATGCTATATCATGTATATAAACATTATTGTCAAGATATTCAAATGGTATACCTCCATCAAGAACCAATTCAATATTATTATCATTATTATTATTACGAAATAACGTATTTATCAAAATGTCAAATCGTCTGTTAGGCAAACTACAAATAGCATTTTCTACTTTATCAAAATATCTATCTACATCCTTTTCGGATTCAAATCTTTCAAGTGGTATATTATTCAAATTAACATTAAGTGCTATTTTAGCAATGGTTATTAATATGTTGGTTAATTTGTTAGCATCATCTTCATTTGCTATTTTTCCATTTATATAGCATAATTTTCTAAAATAATTGTAATAAACATTATTTCTGTCTTTTAGCAATTCAATTGATCTATTATATTCTTGCATCCCATTATTAACACACTTTATCATTAACTCAACATTAACAGCCGTACGTTCCTGCATTCTGTTCATATATTTAAATAATGAACTATATAACATTTTGCTTTTTTTATCTACTATAGAATTCTTCTCCAACATCAATATCATCTGCCCATATGTCGACCTTGAATATAAGATAGCATGTGTAAGCTCATGATTTACAACATCTATTAATCTGTCTGCATTCAGTTTCTCATCAATAATGCTGCCATTAGTAAATCTGAATTGACCTTCATCACTCACAATACTGTACCCCACTTATAGTTATATTTGCATATATTTTACTATATCACGTCCTATATGTAATGTAACCTGCCAGAGTTGTCAAATCATCATAAAGTACTATAAATTTTTCATACATATGAATTTATACCAGTACAATGGATCTGGAACGGCTTCCATCCGGAAAGTTTGCGACAAATGCCCTGATACTCGAATTGGGTATGATCGCATATAACATTCTTATAGCAGGCTTATTTTGTGTACCATTTTTTTGCCCAATGAACGCTTGGAGTCACGACATTGGTACTGAAAACAGGCATTGAAGTATGTTTTTATCATGAAACCAACTTACCTTTGTCAGGTTGGTTCGCTTAAAGGATGAACTTCACGGATTCAGGTATATTATTTTATTATTCTATAACCACACATCCTATAATTGCTTTTCCCAACCATTCAGCCTTATTTATCTCTTCCTGAATCACAGAGTATTTCGATATTCCACTCTGCTCTACAAAAAGAACCGCCTCACAGTCTGAAAGCCCCTTAACCGCTTCCGCATTATTAAATATATCGCTTCCGGCTTTAACTTTTATATCTTTTAACATCGGAGAGATTTTTTCAGAAATATTCTTAATAACAGTATCGGAAATACTTCCTGTTATATATATACTAGAATATTTTTCTTTCATACCCATAATATTTTCAGCTATGAGCTGATAGTTATCGTTCAAGCTGTTATCACAGCATCTTCCCTCTATTCTGCTTATACGTTTATCAATTATGTTTTTATTTTTTCCTGACGCAATTTTACCAATTATTACCATTCCAAAACGATCCCTTATCTCATTTCCGATATATATGCGGTCACCGATTACATATGCCATACAACCACATACATATACCATGAACACACCTGCTATCAGTCCAACGATTGAATATTTTATTGTTTTGAATACCACATTCGTATCATTACTCAGTGCATTCTCATCCTTATCAAGTTCACGCAGATTATATGTAGCATCGTCAATAATATTATTATTTTCCGTTTTGGTCTGATTCAGTGACTGTAAAAGAGCATTTTGTTCCTTCTGCTTATCTATCAGGTCAAGATTTATATATGAATATGACGTATTATTTATCAGACCCAGCGAATGCTCAGCAATATTTTTCGTTATATCCTCACCTATAGACGGCAGATATCCGACTACACATTCTAATATCTGCTGTGCTGTGTCAACATCACTATGTATAACTTTCACCGTTAGAATACGATCAGAAACATAAATTGACAGAATTTCCTTTAAATATCTGCTCTGGGTTCCAAACTTCTCAGCAACTTCGTTCATGATATCAGCATTTGTAAGAAGTGATACGTAACTTCTCGCTATCGTATCTGTAAAATCCATGTTCTGATAATCCATACCGGGAAGTATTTTATAATCGGTAGATATATAATATTCCGCCTCAGCACACTGAATGTCATATGGGTCAAGATTAATATATATGGATTTGTCAAGATACTCCTGCTGGTCGGATATCTTTTTATCAATTGTTACGTTATCTAACTCAGCTTCATCCATAGAATTGGAATATTTTAACTTATTGTCTCGTATCTCTACTACTCTATCCCAATTAGCATAATCATCGTTTGACGCAGTAATGCTGGATATAATTGCATATATTCCTAATAAAACAGCAATAATCAAACCTGCAATAATCATGGCTTTCCATTTTCTCAGCCCTGCATAAAACATAAACCTTAAATCCATTCTGTCTCTCTTTTCCTCATTTGGCTCCATATTTTCCTCAAAGCTCCTTTCAAGTTCTATTTTTAAGTGTATATCAACATATACCGGCATGTCAATTTCTTTGCAATAAATTATAGGTTTTTGTAATATATTTTATTTTATTATACAAAAAATACAACATTGTAGGAAGCAACACTCCAACAATAGAATATGCTATCCATAAAACTTTGCTGCCACATTGTATAACAGGAAATGACGCAACAAGATATACCGGCAATCCACGCACAGAAATATAAGTAAATGTAATTATCTTAAATGCAAGAAAATGTAATGCCATAATCCACAATGCACTTCCATTGATAAGCAGTATTATATTTTTTACAGTATTACCCAACTTCAGTGAGACAACGTATAACATAATCCATCCACAAACTGTAGCTATGACATAAAACACAATATTAACTATTTTTCCCTCTGAAATTGATATTGTTGCTATACTGGAAAAAATCAGCAATACTATAAAAGAAACTCCAAAACCATATATGGAATACACTTTTTTTAAATTTGTTTCATACTTTCTCAATAAAATTCCAATCATATAAGCAATATAAGCGGCAAAAGTTGTCTTAAATCCCCTCAAAAATTGAAAATATCCTTCACTAACCAAACTAGCCAAAATACAATTAATAATAAATATAAGAACCCATATAGTATTTCTTCGCTTTGTCTTTTTACCAATAAATGCAACTATACAGTGCAATATGTTTACAACAAATAAACACCTTATAAACCAAAATGCCCCTGCAAGTTGGACATGATTTCCGCTTAAAAAAAATATTGTTTTTATAAGTTCAACCATCGTATCCTTAACCCCAATGTAATCAATTAATTGTATCCCCCCGCTTAATTCTGAAACATTGCTATATATTCCGATTTTTACAAAAAAATTATTTAAAAAAATATAAACGGCATTAACCATTACATAAGGAATATACAATGAACAAATTTTCTTTTTTATATAATTACCAACATTTAAAATCGATGTAGCGTGAATTTCATTCCAACAGAAACCCGAAGCAACAAAAAATACAGCCATATGAAACAAATATATCCATTTTGTAATAGGAGAACCGCTATGTCCAACCACCATAAGTATAATACAAATACCTTTAATTACATCAATCTCTGTTATACGCATATTATTAATATTTGTTTTTTGAACCTTGTCCATCTTTACTTAGCCTCGCTCATATCCATGCATTTATTAACTGCATCATATAAATTCTGTGCACTGATATCCTGACCAAAATTACTATCACCAATAAGTATAGTTCTGCATCCTGCGGCATTTCCAGCTTTTATATCATTTTCCCCATCACCAATCATCCAACTCCTGGTTAAATCTATATTAAAATCTCCTGCTGCCTTCAACAACATTCCCGGCTTAGGTTTCCTGCACTCACAGTCTATCTTTAATTCTTCCACTTCACCTTCATATCCTTTATGGGGATGATGAGGGCAATAATAGATTGCATCAAGATATGCACCTTCTTTTCCGAGCAATGTCTCCATCTTATTATGAATCTGATCCAGTTCACTAAACGATACTTCGCCTCTTGCAACCACTGGCTGATTAGTCACAACTATGGCTAAATAGCCCGACGAATTTATTTTTTTAATCGCATCAGTTACACCATCAATTAGTTCAAAATCCTCTATATCTGTCAAAAAACCTACATATTTATTGATAGTTCCATCCCTGTCAATAAATACTGCCCTTTGCTTATTTACAAGGTTCTTACCATGCACAGTTCCTTCTTTAAAATCTTTCTCCACCGCATAAAGACGCTCCGGTGTCCCCATGTCTTTAACATACTCAGGACTATCATAACAAAACATCTTTCCTGTTCCTGCAAGTGGCTTCAATAGCTGCCTATCAAGATCAACTTTAATCAGATTCCCTTTTTCGTCCACACTTCCTATACGTTCTTCATCTATTCCAAACATATCAAGAATTTTAGGATTTATAACATGGAGTCCTGCATTAACACGATTTTTATAATATAGAGGACGCACATCCTCTTTTGCAAGCCACTGTTTCACTGCACCATTCTCATCTGCAACTATCAGTCCACTGTCATACGGATGTGAATTAGGATGTGTGAACAAAGTAACTAACCCTCCACAATTTTTATGATATTCTACAAATCTATTAAAGTCAACATCAAAAATTGCATCAGCATTTAATAATAAAAAATCATCGGTAAGTTTTTTCTTTATTTTAAAAAGTGCTCCTGCATTTCCTAATGGTTGGTTCTCATTATAATATTCAATATGTACCCCAAATCGTGAACCATCCCCAAAATAGTCCATAATAATATTCCCAAGATGCGAGATTGTTATAATAATATCGGTAAATCCCTGTTTTTTAAGATCTCTTATCTCATGCTCTAAAACTGGCACACCATCAATTTTTATCATTGGTTTTGGAATATCTGATGCTACCGACTGAATTCTTGTTCCCTTTCCTCCTGCCATTATCACTACTTTCATAATTCTACCTACCTAATTTTTAATATTTATGTAAAACTTTTCTTATTACCGGGCTGACAAGATACTTGTTTTTATAAATTAACAAAACTATACATGCTAAGGTTGCTACTATAATGATAGCAATATCATTTACACTCCACACAAAAAGAATGAGTGCTAAGCTTATTGCAAACAATGTTATAAATTCTTTCCAGCCCACGCTAAGCTTATAATATCTTTCTGTGTGCTTCAAACGTATTATAAATAAAAATAAATATGCTGCAAATGTTGAAAAGCTTGCCGCCTGCAGCCCTATTACTCTTATCAATACAATATTGATGACAACATTTAATATTGCAGCAAATACCGTTGTAAACAAGCTTCTCTCAGTCTGTTTTGAAATCTGATACCCCAAGCCAAGAAAGCTGCATAATGCACTAAATATAGCCCCCAGATATAAGAACCCTGTATACATCCATGCGCTTTTATAGTCTGAAGACACCAGAAGTTCTATAACCAACTTCGTAGCTGGTATCGCACATATTCCAAGTGTGAACAGTAACACATAATATTTTTTAAATATATTGCTGAAAAAACTATCTCTGTCAGGAGTATCATACTCTTTTATTGCTGCCTCCTGCCATGCGAGATAAAAAATACTTGTTAGGGTAGTCAGCACTGTCGGGAATTTTGTCGCCATTGAATATATTCCATTGTATGATGTTCCTAAGAAATACAATATTATATATCTATCCGATGCATTCACTATCCACCAGCATATCGTGTTAGGCACAAGTGGCGCTGAATAACGTAAAAGTTCTTTGAAAATTTTTTTATCAAACTTTTCTTTTATACTCTCACGAAGTTCCTTTTGAACAATGAAAAGCAATATTATACAAATATAATTCGCAACAACCTTAGATATAAGTAATGCTTTTACACCCTGTTTTAAAAACATCAGGCCTATAATTTCATATACAAGCATTACCGCACTGTTTAATACCCCTGTAAATGCATACAGCTTGCTGCTGCCAAAACCGCGTATGGCATCCTGAAAAAAAGCATAAAAAATAACAGAACATATATATAATGCAATCCACTCAGCATATTCAAAATGATAAAAAAATGAAATTATAAAAAAAACAAATTCAGTGAACAGTGTTGTTAAAACAAGGAACTTAACACCTGTCCCAACTGTTGCAAGTGAATTCTTATCTTTTCTTTCCGCTAAGAATCTATAAATGCCATCATTCATTTGAAAAATAACCAGCGGCTGTATCATAGCCACTGTAGTTATTATCAAATCATAATATCCCATTTCATCCGGCAGAATAAAATAAGAATATACTAACACCATAACATAAGACAGTACTTTAGCACCCAAGTTACCTACTGCATATATGCCTGTCTTTTTAACCAGTTCTTTTTCTCTACTCATTGCAAACACCTATTGAAACTTCTAAAGCCATTTTTTTTTAACTTCCTGCACGGCAGCTAAATGAATAAATTTTAGCTGTTCTGCTTTATTATTAACTTCTTTTGTTATACTTTCATAATCTGAAAAAATATCATCCACCATGTCAACCATATTTTTTACAGACATACAATCAAAACTAATGGTTGGAAGCCCAAATAACCTAGCGAAGTCCGTCTGTTTTTCACTACGAATTATTCCGATTGAAGGAATTCCCGAAATTGCTCCAAAAATTGTACAGTGCAATCTACTTGATATAATTAAGTCCATCTTTTCCATTAAATATATGGCTTCACTTGGCTCCATTTCCGAATTAATCATTGCAACATTATCATTTATAAGCAATTGTCTTAGATACTCCCTATCCTTACAATGTTCGCCACACCCCGTCGGAAGTAAAAAAAATGAATATTTTTCGCTTGGCAACTGTTCTATAAATTTCTTTATTACTTCTATATGTCTATTATCTTTGATATCTTTTTCTCCCGACAAAGATATGCATATTTTCTTGGTATTACCATTTAACAGATCATTTCCTGACTCCGTCAAATATTTATCTACGTTGTTTTTACCAGATAAAGCAAATACCGGGTCATAACATACCCCTATCTTATCAACTTCCACACCACACTCTTTAATCCTTTGTGCTGTAAATTCATCGCGACAATAAATAAATTTTACATTATCATAATTACAAACTTTCTTTATGTATTGTCTTGTCTGTATGTCATCTACACTAGCCATTCCTGCACCCCATACAATTACAGGGACATTTTTTTTCCTCGCTAATTCTACCCAATGCAGTGAATGCCAAGGACATTCTGACAAAATTGTACCTCCACCACATATCATAAGATTAATACTATTTAAAAATTTCAAATTAGGAAAATATGAATTTTTAAATGATTGCAATAATTTTCTTCGTGGAGACGCCGTCAATCCCCACTTACGCTTACTATACATTGTATCTGTCACAATTCGTTCTACATTAGGATATTTCTTTTCTATCCATTCAGAATCAGCTGTGATAACTGATATATTGGCTATATCACTAAACTGCAATATAATACTCTCCAATATTGCCTCATCTCCAATATTATGATGCCCATATACAGGTCCACACACTAAAATTTTTTTCATATCGTTTTCTCCCCTAAATTGTATATCATTTCCTTATATTCTAAAAACGATTGATTCATATTAAAATATTCTTCTATCACCTTTACTTGTGCGTCTGCAATCTCAGAGGTATTTTCTTTTCCTTGTAAAATATTACGAATAACCCTCTCATAATCCAATGCATTTTCACATTTAAAATAGCTTACACCGTCAATTGCTTGAATTCCTTCTATACCAATTTCGTTCGTTAATACAGGAATTTTAGCCGAAAGAGCCTCAATTACCTTAATCTTTATTCCCGCCCCAGTCAAAAGCGGCGATACAAAGCACATACTATGTTCAAAATATTCTTTTTCATCTTGAACATACCCCGTAATAATTATTCTATCATTTGCTCTTTGTTTTAATATTTCAGGTGGTTTATTCCCTGCTACAACAAATCTTACGTCCGTATCTTTTAGTAGTGGCATAACATTATCTATAAACCATATTGCTGCCTCATAATTTTCAGGTCTATGCATCGCCCCCCAAAAAAGTATATCATGATTTATTTTTTTTCTCTCATTATTTCTCATATCATGAAAATATGGTGTCAAAACATGTATCTTCTCCTTCGGCACGCCATTGCTTATTAACAAATCTTTATCTTTATTATTGTGCGGCATCGCAATATCACATTTATACAGAGCATTTAGTTCTTTTTCCTTCATTCTATTATACAAATATTCCGCCCTATTTTTATTATCTGTAGCCTGCTCCCATTTTCTTCTCAATCCCAGGAAACTAACATCATGTTCTGATGCAATATACTTTGCGTCTGGAAAAATCTTCTTAACTTTGTCTATTTCTAAAACAATACTAGTCCATTCTAAAATAATCACATCCGGACTATAACCTTTTTTCTTAAGTTTTTTTATTTTCTTTATCAATTCAGATTCAAGATAATACGATAGCTCCTCTTTATGATGTAATATTATTTTTCCAAATAAATCCTTTGATACTCTGCGAATATTAGTTAAAAGTGTCCCTCGAGTTGTAATTGGATAACATATGAGTCCCATTTCATCTTTATCAAAAAATTTTTTGTCTTCATGCCTGCAAAATCCAACCATTGTTGTTTCAATGTTATTCTCTTTTAATATTTCATTGACATAATAATTAAATGTCTGCCCACCTCCGTGACGAATTTTATCATAGGGAACAAATGCTGAAATATATAATAATTTTAACATTATAATTACTCCTTTATAAAATAATAAATCTTACAATTATAGCAAAAAATAAAACTATCATGCATATTCCATATATTATTCTTGTTTTTATGGACTTACCTTGTGTTGCCTCATTAATAAAATAAATTATACTGTATAATACCATTATTTTATGTCTTGGTTCTGAAACACCATCATAAAAAACATTATAAATCATAAGTATATTTGCAACTGCTAAAAACCACAATACAAACTCACAATCTATACCCTTTTTTATTTTTATCCCTATACCATATATAGCTATTGGATATATAGCTATGTTCCAACATGCCAATAAAAAATATACCCAAGCACAATTACCTCCAAATACAGAATGATAAAATAACTCTGAACCGTTTCTTATTATTTTCGCTTGGTTTATTGGATTTGGACTTATTACCCATAAAAACATTTCTTTTAAGCTATAATTAAAATCATATTTCCATTTAACACTAAAGTAATCAGCTAATAAATTAATAACATTTGCACCAACAAAGAGTATTGCAAAAAAAGAGAGACCACATATAACTGCTAACTTCTTCTTTTTTAAACCATAAGCAATAAATATAGGAATTGTAATTATGACAGAATAACTTCTTAACACAAAAGCACTTATAATAAAAACAAGACATCTTATAAAAGAACTTTTTTTCTTCCTGCATTCTTTCATGAGCAATGAGATAAAGAACACAATCCATATATCCCTCATTAATATAGAACTTTGCTGCATAATTCCTATATTTAATATCATTATTAAATATATGTATCTTTTTTGTTTAATTTCATTTTTTACAAAAAAATTGCATATATTGTTGCAAGCTATTATAGCCACAATAATTTGAATCATATATATAAGTTGTAATGAAAATCGAACAGATATTATCGTCGGAATAAACACAATCAGATAAATAAACACTACATATAATATATATCCTACATTACTCAGTTTCCATTCAAAACAAAATCTTATTGGTCCAAGTTCCGTTATTTTGGTTCCATCACTTAAAGCCTGCGCCGCGTCAAAAAAAGACCTTAAATCAACCCCAGGAATACCGTATTCCCAACCTATAATATATTCCATGTACCAATTAAGTAGTAATGAAAAAATAAACAAAATAACAAAAGAGCTTAACATAGCTCTTTGTGTATCACCGTCCTTAGTTTGTATATATTTTAAAAATAAAATAAAAATTATTCCCGTGATTAACAGTCCCAAAACAATCCTCCTGTACATGCTCCAATATAGAAGAATAACCTATCCTCTAAAAACCAAAATAATCCCTCTGACCATTTTACAAATAAAAGCCGGCAGCCATCCAAAATGGCGATACTCTTTTAAATATACATCCATACTTTTTAAAACTATTTTGGCTTTTTTTAAATTCTTTTTTCCATGCTCTTTTCCCACTGTCATAGATTCAAGATGTACAATATCGGCATCTGCACAGTAATAAAAATATGCGCCAACCTTCGTTAAACGCTCTGCAAGTATCTCCTCTTCACAATATAGAAAAGTACTTTCATCCATACAATCGACCATTCTCATATAACTGTTTTTTAGTAACATACAACAGCCATATACTCTGTATACACGTCCCGATTGATTTTTCATTTCTGCTCTTTTTTTCTTTTCAGATACAATGCCTAATGTCATGCTCCATACAGTAGGGCGCTCAACATAAGGCGCTGTCACATAACCATCTATATCCTCAATTCTCGGTCCGACACATGCGATATATTCATCACTTTCTGCACATTCAACAAGTTTCTTAAGAATATCTTTATCAACGATTTTTACATCATTATTGAGTATCCAGCTATACTCATATCCATGCTCTATGGCATATCTTATTCCTATATTATTGCCTGCAGCATATCCACCATTATTTTTACTGGAAACAAGGGTGTAATTTAATATATCGGCTTTTGCCTCCAGCTCCTGTTCAGAATTATTAGGGGAGCAATTATCAACTACAAGTATATCATAGTTATTATAATTCAATTCTTTAAGCTGTTCTGCAAGATTAATTGTTAGCTCATATGTTTTATAATTAAGTATCACAATTAGTACTTTAGGATTTTTAACATCAACCACAATAAAATTAATCCTTTCCGAAAAATCTGTCCTCCAACATAAGACACCAGCAATGATATATAGGCAAATGTAATTCCTGAATCATATATGTTTCTGTTTCGGGAACCTTTACCGCTGCATCAGCAGCCATCGCAAGCTCACCTCCGTTAGCTCCTGTAAGACCTATAACTTTTATTCCGGATGCTCTTGCAACAACGGTCGCATTCATTATATTTTTACTGTTTCCGGATGTCGAAATTCCCAAAAACACATCACCTTTGCGTCCAAATCCAAATAACTGCTGTGCAAACACACCATAACCATCAACATCATTAATGTATGCCGTCGAAAGTGCTTCATGTGCCACTAAAGGAATTGCCATAAGAGAACATTCAAGATTTTTTGCTAATTCCCTTCCACGCTCTGAATCAATCTCCATAAGTCTTTGTGCATACTCATCACTTACGGGACGTTGAATTTTAAAACGCTTCATCAACTCACCCGCAATATGCTCCGAATCCGCTGCTGAACCTCCATTTCCGGCAATAAGAAGCTTTCCTCCATTTTCATAGCACTCCTCCATTATGAGATATGCATCAATTATTGACTGCCTAACCCCCTCAAGCTTCGGATAACGTTCAATTAATGTATTTATATGCTTATATAAGCGTTCTTCCAATTCTCTCATTTTAAATCTCCATTCTTTGGTTCATAGCTCTCCGGTGTATAATGAATAACTCTCGTTCCACCTGTTTCAAATTCAAACGGTATATATAACAAATCCTGCATAGCATTTCGCACTGATTCCTGATATTCCGGCTGCACATAAAATACCAGAAATCCACCACCACCTGCCCCAAGTAATTTTCCACCAAGAGCCCCGGCTTCCAATCCCTTAGCATAAAGTCCATCTATACTATCTGTTGACACTGCTGCTCCGGTCTGTCTCTTCAAACGCCATGTATGATCTAAAAGACGTCCGAAATCATCTAAATCAGATTCCTTGTCCGTTAAAACATGTTCTGCATCATCAACCAGACTTAACATTTCTTTAAGTTGAGCGGTCTTGTCTTCTTTTCCTACTGCATTTGCCTTCTGAACATCGGAAGAGAACCTGGTAAACCCGGTAAAAAACATCATTAAATTACTGTTAAGCTGTCTTTTTCTGTCCGGTGCAATAATAAGTGGCAGTACCTCATATCCATCAGAATTAAAATTAATGCGGTTGAATCCACCAAATGACGCTGCAATCTGATCCTGCCAGCCACCTGCTTCATTACACAGTACACGTTCCAAATAGATTGCTTCATCTGCCAGTCTTTTTTTATCAGCATACTTTCCCTTCAGTGCATAAAATGCGTTCAGCATCCCAACTGCAAAAGAACTGCTTGTCCCAAGACCGGACCTTGCCGGGAGGTCGGCCTCATATGTAAGCCTTATTTCATGCATATCCAGCATTTTCATCGCATTTCTAATCGCCGGATGTTCAATATCATCAACATTACTCACTCGTTCTGTTACAGAATATGTTAATTCTGTATTATAGTCAAAAAAACGCGGAAGATGACGTACATTAACATAACAATACTTATCAAATGTTGTAGATAAAACGGCTCCTCCATACTCATTAAAAAAATCCTGCATGTCTGTTCCGCCACCAAAAAAAGACATTCTAAATGGTGTTTTCGTAATAATCATTTTCTTCTCCGTAAAATTTATTTATTAACACTAAACCTAATTAACCCGAATTTTCATCATATATCTATTTACTCTTCCCATCGTCCTACACCATATATTTCCGCCAGTATTCAAGCATTGAATGTATTGTCTGTGACATTGGTATCTCCTGCTGCCAGCCTGTGTCATGAGTTATTTTTGTGATATCCCCAACAATAATCTTTTCATCGGTTGGTCTGAGCAGGCTTGGATCAACTTCCAGCTCAAATTTAACACCCATGTCCTTCTCAATCATATCTATAACATCACATATCTCATAGACATACCTGCTAGAAATATTATACACCTCTCCTGCTACACCCTTATCTGCCAGCATATAAAGACCATGTACCAGGTCATCCTGATCCATTATCGCTCTCTTGGTGTGTATATTTCCTACTCTCAGCTTATATGTGCCTGTACGCTCACACTCAATCGCCCTCTTCGTAAAATCTGATGTTACATCATTGACTTTTCGTGTGCCAGTCGTGTTAAATATACGTGCACGGATACATCTTATATGGTCATTCATAAAATACTGATATGATATTAAATCCTGTCCCACCTTACTCACTCCATATGGGTGTAAAGGTTTAAGTTCAGCATTTTCTTTAACCTTGCAATCTCCATCAAGCTCATTTAAAGTCTGTCCATACTCCGCACTGCTACATGCAACCACAACAATCGGATCATAGCTTTCATCAAAATACTTTCTAACCTTTTTTATCGCTTCATATACTGCTATTGTTCCATTAATATTAATCTCCATTGTCTCATAAGGTTTTTCCCATGAAACAGTAGGATAGCTCTGAGCTGCAAGATGGAATATCCTATCCGGTCTAAAATCAATAATTATACGCTCTACATTTTCAGGATATCTGACATCTGTTTCTACAAGTTGTATATCAGGATTAATTGTCTTAATATCTACCGTAGGTTTGTAATAACTTCCAATAACCTGTTCTCCATTATCATGCAGAAATTCAACCATATGGGAGCCAACCATACCACCTGCACCTGTAACATAATTTTTCATTTTAATAACACCTCATTTATAATTTTTGTAAATTTTTCTGCACACTTTACCGATGAATATCTTTCGTATGCGTATTTATACACATTTTCAGAAAAAACTTCCATTTTTTCATCTGACAATGTTGCCATTATTTTTACTTCATCTGCAAATTTTTCTACATTACCCGCCGGAACCAAAACACCATTCTTACCGTTTTCTATCTGATTTGCAATAGCACCTGTCGCAAACGCAATCGGTGGTCTTCCAAACTTATCCGCATCCAATACAACTCCCGATTGTGATGCGCTTTTATACGGCAAAATAACAAAATCGCATTGATGAAAATAATATCTCATCTGTTCATCCGTAACATATTCTGTTACCAGATTTACATTCTGTTTTCCCTTAATGTCTTCGACAATACTTTCAACCGTTTTATCAATACGCCCTACAATATCAAACTGTACTTCCGGGCATAATTCAACAATTTTAGGAATATATTCTACTCCCTTATATTCATTAATCCTTCCAAAGAACAATGCCCGATGTGAATGTGTCTCCGGATCATATTGAGGAAAGCGTCTCCAGGGATCCAATGCTACGATTTTTTCACTTTTGGCACCATATTTTTGTTTCAACAGTGAAACGAAACCTGCATTTCTAAGCAAAATTATATCCGCCAACTTAACAGCAACTTTATTCATTATTTCAACCGCTTTTACTGAGCTATCCCCCTCATGAGGTTCAACATCATGCATTGCCTGAATAATTCGGGTTTTCTTTTTGTGAAACATCCATATAGGTATATTCCATGTGTGAAGAGTTTCAAAATATATAGCGTCAAATTTTTCTTTTCTTATAAATCTTAATATACGAAAAATTTCTGCCAAATTGAATGTACCCTTGGTTATTCCGGGGCGTCTTGGAGCATTAACATATTTTATTTTGTCATTCAAGACATGCGGAACTTTGGGTTCTTTTATGCCCATTGCCCAGACATTATATACTCCCAACAGTTCTTCAAAAAGACTATACATAACTTCCTGGTGGTCAGCATTGTCCGAAAATGTAACTAAAAGTATTTTTTTCAAACCTTCATCCATAATTTATTTATCTCCTGTATACTCCTGTGTACTAGCCACCTCATGCTCAACACCACTTCCTTCCATAGCCGTGGTTGTCCCTTCTGCAATTCCTTCTGTGCTCTCCGGCATAAACAAGATTTTTATGGTGGCAAACATTATTTTTAAATCAGCAAGTACACTTGGACTCGCAATATACATCAAATCCATCTGCAACTTATCATAAGGTGTTGTATTGTACTTTCCGTATACCTGAGCATACCCTGTCAGCCCTGCTTTTGCCTGAAGTCTTAATTCAAATTCTGGAAGTTCTTTAACATACTGTTCCGCAATCTCCGGGCGTTCCGGTCTTGGTCCGACTATCGACATGTCACCAAAGAGGATATTAAAAAGCTGAGGAAGTTCGTCAATCCTTACCTTTCTTATAACTTTTCCTATAGGAGTGATTCTATCATCTTTATCTCCGGATGAGAGCCTTGCAACACCATCCTTCTCTGCATCAACCCTCATACTGCGAAACTTTAATACCATGAATTTTTTTCCATCTTTTGTAAGTCTGCACTGTTTATACAATACAGGTCCTTTATCCGTAACCTTGATAATTATTGCTGTAATAAGCATAACCGGGCTCAATATTATTATTGCTATAAGAGATAATATTATATCCGCCATTCTTTTTATAAAAAGAAATTCAGGGTTTGGATTGTATCGTCCAACTCTCAACATAGGCAAATGCAGCATATGCATTTTCTTTGCCCCGCTCATAATTACATCCCCGATGCGTGGAATAACATATACATTTATATCATTCATTACACAATACTTAAGTATTATATTTCTGTCATGGCTGTGTATACCACTCAGAAACACCGTTTCCACACCATCCAGCATACTCAGATCGGTTATGCAGGAATTAGATTTTACTTCATACATAACATTAAATTTGTTATCCATGCCGTACTCACCTATCAAGCGCTCCATACCTTCTCTGGCATCATATATTATAGCTGATTTCTGCGGTTTATTTGTTTTAAAATACCACGAATGTGCACCTACAGACCAGATTATACTCATTATCACCTGTGCTATTAACACTAAAAGCATTGGAACAGCATTAGGTAAATGCTTCATCAATAGCCATGTAACAACATACATAATTCCATCAGAAATAATTGCTGCAAGCATCTGACTATAAACCATTTCTGATATCCTATTTATTGAAACCAGAAATCCATCAAAAATTTTTCCGTATGAAAAATATATAATGGCAAACAAGGCCACTATCAACCAATTGCCTTTTGCATAATACGGTGAAGCTGTACGATTACAATAATATATATACCAACTCAATGCAAATGGCAATACCATAACTATTAAATTCAAAATTTTTACAATGCGCAAGCTTATATTATGTTCTATCTCTTTCATCTTTTTCGCTCCATCACCTTTTCTTTATAAATCTGTAAATCTTATTCTATTGTGACTCTCTATTCTCTCCAAAGTTCTTCATATTGTGTATTATAATACACTCTGGCCGTTCTCTGCCCTGATGAATCATATATATATTGAATTATGGCAAATCCAGAAGTTGTCAGCGTTAATTCTCCGGCAATACCATAAAATCTTCTTTCGGCAAGTTTACCTTGACCGTTGTATTGCCTTTCTTCAGTTGCATACTTCTGATTGTTCAGCACAACTTCATTCTCCTCATCAGTATAAATCATCCGTGTTAATTGTCCGCTATCATTATACTCATATGTTACTCCCGCATATCCATCCTTAATAACTGTCAGCTTACCTGTTATGTCATAATAATGTTCTTGTACTACTAACTGTTTTTCATTGATTATTTTTTCTTTTGTAGAATATCCCTGCTCACATATTGTCCCATTTTTATCCCCATCAAGACATGTTATATCAACAATTCTATAATCATCATTGTATTTATATCTGTAACCATAAACCCCTTTCTCAATTTCCACAGGTTCATCATCGGAGTTATAGAACATCTCACATTCTTTATTTCCATTAGAATCATAATCATATGTAATTATTGCATACCCACGTAATGATAGATAAGCTTTCCCATCTATGTCAAGAGAGATTTTCTTTTCAATCTTTCCATTTTTTAAATACACATACTTATATCCATAACACCCATATATGTCCTGTGTCGCATTTCCATATATATCATAAAAACTCTCTATTTCCACTCTGTAGTCTTTATTATATTCATATCTTACCGTTACATACCCCTCAGCATTGACTGATGGTCTCCCCTGCGCATCAAGATAAGTTAAGCTTACAATCTCCTCCTTATCATTGTACTCTCTTTTGACCCTTTCACATCCGCTAACCTGATAGATGTAATAGTTTGGTGACTTGTACCATGCTCTATAACCATTCTCATTAAATCTGCCAATAACATCTTCCCTATTATGTACGACTATAAATTCAGCCCCTTCCATTCCCGCAGCCCTCATTATATATTCAACATCAGGTGTATCACTATCTAGCTGCCGGGCAATTTCGGAATCATCATCTCTCCCCGTAATCATATGTATCGAGGCATCATATTGCCGTATATATGATGTGAGCGAATTTGGAGCCGCTATTGTCACATCATTGATTTTTTCAAACGCCTCACTTATTATCTTGACATCATCGGGAATTTTTTCAATGTTCTCTGCTTTTTCAAACCAATCCTGGGAATATACATAACTGCCACCTATAAACATAACCGCAATTATACAGCACACGGCAAGCAGCTTCATAAGTGAACTGAATCTGGATATCAGCAATACCAGAGCGTATGCGATGACGACAATTATCTGTATCATCGAAAAGAGTCTGCAGTAGTACGCTATACTTGTTCCCCATATTTTTTCCGCAACTATTATGGTAATGGGATTCAACAGACCAAATATAACAATTATAGAATACACCGAATATACCAATTTCTTCCATCTGCTTCTGGAACGGCACAATATAACCAGCAGCCCCATATAAAACAGTCCTTGATATGCGTATGTTCCCCACAACACCTGTAATACTTTTTTCAGGAATTCCATACCAGACATTCTTTCACCTCAAAACCAGATACATTATCATATAAAGCAGCGGCAGTGCACTCCCCCATGCCAGATACAACACATTTTTGTATTTTTTATAAACAAACAACGTCAACAGAATACCAACTATTGCTGTAATTATAACCATTGTTCCGGCTCCTACCAGTGACATCGCACTTGCAGCGACTGACAGCATGGCTATCATAATTCCATTACGCGTACTGTAATCTTCCCCAAATATCCGGGGCAATACAGTGAACAGGTACGGCGTAAGCAGTATGGCAAATATAGCCTTTCCCTGCCATACAGGTCCTAACAGCCTGAACGTCATGGAATAATGCGAATAGTACCCGAACACATACAGCACTTCGACCAGCAACAGAAAAATCAGCCTGTTGTCCCTCTTCTTTAAGATGGTCAATGACATAAGATAATATGCTGCATAAGCCATCAGTATAATCTGCACCGACATTACTGTATGTGCAATCGCTGCAACATTCACTGTTGTAACCTTTGACAGATATGCGATAAAGATTATCGAAGACTGCAATGCCCTCTGCCTGTCTAAAGGCTGGGCAATTCCGCTTGTTACATTTGTCAGATACATGCCATTATCGTATTTAGCCGCATTAGCATATACAATGTACGTCGCGTCATCGTATGACATATACGTTGTACTATAAAATACAGCATAGTATAACTGTAATACCAGAAACCCGGCTGCTAATACAATACAAATCCATTCAGTCTTCTGTAAATTAAAGTCCGGATGACTGTACACCACCATCTTGTACTTTATTTTTAATATACCAAGGAATAGTACGATAAGGGTAATAGCAGTGGTGATTATTGTATATAACACACAAAGCAGGTTAAAGCTTGCTTTCATGAAACACATAGGAACGCACATAAGCTGAAAAATGGCATTCATCCCAAAATAGCCCAATATATATGCGTTCACAATATCTTTTAGGGCGATGCTCCTTTTGTTTATATTCCATATGCTCCCTATACATACCGGAAAAACAATCACAAAAATAATCGTCAATAGTATTTTAAGCATAAGACCTACCTCGTTTTTGTATCTCTACCTATTTTATACTATTTTAGTAATAAATACAATTTATTCATATTGCTTATTAATCTCTCCGTTTTTTAGTCACTCTTAAACATCAGAAATTATTCCATCTGTCCATATCCTTGATAAAGCCCAATGTCTTGTTAGAGCAATAGTCATCTTCCACGCTGTATACATCCGCCATTTCATAGGTCATAAAACGTCCATGCAGGAATAACTCATGCATTCGCATGATAAGGTCATCTACATCCCCGAAGTTATTGTCAAGCATGGATACCATTCCACCGAATTGATGGCAGAAATCCAGAATACCCTTCTGAAGCTCAAGTACCTCCGGCTTAATATACTCTTCTTTCTTATGAATAAATTCCACACCGTCACCTGACAGCTCACATTTTACGAGCTGTCCGTAAGGTGCCTGAAGAGCCGCCTCAAGGAATAACTGTGTATGATCAATAACTGCTATTCTCTTATAATCCTTATCATATACAGCACCCACCTTGCAGCCTATCTTATCTGGCTTGGTGGAGAATGTTGCAAGATAATATCCGGAAATCTTTGTGTCAAGCAGCTTACTTAAGAAGTACTGGATTGTTCCCGAATATCCTACATCTAATACCATGAACTTATTCCATTCATCATCAGCTGCAATACTTTGAATATATTGGAGGTATGCTTTCCTCTCCTGTTCAAATTGTGCAGACATCTCCTCTTTATATGGTTCTAACAGCTTCATCACACCGTCAATCAGACCCGTCTCACGCGGTGACAGGTCAATACGCCTGTCCTCCACACCTTCCGGCAATTCAAATCCTAATCTTGATCTTACCAGATTAGACAATGCACCGCCATAATTCTGTCCTATGACTTCCTTTACATCTTGCTCTGTCCTAGAAGCCGCTACCGTAACACATCTTCTTGAGGCTTCAAAATAGTAATTTCTTTTCTCAGGCACTCCTGTAACTGCATGATATTCTTTATATAATTTCTGTAGTATATAACCCTCTCGTGCAAGGAAAAGCAATATCTGATCATCAGCAGCTATTTCATCAATATTCTTGATATAATTGGTAAATATCGGTCCGAAGCAGGTATATCCCATAGTCCATGCATCTGTCATCTGAATACAGCCTGATGAAGCGTCAAAATTCCAAGGTGAATTATACATTGCCCCATTGATAAGCATACCTAACACTATGGAATCTTCTGCTCTTAAATCCGAATTCATCAAATCCTTCAATGTCTGATAACTTCTGTCAAACTTAAATGCATCAAGTGGATTGAATACCCAGAGAGACTCTATGTGTCTGTCAACAACTGTCTGCCAGTCCGAACGCGGATTGTCTCCTACATGTACTAATGAACTGCCATATCTGCGCCCAATCTCATCCCATACTGTATTGCAGTCTTTTCTCATGCCGTTTTCACATGACACGTACATTTCTGTCCATCCGTCATAGCCGCATTTTCTTAACATTCTTTCTATGAGCTCTTTTGTAAGGTACATATCGCTGACAAGAATAATTTTCTTGTTGCTCTGTTTTAGCACATTGAATACTTCAAGTACATCCCTTCTAGGTATACACAGTTCGTACTCAAGATCAATTTCCAGCCGCTTTAATTTCTCAGCCTGCTCAAGGCTTATATCCATGACATCCGGCAGCATTTTATATATGTCATGAATATTGGTATACCAGCCCTTTTCCCTGAATGCCCGTGCCTCTGCCTGTTTTCTTAAGCTCAGGAAATCACATTCGATTTTATATGTCTCTTTAAGCTTTTTTTTCATAATCGTAAACACATCATCAGGTCTTAAGACCATTCTGGTTATAAGCGTGTCAAAAATATCAAAGCTTATTACATCGAATTGCATAAGGTACTGAAGCACACCTTGTTTTTTATTATTGAAATGCGGTCTGAATGCCTTATAGCTCCACTCATACCGCAGAGCGTTTTCCCTATAATCAACTATTGCACTAGTCATATTTTTCTGCTTTGCAAAAAATACAATTCCGCGCTCAATCGCGTGTGCAAGTGTACCATCGGTCTGTCCACTCTCTTCCGGGAAATCTTCTATCGAAAATCTGCGTTCAAACAGACTTCTAATAGCTTCAACTTTTGCAATATAGAAGCTTCCAGCCGGATAATTGAAAAATCCGGTTTCAAAAGGTATTCCGAATTGGGCAAGAAGCTTTCTTCCCTCAGCTTCATTTGAAAGCCAGGTGTTAGCCAATGCCGGAACATCCTCATGGTTATCAGGATACACAAGTCCTACATTGCTACTCTCCAGTACCCCAAAATATTTACGTACCAGCCTCTCTTCACCTAGCAGGCTGTCCAAAGAGTATTGTCTCCAACCCAGCTTCTCACTTCCGGTGTACAGTGATTTCTTGGAATGCATATGTATCATATAATCGTATTTTTCCAGATCCTGTGCAAACCATACAAATATCGGAGCTATATCTCTTCCCCTGTTCGGTACCTGTTTTACAACCACTTTTGAGACATTTCTTATCTTAAGCGCTCTTCTTCTTATCTTATTGGCATTTGCCTGTTCACGACAGGATATATATAAATCAAAGGCAAACGGGATATTTCCAAGGTATTCGCAAAACTCATCTAAAAGCTCCTCGTAGTACAGATGGAGCTGTACTGCTATGGTCTTATTAAGATTCATAAGTTCAGGTACATCCGATAAAATATCTGCAGTCACTCCCGGCATGGCAATAAAATCACCTATTGTCACCGTATGTGCCCCCTGCTTCTTTTTTATCCACCATTTAACCTTGATAAAGGTTTTTCTTACTCCGCTGCTCCTTAGTGACCTCACACCTCTTCCGAACTGTCTGGTGTATCTGTTATTCAGATACTTAAGGGCAAATTTTCTAATCCCTCTCAACGGTGCTGTCACTTTCCAGCTTCCGGAATTAGCGTAACGCTCACATTCCCGGTTCCTTATGGACACCTCATTATTAAGCTGCTGTATAGTGTTGCTGAGCACTGTCATCTGTGATGACTTATTTCTGTTCTCCTCTATCACTCTTTCATTTTCCAGCCTCAGTCTCTTGATTTCGCCTTCAAGCCCACCTATTGTTGTATTAAGTGTGCTTATATTTTCATCCTTTTGTGTCAGTTGTTCTTTAAGTGCTGACGTATCACTGCCCCATCTTTTCACTATATAATCAACAATTTCGATAAAATTCCTGCTCGTCTCCTCATTAAGAACCACCAGCCGAAGCTTCATAATGATATTGCCGCATTCATTATCTATATTATTAAAATATATTTGTGGGTCATCCGTTGTAAAACCAACTGTTTTATTATTAAGATTATATCCATTGGAAGTAAAAGGCATGCTGCTTTCATCCACAATCGCAACGCAATAGTTACTACCTGGGTCAACTCTTACTGCTATGGCATTTTCCTTTACAGGCACTGAAATATTTATATATTCGTGCTCATCCTTTGTGACATGAACAATCTGCTCATCCTCATATCCATTCCCATAGTCATAATATATCTGAAAATACAAGGAATCATATTCCTTGTTATACACTGTAAGGAGATCATATAGTGTAGGTCTTTTTTTCCCTATCTTATAAAACATTTCCCGCAATGTCACCGCGCTGCCATTTACATGCCTTAAAAAAGACTGTTCCATTTTATTATATTTTTCTATCTTTTCATTGCCTATACTGTATCTTGCTGCCAGAACTTCAAAATACTCATAAGGATTCCCCTCTATGCCTTTAATCTCCATTGCAAGATAATTCAAGGCTCTGTATATGACAAAATCAACCGGTATCGGGAAGTCATAAACCCATTCATAATCAATAATATTAAAATAGTCATTTAGTATTATATTATCAAAATTAAAATCTATATCTGTTATGCCAAGACTCTTTTCGCCTTTCAGTCCTTCATATTCACCAAAAATCCTACGGAAATTGTCTGTAATTACAAACTCACCGGTCGCCGCACTTCTAAGCTTGTTAACATATTGGTCAATATATGGAATAATTGCATCAGCACCATCGTTCGAATATATGTCGCTCAATTTCTTCTGATAGCTTTCACCTGTGAGGTACTCCAGTCTTAACTCATCCCCATTAAGTACAGATTCATTGACCTTGCAGCTGTCAAAAACCGGATTACTGCAAAAAAAATCCTTGAGTTTCTTATAATTGTCATATATATTATGAATGTGTGCAGCCGAAGCTGCATTCTCAGGTTTTTTATATACTACTCTGTTTCCTGCTGCATCTTCCACAATCGAAGTACTTATTTTATACCGGTCCGCTCTATCATCAGAATATTTTACATATATTACTTTGTCCATTCCTGTCTCCTTTTGCAATAATATAGAATGCTAGCTAAGAATCATTAAAAATGAATTGGCGAACTGCTGAAACATTCCATCCCTAATGCAGCTATTAAATGCATTATTTTCATCAAACAGTATAATTCTGTCCTGGTCAAAATTATAATTACCGTATCTACCAAGCTCTCCCTCAACAGGCAGATAACTGTCCGAATATATTATCATAGGAAGTTTATAGTCAGGATGCGGATAATAAAACTGTATATTCTCAAATCCGGCTGCTTCAGCATATGAACTGATTACATTTCTTGAAAATGTCTTTGCTCCATAACTTGACTGATATCCCTCAATCCCTTCAAAAAACATATTGACGTGGTCTTCCATGCACCCGGCATAATATTTAAGTCCATACTTATTCTCAATAGCGAGTACAACTTTTCCATTAACCGAAAGATGGCTCTTTATTATCTTTAAAAAGTCAATATAAGGATTTTTTGCACTTTTAATGTAATGCTCTGCATATTCATAAACGCCTATAAGAGTAATACATTCATATGTCTCTGTCAACCCTTTTTCTATATCCTGAAAATTGCCGACCATTATTTCTATGTTGTCCCTGCTCTTATTTCTGTATGCGTTTATCAGGCTTCTCTTCTTTGACAGCTCTATACATGTAACAGCTCCTGCCTTATCAGCAAGCCTGCCTGTTATTGCCCCACATCCTGCACCTATCTCAAGTACCTTGTCATTCTTATTAAGCGGAAGGAAAGACACTATATTCTGCCTTATGTGTGACAGATGATATAGTATAGCCCAATCCTTTTTCTCGTTGATGACTGCATTGAAGTCTTTCTCTTCGTATTTCTGGACAATATCCAGCAACTCATCTTCAATCTTTCCGTCGGAGTATAAATCTTCCCCCGGATAATACTTGTAATTAAGCTTTACGCCTCCAATATTTTCTTCCATCTTCACCCGTCCTACTTTACTGTCACAGTAGAATTCATGTCAAAATAACCTACTGTATTCTGTTCTGATATTACACTGAGAGTAATTACATCATAGAGTCTGTGATACACCACAAATTCACCATCCTGAAATCCTGTACATCCCAGAGATAACAGGTATACCCCTCCCTGGAGATCAACTTTCTGTCTGAAAAATACCTGCCGTACATCACCCGCATCGGCTTTTATATTCTCAACTTTTTCATACATTGTATTGGTTCCTGTAATCTCTATTCCTTTTATATCCTTAAACGTAAAAGCAATTATAGGCTCATCTATCTTCTGATTGAATCTGATTTTCACAGCAATAGTACACTCTGTACCTTTCTCTATTGTGTTGGATAATTTTCCCTTCTCATCAAATATTCCATAATCAATGATCTCTGCCAGACTGCTTCCATATTCAAGCGTCTGCGGATTTCTCTCAAAATAATTTTTCCACATAACTGATTCATTCTGAATATCTAAGACTTGCTTTACATCTTCTTCATCCGTTTTTTTCTCTTCTTCACCGCCATCATCCAGCTGATTGACAAGCACCTTCTTGTACATATCCACCATGTCTTTCGGTGTGCCTTCTGCCAGTTTCACTCCTTTGTTGATAAGTATTACTCTGTCGCAATACTTACTTATACTGCTCAGATCATGGCTTACAAACAATATCGTCTTTCCCTGCTTTTTAAACTCTTCAAACTTATGATAACACTTCGACTGAAAGAAAACATCTCCAACCGACAGTGCCTCATCTACTATCAGAATCTCCGGGTCAATGTTTATCGCAACCGCGAATGCCAGCCTTACAAACATACCGCTCGAATATGTCTTTACAGGCTGATTAACAAAATCTCCTATATCCGCAAATGCCAGTATGTCATCAAGCTTCCTGTCTATCTCTTCCCTTGTAAAACCAATCATTGTTCCGTTGAGATATACGTTTTCTATACCTGTATACTCCATGTTAAAGCCTGCACCAAGTTCCAGCAGTGCTGATATTCTGCCATTGACCATGACATTTCCATCTGTAGGATTTAACACACCTGTTATAATCTTAAGCACTGTTGATTTACCTGAACCATTTGTTCCTATGATACCTACACATTCACCTGTCTTAACGTCAAAACTTATATTATTAAGCGCATAATGCTCGCGATATAACTGATTTTTTCTGCCTAATCCAATTGCCTCCTTGAATCTATCTGTAGGTTTATCATACAGCTTGTACATTTTGCTGACATTTTCAACACGAATTGCATATTTTGACATTTATAATATCCTCCAAAATAACCCATTACAACACATCTGCGAAGTGCACCTGAAGACGTTTAAAAAGTCTTGTTCCCAGAATAAACAGTATACATACCACACTCCAGAAATAGATACCCTGTCCCCATCTGTCAATAATAAGTACCTTATCTATCATAGAGTCCCTGAAACCGTTCACGATATAATAGAATGGATTCAGATAAAATATCCATCTGATTCCCCGTGGCACAATATTTATCTGCCACATAATCGGGGTCATCCATATTCCAACCTGAAGCACAATATTTATCACCTGTGTGAGATCCCTGAAAAATACAACAACAGAACTTGTTACATAGACAATCGCCAGGGATAACACAAATATACATATACTGTAATATAAAAGCTGTAAAAAATACATGCCCGGAAAATATCCGAGTACAGTGTACAGCAGCACCGTAAACACAACGAAGAATACATGTACAACCCCTGCAGACAGCACTTTTACCACAGGAAGTATATTGATGTTAAAAACTACTTTTTTTACAAGATAATTGTACTCTATCAGTGCATTGGTTCCGCCGACCAACGCGTCACTAAAGAAAAACCACGGAACCAGTCCGCTAACAAGCCATAGTGCATACGGCACTTTTCCTACTGACCCTTGTCTCAATCCTACGGAAAATACGAACCAATACACCATTATAGTTATAATCGGCTGCACAAAAGCCCAGAAAATTCCGAGATTAGAACCCGCATACTTCGTTTTAAAGTCGTTTTTTGCAAGACTCAGTATAAGCTTCCTGTTCTTATAAAGGTCATAAATATATGACTGAACCTTTTTCCTTTGAACAAAAAACATGACACCTGCTGCCGCAAACAACAAACATATGACTGCCTTAAAAATAAAATACATCCCGCTATCCGCTCTCTGGATAGTCTGTATTATATCATTGTCTGCTATATTAACTGCAATCATGGAATCAACATTTTCAACTTCCAGATGCCATACTGCCCCATCATAATATGAGTCAAGCGTTCTCACTCCATAGCTTGCATTCAGGTCAAACAGATTCTCCAACGGCAGATTTATATATTCACCCTTATACTCTAAATATGCCCCTGTCACATCAATAACTGCGCCAACATTGCCAAAGTGCAGACTGGCTTCCCTTGTCATCGCATTTATTGTAAACTTCAAGGATTGTTCCCCTGCCCGGACATTGCTTACTGATTTTTGTTCACTTCCGCCCATCTGCTCTGTTCCGGTATAATATAACTCATAATCCGCTTGCGCCGTTGCCGTCATATCCACTACAAGCTGCACATTCTTACGGCTGCTTATGGAACAGGTATCATAAAACATCGCACATAAGCATAAGCATATTGTCACAACAACAACAGCACACATATATATCTTATTTAATCGTTTCATCGATCTAATCTCCACATTTATTAATAATGTATATTCTTAAATCCCATAACAATTTTCAGGGCATCATTTGTCCCCTTTATTCTGGGTATGCTATGGTTTTTCAGTCCATCTGCCATCTGCCTTAAATAGTATTTAAAAAATTGCCCCCTGGATACATCCTTCCAGACAAACAACAGCTTATTCCTATATACATGATACAGAAAAAAATCCGACCACTCAGTACTGCTTCCGGTATGGATATGTCTGACTATTGCTGTAGGACAGTACATAATCTTCTTACCCATGCTCTTTAGACGGTATGAAAGGTCTGTGTCTTCATAGTACATAAAAAATCTGTCATCAAAACCACCGCATTCTAAGAAATCCTGTTTTTTCATAATAATTGCAGCACCGCATCCATTATTAATTTCATAAGGCTTATCATACTGCGGTCCATCCTCACATCCAAAGCCTATATCATACCCATTACATTTATTGTCAATTCCGGAACCTGCATTCTGTATAAGAGAGTACTTATTATCCGCTACATGAGCTCTTGAGATACTCAACCGTGAATCACCTGATATGCCGTTAATGCCTTCCATATTACAGCACACAATCTTATCCTCGTTTTTCATGGCTTCAGCCTGTATCCCAATCTCATAATCTGTTGTTCCCATCAATAAGGGAACTGATATTTCACTATGTCCAAAGCATGTAAGACTATTCTCCTCACATATCACATTCTTACAGAATTTAGAATCTACATTGTAATTCTGCCCATTTATATTTAACTGCCTGTTTATAACAATCTTATCCTTCGTTTTAAATTCCAGCTTAATGAAGTCATAGAAAAACAATAATTTGGAATTAACCATACCACAATCGTTGTTTTCAATAAAGCTATACAACTCCTGCAGCCATCTGCTGTCTGCCTGTGTATCATTATTAAGGAATACAACATATCTTCCATCTGCCCGGGCAACCCCATAATTATTACCACCGGCAAATCCCCTGTTCTCATCCGAACAGACAATATTCAGATCAAGCTTATAGCTTCTGCTTCTTAAGTATTCAACAGAATCATCCGACGAATTATTGTCAACGAATACAACCTCATATGAAAAGCCATCATGTACAAGTCTTTCCAACGATTCAAACAATTTATCTATATACCTTTTCCCATTATAATTAACTATAACAATAGATATATCATGCATTTTAATTCCTCCGGCCGGACTTTATTTATATTTGACATAATCATTGTATTAAACTAAAATGAACATATCAAGCTAAAAGGTAATTATTTATGAAAACAAATTCAGGATTAATAGCACTTAATTATATATATCTAAGTCCACAACACGCAGGTGGCAAAGACCAGGTGGGGCTTAATCTGCTCAAGGGATTTCAGGACAGCGGAGATGCGAAACGCATGTGCGTTATTTGTTTTGACTACTCATATAATATTATAAAGAAAATATCACCGGATATCAGAATTATCCCTCTGTCTGCTCCAAAAGCTGCAAACGAGCTGCAGCGTATGCTTAATATATGTTTTGTCAATACTTTTATAATACCACGCTTAATTAAAAAAAACAACCTAAGCATAATCTATCATCTTAATAGTAACACAGGTCTAAAGCACTATAGGATTCCGTCCGTCGTTATTCCTCACGATATCAAAGCAGTAGCCCATCGTGTCCTTGCCAATGTAAAGATACCATATTACAAATACCTGTTGTATAAGCTCATGTACAATAATGATTTTAAAACCAACGATTATATTATTGCAATCAGCGATGCTGATAAACATGAAATAACACAATTTTACCCTCAATATAAGGACAAGATTGTGAGGCTGTATAACCCTGTAGATGTATCCCCTGCTTCGCCCTGCCGTAATAATGCCGATCGGAGATACATTGCTGCACTTAACCTTCAGTTTCATCACAAGAATATAATTACACTTATTAAGGCCTTTGAACTTATAAAAGACAGCACCGATGTATCGCTTTATCTTATCGGAAATGTCCCAAAGCGTGTCGGCTATCTTAAAGACTATGTAAACACACACCACCTTAATGACAGAATTGTTTTTACCGGATTCACAGATGAAGCGACACGCAATCAGCTTCTGGAAAATGCCCTGCTATATGTAAACCCCTCCCTATATGAAGGTTTTGGCATGACTGCAGTAGAAGCCATGATCAAGTGTGTGCCTACTCTGTTGTCTGACATCCCGGCTAACAGGGAGGTTACAAGAGGACTTTGTGAATACTATTACCCACCGGAGGACAAGCATGCCCTTGCAGACAAGCTTTTGTCCTGCCTTGATAAGCAATATGACCCCCAGCTTCTTTTTCATTTGGGAACAGAGCTTTACAATACTTATAACACCAATACGATATGTTCAGAATATGTTAATTTCTTTGATAACATATTAAAGCAGCAGAACTGAGATTTATATAACGAGGTATATAACATGCAGCAGAACAGTACCATATACAAGCCTGAAAATGCGTCCGGGACAACTCTTATAAGCATTATTGTCCCGCTTTTTCAAGGTTTAAGATATGTAGACAAGATATGTAAGAATATTTTCAATGCCACGCGTCCCTTAAGCCGGGGTGACAATGTAGAGCTGATATTTGTAAACGACTATCCCGATGAACATATAGAACTTGACAATCCGGCTTATCCATTTGAAATCAAAATAATAGAGCACTCTTCAAATATGGGGATTCAGGCTGCAAGAATATCAGGATTAAAACATAGTCGCGGAGAATATATATTATTTCTGGACCAGGATGACTCAATCGATAACAGCTTTTTTAAGAACCAGCTCGGCCATGCCGGTAAATATGATGTATGTGTCGCAATGGGATACCGTGTATATGATGATGGAAAACACCTTATCCCTCTATACTCAAAGCCACATACCCGGTTGATAAGCAGGCTTATATCATCAAAAAAATCTTATATATTCGGAACAGATATGATATTTTCACCGGGGCAATGTCTGATAAAGCGGCAAAGCATACCTGATAGCTGGATAAACACATTGATTGCCAACAACGGCTGCGATGATTTTTTTCTATGGCTGCTGATGTTTGAAAACAACTGCACCTTCGGTTTCAACCCTGATGCCTGCTACTATCATATAGAATCCTGCTCTAATTACTCCGGTGAGAAAAACCGCATGATATCATCATTCTCATCAATGCTGGATTCTTTACAGCAATGTGGATATCCGTCTAATTTCCTAAGTGTACTAAATACCAGATTATACATAAAGCTTCATCGCAACAGCCCTTTTAAACTTGCGATGAAGCTCCTCTGCAATCCGAAAATCAGTTTCTACACGTTATTATATAAGCTTGCCGGATATGATTAGATTCCAAGCTTCTGAAACAGCTTTCTGTTTCTTTCATAAAACGCATCTACAGAATACAGCTTTGCCCTTTCTACAGACTCTTCTGCCATTCTCCGTCTTAACTTATCGTCATCAATCAAGTGCTGTGTCTTACCAACACAGCCTTGCTCATCCAGCCAGCGGTATCCATTTACCCCTTCTTCTACTATCTCTGTCTGACCGCCTTTGTCAATTACAACAGGAACCGCACCATAGCTCATAGCCTCAACTGTTGTTATTCCGAAGTGTTCCATCTTCCAAGGTTCTTTTTCCTCATCAACACCATATCCTGTCGCATGCCAGAATATCTTCGCTTTCCTGTAGAGTCCCATAAGACCCTCATAATCCATCTTTTCATGTATGTAAACATTATCAACAGTGGCGGCTATAGTCTTTATTTTATTCAGATAGGCTATATCCTCCGGCAAAGTCGAAACATTACCAACAAGATGATATTCATAGTTTCTGAATATCTCCTCATTGTTTACAAAAAATTTCACCATATCCAGTTGTCGTTTACTGTGGTCTTTAACAAAAAATCTTCCAACACTTATAATAATATTCTGCTTTTCAGATTCATTGTACCGTTCACATAATTTATCATCTTCACTAAATACAGGCGGATATATCACACAGTTCTTATCACCTGCCTGCCAATATCTTTCAAGCCATCCCTTTGTAAAGTTTGAATTACATACGAACTTATCATATGATTTATAAAACTGTCTGTCAAAATATCTGTATACTGCCTTCGCCGGCAATGAGGCATTAGGTGATTCTTCAATAAATCGTTTTGGCGGAAACATTACCTGATAGATATTAACTCTGCCTTTTGCACAGTGTTTACTAAAGAACATGAAATTGATGCATATATCGTATCCTTTAGTTATATTTTCAATCATCCTCTTATATTTCAAAAACTGTATCTTATTTTTTGCGTGCCCAATGTTAAGCTTTTTAATACCGGTATGCTGCAGATTCAGCCCAAATACATCATTAACCTTATCTATCGTGACATAATTCTTATCATATATATTCTCTTTATGATAATTATGTACCAGAATATCTATATTAACATCACCATTATAATATTCTTCAATGAACTGACATAAATATCCCATATGTTTTTCACCACCGCCAAGCGTAGGAAGATATGGATTAATAATTATAACCTTTTTCATCGCAATTTCCTCTTTTTCGATAGAATATCTATCTCATTATTGTATCAAATATGTCTCTATATTTTTTCCCGACATTCTCGTATGAGTATCTTTCAACAGTCACTCTCATATTCTTTTTGCATATTTCTCTGTACTCAGTATCTTCCAGCATTCTGTTGATCGCCTCAGACAACCCTTTAGCATTTTTCTCTTCTACAAGGCTTCCATTGACACCGTCCTCTATTATTTCAACAATTCCGCCACTCCTTGAGGCCACAACTGGCAGGCCGGAAGCCATTGCTTCAAGAATAACCAGACCAAAGCCTTCCTTGTCATTATCCTTTGCCGTTACGGAAGGGGCAGCAAACACATCCGCTGAAGCGTATATCGCCGGCAGTTCATCATGGTTTTTAGCCCCTTCAAACACTACTTTATCATCTAATTGCAAGCTTTTTGTCATGCGCTTAAGTTCATCCTGTAATGGGCCCATCCCAACAATAACCAGTTGTGCATCGACCCACCTCATAGCTTCAATCAAATATCTGACACCCTTCTTCTCCGCCAGTCTTCCGACAAATAATATAATCTTTCTGTCTCCTTGCTTCCACAACTGATTCACTCTGTATTTCGGAGAAAACCGTGTTGTATCACACCCCATAGGTGCTACACATATCTTTTCTGAAAGCTCCTGCTGTTCTCTTTCGGGCATAATTCGAAGCAGCTCGTCTTTCAGTCTATGTGATACCACTGTAACATACGAAGCCTTTTTCACTGCATTTCTTTTCATAGCACTTACCGGCTTCACATTGAGCGATGTGACATCCCCACCATGCCCTGTCACAACGTATGGTGTCTTAAACAAGCACTGCACTATCCCCTGAGGTATAAACCAGTTGGCATGAACCATATCATAGTCATTGCGTCTTTTCCACAATGCTGCCAACAGTCCAAGGAAAAGGAACGGAACAAGCAGCACTCTGATCTTTTTTTCCCTGATACGTGGAACTATCGCCCCCGGATAGCACAATGTCTCAAGACTGTGAACCGGAAAATAATGATATCTCTCTACGTGCACTCCTTCAAGCACCTCACTGCACTTTGCTTCCGGTGCAGCCGGAGCCAGTATTGTGACATTGTAATATCTGCTGAGCTCTTTGGCCAGATCAAGGACAAATCTTGGCTCAGTGTCTCCCTCATATCGTGGCAGGGTAGATGCCGTTATAAGAAGTTTTTTCCTGCTTACACTATTTTTCATTCTTCTCCTTTGTCACTGCCGCTTCTTTCTTATAGGATACCGAGTCTCCCGTCTTATCCGAATACATAATACTCTCTTTCCTGCTTCCATCCGGATTCAATAATGCAAATTCCAATTTCTTTGTTCTGAACTGTATATCCTCAAGAAGCTTTCTGTTCGCTGATATTACGTCTGCCTGCATACCCATCATAAAGCTCTGGACAGCAATTATAATAAGTAATACCGCAAGTATAACCGACTGGATATGTCCTGCTCCCTGCCCTATACAAAAGAACACCAGATATCTCACAGCAAGAATAATTCCGGGTATCCCGAATATAAGGGCAATCATTGCAAACGCAGCAAGCGGTCTATACATCAGAAACGCCCTTAATATTGTCAGCATTGATTTCTTAATGTATGAGAACATATTACTGAATAGTCTTGATTTTCTTAACTCCGGGTTAGTTCTTATAGGCACAGAAGTTATAGCCATCTTATTTCTGCCGGCCTGGACTATCGTCTCAAGGGTATATGTGTACTCGTTATTCACATTCATCCTCATAGCCGCATGTCTGCTGTACGCCCTGAATCCACTTGGAGCATCAGGTATATCTGTCCTGGAGGCTTTCCTCACCACCCAGCTTCCAAAATGCTGCAGCTTCTTCTTAAGAGGTGAAAAATGTTCTGTCTCATCAATCGGTCTGGCACCTATAACTATATCAGCTTTCTTATCGAGAATAGGCTGTACAAGCTTAACTATATCATCTGCACAATACTGATTATCAGCATCCGTGTTGACAATAATATCCGCGCCATTTCTGAGTGCAAGGTCTACCCCTGCAAGGAACCCCTTAGCAAGTCCCAGGTTACGTTTGAAATGGACAACGTAATTAACTCCCCAGTCTCTTGCTATCTGTTCGGTTTTGTCCTGACTTCCATCATTTATAATAAGGTATTCTATCTCGTCTATTCCGTCAATATGTCTTGGGAGTGCGTTAAGTGCTATGGTAAGCGTTTCTTCCTCATTGTAACATGGCATTTGAATAATCAGCTTCATATTATTCATTCTCTTCTTTCTATATTTGTGAACAATTCACACATTATTTTACTGCAAAAAACAAAATAATTATACTTTATCCAATAAATATAGTCAATGCTATATCCTGTACATCCCGAAGCCTTAGCCATCTTATGCTGTCTGTTGCACTATATTTTAAGGGACTGACTCCTTAAGGACATGTCCTGTACCTCAAGCCTTCTACTGTAACCTTCGAACAGCCGGCAGAATAGAAACGCAGTTCAACCCCACTCCTTGGTTCATCGCATATAAGCTCACATACTACATGCACCTTGCCGCCGTTCGCACTCAATTCCTCCGGTGAATTGATTATAACCGGCTGGGAATAGAACAAGCCTTCCCCGTAGTTGTACGATGCGTCGGCATATCCTATTGTTAGTGGAAATTCAGGTTTTCCATCGGCGGTATCATACAAGCCTGCATCCTTATCAGCGTCGAACTCTACCTGTATGTCCATCTCGACCTGATATCTTCCCGGAGTAAGGCAGATATCCTGTGCAAATATGACAAAGCCATTTTCATAGTCGGAGTCGAACACCAGATTTTTCGTATCAGTCATTGTGGCACTTGAGGACATCACGCCTTCTATCTCATAATAATTTTGGTCTGTGTAAGTCTTGCAGATTTCTGCAAGCTCAGACTCCTTTGGTGCCATAAGAACAAGTCCGTACTGTTGTGTCACTATATCATACTTGCTTAGGTCAACTCCGCCTGAGTGATATTCTATGAGAAAATAGCTGCCGGCTTCCCGTTCGAGCTCATCAAGCTCTGCCCTGTTCACAAGCTGTATAGTATCATTCTTTCTCAAATACTGGAGATGGAATATCCTGTAAATATAATTGTACTCATTTATGTCAGGATTAATCATATAATAGACTGGTATATCACTTTCCGCGGCTGACTCTATTTCATCAATAAAATCGTCCAGCTTGAGTACATGGTTCATATACTTATGTGTCTGAAGGATTCCTTTGTCAAGTGCTTTGTCCACGTTGACTCCCCAGTACGTCAGCATCAATACCACGCATACGCCCCATACTGCCGCCTTGCACCACCGTGCCGCTATATACACGACAATTCCCAGCACTATTCCAGCTGCAAGGGCAGGATATATATAGAATTTATCAGCAGGCTTATCATAAAAGACATTGCTTCCAACACTCATGAATCTTGCAAAATCGCTGTCCTGAACCATGAGGTAGTTAGCTACGAATGCCATCCCTGCCATCATAATAATATATAAGCCTAAGAGACCTATTTTGGGTTTCTTCTCCATAAGATATATTATACCTGCAAGCATGACTGTGCCTATAACCGGCTCAATATATCTTCCATAGACTACTGTGTCAATTCTTCCGCCCGTGCCCTTCATAAATATGCTGGTAACTCCGAGCAGTCCAAGCATCGCCAGAAGCATATATATGTATGCTGGCATATATTTTCTGTTTTTCTGTGCTTTCGTGTCTTTTTTTATGACAGAAATGCTCCTGTCAAGCACGCCCACAATTGCCCAGAATACCACTGAACCGCTTGCCAGAAACAGATAGAAGAACTTTCCGCACGCATGGCACATCAAATCCACAATGCCCTTGAGTGAGAATAATGCAGCAAGCTTTCCAAGCTGGCCTGAGAAGTTATTGACTGCAATCCTGTCTTCCGGCTGCGAGCTCCACAGTGAAACCGTAAGGTGTTTTTTTATCACAAAAAACCCCACGACAAGTACTATCACTGCAACCGCAGCAACGATGAGCGCTGCTACCTTTTTATGTGTTATTTTGCCTTTTTTCTGTTCACCATATGCCGCTGCAGACTGCTGTCCGCCTTCTTCCAAGTCTGACCCCGGCTGTTTTTTATGCTCCCTGCCCTTTCTGACCACCGCACAGACAGCAATCCCGACAAGTACCATTCCTGCAGCTACCAGTACGCCAAGCATTCTCTGGTGAATAATGTACATATATACAAGCTCTATGCCAAAAGCGGCAAGGACAAATATGTTCCTGTTCTCACAGTAGCACAGAAGTGTATAGAAGGACAGCCAGAACATAAAGTACAGCAGTGCTTCGCTCCATGCTATATTCGCCTGAACAACATTGTTACAGTAGAGTGCTATAACTCCGCACACTATGACAATGACAAGTCTCCTTCTGTTTATAGCTGCCGTGCTGTCATATCCTGCTTTCCTGCTGCCGGAGGTTCTCCTCCCAAAATTGAGCTTCGCTGCATCCGCAAGCCTGAAGCCGCATGCACATGAAATGAAATATGCCCCTATATAAAGCAGTGCATTCAGACAAATTGCTGCCTTATACATGAGTACTGAATCCTTAAATATCAGAAAAAGCGGTGCAAGCAGGATACTGTAACCGTAAGAATAGTAGAGCGACAGCCCCGACAGGCCCGACCAGTCATATCCTGAAAAAGCTGCGGCAGTCATCCAGTAACCATACTCATCCGGAAGCACGAATATCATATTAAGCTGACGCAGATTTCTTAAGTAAACCACACATAAAAGAAACGGTATTATAAACATCAGAGGCTTGTACAGCCCCTTTTTTCCCGTCTTGTTCATATCCTAAAAATCCTTTCTTTCTACAGCCTGTTCACTGCCTTATATATCACAGAAGCAGCACTATACATTCCCATTCCGCTTCTCCTAAGAAGTGTCACACAGATATTCCTGTTGCCGTTATATATATCCGGTGACTTTTCCTTGAGCCATCCGTCGAATTCAGAGAGTGCCGCCTTATGGGCACGGTCATTATAGCTCATCAATACCGAGTATACCCCCGATATAAAATAGGCTATCTTCCTTGCTATAAAATCCTTCTTCGGCTCGCTAAGGCTCCATGCGACATCCTCATAAAAGCCTATGAGATAATTAACAACCGACATATACTGTTCATGGTTCTTCCGTCTGCTCTCTATGGACACACTCTGCCCGTTCCTGCCAACAAGATACTGATACACCACCAAATCAAGGTATACTATGGTTCTTGTATAGGCAATAGAATATATGACATATTCGTTGTCCACATAGAAAAGGTGCTCATGGCAACTCACATTGTTCGTTCTGAGGAGCTCTGTCCTGATGCAGCAGTTATGCATCTCGATATTCTTGATTTTATCCGCACAGTCATCGAAGTCCATCACTTTATTTTTCTCAACACCTGATATGCTCTCACATCCGACATCCTTTCCGTCAGGTGTGATGCGCCTTGCATCGGTGAATGCCATATCCACATCATGTTCTGCCAGATAGTCCACAAGCTTCCTAAAGCTGTCGGTATTCACATAGTCATCGGCATCACATACCATAAAGTATTTCCCGTTAGCATTCTCTATGCCTGAGTTGACCGCTGAGCCATGCCCGCCATTTTCTTTATGAACAACATTTATAATCCCGGGATATCTCCCCTTCATTTCATCTGCTATCCTCGGCGTATCATCCTTAGAGCCATCATCGACAATTATCACTTCAACTTTTCCTTCTGCTCCGTCATATAAAAAGGTTGGGATATTCTGCCATAAAAAGCTCTGTGCATTATACGAAGGCACAGCAACTGTAAGTACACACATAATATTTTCTCCCTTCAATTAATTCGATTATACAACACATATACCTTTTTTTCAAACATTTAGTTGCTTTATGCAAGGAATTATCCTAAGATATAAAAGAACTTTTTTTCAATACAACTCTGTGAAATGGGGATTACTATGAAAATTCAGCCACTGCTTTTTCCTTCAGATGATATATGTAATATAGAATCCATGTACTATCGCCGCAAGGGAAACTCGCTATCTCTTGAAACATATTTCAACGCTTTTTCAGTCGGCAAATGGTTTCATTATACTTCGATAAATACACTCACTCTCTGTATACGGACACAGCACGATATATCAATACGCTGTTTCAACAGTATCGGAACTGTCCTTGACGGCTGCAACAGCTTTGCAGATGTGCAGGTTCCTGTTGATATGTCAAGCTATGTCAGCGTGACAAGGCAGGAAATTCCAGTCCGGATTTCACACGAAGGTGATATATACTGTATTAATTTTTTCGATAATTTATCAGAGGGAGACTTGCGGGATGGCATACTGTATGCCGAACTGACCTTTCCTTTTGACGTAAGCGGGTGTGAGCTTCACACACTTATAGACGGCTGGTACGAGACTGACTATGTCCCTGTCAACAGTCCGGACATAGCTCTGGGTATATGCACCTACAAGCGCGAGGAGTTTCTTTTGCGCAATATAGCTTCGCTGGTTGCGAACATTATCGATAATCCGGACAGCCCTCTGTACGGAAAGCTCCAGATATACATCTCTGACAATGCATGTTCATTGAAACCTGAACACTTTCAGGTAGCACTAACACCTGTATCTGCCAAAATGCATGCCGCAGACAGCATACATGTATACCCTAATAAGAACACAGGTGGTGCCGGTGGGTTCACCAGAACCATGTCAGAGGCAATTCTTAACAATACGCAACAGCATTTCACGCATCTTCTGCTCATGGATGATGATATCGTGCTCGATACAGCCGTGCTTGAACGGACATACCTGTTCTTAGCTTACCTGAAAGAAGAATTTAAGGCATGTATGATCGGTGCCTCCATGTTAGACCTCAACAGAAAATATCTTCAGATTGAGAAAGGTGCACGCATAGATTCCTATGCATACACCTTCTATCACAAGTTTTTTGACCTCAGAAATGCCGACCTGATCAGTGCCAATGAGTGCCCTGAAAACGCAGCCTACACAGGCTGGTGGTACTGCTGTATTCCCACACAGCATATCTGTCCGGACAACCTGCCGCTTCCAATGTTTCTGCACTATGATGATGTGGAATATGGTCTTCGCGCCAAGGTAGCGCCGATTCTTCTGAATGGAATCTGCGTATGGCATCCGCCCGCTGTCTCTAAGGGAGCGGCAAGCATTGAGTACTACGATATCCGCAATGTGCTTATCCTTCAGTCAACCGATAAGGAACGCCATGCCAGCAGGCTTCACACACTGTTACACATAAGCTTTTTAAGCGTTGGTGAGCTTGTACGCTACCGTTACAAGGTTTCGGATGCAAGACTCATGGGATACGAGGACTTTCATCGTGGCCCTGAGCACTTTATCCGAACCGACCCTGTCAAAAAGCATGCCCTTCTTGGTGAGCTTAACTATCATTTTGTCTCGCCGGAGGAGGCAGGAATCAGCCGTGAGGATATTGACAAGCTTCTCCATAGTCTGAGAAAAAATGGCTCTTCAGGCAACAGCTCCAAGGCTCCATCTGTCGGCGGCACACTTGGAAGCTATATACTCTGTATACTGTGCCATCTTCTTCCGCCGTCAGGCGGCACCAAGGTATGCAGTGCCGACACGTCATGGCTTCCCTACCTTGCCCGCCGTGTATATGTATATAGTCCTTCACTCGGCAAGGGCTATATCGTCACGAGAAGCTACAAACAGTTCTTCTCGGGAATAGGGCGTTATCTGCGTGCAGCATTTCACATCTTAAAAGATTTAGGCAAAGACACTGCCGCCTGGAATGAGAGTATATCGTATCTCACATCGCAAAGCTTCTGGGAAAAATATTTAAAGCTTTAACAACATTTGCTATAGTTAAGCAGACTTCTCTTTTCTCATTTTTCCTGCAACAGCCACATAAGCCACCCAGCCGAGCACTCCGATAATGCTGAGCACAATTCCGTACTTAAACGGCTTATACTCATAATCGAATCTTATCTCATTGCTCCCCTGGCTTATCTTTACAGCCATAAGACCATTGATATTGAGAATCTGTGTCTCACTGCCATTGACCGTTGCCTTCCATGACTTATCATACGGAACAGCAAAAAATGCATACTTGTCGCCGTCAGCCGTTATGATTGACTCAAAGTAATTCTTTCCGCAGGTGAAGCTCTCTGAGCTCTCCTGCCGGTGAGCCTGTGCATACTCTGACACGTTCTCATAAGCTATCACATCATCTACATAAGGGTCATATTTTTTCAGATACCGGCTCACCAGCTCTTCATCTTCATCATCTATGATAAGCAGTCTGAGCATTATCGCAGGCTTAAGACGGTTTTCCGCACCTTCGAAATCACTCTTTGTCATGTACATATCATAAGTAAATCCGAGCGGCAGTGCATTTTCATTCTCATAGAGTTTCAATGTCTGTCCTGTACTCGTTGTGTAGTCCCTGATATAGGTATAATCAGGCTGTTCAATATATGATACAACATATCTTGCACCCAGCAGCTCCCTTATACCGTCCGGTCCTGCATTAGTCCAGGTTGCCCTTCCAAGTCCTATTTCATCATAATATTCACCTATTGATGAATGTACCGTACTGCAGAAGGAATTGATTGAAGGGAGCTGATTGGTCATGGCAAGATTGTAGTATGTATGCCCGATTCCCTCGTCAAAATAATACCTGTACGGAAGAACCTCTGCATCCAGTTGCTCCGGTATCTCTGTCAGATATGCATACACATTCTCACCATAGCTTGCACCATAGGTTTTAAAATCCTGATTCGTATTATCTGTTGCCTTGGCATATTCCGAAATCGTCACGCCAAGTGTCACCGCCGATACCATGACTGCTGCCGCAATATATATTCCGTGCAGATTATTGACCTGATTTTTCATAAATCTCGGAAGTGCGATTACAAATACTGGTCCGGCAATACCAATTAAAAATGAAGCAATAAACAGGTTTTTCTTGTATATTCCGATTATGCCTTCCTCTCTGTTCATCATAAGTACCATAACTAAGAAGAATACCAGCAGTATTCCTGATATAATCGCTGCCTTCTTTACCTTGTATTCCTTGCGCTCCTCAATAACCTTAGCTGTGGCAAGTGCCATAAGAAGTATCAGCATATAGTACCATCTGCGATATGGTGCATCTGAAAAAAATGAAAATGCACTGTTAAGCAGCGGAACAGCCGCACAAAGTGCTCCCACCTTGAGCATATTAGACAGCCAGTCCTTCTTCGATATCATATACGCAACAACAAATACTGCTCCAAAAAGTGGAAGATATGCCGCATTTGTCATCCAATCTGAATATTCCACACTTACCAATGCATTCATTGTCTCACCCGGAAGGAAGAATGCCTTGATGAGCATAAGCCAGTCCTTTGTTGACCTTGTAAACCAAGCCAATACAGATATATGTTGGGAAATTCTGCTGTTGCTCATCGTTCCATTGACTGACGGAAGCAGAATAAAGCCTGCCATTGCCACACCAATTATTCCCTCTAACATGCACATAAGAACAGGTTTAACAATATCAAAAAGCTTCAGCCCATCTGATGTTTTCTGAGCTGATGACACATTAGCTGTATCTGATACTTTTCCTGCGATATCGTTAACTGCCAGAGCTTTTTTCCTCTTGCATATCTGTGCAAGCTGCGGTATCAGGTACTTTACTACATAATATATAACAACGAACATAATCTCCGCGAAGAAAAATACATAGTTGCACATTGCATTAACCATTACTGCGAATGCGAGCCAGCCATGTTTCTTTTCCTCGACAAGCTTCTCCACACCGATTAACAGAAGTGGTAAAAATGCAACAGGATCCTGAAAATGATAGAACACAACACTTGCACACTGGAAACCTGAAAATGCATACAGTACTGATGCCAGAACAACCAGCTTTCTGCTCTTTAAGTGCCTGTTAAAGTATACCGATGATATCATTCCCGCAACTGCAAATTTAAGAATCATGACCGGTCCCATAAGCATAGGCACAATAGAAGCCGGGAACAGCAATGTAAGCCACAAAAACGGGCTTCCAAGACTATAGAAACTGAAGGTCTCTATAAAGTTGCTTCCTATATCGATGCCCCAGTTCCACAATATATTGCCCGATTTTACCGCCTTGTTCATCATAATATTATACGATATTTCCTCAGCAGCAAAGTCATGTGACATTGCCATGTAACCGTTATTTTTTATCAGAATCGGTAGTATCGCCGCCGTCGCTGTCAAAAGACTGACTATAAAAGCACATAACCAGTACGGCATTTGTTTAATGCGTTCATTCTTATTTTCGTTTTTCATCAAAACCTCCGTATATGTTTTTTGTAAGTATTACATATCAAATTCATCCCGTCTTATTTTATGACTGCTCATCAGCTAATCATCCTAGTAAGTATATAACATTATGTTTAAAAAGGAAAGCATACTTTTTCTTTATTGAGTTCAATTATACTCTATGATAGAATTAAAAAAAAAATATTTACGAAAGGATATCCCATGTCTAATACTCTTATCAACGATGTTTCCCCACGCACTCCAAAAAAAAGGCTTGTATGGCTTGATATTGCCAAGGCTATAGCTATATTTGCCATGATTGAAGGGCATACAGCTCCCGGAGGGATGCTCCGCAACTTTATCTACTCTTTCCATATGCCGCTGTTCTTTATCGCAACAGGCTTTACCTCACACCCTGCTGCTAGCTGGAAGGATTTCTTTAAGTCACTGAAAAAAGACTTTCTTAGAATATATCTTCCTGCAGTGGCAATTCAGGCACTGAACGGTCTTTTATCCTTCCTTATATATAATGAAAATGCCGCAGCCAGCATCCATCTACGTGTTGAGCAGATGCTGTGGTCCTCGGCCTTTGACATATATGGGCACTCCTGTGTCGGAATGATATGGTTTCTCGTAGCACTGTTCTGGGCAAAGACCTTGTACAACCTCGTATTTCTGATATTTCCGAGCAAGTACAACGGCACTGTTTTTCTTGCCCTTGCCCTCGTCGGCAAAACACTGGCACTGAAGCAGACTTATCTTCCACAGTCGTGGGATGTATGTCTTGTTGCCGTATTGTTCCTCTACATAGGATATGCTTTCAAAAAGCTATATCCTCTATTTGAGAAGCATCAGGCAGTTATCACCGTCATCAGCTTCTGCTTCTGGATATTCTGCTGGGAGAAGGGCATTGCTATAGACCTTGGCGGAAGAGCTTACGCTGAATTTATACCGTGCATCCTGACTGCCGTATGCGGATGCATATCCGTTTTCACCTTCTCACAGGCACTTGAAAGCTGCCGTCATGTAGCAGTTGTGCTAAGTGCAGTTGGAAGGCATACGCTCACCATATTGTGTGTATCTTTCCTTGACTGGATTGCACTATCCTTCTGGGCAAGCAGAGGTTACGGCTTTGCATACGTGGCACGCCCGGCGGTAGTTCTATCTGTCTCATTTATAGTAGTATTACTCATGGCTCTGTTTAAGAGGCTTATATCAGTAATAAAGAAAAAAGCATGATAAAGATACAGGAATATTTAAGTCAACGGGTATTCTGCCCTAAATAATATATAACAAAAGGAAGTATAACCGCATATCCTCCATACATCGGGATATATGGTATACTTCCTTCTATTTTTATTACTTCAATATTTCAGAATGTAATTAGTCAAGTCTTGTTCCAATTCCGGTATTAGGGTCAAAATACCAATACTCTCCATTGATAGTGTCCTCACCCTTAGCCATAGCACCTGTTACAGGGTCAAAGTACCATGAATTTCCCTTATCTACCTGCCAGCCCTTGAGCATCTTGCCCCATGGGTCATAGCGAACCCACTTTCCGGTTCCATCTTCCCTGTCAGCATACTTTCCTGCATAGGATTCCTGATATACATCCTTGCCTGCTGCAATCGCACCCTGCTGTACATTGTCAAGCCAGTACCATGCATCTGTGAGAGAGTCGTATATCTCTTTTCCTCTGTAGGTAGGGTCATAAGGCTTGTAGCCCTGTCGTATACCCTTCTCGTACCAGTACTTGGTGCTTCCATCCTCTGAGAACAGCCATCCTTCCATCGCCTCACCTGTGTGTGAATCAGATGTGTACAGCTCTCCATCAACGATTGTATCTCCAAGTACAAGAAGACCTGTTACCTGATCATAGTAAGCAAGCTTGGTTGTACCGTCTTTCTTAGGAACCTCAACAAAGCCCTTTAACATTTCGCCGGTTATTGGGTCAAAATACCACCAGCCCCACTCAGCATCCTCCGGGGCTCCTTCTATCGCACGATGATCCTCACCCTTTATCATGTGGCCTTTCTCATCATAGCGTACCCATTTTCCATTATCGCGGTTCTCGTTGCTCTCAGGAACATATACGTCCTTGCTCTTTGCCATTGTTCCATCTGCATCAAACCAATACCAGTAGTATTCACCGTCTTCAAGGATTGCTACCTGCTTGTCCTTTGCAAGAACACCGTCCTCATAATAATACTCATTACCGTTTCCGTAGAACCATCCATCAAGTTCAAGCTCCGCCGGCTTATCAACTTCCGGATCATATGTCCAGCCTGCTGCCTTATAGCGCTCCATAATAAGCTCTATGGCAGCCTTATCTGTGATTGTCTTTACAGAGCCATGTCTTGTAGGTATCGAATTTCCGTTTACATCTATAGCTACTATAGGCTGATTCTGGGTCCAAGGATCTGATAAGCCTTCTGAGCGGGCTACATTGATACCTGTGATTCCATCTACAAGACCAAGCTTATCTGTATAATAGTAATATACACCATTGTACTTCGTCATACATGGTCCCTCATAGTTGGTTACTACATCACTGTTGACAAGTGTCCAGTTATCCGGATTCTGCACGCTCTCAAGGCTGAGCTCATCTATGCTCCAGATTTCACAGGTCACACCATTTCTCTTTATGACAAGGTAATACTTTCCATCTTCCTTATAGATGGAACCATCAATTCTGTTGTCACAATCATCAGGAAGGCTAATAGGTACGGCGTCGCTGTATGTTACAATAGGTGATTTACCCTTATTGTCTCTGGTATCAGGGACATCACAGCCCGGTGTAAGACCATCGAGTCTTACCAGATAGCAGCTCTCCTTATCCAGTGTAGCATGCTCTCCATGCCACTGTGCATAATATCCCATTGTCACAACCATCCACACAGTTCCGTCATCATCAAGGAATATATCAGGGCTTCCAGAATCAAACTCTGTATTCGTTCTTGTACCATCAGCCGCAAAAGGCAGCGTGCCTACAGGCTTAATATTCTTACTGCTTCCGCTGTTAGGAAAGCTCCAGTTTACAAGGTCCTTGGAATATCCAAGCATCGGGGTAAATCTCTGCTCACCATTAATCTTCTGGTCAAAACCTGTCACAGTCCAGAAATATCCATCCTTGTATATAAGACCGGGATCATGTACACAGCCTACATACCATGTATCCTCTCCTACTCTGTCAGCTCTTGGTGACAAATGCGGGCTCTCTGTACACCAGTAGTCATTCAGGTCATCCGGTGCATGATCCGTATATGCCTCCCCTATTTTTTTAAATGTCATACCATCAAAGGAAACATACAAGGTATCCGTCATATCCTCCTCGCTGTTAAAAAATATTCCCAGCAGAAGTTCATCAGGATACTCTTCCTCCTGTGCCTGAGCCGTGGTTGTCCCTGATACTATCATAGCTGCCATAGCTGCTGTTGTAAGTCCGGCTCCGATGAAACGCTTGATTTTACTGCCTAATCTGTTTCTGACCATTCTATCTCCTCCTATTCCTGTATTTCTATATATTCAGCGGGATAAGCTACAATACCTCCATTGGTGTTGGATAAATCAATACCCCTGCTGCTTATATCTGACATATTGTTGGATGTCGCATTGAACCTGCCAGACAGGCTCTCCATAGACCAGAATACCGCATCCATAATCACATTGTCGTAGAAATCATTGATATAGCACTCCTCTGCCAGAAATATACCAGCATAGTGCTCACCTGTAATAATGTTTCTGCATATTATGTTCTCATAGCATGCTGCAAAGTCAAGCATCACTGTCTCATAGTCCGGCTTTGCCGCATAGCCTAACTCAACTCCAAAGAAGTGGAACTGTTCACTCTGACCGCGGTTATTATTCGCAATGATATTGTCAGATATGATATTTCTGACACCGACACGCACCATCTTGACACCGCTTCCATAGTTGTCACATATATAGTTATTCATGACAATATTGTATGCCGAATTGTCGATTGACAAGCCCGGCAGCTTCGCCGGTGAACTGCCATCCGAGAGAGTTCCGAATTCCTGTACAAAATCGTTCTCTAAATCGGCAAGTGTCTGTCTTCTTCTTCCACCGTTCTGCTTAATAGTGTTGCCCGATACATAGTTGCCGAAGGAACCTGCATCAAGGCACATGCCCTCCTTGTCATTGAGGTACAACGTATTGTCTATAAAATAGTTGCAATAGGAACCGTCAGAATAAAAACCGGACGAATTGCTCTTATAGATATAGTTGCTTAAAAGTGCCATCTCATGCGGTGAATCGTATCTGTCACAGATTGGTTCTTCAACAAAAGGATTGCTTGCTGTGTCGTAATCAGGAATCGGTATACTTGTTATAACGACCGCCGCTGAAAAATTCGATGCTCCCTGTGTGTTGGTAATCGTGTTTTCCTCAAATATCACTCTGGATATATCACCGTTAAGGATGACACTTCCGTTTCCGCTGTTGTCAATTGAGCATCTGCTTATATTCAGATACTTGTTCTGTCCCAACACAACAATTGCCTTGCACACTGCATTATTGATTGTTGTGTCTTCAATGGATATACCAGATGAACGCACCACGAATATTCCCCAGTTGTACATACCTTCTTCAATCTTGAAATTTTTCAGTGCAACATTCTCAAGCTCCACAATATGAACCGCCTTGTCGAGCTCCGCTGTCATAGTAAATTTCACGCCGTCCGCATCTATGGTCACATCGGACACGGGAATAAGTGTCTCATCCCACTCCACTTCGGTGGAGGTAAGCCTGATGTATGCATTCTTTTTATTCTTCATAAATTCGTTCAGCTCAGAAATTTTCTGCCCGTCAAACTCATAATAATCTCTGTAGTCACGATTATCCATATAATCTGCTACATCTGTGTATATGAGCTTATAGGATTTTTCCGGAGTGAAAAAATCACTCTCCTCATATCCCATGTTGCGGACTCTGCGCATTATCAAAAGATTATCAACAAGCTCCTGTGAGTCAGCAGCATCCATCCTTGTTAGCGAAGGCATGCCATACAACTCCAAAATGCTCTCATAATCCGTGTCGAGGAGCTCAATTCTGCTCTCATCAGGAATTTTCTTGATTTCAAGGTCTTTCTGCTGCTCGCCAAGCACTACCTGCCTTTCATGAACTTCAGCTCTATTCTCTATCGGCTCCCTTTTTATCAAATATTTATATAGAATCAATGAAGTGAGCAGACCATACACCACCAGAATGGTAAACAGTATTCTGAGCCAGTGCTTTGAAAAGAATTTTTTCATATATTACCTATTCTCCTTTTTAACATCATCCGTCCTGTCACTGATAATATATCTTGGACGTGCCTTGACTTCCATGTATATCTTACCTATATATTCTCCTATGACTCCAAGACATATAAGCTGTATTCCACCAATGAAGCATATAATGCTTGTCATACTTGCCCAGCCTGCAACTGCATTCCCGGTAAGCTGGATTATAACTGACCATATAACACCGATAAAGCTCAACAGCGATATAAAAAGTCCGAAGGTTGTTATCATCCTTATAGGCTTGACGCTGAGACTCGTTATTCCGTCGAACGCAAGTGCGAGCATCTTTCCGAGCGGATAATGGCTGCTGCCGGCAATTCGCTCATGTCTCTCATAGTACACGGATGTGCTCTTAAATCCAACCAGCGGGAACATTCCTCTTAAGAATATATTGACCTCCTTGTAGTTGGCAAACTCCTGAAGCACACGGCTTGATACAAGCCTGTAATCAGCATGGTTAAAAACAACCTCCGCACCCATCCAGTTCAGAAGCTTATAAAAGCCTTCCGCAGTGAATCTCTTGAAGAAAGTATCAGTATCTCTCTTGCTTCTGACGCCATACACTATTTCACTGCCATCAAGGTACTCGTCGACCATCTTATTCATGGCATTGATATCATCCTGACCGTCACAGTCTATGGATATCGTAATATCGCACTTGTCCTTAGCTTCCATGAGACCTGCAAGAACCGCATTCTGATGTCCTCTGTTCCTGCTCTGTGATATTCCCATGAACTTTTCATCCTGTTTTGCCAGATCGCAGATTATGTTCCAGGTATTATCCTTGCTTCCATCATTCACAAACACGATTCTGCTGTCCTCACTGATTTTATCAAGCTTAATCAGTTCGTTAACCTTATCTAAAAACATGCCGCTTGTTATCGGAAGCACCTTTTCCTCATTGTAACAAGGAATTACTATATAAAGAATCGGTTTCATTGTTATTCCTTTCCATTTCTTAAAAACTTATGCCTGTTTCCTGAGGTCTGCACCTGCAGAGCTCTTTTTCGCATGTACTAATCATGAACATTTATCGGAGAATTCCGGTATCTGCATCAAAATAATAGCTTTCTCCATCAATAACTGTATTACCCTTTGCCATAGTTCCATATACAGGGTCAAAGTAATATCTTCCCGCTTCATTCGTGTGCCAGCCCTTAACCATGTGTCCGTCTGCATCATAGCGAACCCACTTTCCTATAGTTCCGGCATCATCTGCCTGTGACTCCATATACACATCCTTGCTCTTAGCCACAGCACCCTGCTGCACATTGTCTAACCAGTACCATGCATCGGTTGAAGGGTCATAGATTTCCTTGCCGCGGTAACCCGGATTGTCCGCATCATACCCCTGGCGCACACCCTTCTCATACCAGTAGTTCACACCTGTTATCCTGTGCCAGCCGTCCTCTAACATAAGCCTTCCGTCATCATCCCAGTTAACCGATGTGTTTTCCAGCTTTTCAAGTGTGTATTTCTGGTTCTGACTAAAGCTTAGTCTGTAGGTTATAACCTCCGTGCTGTTTGCGATAACACCATCTCTTATATCCCATGCATGTCCGTTGGACTTGGAAACGATTGTGTAAGTTCCATCATCGTTCTTTATTATCAGCCATTTCTGGTTATCGCCATTATTGTACTCCCACTGGCAGATTCTCGCACCACTCAACGTGCTCACACACTCAACGGTGAGATACTTTCCAGTCGAAACACACTCAAACATATAATAGCCATCAGAAGTACGTGTTATATTGTATTTCTGATTATCAGCCGAATTATCCTTATGTATATCAAGGCATACTCCATTATCTGTTCCGTTCTCAGGTATATTTATAACAAAGCTCTTATCCGATGAAGCACTTATCTTATAGGTTCCGGCTTCAATATCCGCATTGTCCTGTGTCGTATATACCCTTGTAAAACAGAAGCTCTGTGAATACTCGCCTGACTTCTTTGCTCCAACTATATTCATTCCGCTCTTAGGGTCAGCCTGAAGAACTGAAACATACCTTCCCGTAGCCTTGGATATTATGTTATATGTTCCATCGCTTTCGCGGACTATAGCCCAACGCTGGTTATCTCCGCCGCTATATTCCCACTGCCCTATGTTGGCACCATTGGCTTTATCTGCTCCAAACAGATCTAATGATAATCCGGATTCAACGGATATGATTTTATAGTAGCCGTCCTCTACCGGCGTTATGTACCACTTCTGGTTGTCACTAAAGCCCGGAGTATACAGTGATACATTGGCTCCATTGTCATGGCTTCCCCACTCAACGTCAAATACAAGGTTGCCATCTCCAGCCATACTTATTACATATTCGCCCTCAGCAAGGATATGCTCTGCCTTGTAAGGTTCAGGCATATTCTTATACACCGGAATCTTAAAAACAAATGCCTCGTCAAGCATTCCCGCCTTCTCGTATGCCTGTTTTATTCGTCTTCCCTCGTTGGATGGAGCAGCCAGATTCTGCATATACTGATGCCAGTATCTTCCATCGTATGTAGGATCAACATCGAATTTCTGTAAATACAGGGTGTCCTGCCCCCTGAGTATGTATCGGTTAGCCAGCTTCTGTGAACCACCAATAAGTGCTGCATACCTGCTGTTCCAGCCCTCAGAGCGTGCCTCCTCAAGCCCGTTCTTCACAATAGTCTCATGGTCGCTTCCTGATGCCTGAATATTATAATAATTATAATATCCCTCATACCCCGGATACACTCCTGATATAAGGTCTGATTTTCCGCTTGTTCCCTGCTCCTGATATACTCTGGATGCAAGATGTACAGGATTGACACCATAGAGCTCACCTATATCATGAAACGCCTGTGCATAAGTAAGTCCCGCCTCCTCATAGCCTTCAATAAAACCTGACATAAAGCTGTTGGCAAGCACCTTCTGCACAGTAGCAATACCCTGAGTAGCTACGTTATATGTAAGCCTCTCGAACTGGAATATATAATTCTCTGTGAGCCAGTTTCTTGGATCCATATAGTATTCTACTGCCGCCTCTGTTGCACAAGACCATCCATCTCCGTAGAGCTCCCCCACAAAGTCACTTGAAAAATAGGATGGAACAAGGCTTCTGCTCGCAGGATTGGTCTCATTGTACAGTACAGTGTTCCACTCCAGCCCGGTATCATATATTTCAAATGTCCAATTAGGGTGCTTCTCCTTAAGCTCGTAAAGTGCATCCCTGTAGCTCTCAGGAAATTTTTCAACATCCTCGTAGACTACCGTTTCCTCTGCATGTACAATGTTAGGTATTATGCCTGTCGGCACAGTCAGGGCTGATGCTAAAAGGACACAGCCCAATGCCAGGAATTTTTTCTTCATTATGTTCCTCCAATCATTCAAGCTCAAGGTACTTCTTCCAGAAATCAAGTGATTTAAGCTCATCGCCCCTTGATACGAAATCCTTCTTCGCCTTATTATATTTGAATCTGAGCTTTATTCTAAGACCGATAAGCTTCATAATGCATGAAAACATCTCCTTATTGTCCTTCTCAGTCACAAAAATCTTTCCTGAAATAATGTCATAGTTGATTACCTCGCGTGCACGGTAATTGTTAGAGGTATTTACCTGCGACATTGATACTGTAACCGACTGTCTCTTAACCGGAGCCCAGTGTCCATTCATATTGAGTGCCCTGACCACCTTATGAAGACGGCTGTCATCCTTAAAAAGTGTCTCCTCATAGTCTCTAAGATATGCCTTACGTCCAAGCTTTTCAGGCTCCTCCATCTTGTAGCCGCCTGCCATAATCTCCTTATGAAGCTTCTCACCATCCGTTGTCAGGAAGAAATCGACTCCCTGCAGGAAATCCTCAACTCCGCGCATGAGGAGTCTTGCATTCTTGTATCTGTAAAGCAGTATCTCCCTGAGTGCTAACAGCGAAAAGTCTTTAACAGCATCCTTCGCACCATAATTCGGGAAATGGAAAGCGTTGTCTATAAACATATTTCTGGTGATATAGTAGTTTAAAAAAGATGAGTACTTGTTCTCAAACGGCTCATGCCATACGCAGATGCCATTCATCAGGATAAGGTTCTTCATATTTCTAAGACCATATTCAAGGTCATCACCTCTTATAAAAATAGGAAGCGGAAGATTCTTATCGCTTACCACCGTCATAGGGAAACAGCAGTACCACCATGCATTGAACTCATATCTCTCCTCGCTCTCGTTATAGAGACATGGCTCAGCCCTATCAAGCCTAAGCCCCTTCTTGTAGGACATAAGCTTTCCAGCATTCCAGCTTGCACCTGCCTCCTCCTGAACATCCTGATTGTCATTTCTTAGCATCGCTCCGCCAATAAATGTGTCAATATATTCATCCTTTACAATGGATAGGATTCTATAGGTTCTCTCTAGTGCTCCGACATCAAGGAGTATATCGTCATCCATGAGAAGTGCATGTGTGAGCTTATATTCCTCATTGCTCGACCACATCTCTATAAGTGTTCTTGTAAAGCCTCCTGCTCCGCCGGTGTTCTTGTTCTGAAACATATGTATATGAGCATTGGAAAGCTTATCTATATCAAGTGTCTTTCCGTTATCGGAAATAAATACCTCAAGATGACCATTGAGCATTGATGACCTGTTATCAAAAACAGCTCTGTTAAGTATCGCAATATTTTTCTCAATGAATGGTTCTCTCTTAAAGGTGCATATTCCGATACCAATCTTAACATTGCGCTCAGCTTCTGTATCTGTATTATAGGTTCCGCCGTAGAACACACCGCCATCCTCAAGAGCCTCAAGCTGCATATAGAGCATGCCTTTGCCGTCCTCAAATGGGATGACAAGCTCCGTCTGACCATCGGACTCGACTACCGTCCTGTATGTGATTATCTGTCTGATATCAACCGGAGAAACTCTGTATGCATAACCTGTCCACACCTTGAAACGTCCTTTCAGGCGGATATTAGCTGTAATTTTACCAATATTGGTATACTTCTTCCATTTATCTATAGAAATACCGTTAAAATATGTGTCCAGAGTACATATACCACCCTTGTTAAATTCGAGTTGTCCTTCATTCAGATAGAACACATCTCCCTCTGTATGAAAGTACATATCATATTTATCGCACACATCGTCCAGCGGTAACTGTATATTTTGTAAAATCACTTTTGTTTCCTCCATAATTATCCTAATTAAACGTTTATTCCTGTATTACACAGCTTCAACCTTCTGCAGGCACATATAGAAGCCGTTCACTGCTCCGGTTAAAAAGCCAGCTTGTAAATAAAATAAGTAAAATATATTACCAGTGCCCAGTAAAGCACATCCTTCTTGTTGATTGACATTAGCTTCGTCTTTGACAGACCTTCGTGAAGCTTCTCAGGTATGAACGTGAACACTCTGCCTATATAATAAGCAGGTGATTTGCCCCTCTTAGCGAGAAGTGTCATCTGTTCATCACGCAAAGCCAGCTCCTTCTCAAGCTCCTCTATTCTCTCAAGGCTGTTATCTGTACGATTGTCATACAGCCTCATCTTCGCATTAAGTCTGGCAACATTGTTCGCCAGTTCTTCCTTCTCGGCACAGACCCTGTTATAATCCTCAGCAAGTATACTGTTCTGATTGATTATCCTGTCCTTCTCACAATTAAGGTCATTCTCTATACAGCTCTTGTGGTCTATTATCATTCCAAGTATAACTGATGATATCTTCTTATAAATATGACCATCGAGAAATCTTAAATCTCCCTCAGGCATTCCTTCAAGCTTAAGATTGACATCCTCAAGACTTCCATACGGTATATTCTCAAGCTCAGCCATGATATCAAGCATCTCCGGATTAGACGGCACTGTATGATCCTTGATTATAAATACATACTCTCTCAGTATCCTGTTGATGATTAATGTCTTAAGCCCTTCTATATCACACTCAACTGCCGTTGTAAGATTCATGCTGAGTGCTTTTAAAATATCATTGGCAATTCTGTCCGTCCACATCACCGGACGCGGTGACATCTGCGCATACAGTGCGCGGCTTACCGAATAAAAATGCCCGGCGGCAGCCATCGCCCTTACGATGAACACACTGTCATCCATATATTCAAATGGCGGAAAATAAATATTGTTATCCGACAAAAACTGCCTTCTGTATATAAATCTCTTGTATCCATAATCACACGCATACTCTCTGAACTGCAATATTCCATCCTTATCAAAAACATACTTCCCGTATATTCCGTCAAAGCAGGTACGCACATCCTCATTGAGCATATTCACCTCGACAATGCTCGAGCCGGCTATATCAGTGTTATTCTCCACACAGGACTTTACAAGTGCCTCAACTGCATTACTGTCATAGTAAAAGTCATCTGTGTCAATAAATGCTATATACTCACCCTTAGCGATTCGTATAGCTTCATTGCGTTCCTCGGCAGTTGTCATACCCGTATCTAGATCCAACCGTGTGATTCTCGAATCCCTTTCACACCAGGCATCAATGCATGCCCTATTCTTTTTTCCGGAATTACTATTGATACATAGGATTTCAATATTCTCAAATGTCTGCCCAACTATGGACTCCATACACCTGTCAATCAGCTCATTCCTGTCATAGACAGTAACTATAACCGATACGTCTTTTGGCATAATACTGCTCCTCTATCCCTCCTGATGCATATACTCGATGTATTCTCTAAGCACATCCTCAGCATCACCAATCTTCATCAACCTGCCCTCATGCATCCATATCACACGGTCACACAGGCTCTTGAGAGCCTCGATATCGTGGGATACTATGACAACCGTTCTGTCCTTGCTGTTGATAAGCTCCTGCATCTTGTTAAAGCTCTTGCGCTGGAACTGTTCATCTCCAACGCTGAGCACCTCATCTATCAGGAAAATATCTGTCTCTAAAACTACCGTTATTGCAAATCCAAGCTTCGAGAACATACCACTTGAATATGTCTTGACGGGATAGTCAATAAATTCGCCCAAATCGGCAAACTCCACTATCTCCGGTATCTTCTCCCGCACGAATTCCTCCGGAAAACCCATTAACATTCCTGACAGCATAATATTCTCACGCCCAGTCATCTCGACCTGAAATCCCACACCGAGGGACAACAGCGAAACCGAATGTCCATGGAGGTCTATCTTCCCCTTATCCGGACAGAATACTCCGGCAATCGCCTTGAGCATGGTGGACTTTCCGCTTCCATTACGCCCTATGATACCGATAATCTCACCTTCCCTGACAGAAAAGCTGACTCCCTTTACTGCCTGAAAAGAATCGTTCTTCTGTTTCCAGAACCGGAACAGATTCTTCTGTATCGAAAATGCTTTCATGCTCTTATATTCAATATACAGATTTTCTACAGTAATCGCATCCTGCTGCGTCAATCCATCCATCCCCATTAAATCACCTTTACATAATTATTTTCATTCTTATACATGAGTGTCACACCAATAACAGACAACACAATTCCGACAACCAGCCATACAGCCATATCCTTCACATGCGTAATCCTTCCATAGAGCATGGCATCTCTTGCCGCCGTTATAATGGAAGTCATAGGATTGAACCTCGCAATCCAGCTTCCAAACGGTGCCGGAATAGTCTGCTCTACATCGTAAAAGATACCATTAGCAAAGAATATAATCTGCATAAGTATCGATACAACATACTGCAAATCCTCCACAAATACACCAAAATGAAGGAGTATCGTTCCCATACCGAATGTGAGAACACACATAACCGCCAGCGGAACCACAATATATATAAGGCTTGTATTTATCCTTACATTAAAATAAAGCATAAGTATTGTCAATACGCCTATTGCCAGCAGCATCTTAAATCCATTGACCAGAACCCTGACAAGCAGCAACACAAATTTAGGAAGATACACCTTATCCACTATGCTCTGATTCATCCTGATAAGGCTTACGCTCTCCCTCACGGTTCTCTCATGGAAATTCCACAATATAAGTCCAAGATATATAAACAGTGGGTAATACTGTATTCCATCTCCGAGTATAAGTCCGAACACAATACTGTAGGTTATCATATAAAAGAACGGTTCGAGCAGCCACCATATCCAGTTAAGGTATGAATTGGCCACCTCCGATTTCAGCGTAGCCTTCGCTGAAAAAAAAGTATATTTGCTATATTTAGCTAAATCTTTAAAAAATCTCACTTTACAGTCCCCAGCTTATATTTTTACAATAATTCCTCTGCCATCTTAAGTGCTTCGGCGATAACCTTGTCCATATCGTAATACTTGTACTGTCCGAGTCTTCCTCCGAATACGACATTCTTCTCCTGTGCGGCAAGTTCGGCATACTTTGCATAGAGTTCATTGTTCTTGTCATTGTTGACAGGATAATACGGCTCATCGCCCTGCTTCCACTCGCTTGAGTACTCCCTGGAAATGACAGTTGTGGGAACATCCTCCGGACCTCCTGTCTGTCCAAGCTTCTCAAAATGCTTATGCTCAATGATTCTTGTGTACGGCACCTCACGCTCTGTGTAGTTGACTACGGCATTGCCCTGGAAGTTAGCCATATCAAGCTCCTCTGTCTCGAAACGAACGCTTCTATACTCAAGAACACCAAGCTTGTAATCGAAATACTGGTCTATCTGACCTGTGTAGATAATCTTATCTGCCTGCTCTGTGAGTGCTGCCCTGTTCTCCTGTGCAAGGAAATCAGTGTTGAGCATAACCTCCGTGCCGTCAAGAAGCTTTTCGATAATTGCTGTATATCCGCCTACAGGTATACCCTGGTATCTGTCATTAAAGTAATTATTATCATATACAAATCTGAGTGGCAGCCTCTTTATAATAAATGAAGGAAGCTCCTTGCAGTCACGTCCCCACTGCTTCTCTGTGTATCCCTTGATAAGCTTGGTATATACGTCCGTGCCAACAAGTGAGAGTGCCTGCTCCTCAAGGTTCTGCGGTTCTGTAATGTTAAGCTCCTTAACCTGCTTCTCGATAATCTCCTTAGCTTCCTGCGGTGTCCTTATCCCCCACATCCTGCTGAAAGTATTCATATTAAAAGGAAGATTATATGTCTCATCCTTGTATACCGCCACAGGGGAATTGATGTAATTGTTGAACTCTGCGAACTGATTAACATAATCCCATACTTCCTTATTGGAAGTGTGGAAAATATGTGCACCATACTTGTGTACATTGATTCCATGCACGTTCTCTGTATATATATTTCCTGCTATCTGTGGTCTCTTGTCAATCACAAGGCACTTCTTTCCTGCTTTCTTAGCCTCATGTGCAAATACTGCTCCAAAAAGTCCTGCTCCAACTATAAGATAATCATATTTCTTAGCCATATCGTCTCCATTTCCGCGGCAATGCCGCTTCTTACATTTTCTATGTGTATATCTTTGCGTTCTAAATCTCCTATAGAATCATCCATATAATTCTAATCTATTTTCCCACTAATATCAACATTTTTCTTGCGAACCAGCTTATTAAGCAGCTTGTCCATAAGATAAGCGAACACGGCAACCACAGGCACTCCAAGAAACATTCCCACAACGCCTCCTATACTTCCGCCGACGGTGATGGCAAATATTATCCATAGAGGACG
>ENA-ORKV01000330-ORKV01000330.1-human-gut-metagenome-genome-assembly--contig:-NODE-330-length-61645-cov-28.202930_pt1 | contig 61645 bp, 60 predicted proteins | sample MGYA00243058_ERZ508805 | MGnify/ENA primary metagenome ERZ508805 (study PRJEB26277, sample SAMN04329770) | human gut metagenome | biome: human-associated habitat | host: Homo sapiens | place: USA...
CTGAGCGCCAATGAGGAGAAGCTCGGCATTCACTACACCACCCATCTCACCAACAGCGCAGGCCGCGAGGTGAGAGGCTTCAGGGGGATTGGATCTATCATCAGCCTGTCGGGTTACATGCAAGGCGGATGGCAGAAGGTCGCTCCTGAAGACAACCCGTTCAAAGATGCATAAAGCGATTTTTGCCCCAAACAAAGCGTCCATACGTCCGGACGCCAAGGGGAGAAAAACCAACTCTGTGTAACATCACCGGACGCATGGACGCATCAAAACGGGGAAAAAGCGCTTCTGTGCATTATGGGTTTTCACAGAAATCAAACAAGTCTTGTTACCTGTTGAAACGCTTTGGGAAAGAAAAAAACCTTATTTTTCAAGGGCTTCCGGGCACGAAAAAGGGCGATTTTGAAGGCGAACGATCAATCTATCGTCTCCCTCAAAAATGGGGTTCTAACCGGTAACAAAACGGCAGAAGCAGACAAAAGAAGAAAGTTTACAACTTTTTATCACTTTAAAGCGTGAAAGGATATTGACGATATGAATATGAGATTCTATACTAATGAACAGGTACATCAGATCGTGGATCAGCTGCTTCTGCAATTCGATGAGGCTGCTCCCGGTCCAGAGCCTGCGCACCTTAAAAACGATATACCGCAACAATCTTCGCCTGAAAGCAAAGTCACGCTGACAGTCTCCGAGGCCGCCGAGATGATCGGGATCAGCAAACCCTCCATGTACGAAGTTGTCCGCACCGGGAAGGTACGGTCCGTGAAGGTGGGGAAAAAGATCCTGATATCGCGGCAGTCCCTGATGGATTGGTTGAAGAAAGGAGAAAACTATGGCGCTGAAGCGTGCTAACGGCGAAGGAAATCTGAGAAAAAGAAGCAATGGCACCTGGGAGGCCCGGGTCACCCTGGGCACCGATCCCAAGACGGGCAAGCTGATCAGCAAGAGCGTCTACGCCCGCACTCAGAAGGAGTGCCGGGAAAAGATGAAAGCGCTGCTGGGCATCGACGGAGGGCAGGCGGCTACCCCACCTGCCGCTCCCAAGGAGCCACCCAAGCCCCGGCCGGAGGATGTCATCACCGTGGGGCAATGGCTGGACACCTGGCTGAAGGAGTACCTGGCAGATGTAAAGCCCAATACGGCGCTCCAGTACGAATCCGTGGTGCGGCTGCATCTGAAGCCTGCCTTCGGAGACGTACTGCTCAAGGATCTGCGGACACCCATGATCCAGAAATTCTACAACAAGATGCGGGACGATGGAGTGAGCCCCAAGTACATCAAGAACATCCACGGCATCCTGCACCGGGCGCTGGACATGGCCATGCGGGTGGAGTATCTGACGAAGAACCCGTCCACCTACACCATCCGTCCCAAGGTGGTGGAGAAGCCGGTGGTGCCCCTGGACGCACCTGAACAGAAAAAGCTGTTCGAAGCGCTGAAAGGCAACCCCTTCGAGACGCTGTTTCTGACGGCCACCTTCACCGGGATGCGGATCGGCGAGCTGATCGGCCTGACCTGGGACTGCGTGGACTTCGAGAACGAAGTGATTTATGTGGAAAAGCAGCTGGTGCAGACCCGCAAGAAGGGACAGAAGTATCGCTTCGGCACCCTCAAAAACGGCAAGACCCGCGTCATTGCTCCCGCTCCCTACATCATGCAGGTGCTCAAAAAGCACAAAATCGCCCAGGCGGAGCAGCGGCTCCTGATGGGCGACCTTTGGAATCCGGGGGAGTTTCCCAATCTGGTTTTTTCCCACAAAGACGGCAGTCATTACTCGCAGCCTACCATCTGGAAGGAATTCCAGGACATTCTGGCGGCTGCAGGCCTAGAGCACCATCGGGTGCACGATCTGCGCCACCCGTATGTCAAGCACACGACAAAAATTTTTAGCTTGCGCTTGATGGATTTTCAAGCGCAGGCTTATCCTGATGCTCGGCGAAAAACTCGCGGAGCTTGTCAGCTTCATCGGGGAGGACAAAGCCAAAGCCCTGTCCGTCCACTCTGCAATAGAAAGCAATTTTCATGACTGCCACCTCAATCAAAAATGTCCTGGATTTTGTATGCGATCTCAATGCGCTTGTCGGGGTACACCAGCACCCTGTCGATCAGCAGCTCGGCCAGCTCGGTGGTCAGCGTGTCCGCATCGAAAATTGCCTTGGACGCTTCCATGCGGCTGTCCTGCCGTGCCTGTTCGTCCCGTTTCTGCTTCGCCTGTGCCAATACTGCGGCATAGGCGTTTTTCGTTTTCAAAAGCAGCTCGTCACACGCAGTCTTTTCCGCCTTGTAGGTGTTCAGGTCAATCTCGCCCATGAGATAGCGTTCATACAAGGCGCGCTTACCGTCTTGCAGTGCCTCGATCTGCTGCTCATATTCGGTGCGTTCCGGTACGGAAGCATCCACCCGGAGCGTACCGTCAGGGGCAAGTGGCGCGGCGGCTTCCATCTGCTTTTTCAGCGTCAGGAATACCGCCTGCTCCAGCTCTGCGGCGTTCAGGCGCATCTTGTGGCAGCGGCTTTCTTCGTCTGCTTCGGAATGGCGGCAGTAATAATACGAGGTTTTCTGCATGGTGCGGGACAGTGCATGGCCGCAGCAGCCGCAGAAGGCTTTGCCCTTCAGCGGGTAGTCCCGCTTCTTTTTGTTGGGCTGTGAAAAGCGGAGCTGACTGGCCTGCGCGGTATCAAACACGGCTTTCTCAATGATGGCCGGGTGATGGTCGGGGATGATGTACCATGATTCTCTGTCCTTCAGGCGGCTTCTGTTGCCGCCTACTTCGAGAACTGCCCGCTTGCCAATCACATACACGCCGGTGTAGCGTTCGTCCTCCAAAATGCGGAGAATGGTGGATGTACTCCAAATCCCGTGACAGCGGGAAATATCGTGTGTGTGATTGCCTCGCGCCGCTTTGTACTGGCCGGGGGTGGGGATGTTTCTGCGGAACAGCTCTCGCGTGATGGCGGTGGCGTTGATGCCCTCGGCGGCAAGCTGGAAGATGAGCTGCACAACGGCAGCGGCCTCCGGGTCAGGCTCCATTCTGCCATCGGCGCTTTTGCGGTAGCCGTAGGGACAGATTTTGCTCTGATACTCGCCGCGCTGCATCTTGGCGTACTTGGCGCTCTTGGTCTTGATGGACATATCGCGGCTGTAATATTCGCTGATGAGATACTTGAATGCTACGTCCATGCCGCCGGTGTCACCCTTGAATTTGCTGCTGTCAAAATCGTCGCTGATGGAAATGAAGCGGGTATGGAACAGCGGGAACACGCGCTCGATAAAGTAGCCGGTTTCAATGCTGTTTCGCCCGAAGCGGGAAAAATCTTCTTGTGTCAAGTAGGAACTAAAAAATTTTTGAGATTTTACAAGCCGTTCATAGGTGGAAGACCACCCGTGAACGGCTTGTAACATTCAGCCTATTAGATTTCTGCATCCTCAAAGATGTCTTTGAACATCCAGACGATTTCGATGCTGTCATGCCCATGAACATAGATAGCGGAGATTAGAGCATGAGCAAGCTCGTATGTAAGTCCTTCGCCTTTCTGGTATTCGCCGAGCACCGCATCAAGCCTTTCATCCGAACAGGGATGTTCAGAGTCAAGCTCTTGCATCCGCTCATGGCCTTGCCGGATTGCTTCTTCATTCTCAGACATCTTCGCATCCGTCTCTGCTTTCCGCTTGAGGTATTCAGCCTTTGTGATGCTGCCGAAAGTGTATTTCTCATACAGCCGGAGCTTCACTGCCTTGAGTTGTTCGGACTGTTTCTGCAAATCGCGGATTGTGTCCGCGCATTCTGTGATGGCAGATTTCCTGCGCTTGCTGATCTCATGTTCTTTGACAGCTTTCTTTTCGACCAGTGTGAGCATTTGCCCAATCGCTTTGTAAGCAGTGTCCTCAATCCATGCCTCGCTGTATCTTTCACCAACCGGGCAATCCGTATCGCGGTCATGCGTTGAGTGGGTACACTGATAGAAATATCCGCCCTCATTTCGGAGCTTTCGCCGGGTAAGGGCGCGTTTGCAGTTGCCGCAACACACAAGACCTTTGAGGGGATAATAGCGCAGATTCCTTTTGGGATTCTTCTCGCCGCCCCGGATGACTGCCTGAGCCAGCTCAAACTCTTCCTTGCTGACAATCGCTTCGTGCATCCCTTCGACGATGATCCAGTCCTCTTTCTTTTGAGAAATAGTTTTCCGAGAACCTACGCCGCCGGATTTTCGCTTGTGGCCGACCGTTGCCCCAGTGTAAACATAACTCGTTAGGATCTTGTAGACCATAGAGGCCGTCCAGCTTATCTTTTCGCTCATGCGGCTATACTTTTTCTTGTCAGGATTTTTGCCTTTGAAATATTGCCCGGGCGTCGGGATGTTATCATCGTTCAGGCCAAGGGCAATCTGTGAGGTATTCCGTCCTTTAAGGGCTTCGTTAAAGACCCTGCGCACGACCTCTGCGGCCTCCGGGTCAAGCTTGAGCTTGTTGCGGATTTCGGGATGAAGCACATAGCCGTAAGGAGCGTAGCCGCCCACATACTTGCCTTGCTTCATCATCTGGATTTTCGCGGTTGTCGTTTTGACAGAAAGATCCTTGCTGTATGCGGCATAGATGATGCTGCGCATGACAACCTCAAGGCCACCGGTTGTTCCCTTGTAATCGTCGCTGTCATAGCCGTCGTTGATGGAGATAAAGCGAACGCCCATGAACGGGAAGGTGCATTCGAGATAATTGCCCGTCTCGATGTAATCACGAGAAAAGCGGGAAAAATCTTTGACGCAGATCAGGTTGATCTCCCCGTGCCGGACTTTCTCCATCATCGCCGAGAACTGAGGACGATGAAAATTTGTCCCGGTATAGCCATCATCCGCGAACTCAAGCCTCGGATATTGGGAAAGCGTCGGATGGTTGTCAAGGTAGCGGTTGATGAGCATACGCTGGTTGCCGATGCTGTCACTCTCTGCCTTGTTTCCGCTGCCGGTATCTTCATCAGCCATAGAGAGGCGGATGTAGATGCCGATGGTGTAGTCTTTGTTCATTTACATCGCCTCCTGAACTTCTTTGATACTCTGAATGGTCAGCTCGTAGATGTCACCGTACTTCATGACCAGTTCGACAGCGCCGCCCTCATGGACTTTGACCAATTCAACAGACTCGTCTACTAAATCCTGAGAGAGCTGCGTTGCCGTGCTGACGGATTTCATCAAGGTAATCCACTTGTTATCGACCGACATAGCTTCGTCGAACTTGCTCCGGCGCTGTACTGCCTCATCCAGACGGCGGGACAGGTCAGCGTATTGTTCGTCATAGCTCTTCTTGGCAAAGGAGTATTCCGCTTCATCCAGAAGCCCTTCGGCATAATCCTCGTAGAGGCGTGTCCGCTTCTTAGAAACGCCGTTGAGCCGCAGATTCAGACTTGTAATGAGGGCATTTTGTTGATCTCGGATGTTTTTCTCGCCCTCGCTGCCCCTGAGCTTATCCAGCAGCTTGTCATAATCAAGCGCTGCCTTGACTTGAAGTTGGATCGCTGCAAGCACATTCGCTTCAAGCGTGTCCTGCCTCGTATAATGGGAAGTACAATGCTCATATCGCCGACCTACTGAGGTACTGCATTCATAGAAGGCATACCAGCGCTTCCGCTTGTCCTTGTCGATCCGTTTCCGGTGGAAGTACATCTTCTTCCCGCAATCAGCGCAGACGATTTTTCCCTCGAAAAGGTTTACGAGCGTTGCCCGGATTTCCTCGGTTTTCTGCATACTCGTCTGGCGAGCCTCAGAAGCCGCTTGGAGGATGTCCTGCACCTTCTGGAAGTCTTCACGGGAAATAAGCGCTTCGTGCGTGTTCGGGAACACAATCCACTTATCCTTGTCCTTGACATTATGGGATTTGATGCCCTTGTAGATCGCCTTCATGGAGCGGCCAAGGACGGTATCACCCACATAATGCGGATTGCTCAGGATGCCGTACAGCGTTGAACTGTACCAGCCTTTGCAGGAGCAGCCGTCGCCTTTGCGGGTTCCGTTCTGGCGTTTCCGCAGCTCCGTATTTGGCGCACCCAGCCGGTCAAGCTCGTTAAGGATCATCGGGATTGACCAGCCCTCGATTTTCCACTGGAACATGAGCCGCACATACGGCGCTGTCTCTTCGTCAATAACCATGTTTGTATGGTCTTCATTCCACCGGTAGCCATACGGAAGATTGCGCTTCTGGAAGGTCCCTTGCTCCATCTGCGCTTTCAGGGCGGTGGAGACTTTCCGTGAAATATCCTTCGAGTACAGGGCGTTGATCATGTTTTGCAGCGGGATCATCAGGCTCTCATTTGAGCCGTCCGTATCAAAGTTGTCGTAGTGTTCCTTGATTGCAATAAACCGCAAGCCAATCTGTGGAAAAATGCGCTCAAGGTAGCTTCCGGTTTCTATGTAGTCACGGCCAAAACGGCTGAGATCGCGGACTACAAGGCATTTGATCCTGCCGCTCTTGATGTCAGTCATCAGGCGGTTAAACTCAGGCCTGTCGAAAACCGTCCCCGTCCGTCCGTTATCCACATAGACATCGACGAGATCGAGATACGGGCAACCGGCAATATAGGACTTGCATATCTCAATCTGATTGGTGATGACATCCACCTTCTCAGATTTGCCGCTATTCTCCACGGAGAGACGGGCATAAATGGCTGTCGGGAAGATTTGCAGTGGTGCTGCTTCGCAAACCGGCTCTGCGGCTGCGACTTTTCTGCTTTTTCGTGCCATGCGCTCATCCCTCCTTTATCCGGCAACGGCAAGTTCGTCGGCATAGCCGAGAACATATTCAAGTGTCTGCTGATACTCGTCTTTGTACTTGAAGACAATCTCTATCGCGTGATCCTCATAAATCAGGATGCGGTCAACCAGCGCCATGAGGACGCGGCGGTTCAGCTCTTCAATGTTTTCATACTGCTTGAAGAGCGTGACCCAGTTCCGTTCCGTAGCCCCGGTTGCGACCGACTGCTTCATTTCCTTCTTCACCCGAAGAAGAGCTTCCTGCTTTTCCTCAATGATTTTGGTGTAGCTGTTGCGGAACTCAAAGTATTCCGACTTGTCGATGATCCCATCCGAGAGGTCTTCATAGAGCCGGAGCTTGAGCTTCTGATAGCGCTCAATCTCTTCTTCGAGCTTCGCAATCTGCGCTTCATAGTTGAATGCCTTGCGGTTCTGAGAAGGAAGCCGCTCGATCATCTCAAGCGCTTTTTCCAGATTGACCACAAGCTCGATCTGGTCATGGATGGCACGGAACACCTTTTCCTCAACCTCTTTTGCGCTGATGCTGTGTGGGCTGCAGGTCCGGTTATGCTTATTCGTTGAGCAGACATAGTAGATGTATTTCTTTGTCTTCGACGGGACGGTCTTGCGTGTCATAGACTGCTGGCAGTCCCCACAGAACAGGAAGCCGGAAAACAGGTGTGCCTCATCCTGATCAGGCGAGCAGCGCATATCCCGCTTCATCATGGTCTTGACGGCCATGAAATCCTCATAGGAAACAAGCGCTTCGTGCGCCCCCTCGACCTTGACCCACTCGGTTTCGTCTTTCGGCTGCACAACGCGCACCTTGTAGTTTGGCGTACCGCGCTTGCCTTGGGCAAGGACACCGATATATACCTCATTGGTGAGGATGCGCTGGACAGCCTTGTAAGTCCACTTTGCAGTGTCGCCGGTCTTGAAGACGGTATCGAACTTCACTCCCGCCGAGTGCTTATACTCCATTGGAGAAAGCACGCCCATCTGATTCAGCCTTGCAGCAATGCGACCGATGGAGAAGCCATCCTTGTACATGGCAAAGATCATCTGCACATACTCGCTGACGGCCTCATCGACGATAAGCTGGTTTTTGTTATCCAGCGATTTCTTGTAGCCATAGGGCGCGAATGCCCCGACGAACTCACCGTTCTTTTGCTTGACCTCCAAGCTGGATCGGATTTTCATGGATATATCCTTGCAGTAGGAGTCGTTGATGAGGTTTTTGAACGGGATAACAAAGGAATCCGACTGCGGATCGCCGGTCAGGCTGTCGTAAGCGTCGTTGACCGCGATAAAGCGGATGCCGAGCTGCGGGAATATCTTTTCCAGATACCGACCGCCGTCGATGTAGTTTCTCGAAAAGCGGCTGAGGTCTTTGACCACGATGCAGTCAATCGCGCCTTTGCGGATTGCGTCTTCGAGCTTTTTGAAGTTTGGACGATTGAAGGAAACACCGCTATAACCATCGTCAACGAACGGCTCACAGACAATTTCCAGATCGTCATGCCGTGCAATGTAGTCCTCGCAAATGGCTCTTTGGCTTGCAATGGAGTTGCTTTCAACTTTGTCCCCGTCTTCACGGGACAGGCGGCAGTAAATCGCCGTCCGGTAAACTTTTCCGGGCATAAAAATAACCTCCGTTTTCTGTTTGGTGTGATACATCAAATCAGAAAGACGAAGGCTTCTGCTTCTTGTATGAGGAAAACACGATAAAGCCACATGACCCTCAAGGGCAGCGGCTTAGTCCATGTATTCTTTTTTGACCTGATTTCATTGTATCACAGGCTCAATCGCTTGTCCATAGAACCGGGCGAAAAGATTCAGTTTGTTCATAATCAAAGTCCTCTCAGATAATGTTCCAGACAGTCCTCCAAGGTGGTGTCTGTCTTCGAGAAGCTGATCTTCACGACGGTCTTCCCGTCCAGATAGCAATACGGGTTTCTGATCTGTCGGATAAAATCCCGCAGCCGGTCATCCTGCGCAGCCGCAGGCTCAAGCCGGATGCTGTCCCGCTGGACAAGGGTACTGCGGTCAACCGTCTTCGGGTTGACGCTTCTCATAGTTTCTACGCTCATCATATTACAAACACCTCCCTGATGATGTGAATTGTATTCAGGACAAAAGGATATGGCGGAGCGCTGGTTAGGGACACTCCGCCACATAGTTTTCATCCTGAAAACTTGTATGCTGAATGTAGCTAATTGGTTTGTTTCGTGTTCCGGCATATTTGCAGCTCGCACCCCTGCCAGAAGAGCCTCGCGGCTCCGGGAATGCTACGGACTACCAACGGTTAATCGGTATCATGGGACTCTCACCCCTCCGAGGAACGCTCCGAGCCGCCCCCGGCAATCCGGGAACGGAAGTATCATTATACCCAACTTCTCCATCATGGCGAACAGCCGCACCACACGGCAGTTTAGCCTCTCTGCTGATCGCTCGCTTCCGTGAGGAAGGTCTTGGCGGCAGAAGGCAAGTCGCTTCGAGAAAAGAGGAAAGATCCGCAGCACTGGATATTCTGTTTTCAAGGTACTGTGAAGCCGGTCTTGATTGACCCCTTCACTTTACAACGGACATTTTTTGAGCGAATTAGCGGGTCTCTCAAAAAATTTTTTTGAATTTTTTTCTGATCGCATCCCGCGTGTCTTTGACAGTGGAAAAAGAAAAGCCGTTCTGCTTAGCATACGACAGCATACTCATGTTGCCGCGCATACAATTCATGTACACATCAAGCTGCGGCTTAGTCAGGCTGCGGATAAATTCCTGTTCGAGCAAGCCGGTGATGATGTCTTCCTCCATCTTTTCCGGGGACTCCAGCCATGCGGATGCCTTTACATCATCTTCCGGCACAGCGTCCAGCGACAGCACAGTGGAAGGCTGCGTTTCCTCGCTGTCTTCGCTGTCAGATGCTCCCCCGGTATCGTAGGAGCGACGGAGCTTCTTCTCCTCATTGCGGAGTGCTTTCATGACCTCGCGGTCAACCTCCGTAGTCTCGCCGGTGGCCTTCACGCGCACCATGCACTTGCCATCCTCGGTAGTCCAGAGGTCATAGTCGAACTCAACGGGTGTTTTGGGGATTCTTTTCATTGTCTTGTCCTTTCCGCTGGCTCGGAGCAGCGGATGGACAAGACTAAAAAAGAGCCGCATGACGGTGAGCTGAGCTTCCCATACCGATAAAACAGAGCTTAGAAAACTCTGTTCATGCGGCATTAGGAAGACTCACCAATCAGCGGCTCCACAGCACAGCTATAAAATATTGAATTGTATTTGTTATCTCCTTACCTTCTGTGAAGGCGGAGGTATAACCGTCTCATGTTGATCACATCAAATACGGTTTCCCGGCCACAGGCTTTGCACTTGGCCTGTATGTGACCACGGGAATCCTCGAATACAGCGATAGCGTTATGCCCACAATATGGGCATTTCACCATGCGCATCTTCTGGTTGACAATGGCGCATCGCGCCCTGCGGATTTTCTCCTGCATCTCCGGTGAAGGCTCTGAGACACGAATGCTTTTCTTCATGCCCACACCTCCAAAGGATCGTTGTACTCGCTGGATGGCCGTGTTTCCAAGTGGCCGAGCTGTCTCAGCCGGATGACTGCGGCTGTCTTGGAAACGCCGAACTGCTGGCAGATCATATCAAGGGCAACCTTATCCCAATAGGCATAAGTTCCATCATAGCTGACGAGTTTCCGGCCCCTGGCATAGTACGCAACGGCAAGATCAATTTCCCGCTGGGGCATCAGGATGGCCGCGCCTAAGACATTGGCTTGCCATTCATTCCAGTCCTCGCGGGTCTTTAGCTCCCGGAGCGAATAGGCTGTCCGGGCGGAGTATTTCCGCCGACAAGCTTCCCGGATTTTGTCTGTCTCCATCTGGAACAGGATTTGATGGGCGCACTCATGGGCGAGTGTAAACCGCCTTTTCCCGCAGAGCTTGCGAATCTGTGAAGGCTCGATAAAGTTCCTGTCCATCAGAACTTCGTTTCGGTGCAGCGGGATTTTGCGCTGAAAGCCTCTGTCCTCCACGATGTACTCGGTATCGGTGTAAGCGGTCAGTCCGCAGATGCTTCCGTCCTCAGACAGATAAGCGAACGAAACATTCAGGCCGAGATATTCACGGGCAAACTGGTCAATCGGCGTACCGCGAGGCAATCGCCTCCCATCCGTATCGGGTCCGAAAAAGAACTCGTTAAAATCTTTTGTGACCGCCGCAGCGATTTCTTCAATCTCTTTGTGCGATAAAATCATCTGGCTCCCTCCTTTGCTTCTACAAACCATTTTGTTCCCTCCTGAAAGAGGTACGATTCCCTCCCACGGATCATCACAGTATAACGAATACCGCCGCCTCCAACTTTTTTAGAAGCTGCACGGCATTTGTACAGGATTTGGTCAATCTGAAATATCAGGCCGTTTTCCCAACGGATAAACCGAGGATGACATACTCCTTCTTCGTCAACATCCAAGTTGACCGAGACATACGCCTTTCGGCAATGTGTGTTCGTCATAGCCTACCTCCATGTGCTCTAAAAGTTACGCAAAACCGGGCATAACTTCCGTATTCCTGTTGACATACACACTGTTCGTGTGGTATCATAATCACGAACGGGGCGTTCGCGTTGATTACAGCATAGCATGAACAGATATTTCATGTCAATGCCATTTGCAAAATTTCTGTTCGTGTCCATAATTGTTTGAGAAAGAGGTGCCTTATGAGTTTCAAGGATAAGCTGAAAGAGAAAAGGTTGGAAGCGAACCTTACGCAAGTGCAGCTCGCCGAAAAAGTATCTGTGACACCGAGAACCATCCAGCACTATGAGCTTGGCACTCGCAAACCGACAAAGCTCGATATTGTGGAAAAGTTGGCGAAAGCGTTGAATACCACGCCGGAGTATCTGCTTGGGCAAAATGGTTTGCTGGTGGTAGCGGCTCATGAACAGGGCGGCTCCAAAGCAGCCAGAGATATTGACGAGCTTGTCAGTGAAGTGACCGGTATGTTTGCCGGTGGGCGGCTCAGTGATGAAGCGCTCGATGGCGCTATGAAGGCGTTGAACGATGCTTACTGGATCGCCAAAGAGAAAAACAAGAAATACACTCCGAAGAAATACCGTAAGGGGACGAGCAAACAGTAAGGTGTTTCGCTGTTTGCGATGCCTCCATCAGCGGGAGGTGAGACGATGAATGCTGAAAATCTCTCGAAGGTCGGCAGCAGACTTGTGAAACGCTGCGGGACACGAGATCCGTTTAGCATAGCACGGCAGCTTGGCATTGAGGTCCTGTTCTGTGAGAACTTCGGCCCTCTGAAAGGGATGTACCGGGTGATCAAGCGCAGCCGTTTTATTTTCATAAACGAAAACCTGAGCGGGCGGATGCAGCGGATTGTTTGTGCTCATGAGCTTGGGCATGACCAGTTGCATCGCAATCTGGCAAAAGGAAGCGCAATACAGGAGTTCATGTTATATGACATGACCACGAAGCCGGAGTATGAGGCGAACATCGTTGCCGCTGAAATCCTGCTCGACACCGATGAGATTCTTGAGTACATCTATGACTACGGCTATACATCCGAGCAGATTGCACGGGCAATGGGAACAGACATCAATTTGGTTGCCTTGAAAATTGCCCACTTGGCGGAAAGCGGATATGATCTCCGGCGCATTGAACATAGGAGCGACTTCCTGAAATGAAGACCTTAGAGGGAGGCGACGAACGATTTGAACTATGACTCCTATCTTGCCCGTGCCATAGAGATTTTTAACGACAAGATGGATGCAGACTTTTCCCGCGATGATGTCATCCTTACCTGCTTTATGACCGACGATCAGGAAGAAATCTTTGAGCAGTTCTGCGCTCAGTATTTCCCTTACCGGCTAAAAGACCGGTATCAGGAGGAAGGCTACTTCGATTTCCGGGCATCCTCCTTTATCGGGATGGACAACGGAGGTAAGGACGGCATCCTGCTCCGCACGGACATACCCTACCATCCTGTTGAGCTGCTTCATATCTTCCTGCATGAGCTGGCGCACATTTACTGCGTCCATCATGAACTGGATGGGAAAAGCTTTTATGACGAATACTGTGAAGGCTATGCGCATTCCAACGAGGAAGATGGCATGATCAACGCCGGATATGCCGTCTGGCGGGAGTGTATTGCAGAGATTATTGCGATTGAATGCGACGATAACTGCGACATCTTTCCGATACGGGACAAGAAGAAAATGCTCGCCCAACTCAGGGACGAGATCAACCAGCGGGACGGCAAGCTGCTTGTGAGCGAGATTCTAACAGCGGTGATGACCAGCGCTGAGGTCGAGGCATCCCAAACATGGGATGAAGCTGAGAAAGCAATCCACAGCTTAAAGCTGTTTGATACTGCACCGGAGATGGATTTGATGAGGCTTGTCTTCAACCAGCTCCAGGACAGGCTGATTGAAATTGATGTGGACTTTATTTCAGAACTGGGCTTCCTGTATCTGAATATTTTATCCCTTAGTTTACTGCGAAACTTCCAGATGCCTTGAAGGCAACATTCAGTATTGATATGAGACAGCAAATCGGGAGGTGTGAAGATGAGTATAAAAGAAGCGCTGATCGGCGTATTTTCAGATGATCCCATCAACTGGTTAAAATGGGGAATTGTATTTGCGATTCTAATTGGCGGTTATATTATTGCCATTCCGCTTTATGGGAAAGTCTCATCCCGTCTGAGCTGGGAGCGCAAGCGGGATATTGCGCGAAGCAGGGACCATGTGATTAAGGCAGCTCTTGTTAAAAAGCATCCAAAAGGCGAAGTTGGAAAGTACGATTGGAGCGCTAACTACCATTACGAATTACAGGGTGAAGAGCGAGAATATCACGCCTACTTCAAAGAACCAACCAGACCACCTGTTTATCTGTATCTGTACTATTTGGATAATCCCCGTAAGCTGTTTTCGGTGGAGGAATATCACTATGAGAACCACAAAGCAATCCTGCTTCTGCCTGTCATTTTTCTTCCGTGGATTTTGGCGTTGGCTGCGATGTTCCTTTTGAACATCCCGTTGCCAACAAGGTGAGTCGGAACCAATAGAATTTGCATGGAGAAATATAAAATGGAAAATACCGTATTTGAACGCAATTATGAGATTGTAGAAAAAGATGACCACGCAACGGCTGTATTTGAGCGAGCCTTTGCCCCCGGCGGCTTTATGGAAGAGTTTACAAAAAAGATGGACGCGATCCCGAAGGTCATTGTGCCGGAGGATAAGGAAAACTACGAATATCTGCTCAACCGTTGCGATGACTTTGCAAAGCGGCATCATGGTAGGATTCGCGGCGTTGTTGACTATGAGCACTGGGACGCACATATCGACCTATATCTGAAAATGCTGGAATTTGACGATGCTGAGGATATGGCCTTCGTAAAGGAAATCGGTGAAAAGGCGCACTATCTTTGCATCACGCCAGAAGAAGGCGGAGGCTTCCGCGTCCATATCATGATCAACTATTTTGAAGAGCTGATGTCAGAGGATTACGGCTCATACCTGAAATACGAAACGCTTATGGAGGATGAAGAGCTGGCCTCCATGTTTGATATACCGGAGCTATCCCCGGAGGAAGAAGCAGTTGCCCTGTTGATTAAGGAAATCCTTGACCGGTTTGATAACGAAACCGAGGTGGACAGGACAACAGCATTCAAGGCTGCACTCAACTATGTGATGCGCCAGGGCGAAGAAGAGAAAAAGAGCCTCGAAGGAATTGCCGCAACACTGACGGTGCTTCTTGAAAAGGTGCTGGACGAAGAACAGAATATGGAGGGACAAGACTCATGAAATACATTCTCTATCGCTCTTTTGGTGATCTTGATAAGGCTGTTAAGAAGCATGAACTTGTTGCCGTTGAAACCGGAAAGAATATTGATGATGTAACCGATGCTCTGATTAAAGCGGCAGCGGATGACCTTGCCGGTATGCCGGAATATGAACGCTGTGAGACAGCGGCCTATGCACCGGAGCCGACCAAAGACTTTCGGAAGGTGCGGCGCTATCAGTACGAGATGACGGGCATTGTTTATCCGCCGAATGCCGATAAGAACATCCTGATTGATTTTGGAATCGTAGAGAAGGAAGAATAAATAAGGTTACTTGCTTCTTCCTGACTAAGAAACAGAGCGACAAATTAGAATTTGGAGGAATGGATATGAGAAAATGTATTCGCTGTAATTGTAATATGATTGAAAATTATGATGTAAAGGTTGAGGGTGGAGCATACGGCCTAAAGGTAACAAAGCAAGGAATTTTCAAAGATAATCTTGGCAAGGTTCATGTTGCGGTATGTCCCGAATGTGGGTATCTCGAATTTTATCTTGAAGATACCAAAAAGATAAAAGAATAAGCAAAAACCCAGCTTGTATGACAAGTGATAAATCCTAAGTTGTAGAGCAGAAAATTGGAATCTTTCGAGGTGACAACGAAGACAGGAAATAATTTTGAAGAATGAAAGGCGGGTGATATTGTGCCTCTTCAAATTGTACGAAACGACATCACGAAAATGAAGGTTGATGCTATCGTCAATGCGGCGAACAGCTCTCTTTTGGGCGGTGGCGGTGTTGACGGCTGCATCCACCGAGCTGCGGGACCGGAGCTGCTTGCCGAGTGTAAGACGCTGGGTGGCTGCGAAACCGGCAGCTCGAAAATCACAAAGGGATATAGACTGCCCTGCAAATATGTGATCCACACCGTCGGACCGCGCTGGCGGGACGGAAAACACGGAGAACGGGAAAAGCTTATCTCCTGTTACCGCGCTTCCTTGGCGCTGGCGAAGGAGCACGGCTGCGAGACGGTTGCCTTTCCGCTGATCTCATCGGGTATCTACGGCTATCCGAAAGACCAGGCATTGAAGGTAGCCATAGACACGATCAGCGACTTCCTTCTGGAAAATGACATGACCGTCTACATCGTCATCTTCGACCGCAAGGCATATCAGATCAGCGAGAAGCTGTTCTCCGACATTTCCGCATACATAGACGATACTTATGTGGATGCGCATACGGATAGCCGCGCTTCACAGCTTCGCCGGATGAAGATGCTTTCGGAGGAAGCAATATGTGGCGCTCCAATGGCGGCAAGCACGAAAAGTCTTGACGATGCTCTTTCGCAGATCGACGAGAGCTTTTCTGAAATGCTGCTTCGTAAAATCGACGAGAAAGGCATGACCGACGCGCAGTGCTATAAAAAAGCAAACATCGACCGCAAGCTCTTCTCGAAGATCCGCAGCGACCGGCTGTATAAGCCGTCAAAGCCCACGGCGCTTGCCTTTGCGATTGCCTTGGAGCTTCCGCTGGATGAAACGAAAGAAATGCTCATGAAGGCGGGTTTTGCCCTCTCACACTCCAACAAGTTTGACATCATCATTGAGTATTTCATTGAGAACGGGAACTACAATGTCTTCGAGATCAACGAGGCTCTGTTTGCCTTTGACCAGAGCTTGCTCGGAGCGTAAAGTCTGAAAGAGATGGTGGAAAACATGAATGTCAAAAAAACACTCGGTATTGGTATAGGAGCTGTCATTGCTGGGCTTGGCGCATACAAATATTTCACAGGAAAGGAACCTCAAAAATACAGCAATAAGTGGTTTGACACGGTATCAGATGAGGTACTTAAAACGTAAAGAGAAGTTGTGCGAAAACAGTTCTGTTCTGCGGGAGACGATTTTTCTTTGGCTGTGAGGTTAGAAAACCTCTTGCGAGTATTTGATTCTGTTTTAAGCAAGCGAGCTTGGGGCGATGAAACTCCCCACGGTCCGGGCTATCACAGAGAACACGGATATAATCTATATAAAGATGACTAAGCGATCCTATCCGTTTGATTGAAAGGAGGCAGCCGGAGCATGAAGCAGCGCACCTATATCGCAATCGACCTAAAAAGCTTTTATGCTTCGGTCGAGTGCCGTGAAAGAAACTTAGACCCGCTGGACACAAACCTCGTCGTTGCGGATGAGAGCCGGACGGACAAGACCATCTGCCTTGCAGTTACACCCTCTCTCAAGAGCTATGGTATCTCCGGTCGCGGGAGGCTGTTTGAGGTCAAGCAGCGCGTCAAGGAAGCTAACGCCGGACGGCAGCATGACGCGCCGGGGCGAAAGCTGGAAGGCTCATCGTATCTCTTCTCTGAGCTGCAAGAGAACCCGTCCCTCGCCGTTGACTTCATCATTGCGCCGCCGCGAATGGCATACTACATGGAGTACAGCACCCGCATCTATCAGGTTTACATGAAGTATGTTGCGCCGGAGGACATCATCATCTACTCCATCGACGAGGTGTTCATGGATGTCACTGACTACCTCGCCACCTACAAGCTGTCTCCCCATGACCTTGCCATGAAGATCATTCTCGATGTCCTCTCGACAACCGGTATTACAGCAACTGCGGGAATTGGCACAAACCTCTACCTCTGCAAAGTGGCGATGGATATTGTCGCCAAACATATTCCGGCGGATAAGAACGGAGTCCGCATTGCCGAGCTGAATGAGATGAGCTATCGCAAGACGCTTTGGTCACACCAGCCCCTCACCGACTTCTGGCGGGTAGGCAAAGGATATGCCAAGAAGCTTGAAGAGAACGGGATGTTCACGATGGGCGATGTTGCCCGCCGCTCCGTCACGGATGAGGATTTGCTTTACAAGCTCTTCGGCAAGAATGCGGAGCTGCTGATTGATCATGCTTGGGGCTGGGAGCCTTGCACCGTGGAGGCAGTCAAGGCGTACAAGCCGGAAAGCAACAGCTTGGGATCTGGACAGGTGTTGCACCAACCTTATGAGGCAGACAAAGCGCGGCTCGTTCTCCGGGAAATGGCAGACCTTCTCTCGATGGACTTGGTTGACAAAGGCTTTGTCACCGACCAGCTCGTTGTCACGATAGGCTACGACATTGAGAACCTGACCGACCCGGAACGCCGGAGGAAGTATCGCGGCGCAGTCGTGAAGGATCACTACGGGCGGCAGATACCGAAACACGCCCACGGCACAATCAATCTGGAACGCTACACCTCTTCCACGAAGCAGATCATGGATGCCGCCGGGGAATTGTTCGACCGGATCACAGACAAGAGCTTGCTCATCCGGCGGCTGAACATCACAGCGACCCATGTGATTGACGAAGCCTCTGCTCCTTCTTCTAAGGACAATTATGAGCAGCTTGACCTCTTCACCGATTATGCTGCGCTTGACGCGAAGCGCAAGCAGGAAGACGAAGAGCTGGCACGGGAAAAGAAAGTACAGCAAGCCATGCTCACCATCAAAAAGAAATTCGGGAAAAACGCCATTCTCAAGGGGATGAATCTTTCGGAGGGAGCGACGGCAAAGGACCGGAATGAACAGATTGGAGGTCACAAGGCATGAGCGATGATTACAAGGACATCATCAATCTCCCTCACCATGTCTCATCAAAAAGACCGCAGATGCCGATGCTGGACAGAGCCGCGCAGTTCTCTCCTTTCGCCGCTCTCACCGGGTACGATGACGCAATTCATGAAACAGGACGGCTGACAGATGAAAAGATCGACCTCAGTGAAGAGGAAAAAGAGGCGCTGGACAGAAAGCAGCAGATCCTCATGGAAAGGCTTGGCGACCATCCTGCGCTGACCGTCACCTACTTCGTCCCGGACGCAAAGAAGTCCGGCGGGGCGTATGTGACAAAGAGCGGAAACCTCAAAAAGATAGACGAGTTTGAACGCCTGATGATGCTCATGGACGGGACGAAAATCCCGCTGGATAATGTCGCTGACATCGAGAGCGAATTGTTCCGCGATATGTTTTGAATGTCGCTTTCCATGCGACCAAACCGAAGATGATTTCTCCTATACTGTGACTGTAAGCAAAAGCAGTCACAGTTTTTCTATATGGGAGGATTCATCATGAAAAAGAACTTAACCGAGATCGTCTTTATCCTTGACCGCAGCGGCTCTATGAGCGGGCTGGAAGCCGACACCATCGGCGGCTTCAACTCCATGATCGAGAAGCAGAGAAAGGCAGACGGCGAAGCGCTTGTCTCCACAGTCCTCTTCGACAATATGAGCGAGGTGATCCATGACCGCGTGAACATCCACGACATCAAGCCGATGACAGACAGGGACTATACCGTCCGGGGCTGCACGGCTCTTCTGGATGCCATCGGCGGTGCGATCCATCACATCGGCAATGTCCATAAGTACGCCCGACCGGAGGATGTACCGGAGCATACGCTGTTTATTATCACCACGGACGGAATGGAGAATGCGAGCCGGTTTTACAGCAGCGACCGGGTGAAGCAGATGATCGAGCGGCAGAAGGCAAAGTATGGCTGGGAGTTCCTGTTCCTCGGCGCAAACATTGACGCGGTGGAAACGGCGCGGCACTTTGGGATCGGAGCTGACCGAGCCGTCAATTACCACTCTGACAGCGCCGGGACGCAGCTCAACTATGAGGTGCTGAGTGAGGCAATTTCCGCCGTCCGTTGCAGCGCCCCGCTCGGCGCAGATTGGAAGCGCCGGATTGACGAGGACTACGAGAAACGCGGTAAAGGGAAAAAGAAATAAGCTGCACAAGCATGAGGGAAGGCGCTTTCGAGCGCCTTTTTTCTCTTCCATACCGCTAATTTCCTTATAAAATGTCCGTTGTAAAGTGAAGGGGATTTTTACGGGGAGAAGCACCGGGAATACGATTTTGAGAGAATAGCAAGCACAGCCGGTGTTGCCACACACGGCGATTTTCGATTAAGGGAACCCTCCCCTTAATCTTCAAATTGCTTGTTGGGATGTCTCCCAAACCCTCTATCTTTACGAAAGGACGGAATGCCTATGGCAAACAGAACGCGGCCTATTATCCTCCGGTTGGCCGTTACCGAAAACGAAAAACGGCTCATTGAAAAAAAGATGGAGCAGCTTGGTACAAAGAACTTCGGTGCGTATGCGCGGAAGATGCTCATTGACGGTTATATCATCAAGGTGGACTATACCCAGCAGAAGAAACTTGCCGCCGCTGTCAGCCGTGCTGCGTCAAATATCAACCAGATTTGCCGCCGCATCAACTCAAAGGGAAACTTGTACGAAGACGATGTTGCCGAGCTGAAAGAGAGGCAAAAGGAAATATGGCAGTTACTAAAATCAAGCCAATCCGAGGAACTGTAAACAAGGCGCTTGCCTATATCCTCGATCCTAAGAAGACGGATGACCAGCTCTATGTTTCCTCCTTCGGCTGTGCTGCCAGCGACGCTGCGGCCAAAGAATTTGAGTGGACACGCAACCTTGCTGTCCAACAGGGAATGCAGATGCCGAAGGTAATTGCGCGACACCTGATCCAGTCTTTCGATGTCGGAGAAGTTACGCCGGAACAGGCACATGAGATCGGCAAGCAGTTTGCAGACGAATGGCTGAAAGGCAAGTATGAGTATGTGATTGCTACCCACATCGACAAGGGGCATTGCCATAATCACATCATTTTCAATGCCGTCAACTTTGTAGACTATCATGCCTACCGAAGCAATCGGCGCACTTACAGGGAAATGCGCCAGCTCAGTGATGAAATCTGCAAGGAGCATGGGCTTTCCGTGATCCCGCCCTCGCAGAGCAAGGGAATGGACTACAAGGAATACACCGAAGCCAAACGCGGCACGAGCTGGAAGCAAAAGCTCAAGCAGACCATCGACCGCTGCATCATCACAGCGAAGGATTACGATGAGTTTTTGAAGCTCATGCAGGAAGCCAGATATGAAATCAAGACCGGAAAATACATCTCTTTCCGTGCTGAGGGACAGGAGCGTTTTACCCGTGCAAAGACCATCGGAGACAATTACACCGAGGAACGGATCAAAGAGCGCATTCAGGGGCGCGGGAACCGCAAGCGCCAGATGCAGACCTCTCGCCGGGGTATCTCCCTCATCAGCGACATTCAGGAGCGCATCCAGCGCATCGGCAGCAAAGGGTACGAGCACAAAGCGAAGCTCACCATTCTCAAGGAGGCTGCGCGTACCCTCAACTACCTGACCGAGAACAACCTTCTGCAATATGCTGACCTTGAAAAGAAAGCTGAGGACATTCACAGCTCCTATTCCCGCACCGGCAGCGAGTTGAAGAATGTTGAGGCCAAACTGCGTGAGGTGCAGCCGCTTATCAAAAACATCTCGAACTATCAGCGGCTCAAACCGGTTTATGATGCCTATATGAAGGCGGCTGACAAGCCAGCGTTTCGATCCAAACACGAAGCCGAGCTTGTCATCTATGAGGCGACAAGAAGCACTCTGCTCGCTATGCAGGGTGATGAGAAATTGCCGAGTTTGAAGTCCCTACAAGCCGAACAGCAACAGCTCATGGAAGCACAGCAGCGGCTCTATGATGAGCGGGCTAAACTGAAAAAAGAAGTTCGACTGATAGATACGATGAAGGCAAATGTAGATAATTTCCTCAGCCCTTCGCTGGCAAAGGAACATGAGAAATCCCGCAGCGGAGAACTCGAATAAACAAAAGAAAAAGGCTTACCGAAACCTACTTCAAGATTTCGGTGAGCCTTAATTATTTCAGGGTTTGACTTGTTTAGAATGCTTGATCATCGTGTCGATGACATCGTAAATCTGAGAGCGATCCTCAGCAGAGAGTTTGTCGAGCTTTTGAGCCAGAAGCGAGTCTTTTACCAAATACCCATTGTCGAGGACATCCACAAGGATCATATCCGCTGAAACGCCGAGAGCGTTGATTATGGAAATCAAGGACTCAAGAGAAGGCGTTTTTTCGCCGCGCTCTATTGCACCCACATAGTTAATACTCAGGTCGGCTTTTTCCGCAAGGTCCTCTTGACGAAGCTTCTTCATCAGGCGGTATTTGCGGATATTTTTGCCGATGGACTCAAGCCTCATCACAGCACCTCCTGTCAGCGTGGAATACACACTAATAGTATATGTGACAAGACTATTACCATACAGATTCTATACGGAGGTCATCAACTCTATTAGCGTTGATTGGGTTTTGAAGTTGTGGTATGCTGTTGCTATGAAGGGATGTGTCTTGATATGAATAAAGAACAGACAGCAACCTTTATTGGTCACAAAGAATGCCTCCTCGTTCGGGCAGAAAATGTCCAAAAAGAAATTGAAAAATTGATAGCCGCCGGGGTTACCGACTTCTTGAGCGGGGGTATGGGTGGATTTGATTGGATGTGCGCGAGGGTGGTTTACGAGCTAAAACAACGCTATCCACAGATCAGAAATTTCCTTGTCATCCCCTACCTCACAATCAACATTACTGAGCCAGAATATTTCGATGACATTATCTACCCAGAAGGGTTTGAGAAGTATCATTTTAAGGCTGCGATCCCTGCAAGGAACCGGTATCTCGTCGATAACGCTGCATACGCCTTGTGCTATGTGACTCACGACTGGGGAGGCGCTGCGCAAACACTCGAACGCGCTCAGAAGAAGGGGCTGACAATAATCAATTTAGGAGAGAGGAACGATGGGAGAAATAATCTATGAGAAACACTTTCACAAAGAAACAATAGAGGCAATCGAGAAGGAAAGAATCGACTTCGTAGAAGCCTTCGGAGAAGATGCAGAGCAAGCACCTTCGTTCAACGAAATCATGAAAAAGATTTATAGCAATGTAACTTATCTTGTCTTGCCGGAACGCGAGAAAATGGCGCAAACTTTCATCGAAACAGCCATAGAAATCTCCAATGACTATGAGCTGGATATTGAGATTGAGGAACATCTGAGCCACATTTCTGCCACCTACTATTTTGATTGCGGCGCGTGCATGGGATTCCTTAGAAGAATTATTGAGATGTCGGATGACATCTCCTTCTTTGACCACATTAAGGGCTTTGATATGGTCATGTCCCTCGACTTTTACACAAAGGCTGTATTCAAAAGGGATCGGCTTATCCACCCCCAATGGTCTGACCTGAGTCGCTGAAAGGCGCTCGGGTTTTGTTTTTAGATGTTCGATCCAAGAACTTGAAACTTTTTTGTAAATACACAAAAGATGCTGTTGCGTGTTTCGAGTGTTTCCGCTATAATTATAATGTGTTTTTGTAGCCTCGCCGTATCTCGAAAAACAAGGAGCATCGACATGAGAATAAGTTATAAAAAGCTGTGGGTACTGCTCATCCAGAGAGACATCTCAAAAGTAACTTTGCGCAAAGAGGTCGGGATTGCAGCTGGTACGATGAGCAAGCTCAACAAGGGCGAAGAAGTCGCTCTCCCTATTTTGCTACGCATCTGTGATTACCTTGATTGCGATATTGGGGACATCTGCGAAGCTGTACGCGAGGAAAAATAGTCCAGCAATCAAGGAGGTCAACAATCGAGATGGAACGAAAAGAATACAGTGCGGGCGCAGTGAAGTTATCCTACTGGTTTATAGAGTTCCGCAAAGTGGTGGAGCTTCTTCATGAAGGAAAGAATGCCGAACAGATAAAATCCCTTGCCCTGAACGAGAACCTGTTTGCAGCCCCGACTACTCTCCGAGCCAATCAGATTTATCATACTGTCACAGGCCGCATCAGGGCTTTAGATGAAAGCTTCATCCCGCTTTTCACACGAAGCGACCTTGCAACGCAAAAGCTCTTTGCCCTGATTGCTGCTATGGCGTATGACACGCTTTTCTTTGATTTTGTCTATGAAGTGATCCGGGAAAAGATGATTCTCGGCACCTACGAGTTTTCGGACAGCGATGTGCGTGTTTTTTTCAAAGATAAGCAACAGCAAAATGAAAAAGTGGCCGGATGGACGGACGCCACATTGGTACGGCTTGGCCGGTGCTATAAAACAATGCTATACGAGGCTGGGATAATTGATAAAGCAAAAACGGCCAGAAAAATACTGCGCCCTATTTTAGACCCGGACTTGGTACGCTGGCTGGAACAAAACAATATGGGCGCTTATGTCAAGGCGCTTGCGGGGGTAAGATAATGGATTTAACAGAACGACTGGACGCGATGGAAGCGGCGATCCGAAAGCCATCCTTCCGTCAGAGCAGCGGAAAAGCCAATGAGGTCAACTACTGGATTTTTGACTATCCGCCTGAGAAAGAGCTGGAAGTCCGTGAGCGTATCGAATATATGAAGCATAAGAACTCGAAAGGAACGGACGGATTTGAGCTTGTTGTGTTCGACCTCTATGATATTATTATTGACTTCCTTGAAGGGAAGAACTTCATAGAGAAGTGCTGTGAATTTGAGAAGAAGCGCGGCATCCAAAGAATTGTCAAGGCAGTCAGCAATTCGATGAAAGTAAGCGAGGACGACAGCCTGATTGTGCAGTACATTCTTGACCACACCCCGGAGAACGCCATTGTCTTTCTGACCGGTGTTGGCAAGAGCTATCCACTTCTTCGTTCGCATAATGTGCTGAACAATCTCCACCAGTCCTATCTACACGCACCTGTGGTGATGTTCTTTCCCGGCACATACAACGAACAGGAATTGATTCTCTTCAACGAAATCAAAGACGATAATTATTACAGAGCCTTCCGGCTTGTCAAGTGATGGAGGTGCAGCAATGAAAATAAAGGATATGTTCGCCAAGAAGATCGACCGAGAAATTCAAGGCGTAATTATTGTCGGACAAGGCGAGGACGCAAATGTATCTCAGGAGCTTGAGGAATATGTCGTTACCCGCGAGCTTCAAAAGCATTTTGCCGATTTCTATTCGGCCTATAAAAAAGGGATTGTCGGAACAACGCCAAAGATGGGCGTATGGATTTCCGGCTTCTTTGGAAGCGGTAAATCGCACTTCCTGAAAATCCTGTCCTACCTTCTGGAAAACCGTCAGGTCGGGGACAGAAAGGCGATGGATTACTTTGTTGAAGATAAGAAGATCGTAGATCCGATGGTGTTGGCGGATATGAAGCTGGCGGCTGATACCCCCACGGATGTAATCCTCTTCAACATCGACTCCAAGAGTGAAACGAATGGCAAGCAAAACAAGGATGCCATCGTCAATGTATTCCTCAAAGTCTTCAATCAAATGCAGGGCTTCTGCGGGTCCATCCCCCATGTTGCCGATCTGGAACGGAGGCTTTCCGAGGAAGGACGCTACGATGAGTTCAAGGCTGCTTTCGAGGAAGAATACGGCGATCCGTGGGAAGAATCCCGACAGGACTTCGACTTCATCCAAGACAGCGTTGTTGATGCCCTTGTCTCAATGGATTTTATGAGCGAAGCTGCGGCGAGAAACTGGTGTGAGAAAGCGGTGGAGCCATATACCATCAGCATTGAAGACTTCGCCAAGCGCGTCAAGAGCTATATCGAGCGCAAGGGGAACAACCACCATGTTGTATTTCTGGTGGACGAAATTGGTCAGTACATCGGTGATGACTCCAAGTTGATGCTCAATCTCCAAACTGTGACTGAGGAACTGGGCAAGGAGTGCATGGGCAAGGCATGGGTCATCGTGACCAGCCAGCAGAATATTGACTCCATCACCAAGGTCAAGGGCAATGACTTTTCTAAAATTCAAGGCCGGTTTGATACCCGTCTCTCCCTCTCTTCTGCAAATGTGGATGCTGTTATCAAGAAGAGAATCCTTGAGAAAACGGAACCGGCTGCGCAAACGCTCCGGCTGCTCTATGAGCAGAAAGCAACGATTATCAAGAACCTGATTGTGTTCAATGACACGGCAGAAAAAAAGCTGTACGCGAGTGCGGAAGACTTTGCCGAGGTCTACCCCTTTGTGCCGTACCAGTTCAATTTGCTGTCCAGCGTATTGACTTCTATTCGTACCCACGGGGCTTCCGGTAAACACCTTTCCGGCGGTGAGCGCTCCATGCTGGCGCTTTTTAAGGAATCCGCCGTCAATGTCATGAATGAAGAGGCAGGGGTCATTGTACCCTTCCATCGCTTCTATGACGCACTGGAAAACTTTCTGGATCACAGCCACAGCGGGGTGATCATCCGGGCTTATGACAACAGCTATATCAACCCGGAGAAGAAGGACAAGGATGTCTTCGCCATCAATGTCCTCAAGACACTCTTCATGATCAAATATGTGCTGGAAATTGAGGCAAACATCGACAACATCACCAGCCTGATGATTGAAAATATCGACGATGACCGGATTGAGCTGAAAGGCCGTGTGGAGGAAGCGCTGAAGGTCCTGATGCGGCAGATGCTCGTGCAAAAAAACGGCAGCATCTATGTCTTCCTGACCGATGAGGAACAGGAAGTCAACAATGAAATTGAGAAGGAAAATGTAGAAACGCCGGAGATCATCACCAAGGTCGCGGAAATGATTTTTGAGGACATTTTCCCCGGCAAACGCTACACCTATCCTGTCTTCAATGGCCGCTATGCCTTTGGCTTCAACCAGTTTGTAGATGATCGTCCATACAAAGCAAATCAAAACTATGACATCGGCCTTCGTGTCCTGACACCGTGGTACGACGGCAGCACAGAGGATGGAACCCTTCGGATGATGTCCGGTCAAAGCAGAGAAGTCCTTGTTGTACTTCCGAATGATGCAGAGTTCCTGACGGAAATTCAATCCTATTTGAAAATTGAGGGGTTCCTTCGGAAAAACACCTCCACGCAGCTTGCCAAGTATGAGACGATCAAAGAGGCAAAGCGTGTGGAAATGCGGGAGCGCAATCAAAACGCAAAGCTCTACTTGACCGAAGCGCTGAAAGAAGCAACGATCTATGTAAACGGCGATGTTGTCCGCGTGAACGGCAAGGAAGTCGTCAGCCGGATCAATGAAGCCATTGGCCGTTTGGTGCAGACGGTCTATCACAAGCTGTCCTACATCGACGCGCCGATGGGCGAGGCGGAGATCCGCAAGATGCTCCATCAGAGCAACCAGCTTTCTCTTGGGCTGGAAGGTGGCACAGAGAGCAATGCTCATGCGCTGGACGATGTGCAGGGCTTTATCGCCATGAATACCCGCAATCACATGAAAACCTCCATGAAAACGGTGAAGGACCGCTTCATGAAGGCTCCTTATGGCTTTGTGGAAGATGATGTGCATTGGCTGGTGGCGCGTCTGTTCAAGCGCGGAGATCTCGCTTTCACAGTCAATGGTGCTGCGGTCAGCCTGAATAACAAGAGCGAGGAAGAGATCATCGGCTTCATCACCAAAAAAGCGTTTGCGGAAAAGCTCCTGATGGAAGAGCGTGTCCGCGTCAGCGATAAGGACAAAAAGGCTGTCCGGGATGTGATGAAGGAGACCTTCCGCGCCACTACTTCGGCGGAGGACGAAGATGCCATCATGAAGAACTTCCAGCGCTATGCGCAAAACACGATTTATGAGATCGAGCGTCTGGAAGTCCATTACGAGCAGCATCATTATCCGGGCAAGCGTGTTCTGTCCGGTGGGAAGGCTCTGATGCAGTCTGTTGTTCAGATTCAGTCTGCTTTGGACTTCTTTACGACCGTTTCCAAGAAACGGGATGACTTCTTCGACTTCGCGGAAGATTACGAGCCGATCAAGACCTTCTTTAGCGGCGAACAATCTACCATCTTCGCTCGTGCGCTGGATATGCTTGCAATCTATGATGACAGCAAGACCTATATCGTCAACGCCGAGCTGGAAGATATAGTCGCACAGATGCGCTCTATTACCCGGCAGGAAAAGCCCTATGCCAACATTCCGAAGCTGCCTGAGCTGCGTGAGCGGTTCATGTCCTGCTATGGCGAAATCTTGCAGCAGGAGTCCGCCCCTGTTCTCGATTCGATTGATCAGGCGTGGAAGCGCGTTTTAGAGGTACTTTCCACCAAGGACTACAACGACCAGAAGCGGACGGCTTACTATGAGAAGTTCCAGGAAATCCGGGATGGAGCTACCCACTGCAACAATGTCTCTACGCTGAGAAGCTTCGCAGATAAAGCAGATGCACTGAAACGACGGCTTCTTGATGAAATGGCTGATCTTGACTACAAGCGGGAAATTCAAAAGGCCGAAGAAGAAGCCCGCCGTCAGGCAGAGGAAGCCAAACAGAGCGGAAATCCTGCCCCGGAAGCAACCGTTGCCCCTGCGCCGGTGAAAATCCGCAAGACGAAAAATGTTTCCATCAAGATGATGACGGGAACGGCTTCTTGGCGTCTGGAAAGCAAGGAGGACATTGATCGCTACATGGACAGCCTTCGCAAGTCGCTGGAAGCGCAACTGGACGAAGATACGATTGTCAATGTGGAGTTTTAATGGGCAGTATTGGAGGTGCGTATGGGAAATATCACGCTGAGTTTTACTGTTCAAGGTGACAGCGAAGGATATGTCACCTTTGAATGCCCGTATTGCGGATCAGAATTTAAGCTGCAAGCAGGAGAAGTCCAAAGTGATGAAGAACCTGTTTTGGAACTGTTCTGCCCCTACTGCGGACTTGCAAAAGAGAAATCCGCATTCTGGTCAAAAGATGTTCGTGACAAAGCTCGAGCGTTGGCCGAGAACTATATGATTGAAGAGTTGAATAAAGCCTTTGGGAAAATGGCTCGTTCGATCAATCGTCAAAAGAGCATAATAAAAATGACATATAAGCCGTTGAAAAAAGTGTATGTCAAAGAGTTAAAAAATGCGGACACAGCGGAAACGGAGTTCCAATGCACTTGTTGCAATCGAAGGGTTAAAGCGTTGTACTGCGCCGGAGCTTCAAAGATATTTTGTCCTTACTGCGGGGTAGACTTATGAGTGAATACAGAGAATTAAGAACTATCAGCCTCGATTTTCGAAGAATATCCAGCAATCTTCTTTCAAGTGACGATGGAGATGCAGATGTGAATCTCCATCGGCTGATGGATTATATTGAGAAGACGCCATTTATCCATGACCGTGTTCATAGCGTTGTGGATCAAGTCGAATATGATTTTCAGGCTTGTTTTCCGACTCATTCCTCTGAATGGGCAAGCACGAGCATTCCAGTAGATGAAAATTGTCACATCAAAGCAATTTATGACTACATGAGGTACATCGTGGAGACCCCAAACACGAATGTTTTAGGACAAGCCATGCAATACCTATGGAAAAAGGGCGCAACTTACACGGATATTATTCAGCGTTTTTTGGAAAACACAGTAAAACCCTTGATAAATTTCATCAACGATGAAATTTCCAAGGAGATGATCCTTCTGGAAGATGAGAAGAAGACTGCACCAATGACTCAAAACATCGGGACGGTCAATGGTCCGGTTATCCAGCAAGGCAGCGGTTCTATTACACTCAACACGAAAAACGGCGTATCAGCAACGGACTTAAACTCGCTCATCGAAAAGCTGATTTCGTCACTTCCCGCTATTACTGATACTGCCGCCGAAGAGATTGAAAGCGTTAAGGATGACTTGGAATCCTTGCAAGAACAAATCTATTCTCCTGCCCCGAAAAAGAGCCGGATGCAAAAGGCTTTGGCAGGAATAAAGAAATTTTCCAGTGAGGTTTTATCTAAAGCATCTGTTTCAATAGCAACAAGTGCCATCACCGGAGCAGACTGGACAACATTAATTCAGCAAGCCGAAATGTTCATCGACGGCTTAATGCAATAGGGAGAATCGCCATGAACAAAACAGCCATAAAAAACTTTGCAATCTGGGCGCGGAATAAGCTGATTGCGGATATTCAGTACCGCGCCGGATTGATGGGGATCACAGCGGACGGTATCAAAGACCCACTGCCGCAGTCTACCGGAACGATGGAGTTCTACGACATCGGGACATCTGAGCCGTATGCCATCAGCGGCGATGCGATCCCGCAGCGCAAGAAGCTGGTGGAGGTGATCCGCAAGAAAGAGAAAGACAGCAACTACGCCACGGCCTACAAGTACATCTTGGAAGAGGTTGCCTACACCTGGTTCAACCGGCTGATCGCCATCCGCTTTATGGAGGTCAACGACTATCTTCCCTCCCACATCCGCGTTCTGTCCTCCGAGAGCGGCAAGATCGAGCCGGATTTGGTGACAACGCCCTTCGACGCGGAACTGGCGTTCACATCTGCCGAGGAAGAGACTGTCCTGCGCCTGAAAACCGAGAACAAGCTGGACGAGCTGTTCAGGCTACTGTTTATCAAGCAATGCAACGCTCTGAACGAGATCCTGCCAGCCCTGTTTGAGAAGACCAGCGACTATACCGAGCTGCTGCTGAACCTCTCCGTTGTAGATCGGGAAGGTGTCGTGTACCATCTGACCCACGACATCCCGGAGCAGGACTTTGACATCACCCACCTCGATGAGGACGGAAATCCGACTGGTCAGGTGGAGATCATCGGCTGGCTGTACCAGTATTACAACACCGAGCCGAAGAACGCTGCCTTTGCCAAGAACGGAAAGATCACCAAAGAGGAAATCCCCGCCGTCACCCAGCTTTTTACGCCGGACTGGATCGTCCGCTATATGGTCGAAAACAGCCTTGGCCGTATTTTCATCGACAAGCGGAAAGAACAGGGCGTTTATGCTGACGGTCGCAGCCTCGACGAAATGAGCTGGGATGAGGTTGAGGCAAAGCGCATTTCCAATGAAGAGGAAATCGCCGGGCAGATGGGCTGGAAGTATTATCTGCCGGAAGCCGCCCAGACGCGGGAAGTGCGCCAGCAGCTCGATGAAGTCCAGAAGCAGAACGAATATAAGGATGTCCGGGACATCAAGGTCATCGATCCCTGCATGGGCAGCGGCCATATTTTGGTGTACGCCTTTGATGTGCTGATGAAGATGTACGAAAACGACGGGTACAGCCAGCGGGACGCGGCGCAGTGCATCTTGGAACACAACCTGTTCGGTCTGGACATCGACGAACGGGCGGCACAGCTCGCCTATTTTGCCGTGATGATGAAAGCTCGTCAGTATGACCGGCGAATCTTCTCTCGCGGCATCCAGCCCCATGTCTATGCGATTGCTGAGAGCAACGACATTGACTCATTCACACGGGAATACTTCACGAACAATGACCAAAAGCTTAAAACAGCTTTGGCCAGCATCATGAGCGACCTACGGGACGCGAAGGAATATGGCTCCATCCTGACGGTTGCCCCGGTGGATTTTGCTGCGCTGTATGCCCGTATGGACGAAGTGCAAAACGACATCAGCTTCCACCGGGAAGGTGCCCTGAACACCATTCTGCCACTGATCCGTGTGGCGGAAGTCATGGCACAGAAGTATGATGTTGTGGTCACGAATCCCCCTTATATCGGGGGGCGTAATATGAACAAGAAACTGCTTGATAAAATCTGTACAGAATATCCAGAGGGGAAAGCAGATCTATTTGCTGCATTTATTTCTAAGACCTTGGAAATGACACAGCCTTTCCGTTTTACGGCAATGATTACACAGCACTCATGGATGTTTCTTTCAAGTTTTGAAGATTTGAGACAACATTTATTGGGGGTAAATTTATTTAATATGTGTCACTTGGGCTCTCGTGCGTTCGAGGAAATAAGCGGCGAGGTTGTACAGACGACAACTTGGGTTACACAAAGGAACAAAACACCGGAATATAAAAGCGCTTTTGTGAGACTTGTTAATTTTGACAGTCAAGCGAGTAAAGAAATTGGCCTTTTGCATAAAGAAGCTCCTATATTTCATATTCCTACCGAACAGTTTGGAGACATCCCAGGTGAAGCTTTTGCATATTGGCTTGCCAACCCAAAAGTATTTACGCAAGGAAGACTGTTAGAGGAGGTTGCCAATCCGAGGCAAGGACTTAAAACATTAGATAACGACTATTTTATTCACTTTTGGCATGAAGTGAACTGGAATTCATTGTGTTTTGGTGCGAAAAATGCAGAAGATGCACAGCACTCCAATTGTAAGTGGTTCCCAATCAACCACGGCGGTGAATATCGCAAGTATTACGGAAATAATTATTCGGTTGTTAATTGGTATAATGATGGCGCAGAGATGAAGGCAAATGCTATCAGAAAATACAACTCGGTAACGAGAACAATCACTAATATACCTTACTATTTTAGAGAAGGCATCACTTGGAGTGTGATTTGCTCACAACCATCATTCCGGTGGTATGGTTATGGCTTTATTTTTAGTAATGGCGGCCAGTGCGTTGTGCCAGATCAACCTTTGAATTTGAAATATTTAGCTGGATTGCTTAATTCAAAAGTGACAGGTTACTTACTCAACATTCTTTCCCCCACCCTCGGATTTGAATCGGGCTATTTGAAGAAGATTCCAATTATCGAAGATAATAATTCAAGAATCGTTGTTGAGGAAAACGCTGATAAGAATATAGCATATAGTAAAATAGACTGGGACTCCTACGAAACTTCTTGGGATTTCCAACGCCATCCGCTTTTACGCTCAGTCACTCGACTTGAAGAAGCCTACACCACATGGAGATCCGAGTGCGAGCAGCGCTTTTCGCAGCTCAAAGCTAATGAGGAAGAACTGAACCGCATCTTCATTGACATTTACGGCTTGCAGGACGAGCTGACCCCCGAGGTGGCCGACAAGGATGTCACCGTCCACCGTATCTTTGACACCAAGGATGATGTGCTGGCATCCATGCAGGGCAGTAGCTATGTCCGCACCAAGCGGGACGAGGTTGTTTCTTTGCTCTCCTACGCTGTGGGCTGTATGTTTGGGCGGTACTCGCTGGACAGACAGGGGCTTGTTTTTGCCGGAGGCAATTTTGATTCTGTATATTGGAAATTCAAAGGACAAGCTGCTCTTAATGAACAGGGCGATCCGATTGACGGCGGATATGCTGGAATATCACTGGCGAATTATCACTACCCCAAATTCCATGATTCAGAAAAATGGGAAGATGCAACTTCGCTTTCCTATGAGCCGGATGCTGATGGTATTATCCCCATCACCGACGAAGAGTACATGGAAGACGATATTGTCTCCCGCCTGTGTGATTGGCTGAAAGCTGTCTATGGCGCGGACACGCTGGAAGAAAATCTGGACTTCATCGCCGGGGCGCTGGGCGGTAAGGGCAACAGCAGCCGGGAGATCATCCGCAGCTATTTCCTCAAGGATTTCTTCAAAGACCACTGCAAAACCTACCAGAAGCGCCCGATTTACTGGCTGTTCGACAGCGGCAAGCAGAACGGCTTCAAGGCGCTGATCTATCTCCACCGCTACACGCCGGACACCATCGGCAATCTCCGCGTGGACTATCTCCACAAGATGCAGCGCGTCTATGAGTCCGAAATCAACCGGATGCAGGATATGATCGACCACAGCACCAACGCACGCGAGGTGGCGGCTTCCACCAAGCGGAAGGAAAAGCTCCAAAAGCAGCTCAAAGAGTGCCGCGACTACGACGAGATGATCGCCCACCTCGCCCTGAGCCGCATCGAGCTGGACTTGGATGATGGCGTGAAGGTCAACTACGAAAAAATCCAGACCGCCAGCGATGGGAAGAAATACGCTGTTCTGGCAAAGATATGAGGTGAATGACTTTGGGATGGTATGATGCAATTAAGGATGGTATTGCTGTTGCACAGCAAGTAGATAATATTCCTCTTGTAGAAAAATTGATTGAAGCGCAAAAGCAAATTCTTGATCTGGTAAATGAGAATCAGAAGCTTAGAGAGCAAATCAGAGAAATGCAGGAAACAACGGACATTGCCGGAAAGATTGAGCGGCATGAAGATGCCTATATCACGCTGGCTGATGACCCTGATAGGCACATTTATTGCTCATGTTGCTGGGACACAAAAAAGATATTGGTACAGGGGCAAAAAACTGGTGTAGGGACATATTGTTGTCCTTCCTGCGGAACAAATGCGTACTACGACAAAGTGGCTTATGACAAGCATCAGGCGGAAGCTATTGCCAGTATTGGGAACATGACGGCGCAAATAAATCGCCGCAGATATTGATATGTAATTCGATAGAAGGAGGTGGTCGAGATGACCGCAGAAGAGATTTTCGCCGGTGAATCCGAGAATATAGAGTTCAAGAGCGAGATTCCCGCCAAAAGCGAAAAATACATGAAAACCGTGGTTGCCTTTGCTAACGGCAAGGGCGGCAAGCTGGTCTTCGGTGTGGAGAATGGCACATGGGCTGTCACCGGCTTTTCCAAAGAGGAAGTCTTTCAGAAGATGGACGCAATCACCAACTCCATTTTCGATAGCTGCGAACCCAAGATCACCCCGAACATCGCGGTGCAGGAAATCGACGGGAAGGCAATCATCGTTGTAGAGATCATCTCCGGTATGCAGCGCCCCTACTATATCAAAAGCCAAGGCATCATGGAAGGCACCTATATCCGCGTAGCAGGTACAACCCGTCATGCGGAGCGCTACCGTGTGCAGGAACTCATCATGGAAGGGACAAACCGCTCTTTCGACCAGATGGAGCGCGAGCAGACGGTATCTGAGGAAGAGATCGCGGTCTTCTGCGAGAAGATGTATCAACACGCCCTCAAGCTGGCCGAGACAGACACGGCGCGGGAGCAGATTCAAAAAGTGGGCAAAAATCAGTTGCTCTCATGGAAGCTGCTGGTGGAGCGCGACGGAGCTTACCATCCCACCAACGGGTATCTGCTGCTGAACGGCGACACGGCTGAGTTCCCCGATGCCGCCATCCAGTGCGCGGTATTCAAGGGGACTGTCCGGGATATTTTCATTACCCGTAAAGAATTTGCCGGTGCGATCTATGAGCAGATTGAGGATGCCTACAACTTTGTTTTGCAGCACATCGACCTCGGCTCCCGCATAGAAGGGATCGCCCGTCAGGATTACTATGAGCTGCCGGTCAAGACCATCCGGGAGATGATCTCGAATGCAGTCTGCCATCGCAGCTACCTGACACCGGGTAAGATACAGGTGGCACTCTTTGATGACCGGCTGGAGGTCACCTCCCCCGGTATGCTGGACAGCGAAATCACCATTGAAAAAATGAAGTCCGGCCTTTCAAAGATCCGCAACCGTGGTATCGCAGCCGCCTTTTCCTACATGAACATCGTGGAGGCATGGGGCAGCGGAATCCCGAAAATGTTCCGGGAAGCAAAGGAATATGGACTTCGTGAGCCGGAACTGATTGATATGGGCAGCGATTTCCGCATCAACCTGTATCGGAAAGACGCGGCTACCGATCAGAATGGTGTCATTGACCCCAAAGAGCGTGACACCAATGACACCAAAGTTGAACCCAATGACACCAATGAAGAAGCGATTCTGCGCATCCTCCGAACCGATCCAAAAGTAACGCAGAAAGATGTTGTAGAGATGCTGGGAATTTCCCTTGCCACTGTGAAGCGGCTCATGAATAGCCTTCAAAAAGCTGGCAAAATCAAACGCAAAGGTTCCAACCGGAGTGGGTCGTGGGTAGTCATAGACCAGAAGGAGTAAGGCGGCATGGCAGAAATGAACATCAAACAAATCATAGACCGGCTGAATGCTGAATTTACCGGCGATACCCGTAAACTCGTCTTTTGGTACGACGATAACGGCGAGTTTGTGGAGGATATGCAGAATGTAGAGCTTGATAATGCCAAAGTCTACTTCTTGCAGCCGGACAATCAGTTCGCCACCAAACTCTTTCTGGAACGGCAGGACACCACCACAAACTACCTCATCTATGCCCCCTTCCCCAAGCCGGATGTGCGGGACAACCATCTGGAAGATACTCTGCTCTACTCTAAGCGCTTCTTTGCCGACCGCGCTTCGCTGCTTTCGGTGGATTTGGGCATTGACGAGAAGTATAAGCCCATCATCGAAAAGCACATCAAGTTCTTTGCCAACAAGGAGCGGACGCAGCGATTCTATGACCTTGAAATAGAGAACTTCAACGAAGAGAACATCATCACGGGGCTTCTCTCTGCCATTTGCCGCACCCGAACTTGTTCCTTTGAAGAAGTGATCCGGGTCATGCTGACGGACGGTGAGCTTGCAGATAACAAGTTCCTGTCCGAGGTGGAGAAATACGGCCTACTGGATGATTTCTGGAAGCTCTGCGAACAGCATTTCGGCTATACAGATGTTAAGCCGACGCTGGAAAAGCTGATAGTGACCATGTTCGTCACCTACACGGCCAAATATGTAGGAAGCGAACTTCCGAAGCCGTGGAAGGTGTTCCTCTCCTATAAGGCCGGGAATATCATTGCCTTTATGGATAACCTGATGAACAATATCCTTTACCGTGGGCGCTATGATGAGCTTTCCGCGCATGTGGCCTCCGGCTTGAATGTCCAGAAGGCTTTCTCCGATTATTCACCTGATGACTTGGTGAACTGCGATACCTTCCTTGCCGTCGATCAGATCCTCATAAAATGGATTGTGGAGCGGCTTTTGGCCGAAGATGTGGGGGCAGCACTGGACGGCCTGACCATCCCGCAAATCTGCGATAAGCGGAGCAAAATGCACTTTGGGGAAAAGACCGGAGGCTGCTATCAGATGCTTGACAGCTCCTATCAGATCATTCAGGCTGGGAATTACCGTTGCCCGGACAACTTCAAAGAGATTCTGCGCCAGTATCAGGAGGAAGACTTCCGGCTGGACTACGAATATCGCCGCTTCTATTCTGCTTATGATCAGCTTGAAGAAACGGCAGCTTTCGAGCCGCTGCGCGATTTGGTAGAAAACATCTACACCAACGAGTATCTGGAAGCGCTGCTTCCCAAGTGGAATGCCGCCATTCAGGAGCCGGACGCATTTATGGCGCTGCCCTTGCAGAGGGACTTCTATGCCCGCAATTTGAAGAATGCCAAGGAGCGCACGGTGGTCATCATCTCGGATGCAATGCGCTATGAGGTGGGCAAGGAGCTGTTCCGCCGGATGCAGGATGATCCAAAGTGTACAGCGAAGCTGGAAGTCCAGCTCAGTGTTTTGCCGTCCTATACCCGTCTCGGCATGGCGGCGCTGCTTCCACACGCGGAGCTGACGATGACGGACGATTTCAAGGTGCTGATCGATGGTATGCCTTGCGATAACCTTGCTGAACGAGAAGCGATTTTGCAGAAGTACAGCCCTGATAGCGTTTGCGTCCAGTTTGACAGCATCAAGTCCCTCAAGGTTGCAGAATTACGCAGCGTCTTCACCGGCAAACAGGTAGTGTATGTGTACCACAACCAGATTGATGCCCGTGGCGATAAGCCCAATACCGAGGATGAAGTCTTTGTCGCCTGTCAGGAGGCGATTGCGGAAATCACCGACCTGATCCGCCGCATCTCTACCAGTGCGAATACATACCGGTTTATTGTTACTGCTGATCATGGCTTCATCTACAAGCGGGACAAAATTGCGGAGAGCGATAAGATCGAGGGGATCAAGGGCAAGACTTCCTTTATCAACCGGCGTTTTGTGGTCGCACAGGAACCCGTTTCAAGAGATGGCATCGCCAGCATGGAGATGAGTAAAGTTCTTCGCAATGATGACACCAAATGGGTGTCCTATCCCATCAGCGACGATGTATTCAAGGTGGCTGGCGGCGGGCAGAACTATGTACATGGCGGCTCATCCCCACAGGAAATGCTTGTGCCTGTCCTCGACCTCAAGATGGAACGAGGGCACATGGAGACGCGGAGCGCGGGAGTTGCGCTGGTAAGCATGGTGCGAAAAATCACCAATAAGATCACCATACTGGATTTCATTCAGTCTGAGCCGGTCAGCGATGTGGTCAAGGCTGCTTCTTATCGGTTGTTCTTTATCTCCGATGATAACGAGCGGATTTCCAATGAGAATAGCTGCATTGCGGACAGCCGGGAACAAGATGCTGCCAAACGCATCTTCCGCATGAAATTCCAGTTCAAAGACAAGAAGTACGACAAAGACAAACAGTATTTCTTTGTGATATACGATGATGCAACAGGGCTTGAGGTGTTCCGGCATCCTGTCATCATGGACATGGCATTTGCCGATGACTATGGCTTCGGCTTTTAAGGGGACCCTAAGTGACAGGAGGCGATTCAAATGGTTGATATGACAGAAAATGAGGATAGAAGAGCTGTCATCAAATCAAAATTGCGGCAAAATTTCGATGGGAAGATTGTGCGCAAGGATTTGACCAAGAAAATCAAGGAAGGCGCAAATGTGCCTGTCTATGTCCTTGAGTTCCTGCTGGGACAGTATTGCAGCTCGGATGACCCTGATATTATCGAAGAGGGCGTAGAGAATGTAAAACGCATTCTTGCGGATAATTTTGTCCGCCCTGATGAGGCGCAGAAGATTCTCTCTGTGCTTCGTCAGCGTGGCAGCTACACCGTGATTGATAAAATCACAGTGAACTTGAACATCAAGCGGGATTTCTATGAAGCAGAGTTCTCCAACCTTGGACTCAAGAATATCCCCATAGACGAAGAATATCCCGCCAAATTTGACCGCCTGCTTTGCGGTGGCATCTGGTGCATCGTGCAACTGGACTATGAGTACATGGAGGAAGATCGGAACGGAACGCCAATCAGCATCCGAAAGCTCACGCCAATCCAAATGCCTCATGTGGACATTGAAGAACTGAAACAGGGGCGCAAAGCATTTACGCAGGATGAATGGATGGATGTGCTGCTGCGCTCCATCGGCATGGAGCCGGACACCCTGACTTACCGTGAAAAATGGCTGCTCCTGATCCGCATGATCCCGCTTGTGGAGAACAATTTCAACCTCTGTGAGCTGGGGCCGCGTAGCACCGGTAAATCCCATCTTTACAAAGAGATTTCCCCGAACAGCATTCTCGTTTCCGGCGGTCAAACAACGGTAGCCAATCTGTTTTACAACATGGGACGCAAAACAGTCGGACTGGTGGGCTTGTGGGATTGCGTTGCCTTTGACGAGGTTGCCGGTATCAGATTCAAGGATAAAGACGGCATCCAGATCATGAAGGACTACATGGCATCAGGGTCTTTTGCCCGTGGGAAAGAGGAAAAGGCCGCAAGCGCGTCGATGGTCTTTGTGGGCAACATCAATCAGAGCGTGGATGTGCTTCTGAAAACATCCAGTCTCTTTGATCCCTTCCCGCCTGAGATGGGTACCGATACGGCTTTCCTTGACCGGATTCACTGTTATCTGCCCGGTTGGGAAATCCCAAAATTCCGCCCGGAGCATTTTACGGATGACTATGGCTTCATTACAGATTATTTGGCGGAGTTCATCCGGGAGCTGCGCAAGGAGCAGTATGGCGATGCGCTGGATAAGTATTTTCGCTTAGGCACCAACCTCAACCAGCGTGATACCATTGCCGTTCGGAAGATGGTCGGTGGGCTTTTGAAGCTTGTTTATCCTGACGGTGAGTTCTCCAAGGAACAGCTGGAAGAGATTTTGAAGCTTGCGTTGGAGATGCGCCGCCGCGTCAAGGAACAACTGAAAAAGTTGGGCGGCATGGAGTTCTACGATGTGAATTTCTCCTACATCGACAAAGACAGTTTTGAGGAATACTATGTGTCCGTTCCTGAGCAAGGCGGTGGTAAGCTGATTCCCGAAGGAATGTGCAATCCCGGCCAGGTCTATACAGTCTCACAGGGAAAATCCGGCATGATTGGCGTATTCCGGCTGGAATCTCAGATGCTTCCCGGCAACGGCAAGTTTGAACGCACGGGTATTGGCTCGGAACGCGAGGCAAGAGAGGCTACAAATACTGCTTTCAACTTCCTCAAAGCAAATGCCGGACACATTAGCGGGACGATCAGCACCACGACAAAGGACTATATAGTCAATTATCAGGATTTGCAAGGCATCGGTATGACCAGTAAACTTGCTCTTCCGACACTGATCGCACTTGCTTCCATTGCCCTAAATAAACCGACTGTCAGTAGTTTGGCTGTGTTGGGTGAAATCAGCATCGCCGGTACGATGATCAAGGTGGATGAGCTGGCAAACGCCCTACAAGTATGCCTTGACAGCGGAGCAAAGAAAGTGTTATTGCCCATTACATCAGCCGCAGACCTCGGCACTGTGCCATCAGAGCTGATCGGGTGCTTTAACCTCATCTTCTATCAGAGCGCAGAGGACGCGGTATTCAAAGCACTGGGCGTAGAATAAAAGGCAACAAAAAAGAGCCTCAGCCGATACCCGCAAGGGTATCGGCCGAGGCTCTTCGCTTTTGTATAAAAATTGACCTTTATTCTGACATTTTGGGCATTACGGACTTCGACGGGAAAACATACGAGGTAATGCTTCATCTCTGCTCAGGGGGCGGGAAATCAGCGATTTTCAACCTTTATCCCGACAGATTTTGGCTTTGTCCCGAGCGCTTGGAAAAGTAATGCGGACAAGCGATGATAACGGCGCGGAAGCTCTGCTTGCAGGGATGAACGCATCGGCGGCACAGATCATTGTATTTGCGCCGACCGTCGATGCCTAAAAAGAAGCTCCATTCGAGCTTCCATTTCTTACTCCGGCTCATATCTCACGCTCGCTCTTCTTCTCCTTGTGGGGAGAAGGCTTATCCGTCTGCTGGGCGGTTTTTGCTGATTTCAGCCGATCCATGATAGAGGTTTTCCCGCCCTTCTCGCTCGCCTTATCTTCCTTCGGACCGTTGTTGATGATCCCGTCAATCATGCCGTAGTCATCCTCAAGCGACATTTCAGCGGCCTTGAGAGGATTCTGCTTTTCCAGCTCGGCCACCCAATCCGCTTTCTCCACACCGAAGATACCGCCTTTGGCGGCGTGTTCCTTGATCTCCTTGGCGTCCAGAACCAGCCCCTCGGTATCGTCACCGTACAGCCGGTAAATCTGGCACGACTTCATGACCTCAGCCGCAGCATCCTCCCGCATGGGCAGCATACCGCCCCATTTGTAGCCGTACTGCTTCATATCCTCGATGCTGATGCTGTCATCCGGCATCTTCTCGACCGGCATGACCTCCTGACGGAGCAGATTGACTGCGGTTTCATCGAAGCCGTCATAGATATGGGACAGCACCAGCTCGCCGCGCTCATCGACAATGATACAGGAGGCATCGTCCCCAAAGGTGTCGTGCTCCATCAGCCAGAAGGTGTGACCGTCGATCTCTTTATGGTCAATCGTGTGCCATGTGCCGATATGACCATCCACCGCCATGCCGGAGGTGTTTTCATTGACAATGGAGCTTTTCTCTTCAAGAACCGTCTGTTTCTGCTGTTCTTCGGAAATCATCGGGATAGCAACAATCCTGTCTCCGATTTTGGCAAACTGCTCCGGCATTTTGAACTCCGTCACAAACTGCCGCAACAGATCCGGCGAAAGCGAGCCGAAGCTGTCATCCGTCAGCCCTGTGACAAGGAAGGTACCGGCAACAATATCATAGATTTCACCGTTGTCATCCCGCAGAGCGCGGTTGAGAGGCAAACCGTTCATCTTGCCTTCTTCGTTGCAGACAATAGCAACCGGCTCTTCAAAGGGATAGACCGCCTCAATGTCCCCGCCAACCTCATGCTGTAAGGACTCAAGGCTGGAAGGGATTTCTTTCACATAGGGCTTCTTGTCCGGCTCAACCACCAGCACAGTGATCGTGCTTGGCTGTTCCAATTCCTCGCCGCTTCCGGTGACACGGTACTCATCGGGAATATCCTCAAACGTACCATCAAAGTAGCGGTTCCAGCTATCGCCGGTAGGTCGGATGTACCCGGCGTCGGTCAGTGTGCCACCCTCGTTGATTGCACAGTCTTCGCCGTACCGCTCGAAGTCGATGTAGTCCACAAAGCTGCCGAACTTGTTGTCGATGTTGTAGCCACCCTCAAAGAAGTAGTAACGACCGAGATCGTCATAGTCCTTGATGTCGGGGATAAAATCATAGTTGTCGAGATTGTAGGTCAGGTTGATCAGATCGTCGAGGTCATTCACTTCATCGCAGCCGCTATCCATGATTGCCACGAAATGCTCAAGCTCAGAGCGGGACATCTCATCCAGCCGCGCGGCGAGGTAGTTGAGCTTATCGAGGTTTTCGTATTCGCCAAGGAGATTGCTGACTCCATGAATGGAGCAGTCATAATCCGTGATAAACCATTCCTCATAAACCTGACCAAACTCGCCCTTTGAGCCGATGCCGATCCGCTCGAAGACCTCCTTCATTTCCTCTTCGGTGGTCGGAAAATGAACCCATTCACCGACAAGCTCGCCTTCGTTGTACTTGCCGAGATTGGTCACGAAGGCTTCAAAACTGCCATCCAACACGGGCATAGGCATCCTCCTTTCAATCGTCCATCATACTGTCCGGCGCGATGTAGAGCTGGGCAAACGCCTCGTCGGTGATACCCTCAAGCTTCCGAACGGTATGAAAAAGCAGCTCCGCCATCTCATCGTCCAGCTCATTGATGGGCAGCGACTTCATCTCTGCAATCAGCCTCTTGCGGCTGGAAGTGTCGAAGCAACACATCAGATTTGTCTCTTCCACGGTAAAAAACATAATCACATCTCCATTTCTTTTGATTTCGGTTTCTTTGTTTGCTCAGGCTTTTTAGCACCTTTGTCCGGCGCAGTCTGGGCGTGTTCTTTGAGCTTTGCGAGGACAGAAGTCTTCTTCTGAGAGGGATGCTCTCTGCGATCCATTGCTTTCCAGAGGCTTTCAGCCGGAGCTTCCTCCACATAGGAGCGGACAATAGACAGCCGCTCATGGAATGGAACGGGATTTTTCCTGTCCGTGATGTCCGTCAGGCTGACTTCTTCATTTGGAAAATCAACTTTGTCAACGCGGACAGTTTTGCCGTCCATATCCATCACCATGCCAACAGGGATATAGTCCTCAGCGAGAAGGTGCTTGACGGTTTCCTGTCTACCGTCTTCACCGGATTGCGTGACAAGGACATCGTTGCCTTGTCCCCACAGAGCTTTTGCCTTGGCGACCCACTGATCTTCCCGAAAACCGGTCACGGCGACCTGCCCGCCGCCTTCCAGCTCTTTCATCAGGAGCTTTGTGCCGAGCGCGGGCGCTGTCTTCTTCGCATCTTCACCGTAAATCTCGAAGTAGCCGTTCTGGGCAAAGCAGACAATCGCTTCGGGATGGGCTTCCTTGACGGCATTGTAGGCGGTCTGCGCTTCAAGGGGCAATATGCCAAGCTTTTCTGTCACGCCATGCTGGACGGCAAGCTTGTGAATGTGATCCTCAATACTGCCGGTTTTCGCATGGAAGCCCGTTTTGAAGCGCTCACGGCGGAGGATCATGTCAAGCTCAGTCGCATTCTCAGGCAGATAACTCACCGACACAACCTCGCCGTGCTTTTCTTCCAGCGGGATCGCTTCACGCCGGTAGCTGCGGAAAGGCAGATAAAAGGTGGCATCGTCCTTAAAGGAGACTGCCACTGTCTCAACCGGAACGGTGAGCTTTTGCATCCTCTCCACATGGGCAGCATAGTCCAGCTCAATGAGGTTGCCTCTGACGGTATCGCCCTCTACGCCCTTGATCTCAACCGCGTAGGCAAGGATGGGATCGCGGGTTTGCTCATGGTAAAACTCCCACACTTTGTTTTCGTAGGAATCCTCCACATAGACTTCGCGCTCAGGCAGGAGGTAAGTGCCGTTCGGACGGGACATCCAGAGAAGGTGCTTGTCCTCGGAGGATTGGGAAGCGGCAAGGCTGTGAAGCAGCCCGGCGTCCAGCTCAAAATCCTCCTTGTAGTTCTGGGTGTGGATGTCCATAATCCGGCGAAGGGCATCCACAAGATCGATGTTTTCAAACTTCATAGGCATCACTCCAAACCGACATCGTGGGACTTCTGCTTAACCGGCGTTTTCCGCTCCGGCTGGCTCTTTGCCGCAGCACGGAGCTGTCCCCGGATAGAAGGCTTTTCCCGCGCTGCTTCCTGAGTCTTCTCTTTTCCGATATATTCAAGCGTCGGTGTCAGCTCTCGATAGCAGCCTTGCACCTTCTTGGCAGAATGGCGGCGGTGAATGGCGAACATCGGCTCACCATCCCGGGTAACGGTGTTGCCCTCAATCCTGACCTTGTACTCCACCATCACCTTGAAGGACTGATTGGACGAGCGGTAGGTAGACAGCATCCCGTCGTTGCGACCGGCGATCTGCGCTTTGAGCGTGTCCATGACGGCTTCCTTAATTTTCTTTTCCTCCGGTGTGAGGCGATGCTTCACCGGTGCCGCCTGTTCCGGCTCTTTGGGAGCCGGAGTTTCGGGACCTTCCTCCGGGACAGCCGTTTTGCTCTGTTCAGCCGGTGTCTGCTCCTGCGCCTTACCGATAGCGGTCTGCCGGACGAACTCTTCGGTGAAAAGACTGACAAGCCCCGGATTTACACTGTCAATAATGAGTTGAGTTGCATGATCCGGGCTGGCATCCATGCCCTTTGCCCATTCCTTGCAATCACGGGAGATATGCCCGTCATGGTCTTTCTGCTGGATGGTATTCGCAAGGACATAAGCGACGCGCTCAGGCGAGAATTTCTCAAGGATGCTTTTGACGGCGGACTCCGCCGCAAGTCGGTTGTTGCCGTAGTAGTCGTTGATGGTCTGCTCAATCGCCTCTTTACAGTCCATGTTCGCTTGCATCGAGGCGCGGTAAGCACCCAGCTCACCAGCTTCAAAGGCATACATCGCAGCTTCCCAGTAAACCGGAATCGCCGTATCCCGCAGCGGCGTAGGGGCTTCCTGTTCCTTCACGGCAAGCCGCTCTTTGAGCTTTTCATCAATACCGGTGATCATCTCAGCCGCCGTTTTGCGGATGGTTTCCAGCGAGCCTTTCAGCTCCTTGGTCTCCTTGTCGGAGGACCAACCGGCGATATAGCCGAAGGAATAATCAGAGGTTTCAATGCCGTACCGCTGGCAGACGGTATAGGCGACGCTTTCTGCCTCGACCTCCTTAGTGCGCCGGTCTTTCTTGTCCTCGGGAGCAACCTTCTCGCCGGGAGTGACGGCGTGAAGCTTGGCATGGGCAATCTCGTGGATCGCCGTCTTGATGGTCTGGATTTCACTCATACCCTCCTGAATGGCAATGCGGTTTTCTACATGAGAGAAGTAGCCTTTTGCGCCATCGGTGATGTTTTCAAAGGCAATGGGGACCGGAGACAGCTCTTTGAGAGCATCAAAAAAGGCGGCGTAGTTTTCCACGCTGCCTGTCAGCTCGTCCACGGCAATATCGGGAAGCTCTTTGCCATCCGTCTGGGACACATTGAACACGCTCACCACCTTGAAGGCGGGACGGGTCACTTCAACCGTCTCGGTGACCGGCTTGCCGTCCTTGTCGAGAACGGGCTTCTGCGTTGCCGGGTCGAGTTTTTCCCTCTCTTCCTGCACCTTGTAAGGTGCAGGGGCAAGGATTTTGATGCCCTTTTCACCCTTCATCACATGGCGGTCGAAGTTGCGCTGCCATGCCGTGTAACCGGCGATCAGCGTCGCATCCGGCTTCTGCATGGCGATGAGAAGCGTATTGTTAAACGAGTAGTTGTAGAACTTGGACATCGTTTTCAGGTACTCTTTGAAGCGTTCGGATTCAAACAGTTCCTTGAGTCCCTGTTCCAGCTTGTCGGTGATTTCCCGGACTTGCTGGGCGTTTCTGTTTTCAGCCATTTATGACCTCCTTACTTATCAAATTCCATCTTGAAGCTGACATACTTGCCGCCTGTGTCATCCAGACGGATCACCGCATCATAGAGCTGCGGGCGTTTCGGCGTATAAAGCCCGGTCACTCTGCACCAACCCTTGTCCAGCAGTTCGGCGGCGATTTTCTTGGTCAGCTTCTTTTTCTTGGAAGAGAAAAACTTGTTGTCCTCCCACATACAGAAAGAGCATTCCTTGTTCGAGCAGTAGTAGTTTCCCTTTCCCACATAGACCGGCGAGCCGCAGCGCGGGCATTTGCCGATGGACTCTCTGCCGGTATCGAAGCGGTTTGCCTCGGCGTCAGAGAGGAAGGGATAGGCTTTGACCAAATCGGAGGTCATCCCCACAATGCCGGAAAGGAACTTGTCCGCATCCGCATTGCCACGCTCGATCTGCATCAGAGTATTTTCCCATTCCGCCGTCATGGAGGGGGAAGTAATTTGTTCAGGCAAGACGCATACAAGGTTGTTGCCGTCCTTTGTAGGCACGAGAGATTTGCCCTTGCGCTCAACGAAGCCACCTTTGACCAGCTTTTCGATGATACCGGCGCGGGTGGCAGGAGTGCCAAGTCCCTTCTTTTCGGTATCATCATCAAACGCATCATTTCCCGCAGTCTCCATAGCCGACAGAAGGGAGTCTTCAGTGTAGGGCTTCGGTGGGGATGTATAGTGCTCGGTGACGCTGGAATCGACAGATGAGAGAATATCCTTCTCGTTCAGAGAAGGCAGCGAGTGTTCCGGCTCGTCCTTTTCCTTGCTCTTGAGCGTTTCCTTGAAGCAGCGCTCAATCGCCTTCCACCCATCCTGCACGACCGTTTTGCCTTTTGCCTTGAACTCGTAACCCTCACAAGTGAGCGTGACCGAAGTTTCGTCATAGATGTGCTTCTCACCGGTAGCGCTCAGAAGGCGCATGGCGATAAGCCGGATGATTTTCTGCTCCGACTCCGGCAGCTCAGTGAGATCCTGATTTTCAAGCTGGACGGTGGGGATAATGGCATGATGGTCAGTGACCTTGGCGTTGTTGGTAATTCGCCCGATGTCCGGCTCGTGGATGATGCCTTCAAAGAGCGGCACCTTTCGGGAGACAATGCCGATCACCTGACGGGCGGTGCTCTCCATATCCTCGGTGATGAACTGACTGTCCGTTCGGGGATAGGTAAGCAGCTTCTTCTCATAGAGGGACTGCACAAGATCGAGCGTCTGCTGGGCGGTAAAACCATAGTAGCGGTTGGCTTCCCGCTGCAAGGTAGTCAGATCATAGAGCTTCGGCGGGTTGACCGTCTTCGTCTCCTTCTTGAGATAGGAAACGACGGCTTGCTTTTTATCGCAAGCCGCCGCAATCGCCTTCGCCTCGTCTTCGGTTTTGACCTTTTCCAGGTCCGCCGTCAGGTTGTCTTTGCTGATATGGACATTGAAGTATTTCTCCTTGTGGAAGGTGGAAATTTTGCCTTCACGCTCCACCAGCATTGCCAGCGTAGGCGTTTGGACGCGCCCGACCACCAGCTTTTTATGATAGAGTGTTGAGAACAGCCTTGTGCCGTTGATACCGACAATCCAATCTGCCTTGGAACGGGCAAGCGCAGCTTCGTAGAGCCAGTCATACTCGCCGCTGCTTCGCAGATGGGCAAAGCCCTCCCGGATTGCTCTGTCTTCCAACGAGCTGATCCACAGGCGCTTGAAAGGCTTCGTGCAACCGGCTTTCTTGTAGACCAACCGGAAAATCAGCTCGCCCTCGCGCCCCGCATCGGTGGCGCAGACAAGCTCGGTCACACGCTTATCGCGCATGAGGTCGCACAGCACTTTGAACTGCTTCTGCTTGTCCTTCGGGACTTCAAACAGCCATTCCTCCGGGACGATGGGGAGATCGCCGTACCGCCATTTGGCAAAGCGCTCATCATAGGAGCTTGCGTCCGCAAGCCCCACAAGATGACCAACGCACCAAGATACGATGTAGTTGTTTCCTTCGAGATAGCCGTCCTTACGGCAGGAAGCGCCCAGCACCTTCCCGATGGCGGCTCCAACACTCGGTTTTTCCGCAATCACTAAGATCAAATCGTTTCCTCCGTTTCTTTGGTTTCGTCCCCGTTATCCTCATCGTCAGCAATGACAGGCTCTTCGTCCTCATTGATATACGGATCTTCCTCATAACCCTCGTCATCGAAGAAATCCAGATCCTCGTCCTTCTGCTTCTTGCCGCGCACAAACTTGAAGTAGTAATACGCACCACCGCCGATGCCGACCAGCGCGATGATGCCGATGATCAGGGCAATGTTCGGGGAAGCGTTTTCCGGCTCTTCGGGCGCTTCGGCTTCCGCGTCCTCGACCGGCTCTTCCGGCTCAGGTACAGCGCCGGTACACTCGCTCATGTTTGTTTTGCAGACAGGGCATTCCGTATTGACAGCTCCGGCCTCGCAGCGGGTATCGCAGTTACAGGTAGTAAGCGAAGATGCCGTTTCCTCATCCAACAGGGCAAGCAGATCGGCTTCGTCCACCATGTTGAGGAAATAGGTCTGGTACTGTTCCTCTTCCTCGTTGATGGGCGCATCATAATCGATCACAACATAGAAGGTGTTGCCGGTCTTGGTCTGTACTGTGATGAACTGCTTATTCGTCGCCTTGTCATAGAGCAGATCGCGGGTATAAGCGTTGCCTTCACCGTCAATCGGCTCGCCCTCATACGGTTCAGGCTCTTCGGGTGCTGCGGTTTCCGGTGTTGCTTCGGGCTGGGTCGCCTCCGTGACCGGAAGCTCCTGCTCGGTATCATCCGCATAGGCGAATGCGGGTACAGTGAACGAGATACAAAGCGCGAAGCACAGTGCAAGTGCCGCCAGAGTGCGGATTCCTTTTCTCTTAGTCATTGTCCGTCACCTCCTGCTGGGTAGTGGTAGGCTTTTCCGCCTTGCCGTCCTTCATCGCGGCAAGGAACGCCATAATCTGATCCTTGTCCATGACCATCGCACGGACGGTGTTGACGATTTCAAGGTTTTCCAGCTCGGTTTTCTTGTCGTACAGCTCCTTGAGCTGCCCCTGCAGGTCCTCGACCTTCTTCTCGGTTTTGGCGATTTCCGCGCAAACCTTCTGATATTTCGGGTTCATTAAAACGCTCCTTTCAGTTAATAGTTGGGTCTTCCAAAGGCGTAAAAGTGAGACTGCCAGTAGGAAGTGTTGATGGATGTGTACTGGATGGGATCGCCGCAGTGCAACATCACATTGTCGCCCACATAGATGCCCACATGGGACACGCCCGGTGTGTCGTATGTGCCGACAAAGAAGACAAGATCCCCCGGCTTCACATCGGCGCTGGAAACAGGCGAACAGACATTGTAAAGCCCCTGCGCACCCAGCCGCCCGGTGTTGACAAGTCCGCTGTTTGTGAGAACATAACTGACGAATCCCGAACAGTCAAAGGAAGTGGACGGATTTGAGCCGCCCCAAACATACGGGTAGCCGAGATATTTTTCTGCCTCTGCGATGAGAGTTGCGAACTTCTCGTCCGTCAGATACTCCGCATTGACCGTGTAGTCATCGGGTGGGTTTTCAATGTACTTGTCCACATAGCCGGAGCCGGGGAACAAATCCTCGCGGTTGCCCAGCGTTGACATATAGGCTGAGTACATGGAGAGCTGGTCTTCATTCATGATGTAGACCGGCAAATGGGAGAGGTCAAAGTTTTCCAGCGTAACGGTACAGATGTAGTAGTTGTATGGGACTTCGACCTCATAAGTGTAAGTTTCCGTGCTGGTTTCGCCGGTTTCTGGATCGGTGACAGTCGTTGTCCCGGTACGGGTCTCTGTCCGGTAGCGTACCTCAACCTCCACATCCTCAGTGAGGATATATTGCTGGTCAAAGAGCGTTTGAAGAAGTCCCTGAACTTCGTCCAGTGTGAACTCTCCCTCATTGAAGGCAGATAGAATGGAGATCAGCACATAGGGATCGTGCTCAATCGCGTCAAGGTCAAAGTGGTACTCGTCGTAGTCGTGTGTTCTCTCGTAGTTATCCAGATACGATTGCAGCTCCGCCTCCATCTGACAATACTGCGCCTCCGCGCCGGTCATGGCATCGTCCTCACTGAGGTAGGAAGTGGCGATGACAGACGAGGTAGTAGAGGTGAACATTGCCGTACAGGAGCTAATCCCGGCGGACAACAGGATCAGAATCATCAAGCCAGCTCCCAGCCAAGCAAAGACCTTTTTGTTCTTGGAGATAAAGTCCTTGACCTTATCCGACGCTTTCTCCCGGACGGTTTTACCGGTAGACTTGGTAGCGGTGGATGCGGTCTGCGCCCCGGCCTTGCGAGCTGCGGCGTATTCCTTCTTGATGTGCTGCTTCTGGTAATGCTTGTTCATGTTGGCGCGGGAGGTCTTCATCTCAGGATTTTCGGCGACCGTCTTCTCAAAATGGAGCTTCCGGTCAGCGGCCTCGGCCTTTTGTTCCAGCTTGGACACCTTCTCGAAGGGCTTGTTCGCGCTTCGTTCCTTGTGGTGCTGGTAGTGGCGGACAACAGACTCTGCGGCAATCTCTGTTTTATGGGCAGCTTCCACGCCAGAGTTTTCCTGCTCCACCTCATGGATTTTGCCGTGAATGCCGGAGGCAAGGGTATCGCCGACCTTGCGGACGGTCTTATCTGCCTCAAACTGCAATTTGCTTTGCCCTTTGGGAACTTTCAGCTCGTCTTCAAAGTAGAGGCGGGTTTTGCCTTTGCCGGTTCCCTCGTCAAAGACGCGCTCCTTTTTCAGAACCTTCTTGGTGGGGAGTTTTTCACGGGCGGCATCCAGACGCTCATGCGCCTTTTGGGACTTGCGCTCCAACCGCTCAATCCGTCGGGAAGCTGGGGCATCGCCGCCAAAGTCCGGCATCTCTGCGGAGGTTTCAGCCGCCCGTTCCAGAACGGCCTCACCGTCAATCTGCCTCTCGGCACGAGGTCTGCTGACCTTGCCGGTAACAGCGGTATCGGCAAATGCTCTCCCATAGTCCACGGAATGGGAGTGATAGGCTTCCGAATGCAGGGCGTGAGGCGAAGATGTATCGCTGACAGGCAGATCACCCGGCTTGTACTCTTGCGCCGCATCTGCGGACTGTGTTTCGGCCTGAGCCTGACTCTCTGCGTCTTCTAGCTCATCAGGACGAAGCTGCCGCCGCTTCCTGACCTCTTCGGTCAGATCGCCGGTTTCTGCGTCATGAGGCGCGACAAGCTGGGCATCTTCAAGGCGCTTCGACACCTTTTCCGAAGTGCCTTCCGTGAGGTTTTCTTCCACAGCGCCGTCTCTGGTCATCCGCAGGACAACCCGGTCTTTGGGCTTCAATTCATCATGAGGCATCAGATTTCACCTCCAATCCGCGCCTCGGCAAGTTCCTTGTATTCAGGGTTTAACTCGATCCCGACATAGTGACGGTCAAGTTGCTTTGCGACCATGCCGGTTGTTCCGCTGCCCATAAAGGGATCAAGGACAACGCCGTCTTTCGGGCATCCGGCAAGCAGACAGGTTTCAACCAGCTTCGGCGGGTATGCGGCATAGTGACCGCCTTTGAAGGGGACAGTGTTGATAATCCAGACATCCCGCTTGTTACGCAGCGGATTGATCATCTCATCGGAGATAGCACCGTGTTCCCGGCACAGGTTGATGGTCTGCTGCTTTGCCTGTCCGGGGATCGGCTCCCCGTATTTGTTGCTTCCCTTGACCCCGCGCTTGAGCCTGCTTACCGTTCCGGGAGCAATCGGCTCGGAAATGGCCTTGTAGTCAAAGAAATACTTCCGTGACTTCGAGAACAGAAAGATATGCTCATAGCAGCGGGCGCAGCGGTCTTTGACGCTTTCCGGCATCGGGTTTTCTTTCATCCAGATAATGTCATTGCGCAAATACCAGCCAGAGTCGCGGAGCGAAAAGGCCAGCATCCACGGGATTCCGATCATATCCTTGGGTTTGCAGCCCTCAACCTTGTAGTTGAGAGCCACAGCCTGACCGTTTCTGCCCTTGGGATTCTTTGCGTCCATATAGCTGCCCTGATTGCCTTTCCCGGCATAGGTGTCGGAGATGTTGAGCCAGAGCGTCCCATCCGAACGCAGAACGCGCCTGACTTCGGTGAACACTTCCGTCAGGCGCGAGATGTATTCCTTTGGCGTTGCCTCTCTGCCGATCTGCCCGTCCACACCGTAATCACGCAGCGCGTAATACGGCGGGGAGGTGATGCAGCAATGGACGCTTTCATCGGGCAGCGTTTTGAGGACTTCGAGACAATCGCCGGTGTAAATGTGATCAAGCTGTATGGGGACTCCCTCCTTTCTGCGAGACTTGATGCGCAATCAGTCGGAGAAATACTCGTCCGGCTCGTAGTCCTCGTCCTCGTCCAGCTCATCCTCCCAGCGGTCGATGATGGACTCGGCCTCCTTCGCCGCTTCGCGGTACAGGGAAAGACGATTGCGCTCATAGGCGGCATAAGCGGGGATGAACTTGCCAAACTCCTGAATGGCGCGGACATCCTTGGTGCGCATATCCGATACCATGTCGATCAGCTCGGCCATCGTCAGCAGATCCTCAATCATGCTGTCGTACTTCTCCTTGGGGATGGTGACGAAATCATCCTCATACTCGTCTTCCTCATCCATATCAAAAGCGGAAGGAGAGCCGGACACACGGTAGATGTGTTCTTTCTCCTGAATGGAGTCGAGAATACCGCCGATGACCTCCGTCGCCTCATTGGCGCACTCGGCGATTTCCTCGCGGACATGGAGGTAAGCGCGGTGGTGCTTTTTCAGCTCGTCCTCCTTGCGGATCAGGTTGACCAACTCCACGGTCAGCCCCATCAGGCCGAAGAAGCTGTCCATGCCTTCCTTGACCTCGCGGAAGCTCATCTCAACCGGCGTATCGCCGAAAATCTCGGTCATCTCGTCAACGGTGATCTCAAAGTTCTCATTCATATTCTTTTTCATAAAGGTAGTCCTCCTTAATTCTGCAAGGTTTCTTCGGGTTTGGTGGTCATGTAACGATAGAGCATCGTGTCCTTCGGGAAGTCATCCTTGAAGGGGACGATGGTGGAGCCGTAAAAGATCAAGCCTTCACCGGCGTTGGAGTTGGTGATGTAGTTCTGCTGGCTGGGCGAGATGTTCAGCGCCTTCGAGAGGATCTGCCGGTCGCCGCTTGCCTGGTTCAACAGGTAAACGAAGTCCGAGTTCTCAAAAATGTTCTCTATTTCTCTGGAAGCCAGCAAATCCTTGACATTTTGAGTAATTCCGGTTGGGATCTGTGTGTGATTATCGGACAGCTTTTTATCTGTCCCTCCGGGGATTTCTCCCATTTTCAGCGGTGTGTCACTTCACACCCGGCATAGCATATCTTTTTATCCGACAGTTCTGCGCTGTCTGCCGAAACGATAGCGGGGACTCGTGGAGCTGTTATATTCCATGCCATCACAGGCTGGGTTCAAGCTCTATGCGTTGCGTGTGTGTCGGTTATTGCACTGGCACTTCCACTCGGATCAGGATTGCAAAACCCTTTCCGTTTCTTTCCCGCTGATAATCCTGACTGTCTACTTCGGCTTCAATCAGGACGGCATACTTTGTGCTCTCATGCAAATCAAAACACAAAGCAATTTACCTCCCCATTTACGGAATCTCTTCCAGATTTCCACGCTGTATGCTGCCGTCTGCTCTTCCTTCAAGAGCAAATGGAACTCGTCCATGTAGTAGCGGGTCGCCTTATGCTGGGCGCGGTTGATGGTCACACGGTTCCAGACCTGATCCTGCACAATGAGCATCCCAAGCTTCTTGAGCTGCTTTCCGAGCTGCTTGATGTCATAGCAGACGAAGCGATTATTCACATCCACATTCGTCCGGTGATTGAAGACATTCAGCGAGCCATGCACATAGATTTCAAGGGCAGTGGCAATCCGCTGTGCCTCCGGCTCACTCTGACTGCGCAGGATGTTGTAGAGGTCTTCGAGAATAGGCATCTTCTCAGGGACCGGATCGGCAAGGTAGTCCTGATACACCTTGCGGACGCTGCGGTCGATGATGGTCTTTTCCACCGGTTGTAGCCCATCCTTGCCGCCCACAATCAGCTCACACATGGAGAGGATGAAATCAGACTTCAAAGTCAGCGGGTTTTCCTCTTCCGAGTAGTTCACATTGATGTCCAGCGGGTTGATGTAGTCGGTGCTCACCGGCGAGATGCGGATGACCTGACCGCCGAGCTTCTGCACAAGGGGATAATACTCCGCCTCGGGATCGCAGACGATGATGTCATCCTCTGTGATGAGGAAGGCGTTGGTCATTTCCCGCTTCGCCGAAAAGCTCTTGCCGGAGCCGGGGGTGCCGAGGATCAGACCGTTCGGGTTTTTGAGCTGCTTGCGGTCAACCATGATCATGTTGTTGGAGAGCGCGTTCAGCCCGTAATACAGCGCCTCGCCGCTCTGAAAAAGCTCCTGCGTCGTGAACGGGACGAACACCGCCGTCGAAGAGGTGGTCAGCCCGCGCTCAATCTCGATCTGATTCAGGCCAATCGGGAGAGAGGACATCAGCCCTTCTTCCTGCTGGAAGTCCAGCCGCTTGAGCGCACAGTTGTATTTCTGGGCAATGGAAGCCGTCTGGAAGATGGCGTTTTCGAGCTTCTGGCGGGAGGCAGCGGTATTCATGATGAGGATGGTCACAAGGAACATTCTCTCGTTGCGCGTCTGAAGGTCCTGCAACAGGCGCTTGGCCTCACCGCCGTAGGTGGCAAGGTCGGACGGGATGATTTCCATGTCATATCCGCTTCTCACGGCCTTCTTCTGCTCTTCAATTTTCATCTTGTCGAGGTCAGTAATCTTCATCTTGATGCTCTTGATGGCTTTCGCCTGATCAATCGTGCGGATATGAAGATTGACCGTGATGTTGCTGTCCATGTCGAGGAAGTCGGCCAGCATCCGGTCATTGAGTTCCGGCGCGAGGATTTGCAGGAAGCTCACTGCGCCGATGGCCTTGCCCATCTTGAAGCACTTGCCTTCACGGAAGTCGAAGGAAGTGGGCGCGATGAAATCTTTGCTGCTGAGTCCCGTCCGGGCTACCATGTCAAAGGAGAAGCGGAACGGCTCGTTCGAGTCCATGTTGAACACATCATGGAGCACTTTCAGCCGTTCGTAGCCGGACAGCGGCTCGGTCTTCACACCGAGGGTTTTGAAATTGTTGAGGATGTCCGTCTCAATCCGATCCAGCTTGGCCTTCGCCATGCGCAGGGAGTCGGCCTCAATGCCGAAGGTAATGTACTTGCGCTTGATGAGGCCGTTGTTGCCCTTCGTGAGCTGGTTTTGCAGCATCTCGGAATACTCGCTGCGGATGTCGTTGAACTCGTCATCCTGCTCGGGGATGTTGATCTGCTTCTTGAACTCGCTGATGCTCGTCCTCTGGTTGATAAAGGAGAACTGGACAAAAATCGAGCTGTCAAAGTAGTTCAAAAAGTCGCACCAGTTCTCAAAGATAGCCGTTTTGTCCTCGTTCTGGGCGAGCTGGTAGTTGATGTCGTTGAAACGGATAGTCTTTGTGTAGAGGCGGCTGTTGACCTTGCAGATGCCGTCGCGGCACATCTCCACATAGGGGATAGTCTGCTGCGCCGACTGACGGACTTTCTTTGTCTTCTTGGCCTTTTTCTTCTGCAGGACCAGCTTCTTCTTTTCCTCAGCGGAGAGAAGATCGCCGTACACCTTGCCGTTTTTGGTAAGCCGCTTAGGCTCTGCGGCCTTTTTCGTGCTGCTGTGCAATCTGCAATTCCTCCTTCTCTTTGATTTCCTGCTGGATCGCAGCGTATAGGTTGTTCGTGCGGTATGGCCGCACTTTATCCCTCAGAAACATGGACTTGATCACATGACCGAGGATTTTTTCAGCCGGTTGCCCGTCCTTCTCATAGAGAGCGAAGAAGATAAACGGGAGCATGATGACCACCATCAGCATTGCCGAGGTGGAGATGCCGAGGCTGGGCTTAGTCAGGAAGAAGATCGGAACACCCGCTGCCGCAGCCAGCGCAAAGCAGATGAGCTGCCGCTTTGTCAGGTTGAACATGACCTTCGTCTTGACACGATTCAGGTCCTTCGGGACCGGTACAAACGCCATTGGGAACCTCCTTTCCAAGCGTGATGCTGCACTCGACTTCATTGCCCCATACATCCCAGCCTTCGGGGGACTGGCGGGCGAAAAGTTCGATGCGCGGGACATCGCCCATGAGCTGGACGATGCGGTTGCGGGCTTCCTCCGGTTTCTTGGAGTGCTCTTCGATGTGGCTCATGATGACCTGATGCACACCGGGGCTTGCCCGTTTGGGATGGCCTTTCGTTGCAAGGATGCAGAGTTCAGCATTCGCCCGTGTCCAGTACCCCATGCCCCAAAAGAGACTGTCGGACACCCGGTTCTGCTTGATCCAGACAAAAGCCGTCGTTTTGTATTCAAATCCCCATGCTTCAAGGACTTGGAACGCCTCCTGCATACAGGGGAAGGTAATCCACATGAAGAGCGCACAGTCTTTTGCTGCAAGCTCTCCAATAGGCAGAGCCTTGATGTCTTCAAGGCTCATGGTCGGGTAATGGCTTTCCGCTGAGCGGCCAAGCCCTTTCTTTGAGTAGACCTTGTACCGCCACGGAGGGTCGGCATAGATCACGGAGTATTTCTTCAAGCTGACCCTCCTTTCTCAGTGGGCATTGAATAGTGACTTTGCAAGCGAACCTGTCTTGAACAGGGAGAAGCAAAGGATGACCGTATAAGCTGCCACCGAGAATAGCGCCGAGTGGATATTGGCTGCGATGATCATGTTGTTGATGAGCACGGCATAGATCGCAACGCACACCATGATGAGAAAACCTTGGAACGCCAGTGCAAACAAGCCCTTGAGGTAGTTCGTGCCGATGCTGCCCCATTCGCGGTTGCTCATCGTCGCAATGGGGATGGGAGCGATGCTCACGGTGCAATAAATCTCAATCATACGGCCATAGAGGATGACCGTGATGAGGATGGACATGATCTTGAGGCACAGGCTGATCAGCAGTGTCTCTATGGACAAACCGAGCAGCTCGCCAATGCCCATCGTTTCCATGCTGGCTCTCATTTGTTCGAGGGTGGATTCGATGTCGATGTTTGTGTCGCCGCTTATGACCCCGGCTGCACCGGCTACGACATTTTGACCGATGTCGAAGACCGCCATCACAATGTCAAAGGTGTTGGTAACGAGGTAAATCGCCACTGCCGCCTTGAAGAACCACTTGAAGAACATCCATGTGTCCATATCATGCAAGTTGTTTTTCTCGGTGATCATGGAAATCAGCTCGTAACACAGGACAAAGGTAATGATGATACCAGCGATGGGGACTATCACATTTTCGGATAGTCCCCGGATCATCTGGTATATGCTGCTATCCCATGAAGAGGGCGTTTTGCCCACCTCAGCAGCTATCGTCCCTACCTTTTCGTTGACATCGGTGAACATATTGGTCATGTTGCTTTCAATCCAGCCGATCAGAAGCTCTTTTATCGCTTCCTCGATTTTTTCAAGGATAAATCCCAATATTTCACCACCTTTCTGCTATCTGAAACCGAGGGACTTAGAACAAGCCGGAGAGCAGCGGGATGAGGGTTGTGCCGATGAGCACCACACCACCACCGGCCATCAACTGCTTGATGCCCTGCGATTTGGCGCCCGGGTTATCATTACCATATCCTTCCATCAGGTTGACCACGCCCCACACGGCAAGGCCAGCGCCAAGGGCGACAACGAGGGTTTGCAAGACGGTAACTGCCTGATTGATAAATTCCATAGAGTAACCTCCTTGATTTTTGAGTGTGAGTTATTGAAAATGGGCAAAAAAATAGAAGCCCCGTCATTGTTCTGCTTTGGGCATTGCCCATGCGCAGTGCATGACGGGGCTTCATTCTGCTTCGACCTCTCCCATGTCATAGAGATCGAAGGTTTGGGTGGGCTTGACTACCAGCTTGTGGGAACGGTATTTCTCGATGTCAAAGGCGTTGCTCTTATCGTAGTCGGACAGCATTTTGTATTTTGGATGCTTCGTAATATCGTACTTGTCACTGAGAAAAGGTCTCACGCCTCTAAGCTGCAAAATACATTTGCCGCCGTCCATGACAGCGATTTCGTCTTCCGACATGAGTTGCTTGCCGGTCTTCTGGTAGTTCAGGCCGTAGGAATTGTTGGTTGAACGGGTTTCTGAGGTGTTATATAGGTCTATCGTCTCCTTTCCGAGTATTTCACTCAGTTCTTTCAAAGTAGACTTTTCCTTGCCGCCGAGGAAGAGTGTACAATCGCAGTTGCCGACAATCGTGTCAGCAGCATCCTTGTAGATGGTCTTGAGCTGGCTCTGGGACTGCAAGATGATAGATGCCGAGATTTCCCGGCTTCGGATCGTCGCAATCAATTTGTCAAACTTGGGGATTTGCCCAATGTTCGCGAACTCATCGAGCAAGCAGCGGACATGGACGGGAAGCCGTCCGTTATAAACATCATCCGCCTTGTCACAGAGCAAGTTGAAAAGCTGGGAGTACATGATCGCAACAACGAAGTTGAAGGTATCATCGGTATCAGAGATGATAACGAACAACGCCGTCTTTCGGTCGCCGATGCAATCCAGCTCCATCTCGTCGTAGCTCATCAGCTCACGCAGCTCGGCGATGTCAAATGGGGCAAGCCTCGCGCCGCAGCTAATCAGGATCGACTTGGCAGTTTTGCCAGCGGCTAACTTATATTTGCGGTATTGCTTCACTGCGAAGTGGTCTGGCTCGCGCTCTTCCAGCTCATCGAACATGAGGTCAACGGGATTTTTGAAGGTCTCGTCATCCTCTCTGGCCTCAGAAGCGTTGATCAATTCGAGCAAGGTAGTGAAATTTTTCTCGTGTTCAGGCGCTTCGTACCAGATGTAGCCGATGAGGGCTGTATAGTAAAGCTTTTCGGCCTTGACCCAGAAATCCTCCCCGGACTTATCGCCATCTCCCTTCGTATTGACGATGATTGTATTGACCAGTTTGAGGATGTCCTTTTCGCTGCGGATGTAAGCGAACGGATTGTAGTGCATGGATTTACGGAAGTTGATCGTGTTCAGCGATTTGATGACATAGCCGTTTTTCTCAAGCATCTTCCCACATTCGACCAGCACCGTGCCCTTGGGATCAGTGACCACATAGGAGCTGTGCATCTGCATGAGGTTGGGCTTCACGAAGAAGCGGGTTTTGCCGGAACCTGAACCGCCGATGACAAGGATGTTCTTATTCCTCGCGTACTTTGGCTGTTTCGGGCGGCTGTTCATCGTCAGCCCCTCAGTCTGGGTAAGAATGACATTGTTGGAAAAGTCATCGTCCATGTAAGGCCGAATGTCTTCCGGCCTGCCCCAGCGTGCTGACCCGTACTCTTCTCCTTGGCGGAATTTCTTGCGGTTTTTGCCTTTGATGTAGACGGCCAGCTTGAGCAACGCGCCTCCTGCCACACCGATGAGAAGGTCTACCGGGTGGAAGCTGGGGAGCGGATTGGCAAACGCTGCGCCGAAATTGGCAAAGCCGCCGGTGAGCTTGTCGATGAACTCTGTGCCGGGAGCCAGCCGGAAAACTGCCGCCAGCTTATCCACAAAGTAAAAGGCGAACACATACGGGAAATTGAGAAGGACGAGCTTTTTGATGTCGAGTTTCTTCTTCATAGCTCAACGCCCCGATCCTTCTTCCTGAACTTGACTTTCTCCTTATGCTGGGCTTTAGTCTGCTCCCGGCTACGGGAGAGCTTCTGCTTGAGGGATGGCTTTTCTTTCTGCCTGACCGTCTTTGCGGAAAACTCCTTGAACGCCTGAGTCATCACATCTACATCCCGTCCTTTGAAGAAGACGAGATAACGAGGCGGCTGCTCAGAGGTGTCTTTCTTGAGCGCATAGTCAATCCCGTACTTATTTGCTGTACGCTCAAAGGACTTGATATTTCCGTCAGTCACCTCAATGTTGCTGATTGCTGCATTTTGCTGGACAAGGTGCTTGATAGACTGCTTGCCCCGGTAGGTTTTAGGCTGAGAGGCTTGTTTTTCAGCTTTCTCGATTTCCTCAATGAATTTGGCAAGCGCTTTTTTCAGAACCTCCGCAGTGATCTTGCCGCCCTTAATGGCAATCGCAACGACTTTGGTATTTACTTCATCCTGCATGGGAACCTCCTTTCTGAGATTTGCGAGATTATCCCGTCGCTAAGGTGGGACACCGTGTAAAATGTGGATCATGTTTTCATATCACCCCCTCTAAGTTGATTGAGAATGATTACGCATCATCCTTTCCCGTGAAAGTCGTAGTTCACGCGGGCTGAATAGTAGTTGTCTATGGTCAGCGAAGCGTTATACAGTGCTGTGAGCAGATATGCCCGGATATTCCGTATGTCGGAAGGGCAATCGTTCATCGCTTGGAGCACATAGTCGATGTGGCCGCTGTCCAGCTTTAGGAAGCGTGATTTGACCACCGGCTGCGGCATATCTTCACCGTTGATACGGATGGTAGGGCTTGTGGAGCAGACAGCATCCAGCATGATCTCAACGATTTCATTTACCCGGTCAAGGTCATAATGCCTGTCCTGAGAGCGGATGTCGATCTCAAGGTTATCCCTGATCAATTCCCTGTATTGCTCCCGTTCGTCCATCCTATCCATCCCATCAAGATTGATGGATTGATAATTATTTGGATTGTTATTTCTTTGTTTGGTAATTACTTGATTAGTATTTAATTGTGCGGGTTTATCCTTGTGTGGGTTTTCCATGTGTGGATTCTCCATATCTGGATTGTCCACATCTGGATTTCCCATGTGTGGAGAAACCGGTTGTGGCTGTTCATAAATCTCAAAGACCGTGTTGCTCATTCTGCCCTTAGCGTCTCGCTGCCTGTGACGGACAAGATAGCCGTGATCCTCAAGCTCCCGGAGAGCAGCCAAAACAGCATCCGGGCCTTCCTTGCAGATCGCCGAAAGCCCCTTCGTTGAGAACTGCCAGCCATCGTTGAAGGACAGCATCTTGGAGAGCAGTCCCACGGCCTTGAGAGACAGATTTTTATCCCTGAGATGGTAATTTGCCATGACTGTGTAGCTGCGGTTTTTGTTGACGCGATAGACTGCCATGAATTATCCCTCCCTCGATGTCACAGGCTGGCCGCGCAGCGTTGACAGCTTCACCGGGGAATAGGGGCATTCCTCGAATACACAGGTCTGATATTTCCAGTAGGGACGATGGAAGCAGCACGACCGGCATTCCGGGCAGATACCGTCACATCCGCTGTCATAGTGGTTATGGCCGGGCACCTCTTTCATGAGGGCTTCAAAGGCTTGCAGCTTACCGGCTGTCATGTAGCTCATTTTCTTTCTCTCCTTTCTTCGCCGTACAGCCGTCATCTGCAAGAGGCAGATTATTCCAGCTTTTGGGCAACAAAAAAAGAGGGTCTGCTTCATACTCCGATTTGGAGAATGAAACAAACCCTCTTAGCTTTTCAGATATTCAGATGATTTCTCGGATGGTATGGATGATGCCGAGCAGCAGCCCGACGATCAGGGCGAGTCCTCCGATAAGACCGCCGATGATGATGTTGAGTGCGAAGATTCCTACCGTGCCAGATATGCCGTACCCGAAAGGAACGAGCCAGAGGCACATCCTGCGGATGCCGAACGGGAAGCCGACGCAGAGCCACATCAGGAAGTAGTCACATACGCCGTCCGCCTTGTAGACCGGCTTGAAGAATGCGGCGAGACAAAGGGCAATCAGCAGAGGAAGCAGCACTTCCTTGAGAAAAGTCTTCACACCCTCACCCTCAATCCCTGCAAATTATCTGTGCGGATGCCGACCAGATACCAGTCCGCAGCCATCTCGATCCGAGTGGGCTTCCACTTGCCGCCGACCATGACATCGAAGCATTCCCCGCAGTGCAGACCGCCGTAGTAGCGGTCAAGGTCAAAGCGAATATCGTACCGATCCGTTGCGCGGTCATAGACCAAAGTTCCCTGTTTCATGATGGACTCCTTTCGTTGTGGGCAGCGCAACGGGAAGAGCTTATGCAGTGTACCTCCATAGCCACCGCCAGCCGGTTTTGATCCGGTGCGCCGATTGTCGTGCGATTGTTCCTCTTTCAGGTCAAAAAAGAAGGGACTAAGCCAGAATCCCTTGATTTTCAAGGTCTTTCTGATTTAGTCCCATTATCGCACAACAATCTTTCACAATGACGCAGTTGACGTGACCAGCCTCAATATCTGAGAGCATCTGCTGAAAGCCCGGACGGTGGAAGTTTGTCCCGGTCGCGCCGTTGTCAATGTAGGTATCGTACACGCTGATCTCCGGGTACTGCTCCAGATAGCGGGCAATAATCATCTGCTGGGTTTCAATGGATACGCTGTGCGTGTGGGTATCCTCCACCGAAAGGCGGACATAGATCGCGGCGCGGCAAGCGGCGTCAGCCTCCTGCACGGCCACCGCAGCCGTTTCTTTTCTGCTTTTCCTTGCCATGCTCAGCCCACCTTTCTCTGTTCGTAATCTTTCTGCTGCGCTGCCAGCGCCAGAAGCTGCAACGCCTTTTTGTATTCGTCCTCATGGGTA